>Ga0209751_10000546_pt1 | contig 40379 bp, 54 predicted proteins | sample RifCSP13_1_FD_184019 | JGI IMG/M metagenome (GOLD analysis project Ga0209751, IMG submission 184019) | Soil microbial communities from Rifle, Colorado - Rifle CSP2_sed 13_1 (SPAdes) (version 2) | ecosystem: Environmental > Terrestrial > Deep subsurface > Rock core/Sediment | place: Rifle...
TTTGGAAAGGGCCATCCAATATACTCAAATCCGCCAAAAACGGCGAGAGTTCGGACCGCATCCGGGAAAGTGTCAATAATCTGATCAATCAATATAGCCAGCCGCTGGAAAAAGCGCCCTGGCCGCTGGATCATGACTTCGTCGGCAATGTGTTCATCTCGCCGATTTGCCGGGAATGCCCGCTGCGCCTGAAGCACCAGAACCGCTGCCCGGACCGGGATTGCTACCAGGCCAAGGAGGCCACCTGGCAGGCTGAGCGCCTGGCGGCCGCCAGCCAGGCCTCCGGGATCAAGATTCTTGAAAAAGACATCGACGTCTGGAAATGTCAACACTTCTGGGGAGAGGAAGCCCATATTCCGGCCATCCGCCAGAACGGCTGCGAGCACCTGCGGTTGTATTATGGCAATGGCTCCCAAAGTCAGCACAACGGTCTTGCCGATCTGGGCTATCCGGAAGTGCATTTTATTTGCCATTACAAAAATAAGGAGTGCGCTTGCTTGCTGGCGATGAAAGGCGATGCCGATAGAATCGATAGTCAGGTCATTGACAAATTGGAGGCGGCGCGCAGGGTTAATAAAAAAGTGGTCAAGAAAATCCTCGAAGCCGGGGCGGCCATCTTCGCCCAGGGGCTGGCCGATGAGGAGATCGGCGCCTGGCGCAAGCTGCTTTATCTGGTCTCTTATTCGGCGAGAGATAGGAACGATTCCTACGACCTGGATAAAATCCGGCTCGTGATGGGCAAGGTTTCCCTGCCCATTTTCTGGCAGAACATAGACGACCCGGACAGCGCGCTCAAAACGGTCAATGAGCAGCTGCGCGACTTTGGCCTGCCGGAGATCGATCCGCTGGTGGGTCTCGGCGAAGTTCCGGAGGATTCGCCAATGGCTGAGATCAATGTCGAAAAGGAGTAGAAAATGCAAGAGCTGCTACACGATGATTTTCATGAAATCTACGAAGTGAGTGAAGCTATCAAAAATGCCATGCGTCCGGCCTCTGTTGTTGTAATTGAAGACTTCAATAACAATATGGTTGTCGTAACTTTTGATGGTAAATCCATTGCCCTTACAGATAAAGGGGCAAGTGATTTGGCCTTACGGCTGCATCACGCAATTCGCAAAATAAGAAAAGCTGATCATAATCACCCGAAGAATCGCGGATAGATAAAATATTAAAATCGGCCTCCGGTGGATTCCGGAGGCCTGACCGAAGCCCCTGTATGCCCAGGAGCCAGGCTGAGCAGATTATACCAGCCAAATCCGGGCACCAGGGGGAAAGGAGCACCGTGAATATGAAAAATAGAATGTTTCTATCCGATAGCGACTCGCTCGATCTCCAACAGCTGGACCAAATGCGCCGGGATATGGAGCAGCGGGTACGCACCCATTACCAATCGAGGATGGTCGCCGTGACAGTCCCTTTCTACCAATCGTTGATCACCGGCCTCCTGGCCGGCATCCTGGTCGCCATTCTGATCTATGCTTTTGGCGGGACAAATAAATACATCCTGATCGGCTTTGCCGTGACCTGGGTCGTGGTGACCGGCATTGTCTGGCTGCTCCTGCTCCAGAACTGGCGGGAGCTGGTCTGGAATATGGAGCAGCAATTCGGCGTTGACCTGACCGGTGACCAAGTGATCGGCCCGCCGCTGGCCATCCAGGCCGAGGTTTCCCGCAATGGAGGGCAGAGCCGGCATTACGCAGATTTATCCGGATCGTACCTGCTGCGCTTCTTCGAAGCCATCCTGGCCGGCGAGGATATCTCCGAAGCGCGCTGGACGCCGGCGCGCAACGGGTTCTCGAAGTCCGATTATTGGTCGACAATTTCTGGCCTGATCCGCCTCGGAGTGCTGCGCTGGAAGAATATGGACTCACATCCCCAGGGAGTGATATTGACGGATGATGGGGAGGAGATCCTCGAGCAATGGATCGACGAGATCGATCGGGAGCAAAAGCCCCCCACCCCACCGCGTGGGTAGCACGCACTCCTGCATACGTGGGGTGCGTGCGGGGGGGAGCGTGCAAATTAGAGAGGAGGTTAGAATATCATGAGCTTCGTGATCGGTATCCTGAATCAAAAAGGCGGCGTAGGCAAGACCACCAGCGCCGTGACTCTCGGCCACGGCCTGGCCAACGCCGGTTACCGTACTCTTATCGTTGACCTCGATCCCCAGGGGCACGTCGCCCAGGCATTGGGCCGTGAAAAATCTCCGGGGCTCTATAATTGGCTGGTCGCCGACCGGCCTTTAGAGACCATCGTTCAAAAGGTCCATCTCTATCTCGATATCCTACCCTCCGATAAAACCACCGAGGCCGCCAAACGCCACCTGCACCAGGTGTATTTCTCCGAGCGCATCCTGAGAGACAGGCTGGCCGCGGCCTCCTATCCGGTGATCATCCTGGATAGCGCCCCATCGATGGACATCCTGCAGGTGGCTGCGCTGGTCGCCGCCCAATTCTTGCTCATCCCCAGCAAGCTGGATGCCCTGGCCATCGATGGCGTCAACGAGATCCTGCGCTCCTATGCCGAGATCGCCATGGCCGGCGAGGGCCGCTCCGGCGGCTATGCCATCCTTCCCACCTTTTTCGACCGCGTGACCAAAGAGACGCTGATGCAGTTCGACGAATTGATCGGGGCCTTTCGGGACCATGTCTGGCCGCCCATCCCATCCGACGTTAAGGCCCGTGAAGCGCCGGCCTTCGGGCAATCGCTTTGGGATTACGCCCCCGATTGCCCGGCATTGAAAGGCTATCAAATATCCAATGGTAATCCGGACGGCTCGATTCGCCGGGTCGGGGGTTACCGCCAGGTATTGGATCGCCTGATCGAGGTGGTCGATCGTGGTTAACAGAGAGCGGCGTACTAAAATAGACCCGGCCGTCGCCGGGATGCTCAATAACCTGCATCAAAAACAGGCCAGGCGTGGTACGCCTCAGGCAGAAGATCGCCGGCAGGCCGAGCAGAGACGCCAGGCATTGCGCAATCGGATAATGTATGACCTCCCTCCGGAGATCAGCGCACAAGTCAAAACATTGGCCGTAGAGCTGGATTGCCCGGAATCGCAGGTCGCCGCGCTGCTCATCTGGCGTGCGCTGGCGATGGTTGAGGCCGGAGAAATCAGGCTCGATGAATATCGATTCAAATCCAGAAGCCTCAAGAAAAAATTTAACTTACAAATTCCATCGGAAAGAGAAAAATAAGCCTTCTAAGGACACCCTTATAAGGACACCCCTGCGAATTCAAAGGACACCCTTATAAGACACCCTTATAAGGACACCCTTACCTCGGGCTACGATGGCCCAGGTTAATTTTATGGTTATTTTAGGTATATTGATATTGATGCTTGAGCGACGAATATGCTAAAATATTATCGAGAAAGGAGCTATGAAGATGTTCAGGAACAAAGATGGCTATGGTATAGAATCTTTCCCGGTGAAATTTCGACCAATAGAATTTCCTGAGATAGAAGATCATACACAATCATTCTTTGATTTGTTGTTACAATATTCTTCGATCGGTGCCGAACAGGGGTGTGAAAATGTTGGTTATATCATCATCAGTCACAAAGATTTCAGCATTCGATTTACAATCGATCCACAAAATCCCTATGAATGGAAAGTTACCGTAAAATCAAATGAGAGAAAAAAAGGATGAATATGATCAGAAATATAAGCGGCTTTGAGACTGGCAATATCAAAGAATTGGAGATGCAAATAAATAGATATGCATCTGCACCAAAACGGCCCTGGTCATTTTTCGATACGCTCTTGCGATACAGCAAAGGTGCGGCTGAATGGGGTTGCGAGAACACGGGCGATATTATTATTTGCGAGAACGATTTCAGCTTTACCTTTAAAGTCAATCCCGATGACCCCTATGAATGGAAAGTTACCATCAAGAAGCTCGGTACGCCTGACCCTACCTAACCCCCGAAGTTGTCAGACAACTAGACAATATTATGGTATAATCCTCAGCGCGATTGCGGTTTGCCCGTGACAGGCTGAATCCGGTCTTAAGCCTATGGGCTGCTTACGGACTTCTTAGTCCGCGTCCGGACTTCTTAGTCCGCGTCCGCTCTCGCCCCCGCGCTCGCCCGAGGTCGCTCCCGGGTGGGCGCTTACTTTAATGTTTGCACGCAAACGTCAGAAAATAATCCCATACGAACGCGCCCCGCCGCCGGCTGCTGGCAGGAAATCAACCATCAAATAGCAAGCCGTCAGTCGGGCGTCATCAACATCATTCATAACTACCCCAACCTCGACCGCGTCCAGCGCATCTGTGTCCCAGGCGAGAGAGGTTGCCGGGTCGATTGCCAACAGATAACCAAGCGCAGCATAAGCCGGAGAATTTGTAAACCCAGTTCCCGCCGTATCGCTATTTGTTGAACCGCTTCTAATGCGCAGGATCACATTGCTGGCTTGCGGTACATTCTTCGCTACCAAGGCCAGTTCTTTTACTGCATTGATTGTCCCGCTAATCCCCCCGGTGGCAGTGCTTTCTAAATTAAAAGTCGAAGCGTCGCCTACACTTGCGGATACCAAATAAGTTGCGTCTCCATCGTAGGGTATCTCTTCAACATTAGTCCAATCATCTCCCGCTCCAGCCCCAATAGTCCATGTAGTATATGTCCCATCGCCATTTGGTTTGAGGCATACAACTCCACCATCTGCAGGATAAGCCGCATCGTCGATCGCCAGATCGTCATAATAAAAATCGACCGTTTGGCCGTTCCTGTTTGTTAATTTACCCAGCCAGATTCGGTCATTGTTGTTTGCATGAAGATTGCCGGTACCGGATAATTCGACCGATCCATTAATCTTGATTTCATAAGCTGCTGGCGATCCTGTTCCACACTTTATTTCAATCTTATACCAATTTCCGGTTACTAATGTTGTTGCGCCATCACTTCCCAGCTGTGACCCTGCTGAATCATATGCCTGTATTTTCCCGGCAGATGTAATTCGCAAAGACATTTTATAAGTCGTCGTTCCGTTTGCTATTAATGCAAATTCTTCGTTGTTTGCGGCAGGTAAAGTCGCAATATAAAAATAAAACCGATAATAGGCAGTTGCTAAATTCAAAATCGCATGAGCGCCAATTGCGTGTGCAGCATACGATGAAGCGCCGGCCCCGCTGCCTGATAGAGCATGCCGTAAGGCATACGTTCCGGTGTGAACAATCGATGTTTGTACTATGCCGGAACTACCACTGCCGCTAGCAAGTTCGATACTGGTAGTTATAGTTCCTGCTTCGAAGCCGACAATGTTTTTTAGCGCCATTATGTCTTTGTTACTTTCAATGCCAGCGTCACGAGAGTTACATCTGTCGCGCTGTCAACGTTGAAAATAATCCAATCGCCCACGTCAATGGTTACATCGCTCCAATCGGATAAATCAGTATCCTCAGCAGCCTGAGCGGTCGTAAGAGTCGGCTCGTGACCATTGGTGATACTATCGGCATCTGTAGGCGGGAAATTGGCTTGAGTATCTTTCCACAGATCGATGACGATGCTCCCCGATTCAAGCGGATCGCCAATCGCCCAGGCGTTGAGCGTACAGGCATAATAAAATTTGATGGCGACTTTCACGCCACTTGTAATTACCGAACCTCCGCCATCGATGATAATGACGACCGATGATACACCCCCCCCGGCCCCGGCCGGCGTCGCCCAGTCCCCTTGACCGTTCATGAAATTGGCCGCACTGTTATCGAGCTTTTTCAACAATCCATGCGCAGTCGTGCTGGCATTCAGATCAGTATTGTCATCCGGCGCAGCCAAGTCATCCAGTTTGATCGCATCGCCCCCGCCGCTTTGATGGTCGGCTGCATGAGCCACAGGATTTTGATCGTCTGCCAATAACCCGCTCAATCCGGCTACACTGATTTCATCCCCCCCGGCATTCTCGTGGCTGGAAGCATGCGCCAGGGGTGTCTGGCCATCCGCCAGCTGCCCGCTCAACCCGGCAACGCTGATCTCATCGCTGCCACCGTTTTCGTGCGTCGAGGCATGCGCTCCTGGCGCTCCCGATTCTGCCAGCGGCCCGGTGATCACTCCCGCATCGTCGATGTAATACAATTTGCCATCGGATTTGAAATATGTCAGCCCGTAGCCACTATCGGGCGTGTCCGGGTCGGTTGCTTGTTCCGCAAATCGCACCGCATTAATCTCAGCCGTCGTATCAATTTTTGCCATAATTTCACCCTTTACGCGTCATCTACCATAACATTCCCGTTATCATCTACTAACACATCCCCATCCTCATCAGTCAATATCGTATCAGGATCAAAGCCCAAACCCTCGATGGTGGCCGGATCGACGCTGATCCACTGCACACCATCATCCTGAGCGATATTTCCCGCCGTGCCCGGCGCCGGCAGGTGTCGTTTCAGAGATTCGGCGGCAATGTCTGCCGCGTGCAGCGTGTCATAGTTGATCACGTCGTACGCCGAACGGTCACCCGCTAAAGGCTGCCCGGACCCGAGTAATGTACCGCCATCCTCCCATTCGACGGCATAGGTATAGATATTGCCCGTTGGGGCCGGATCCGCCACGTCCACCATCGCACCGGCCAGCGTCATAATCGTGCGACGATAAAAATTGGATGCCTGCTCCACTGCGCCTACTTCGAGTGTGTCCAACCCTCCCAGCGTCCAGGCTATCGACGTGGCCGGGTCTACCGCATCGACCCGGGCTAATATCCTGAGATAAGTTCCGGTGCTATAGGTATCCAGGTCATAATCAGTTCCACCACTTCTTATTCTCAGTCGCAAAGAGCTGAAATAGCCTCCATAACGGTTGATGGCGATCAGCGGTTTAACGGCGTTGATCACTCCCGTGATGCCTAACGTGGCTGTGTCAGTCAGCTCAGCGGTGTAAGCTTCTCCAATCACCATCGTGGATACCAAAAACGTCGACGTATCATAGGGTATTTCGTCAAGCTGCTCCCATTTATCGCCCGATCCGCCCCCGATGATCCAGGTCGTGTAGGTGCCATCCGCGTTTGCCGGGAGATACAGCACGCCGCCATCCGCCGGATAATCATCGTCCGCAACGGCAAAATCGTCATAATAAATGACATAATTCTGCCCATTGCGGTTCGTATTCAACCCCAGAGTAATCACATTGGCGTTGTTCGCCGTCAGATCGCCAGTTCCGGACAGCTCCACCACGCCATTGATTTTTATTTCATAAGCCGCCGAGACTCCGGTCGCCGCTTTTATATTCAACTTGTGCCAGGTATTCAAAGCCAGCGTGGTCGCCCCATCCGAGCCTAGCTGGTTCGTCCCGGTGTTGTCGTAAGCCTGCAGTTTGCTCGCCGAGGTGATGCGTAGCGCGAATTTGAGCCCCGCCGCATGCTGCACTTGTAAAATTTCCTCGCTGGCGCTGGCCGGCAGGCTCTCGATATAGATATATACCCTTGCATAGGCCGTGGCGATATTCAGGCCGGTCGTGTATCCCTCGTTGTTGTGCTTCGCCATATTCACATAACCAGTGGCCCCCCCCGCAGGTCTAACTTTTAAAGAATAATTCCCCGTACGCTTAATGACACTTGAAATCTCAATACCACCGCCAGCCCAATTCTCTTCTTGGTCTCCAGTAAAACGAGACCAAGCGCCTAATTCCCATCCGCAAAAATTCAGCAGTGTCATACTTTTGTGAACCTATCCGTTGAAAAATCCAGCTCGGCGAAGCGCACGTAGAGATCGCCATCCGTGCAGCGCCCGGCGTAGCCGAGGCCAGAAGTCGATTGCCCGCTCAATCGGAATCCCTTGATGTCTATTTTGCCGCCTGCATCGACGTTGGCCGCGTAGGCATTGCCGCTGTCGGCGATCCCGGCCATATTGGAAAACCATACCCATATTTCGCCGCCGCCATCCTGCACGGCGATAGCGTCCCCGGCTCCGCTGTTGGTCACGATGATCGAGCAATCGTTGAGATAAGCCACGCCGGCAGCCGGCCCGATCACACCTGCCACCGCGCCCCCGCTGGATATGCTCGGGTTGACGTAGACCGAATTGAGGAATGAACTCGCCGAAAGCGTAACCACCCCGGTCAGCGTAGCTTGCAAGTTGGCCTTTTTGCCGTATGCCTGCACGCCGATCCCGACCGGGATCGTCCAGTTGCCGATCAATGCGGCCATTGGCGGTAACCATACCGCATCTCCAGCATCCGCCGCTGCCAGAGCCGCCGTTAACCCCGCCGCAGTCACCGGGAAGATCTCCGCCCCTCCGCCATCGTGGTGGATCACGATGATCTTCCCGAATGCGATCGCCGCGCTGGGCACCCCGCTCCCGCCCGCAAATGGCAGCATCATCGTTTGCACGCGCAGCGCATCGTATACCGGGTCGACGCGGCCCAACTTGCGGATGCTCATCAGTCGTTCACCTCCCGGCGGATACGCACGCCGTTGTTGCCCTTCAGCCATTCGGCGGCATCGAACTCGACCTCCTCGATGAACTGCACGTGCGGATCGTCGGATAAATATCCTGTCGTGGATCCCGGTCCGATCGGCATATCATCGATATAGGCCAGCCCGGGCATAACGAACCATCCCTCCATCTCCTTGCCGGCCTTGTCGATCACCTGCCCGTTCTGGATACGCATCTGGATCACTTCTTCGGCCGGCACGTAGACAAATACCCGCCCGCCATACACGCCGCAATTCCAGCGGTTTCCATCGGCGTCCCCGGCCAGGGCGATGTCGCGCACGATCTCCCAGGTGCGCAGCGCTCCGCGTTCATCGATTTTATAATCCATCGTGTTTTCCTGGATAGTCGCTGCGGTGACGAATTCCGCCGCCGAAATCAGGTTGCTCATATGCGCGCTGGCGGCGTTCGTCCCGGTCACCAGTGTGTGCTTGTTGCGCAGCGTGAAGCCATAGCCGTAAAAGGTCAGGTCGAGCTTCTGCCGTTCGGAATCCGGGCTGCTCTCATCCTCGTTGAACTGCAGTACCTGGAATTCGTCTGGCGGGATTGTGCGCGGCCAGGCGCGCTTGGTCACTTCTGCCAGCGCCTTCCCATTGGCCGATGCGTCGCTCATCCCTGCCTCGAGCAGCACTTCCTCCATCACGCCCCATTCTTTCTGACTGGTCAGATCTTCATACCAGGATGTCTCCGCCCGCACCGGCGATTCCTGGAACACCGCCTCGTCGGCGTAAATCTCGCCGGGTTCATCGGAGCAGAAAATCCGCACGCCAATATCCCCGCTGATCTCGTTTTCCATCGATACTTCGGCTCTCATCACCCGCTGCCCAGCCGTGTTTTCCTGGGCAACTCCTAAGATTGAGCCAGTATCTATCAGATAAATTTCCAATTGCCATCCGCCGGAAACGATATTGGTGGTCACCCGGCATTCGTAGCCTTTCCCGGCCACGATCGGGATTCCGGTTTCGATGATGGCGCCATCGTCATTGCTGTCTGCCACGATATGGCAGGAATAATTCCCGTGCGTCCGCCAGACTGCCGATTGCTCGAGCGTGGTGGGTGTGTTGTATGCGCTCCAGGCTGCGCTCTCCGCCGAGCCATCGCTGAACAGGTTATCGCCCAGGCGGGCGTAGATCACCTTGCACTTATTGAGCATTTCGCCCCAGGCACGCGTGAAAGTCATCCCGTCCAGGGTCAAATCCATCCCGGCCAGGAACCCCTGCCAGGTGGTCTGCCCGCCGGCCGTCTCCCGTATTTCCCGCATCATCCCATCCAGGAATAACTCGAGCATCTCGTCGCGCGTGCCAAGATAGCTGGCCGTAGCCATCCAGTATCCGCCCCGCGAGCGGATCGACCTGCGCCAGCTGGGGGCGAGAGCTGCCTTCATATTGCGGATAGGTGTGGCGCCGTGCTTTATGTTGTGGTAGAGCGTCAGATCGATCGGCAGTGTGTCCAGAGATCTCATTCCGCCCCTCGCAGTTCCTTCCAACGGTTATAGACCTGCATCGTCACCGCGAAGGTGTCGCCCTTGGTGCTGCCGAAGCTCCAATGCTCGCCGGCTGCCACCAGGATCCCGCTGCCTGTTGGCAGGCCGCCGTTGATGCGCGGCGCGCCGGTCGCTTCCGGTATCCCGGCATGCATCCAGATCGATGTCTTCTGCCCGGCTGGCCGGTCCATCACATACAGGGGATTTTCGTCGGCGCTCTCGTATTCGACGCCGTCCGCCGAACTGAATGCTCCTTGCAGTTCGGCGTAGACGAAGCCCTCGTCGGCCGGGATCAAGACTAGGCAGTCGAACTCGACGCCGGCGGCCCCGGAGGCCAGCTCTGCCCCGATGAAGATCGTCGAACTGGTCAGCAGGTTCGACCCGCCGTACTGGTTTCCCGGCGAGGGCAGCGTTATAGTTCCCATGTCATGGAATTTCCAGACATTTCCGGCCACCGGCACCCGCTGCCGCCAGGCCGGGTTCGGGTCGTTGGAAAGTCCCGTCCCCATACGCACCATGGCCTGCGTGGCCAGCCCGGCGCCCATTTGAGCACGCAGCAGGACGTGATATCTGCCGCGCTGGGCGGTGTAGTTGGCCGTGACGTCCTGCACCCGGATTTTGACCCGAGTAAACATGGTCGTGACTGTGGCGAACGTGCATTTTGCCTTGTAGCCGTCGAGAGCGGTGGTGTCTGAATTGCTGGTGCCTCCGGTGGTGTCCGCCCCGAATGCGAACCCCTTGCGCAGCGACCAGGTCGATTGGAAGTTGGCCCGGTTGCCGTGCCGGTTGGTCTTGAAGCCCATCCAAAACCGGTGGAACGGATATGTGGCCCCGTTGACCCCGCGGAATTTGACCAATGCCAGGCGCGCCGGTTCGTCCCCCACCACGGCTCCGGGGCTGCCGCCGTATGTGGTGTAATCGAACTTCCCGCCGATCCCGTTGACCGCCGTCGTTTCGTAGGTCTCCGCCTCCGGAGATTCCCAGTAAGGCATCCGCTCCAGACCGAGCAGGTATTCGCCGATATAGCTCTGGATCGACCCACTGCCCCTCACCGGCTGGCCCGGCCGGTGTTCCAGCCGTTTAAGAAATGCCTGGCGGATGCCGGTTTCGTTGAGCAGCCGCGTCCGCAGCCAGACTCCATAGCGTTCTGCCGCATCCTCAGAGTCAGAGATCTGTTTGATTTTCTCCGTCAATGCCTGGATATTCGCCGCCAGATCATCATCGGATGCGCCATAGGCCAGCAGTGTGATCGCCTCATCCACGCTGAGCGCGCCCGATTGTACAACGGCCGGGATCCAGCCGTTATTACCCAGGCCGAATCCGTCTGCCATCCCCAACAGGCTCAGGCTGTCGACGTCGCTGACAAAATCGTCCCGGCGCACCAGGTCCAGGAGGTTATAAGTCCGGTTCACATCAAATTCTCCGCATATTTCTCTTTCTTCCGCCGCTGCTGGTCTAAATACATTTTCGCCGCCAGCCGGTCATTGATCGTCACATTGATTGTGTCACCGCCGACCGTGATTACCCTATTTGAGGTAGGTTGCGCCGCGAAGGCCGGGCTAGACCCGGCCTTGGCGAGCCCGGCTTGCAAATCTAATCCGCCTAGCCCGGCACTTAAAGCAGCTCTGATCTGCGGGATCGAATTGAGAAAACCCCGCGCCAGGGCCATGCCCAAGTCCTTCTCACCGAAATCGAGCAACAGTTTGGATGGTGATCCTGATTTGAAGAATCCTTTCAGAGCATCCATGATGGCTTTTGCCAGATCTTTGATCGCATCGATGGCCCACTGCGCGCCGGCTTTGATCCCATCTGCGATTCCCTTTACGATATCCTGGCCCACTTTCAGCCAGTCGGTCTCGGTAAAGAAGCGGATGATATTATCGACCAGCTCGGCGGCAATGACCTTGATCGCATCCCAGGCCTTGGAAAGAATATCTTTGATCAGCGTCCAGGTTTTATCCCAGGCCACGCGCAGGTTTTCCCCAAACCCAACCCAATCACCTTCAAAGGCGGAGCGGAAAGCTGCGAAGAGCGCATTGACGATTGGGGCGACTGTCTGGATGACAGTCTGTATGGCGCTCCAGACCATTTCCCAGGTAGTGCGCAGACTGGTACTGAAACCTTCCCACCATGCCTTGAGCGATGCGAGCCAGGTCGGGATATTCGTGCGCAAGAAATCGATTACCTGTCTGGTCTTTTCTTGTATTCCTCCCCAGTTGCCCGCCCAGGCCGCCCCGAGCAATCCCACCAGGACGATCAACGGCCCTATCCCCGAGGCAATCGCCGCGATCGCCGCCACGATCCCGGCCGCAGCCAGGGCTGCCCCGATCCCGATCAGCGCGCCTTTGATCTCCTCGGCGTGCTCCCTGGCGAATGGGATCAACGTGTTGTCGACAAAATCCTTGAATGTCTTGGCGAAATTCGCGATCTGCTCGACCGTCGCTGGGGGGATGATCTCGGCCAACGCGCCCTTGATGTCGCCTTTCAACAGCTTATCGATCACGCGACCCAGGGTATCCGCGAATACCCCGATCTTATCGGTAATGCGTTTGATCCCGGCCTGCATTTGCGGGCTGGCCAGCCAGGTCTGGAATGCGTCCAATATTTTGTTGGCAGTCGGCAATAGCTTGCCCGCCATCTGCCCGAGCAATCCCTTAAACCCGCCTTTGAGCGCCGCCAGGCGGTCGTTGAGGTCCGCCAGACCTTTGACCGTCTCCTCGTCCATCACCGCGCCCATCTTGTGGGCTTCGTCGGTCATTTTCGCCAGGCCGTCCGCCCCCAGGTTAATCAGCGGGATCAATTCCTGGTAGCTCTTCCCGAATATCGTCTGGGCGATGATCTCCCGCTGGGTTTCGTTTTCGACCTTGCCGAGCGCATCGATGATGTCTGAGAATACCACCTCGGTATCTCTCAGGTTGCCGTTCGTATCACGCGTGTTGATGCCCAGGTCCTCGAATGTCTTGGCCATCGGAGAACCGGCTTTGTCCGCCTCTTTGAGCGATTTTGTAGTGCGGGCGAAGGCGCGTGCTATGCTCTCCACGTCCGTCCCGATCTGGTCGGCTACAAAGCCTAATTCCTGGTATTTTGTCGTCGAGATGCCGATTTTTTCAGCCGATTCGAATATCTCATCGGCCGCCTTGGCTGCGTTGGTCACGAACCTGGCCAGCCCGATCGCCGCCCCGACAACTGCAGCTCCGATAGCGGCTATCCCGAGTGCCACGCTTCTGAGCACCCGGGTTCCCAGCGCCTTGAAATCCGTAATGACGTTCTTCAGGCTGCCTTTCAGCCTGTCCAGCGCCCCGCGCAACCGGCCGGTGGCGCGTTCTGCCTTGTCCTCTTCCTTCGCTAGCTGTCCGGCCTCTTTGCCCGCCTCATCGCTCTCTTTGGTCATCCCCTCCAGGGCGTGCTCGGTCTGTCCCAATTCGAACTGCATCTTATTGAGTGTCTCAGTTTCTTTCAGTAATTTCAACTGCAATTCTTGAGCTGCCCGACTATTTTTCCCTTTCTCAGCCGCCACCCGCTTGTATTCCCCCTCCAGCGCGGCCACCTTTTGCCTTTGGATCTCGATCTGGCCGGTGAGCGCCTTGATGCGCGCCTCGAGGCCTGTGGCAGACTTCGCCCAATCGCCCAGGCCGGCCGCGGCCACGCGGAAGCCAGATTCAAGGATTCTGATTTCCCTGTTAAGTGTTGCGAGGCCAGTTTTGAATGAAGTCGTATCGAGTGATACTTTTCCTGAGAGATCGCTTTGGTCAGTCATTGTTGGCCTCCGCTTTCTTTTTAGCCCAGGTCGCTTTTCTGATTACTGACATCTTTGTTCTGAATTCCGGATCCTGCCACTTCAATTTGTTGCCTTCTGAAATATTCTTCTTGGTCTCTGGCGAGAGTGGTTTGCCGAGATGGGATTCCAACAAAGCTCGATGTACTTTTTGCGACATCGATTTACCGCGATTAGATTTTGATATTTTCTTTCTCGTTTCTTCGGAGTGTGGCTGAAACTTTCTTCCCCTTCTCACCAACGAGAGTTTTTCTTTTGTCTCGGCAGAATGTGGTTGTCCTGGTCTTCCCTTATGGGCTAAAGACATTTTCTCTCTGGTTTCAGGAGAATGACGTCTCCCGAGCTGCGATCTATTGCCCGGTTTCCCGCGCTTGGCACGTGATATCTTCTCCCTGATTTCGGGGGAATATTTTTTCCCGAATGTAGGTGAAGGTATAGCAGGACCAAGATTCAGCAATTGCGATGGTTCTATTTGTTCAATCCACCATTGCTCGCGTGATGCAACAGTCCCATGATCGTCGCAAACTTCCAGGATTTGGAATCCTGGAGCCCCATAGCGATTATACAAATTCTGCATGTAAGGGTTGCGATGTTTACCACTCTTGAATTGATTTAAATGCCTGCGGAGTCGATCTTTAAACGATACTGCTGTAGATCCAATATAAATTTTCTCCCCGCTCGCCGTTTTGAAAATCAGAGCGTAGACCCCACATTCCTTCATGATTTGTACACGACTCCAATGCCCATAGTAGTCTGATTCGGCAAAGAATACAATTCTTCAGTTCTATGTCCCCGCATCTTGAGCTCATTGAAAAAGCGGCCCACCTGGATGCGTGGCCGGTCCCTGGGCGGAATCAGGTCGTGCATGGCGATCACGCCGCCCGGCCTGACCTTGCCCCCGTAATTCTCGAAGTCCGCCTTAACGCCCTCGTAGGAATGATCGCCATCCAGGAACAAGAAGTCGATGTACGGACAGATATAACCGACCCTGGCAATGACGCTCGGAAGAGTCGAGTTGCCCGTGATGGTGTGCAGGTGAACACCATCCGGGACCCACTTGTACCAGACGTTATTCTTGAACTCCGGATCGGGTGACATCCATTGCTTCGGGCTGAGGTTCACGCTCACCACGTGCGCGCCCTGGGGAGCATTGTTCAACCAATGCCATAACGTGCCCCCTTTCCAGGAGCCGATTTCGACTATGTATTCGGGCTGCAATTTCACGTAGATCTCGAGCAATGCCTTGAATTCTGGCTCCCGTTGTGCCGGCGTGATACCCGGTGCTATTTCACTCATATACTTCGCTGTCATAGGTAACTCTCCAATTTGTTCACAAATTTATTGGCGTCGAATGCTTCCCCGATGAATTTATCCCGCCATTCCATCACCGCTTGATTTCCCTGGCAGGCCTGCTCTACCACATCTGAGGTATCCCCCTGGAGGATATCCAGGGGATACCTGAGATAATCGGCGTAATCCGCCCAATGCTCGACAAAGCGCAGGTTGGATGCGGCCTGCCCGCTGTGCGCGGGGATATCCTCGCCCATCATCAGGGTCGGCTTGCCCCTGGCGATGGCCAGGTAGGCGAACGTCTGGTGGCCGACCACCAGGTCGGCCGCGTCGATCTCGGTGGTGGAGCCATTCGGCCGGGCGTGGATGTATTTCACGCCCGGCTGTTTGGTCAGGCCGTTGCGCTCCAGGGGCTGGATATGGCGCACGGTCAGGCTTGCACCGCTCTCCCGGCAATATTCTATTAATCGGGCGAAGGCACGCCGGTTAATGTCGATATCGGGGTCGGCCAGCCAGCCATTTTGAGCCGGATGGATCGGGCCAAAGAGTACGTTTTTCACTTCCTGGACCGGCTGAAAATCCCTCAAACCGCACATCGACCAGCCCACGACCTCGGTCTTGATCGGATAGCCGAAGCGCCGCATAACTTCGGCGTGTCCGGGTGCGATCACGAACGTGCACCGCGTGTGCGGCCAGGGCGCCAGCAGCCCGTCCCACTGCACCATCGGGCGGGCGGCGTGAGGGTACAAAAAACTCGGAATGCCCATCTTGTGCAGTCGGGGCAGCCATCTCCGGTAGATGACTTCGCCGTTCCCGAAACGCGACCCGTCCAGATCGCTCAACGCAAAGCGCAGCCGCGCGCTGACCGCCTGCGCCGCCCGGTACCCGGCCTGGCCTAAAGCGTGCACGTATTTCGCTTCTTTGCCCTGATGGCGGTGCAGGTAATACATTCCTTTCTCTATCCGCTTGGCGGATACCCGCCTTGCCGGTCGTTTCTTGCGCGCCGGGGCAGGCTGGGACCTGGCGCTCTGTTTTTCTGCGATCAGATTGCCCAATAAGCCACAGAACTCGACCGGTTGCAGTTGCTCGCCGATGAATAGCCGCTTCCATTCCAATGGCTCGTGCTGCCCGGCGTCTTTGATGATTTTGCGCAGATCGGCGGAATCCTCCACATCGAACGGGTAGCGCATGTAATCGGCATATTTATCGAGATTGGCCACCTGCATGACTTTATCTTTGACCAAATCTCGCCCGCCGCTCAATTGGTTGAGCATGATCGCCGGCTTGCCGCGCGCGATGGCCAGGTAGGCCAGTGTGCCATTCGAGATGACCAGGTCGGCCTGGTCGATGTCGGCGGTATCGTTGGTGGGTTTGACCTGCGTATAGCTCACGCCCGGCGCCTCCCACAGCCCGTTCGCCGCCAGGTCGCCGATATAGCGCACCGTAATCTTTGCGCCCCGGATCTTGAGCAGCCGTTCGAATGTTTGCTGATTGATAGCCTCATCCTCCGGATAGGACCAGCTGCCGCCCTTCATCGGATGGATCGGGCCGAATAGGATATTCATGCCCTGCTCGGACTGCTTAGTCCGCAGGGTTTGGAATGGCCTCTGCTCGCAGTAGTACCAGCCAATCACGTATATCGGCTTGGAGTAACCATATCGGCGCATCACTTCAGCCTGTCCCGGCGCCATGACCAGGTTGGCCGTCACCGCCTCGTAGGGCTCCCAAATGCCATCCCAGCTCAGGATCGGCGCCGCCCCATGCGGATATAAGAATACCGGTTTCCCCGCCCGGCAATAGGGGTCGATCGTACTGCGGAAACCGTATTGGTCCATGTCATGATCAATCAGCAGGGCGTCAGCATGCGACGCTGTGCCATTGCCACCTCCTGGACTAATTACTTTATGCCCGCATGCCAGCAGCGCCCGTTTGAGACCATTTGCCTTACCTCTCCGGTTGAGGATGGCGATCTGCAGCTGCTGTGCAACGCTCTGCGTTGCCGGTGCCGTTCTCACCCACGGCCTTTGGTTTGATCTGGTGGGGTGTTTGGAGTTCTGGCCATAACGAATATTCAGGTACAATGCCTGGCCCTTGATGATATGACCGCATTGCACGCCGAAATGCGCTACCTGCCTGATGCCCAGGCGCTTGCAATCCTCTGCGAATGGGAAGTCGGGCGCGGTCATTTGGGCGGTCGTGCGGAAATCCACCCGTTTCAATACGTTGCGCTGGATCAACAGGCAACCCATCCCCGCCCCATGCGTATCGACCACGCCGGCTTGCACATCCTGCCCCAATCTTTTCTGATACATGATCATGCTGGGCCGCACCGCGCCCCGCAGCCGGTAGACGTTGGGAATATTGCGGAAGCCGCGAAAGAGATAGATCCCATAAGCCGTCGGCGCGCCGGCGTCCCACAGCAGCTGTAGCGCATCCGGCGGCACCAATATGTCGTGTTCGACCGTCATTAACGCATCGTATCCACCCTCCAAAGCCATCTGCCGCGCTTTCCGGTATTGGTGCAGCACATTGCGATTGTCAGGTGGAGGATAGGGATTGTCCATGCCGATCTCTACATCAAAATGCCCGCTAAAATTCAGCTGGTGAATTTTAGATAGCGTTTCAGAGTGGACGGCAAGCTCTCCATTTAGCAGCGCGTAGGTCGGGCAGAATACGAGCACCCTTATAACCATGAAACCTCATCGCAGTAGACTCTTTTACCCGGTGCTTTCCTGATCTTCTTCGTTTCGGGTTCGATAAATCTAAAAACAAACGGCAGCAGGCTTTCGATGTCCGTCTCGTCAATCTCGTGCAAACTCCAGCCGAAAGCCTTCACCATCTGAATCTCCAGATCGATCAGCCAGATGTCCCCAGGAGCAGAATCACCTACCCCTGGGGTGGGGGATTTGGGTTCGCCCCGTTCTTACCGCTCATCTGGCCGGCCTTCGCCACGATCGCTTCGATGACAGCCATCATCTCGCCGGCATCCGCCCCGTTCTCCAGCTGCTCCAGGCTGAACTGCCCGCCGTAGAAATCGACGACCAGCTGCGCGATGCTGTCCAGGTCCTCCTCGGACAAATTATCTGCGTCGAAGGCCTTAGATAGGCCGATTGCCCGCTTGAGCAGCTTCCAGGGCACGAATGACCGGCTGTGCTCTCCGGCAATCTCGTCGTTTGGCCCGTAAAGCGTGAGCTTGATCGGTGCGCCTGGCATTAGCTGCTCGCCACGAACAGCGGTTCCGGTACGGCGGCGAACCAGCCGGTCGGATCGAACCCAGCCGCATCTTCGTCGCCGATGATGCGCTTCACCCCGTCCGTCACGCTATCGCTGAGATCCCATTCGAAGATCGTCTTGATGGCGCTGTAAGTGATCTCCAGCGTTTGGGGTTCCGGCGTCTCACCTTTCGTCGTTGCCGCCTCGGAGGGCACGTTGAAGCGGCCCTTAAGGAAGGCGTAATAGCGATAGGACCCGTTCGACTTGAGCGAGCGGAACATCAGGGCAAAGTAAGGTGCAACGCCTCCATCATCGTACAGCAGCCCGTTGACGGCGTCATAAACCCGTCCGGTGATCAGCGCCAGGATTTGCAGCGGGATATTGGTCACCGTCAGAGTGATGGCCGTCTCACCCTCCGAGCTCATTACATCGAATGAGGCGTCGTCGGCGTATTGCGTAACGGTGTTTTGGGTTGGCTCCTGACCGGCCTCGGCCGCCGGCGCAAGGTATTGTGGCGTCCCGGCCGTGTAGCCCGCCGCCTCGTCCTGAGTCACCTCGGCGATATACAGGCTATCCAAGCCTATTCTTGATTTGTACTCACCTGAATCGATTGGCATTTTTTACTCCTTGAATTAGATTATGAGCTCGCTTCTTCTACCGGGATCTCCGTGTAGACGTATTCGAGCGCCAGGCCGTAATGCCTGGTCTGGATGTTGTAAGGCAGTTCCCGCTGCGGCCCGCGGGTGAAATTAGCCGCGACCATCGCTCCGTCCACATCTGGCAGGTCCGCCAGGCCGGAGCGGCTATAGACGGAGACCTGCATCCGGTAACTGCGCATCACTTCCACGTCATCAGCATGCAGCTCCGGGGGGCTGGAGACCAGGAAGTAGACCAGGTATTGATCCGGCAATTGTTCGCCGGTCTCCTGTATCATGGCGTTGGCCGCCACGGGCACACCCAGATCGGCTAGAGCCTCTTCCACCAGCTCCCAGATGGTCACGGGAGGCCTTCCCGCTTGGCCACTTCGAGCATCGCCCGACGCGCCTTGCCCTTATCCGCGTCGAGCGTGGGCCGGATATAGGGCTGCGCCGGCATGCTGGACGTGCCGTATTCCTGGGCGTTGCCATAGCGGGCCGTGTCGGCATCGGTACTTTTCGAGATACCTACCAGGATATAATGAAAATTCCCGTCCTGGTGCGGTCCGTCTACCTCCAGGTGGCTCTCCAGGTTGCGCGTATCCTTTGGGACTCTGCGCTGCATACCATCCAGCAGCACCTCGCCGCCCGCGGCCAGCATTTCATCCGCCACCCGGTCAACGTTCTGCCCGGCCTGGGCGATTTTCTCCAGATATTCCTCAAAACCCTTAGTGGTGATTTTTGCGCGCACGACCATTAGCCCGGCCTCCAGCGTTTCACTTTCAATTCCAGGTATTCATGCCGCTCCCGAACGTCGTCGATCGAGACGATCTCGAATAGATCCTCGCCCTTCTGGACGACGCAGGTCATATCGACCCCGTCCAGGTAACGAATGGTGACCGTCGCTGCCCCTTCGGCCTGCACGGATTGCGCCGCCCAGGCTTCTCCGCCGTGGACGTTGACCCATTTGGCCCACGCCTCGGCGATCTCCGTCAGATCCGGCACCTGGAAGCCGCCCGCCTCCGTGGTAATGCCGCGTGAAAGCAGCGTCACCTGTGTGCGTAGCTCGCCAGGATTGGTCACCTTACCATCAAGATTCATGCACTCCTCGAATCGGAATTCTTATTCGCTCGGAATCCCTATTCCGCTCGAAATTCCTATTTCGCAGTGTTTGCACGCAAACATAGCCGCCTCCACTTTAGGCCGTGGTAAAGGCGATCTCCTTGCTCAGCGTCTGGCCGTAGATGTCCGCCGCCGCCTCGATCACGAGGGTATAACCGGTATCTGCCTCCAGGTCGCTTTCCGGCGTGATCGTCAGGATCTTCCCGGTGACGTCCAGGGCATTCGTGATATCGATTTCGATTCCATCCTCATTCTGCAGGCTGATCGCCTCCTCGGCGGAGGCGTCCATCTCATGGTTGAAGACCAGGGTCGGGTTGACCGTGACGGCCACGTTCATTGCACCATTGGCCGGGTTGCTGGCTGTCAGCGCCAGGGCCTCGTCCGGAACTCCGGACGTCTCCAGCGTCAGCGCCACAGCTTCTAGCTGCGAGAGCGCAGCCGATAACCCGAAACCGAGCGCCGCGCCCGCCGCCATCCCGCCCGGGTCCTCGTGCCAGCGCACCAGCAGCATCCTGGCTGCCGACTTCGCCGTCGGGTGGATCGTCTCGTCGGCAGCCCAGTCTCTTCCGGTCGCGGTGGCGATATACGCATCGACTTGTGGCAGCAGGTCCAGCATATTCTCATCTTCCTCCGCACAGCGCAGGACGGTTGCCGCCTCGGCCTCGGTCAGTATGTAGACCGGTTCGTCGGACATATTTAGCTACGAGCTCGGCTCGGCGATCGTCAGCAAAGCCATCGCTTCGCTGTCCATCCCGGCCGCATCAGCGCGCATGATCCCGCGCACTTCACTCGTGTTCGACCGCCAGGCGCTCCCGCCGATATTGGTCGAAGCCATCTCGAACGGCTGCCGGCGGAAGAAAGTCAGGAATTCGGTCCCGTCGCCGACCGCCAAAGGCGCCCCGCCCCCCAGGTCCGCCCAGTGGGCGTTGGAAAGCACGACCAGCTCCCGCCCCAGCACGCGCAGCCGGGTCTTCTCAACCGGGTCGGGCTGGAGCAGCGCCCGATTGTCGTTGTCGAGCGCCTGGTCGAGAAAGTTCAGCCCGTTCTGGTTGGTGAACAACACCGCCCGGGCCGAGATGGCCGGGTCCAGGGTGACGTTCAGCACCGTCTTCAGGTCCGCAAACAGGGTGTCCGGCGTTGTCTCGCTGGCAGAGATGGCGTCCACCAGCGCCAGGATCAGCGAGTTGTTGGTCAGCACCACCTTCTTACCGAACCAGCGCGAGATATAGCGCATGATGTTGACCGGGGTGTCGGCCAGGAGCGAGTTCGAGACTCGCAAGAACCCGCCGTAATCCACGATCGTGTACTCCACCTTGCTGAACAGCGGGCTTTCAGTTTCCTCGTTGTCGGCGAGCACGTCCATCTCGACCAGGGCGTCGAAGGGCTCCTCCGCCGTGGCAGCCTCGACCGCTCGCCAGCCGGAGTACGCCTGCACGTCCTCGACGTTGAAATAGCGCGGGTCGGCCAGGTCGATGAACTGGCGCATGCGCTCGTGGATCATGTTGTCAAAATCAACCGGCAACAGGAAACCACCTTCCTCACCGGCCGGGGAGCCCCCGGTCTCGGTCAGGGCATTGATCAGCAGCTGGTACTGATCGGCTTGCATCTTGCCGCTTGGCCCAGCTTTCGGGGTAACCCCGTTGCGCAGGGCGCTGATGAAGGCCGCCTGGTATTCGGGCGAGGCGCGCAGGTCTTTGATTTCCTCTGGCTCCCGTTCGCCACCGGCAGGCACGAACCGCTGCGCGGGGTCGCTGCCTTTGAGGGCGTCTTGCATGGAAACATACAGATTGAAGGCTTGCTGATGCTCAGCTTTGGCCTTCTCCAATTCGGGCTCGAGGGCATAGGCCTCGTCGTACTTTTCGGCGTCCAGCAAGACGACGATCTGTTTTCCGATATCGTCCTTCCGCGCCGCGGTCTGGTTAACCTTATCGAGCAATTTCTTGAGATCCATGGTTCACTCCTTAGTTCAGAATTTAGTTTTGGCGCGGAGAACCTCCGTCGCCCTCCGATTTCGAATATCCGGCTCATCCTCGTCTGGCTTGCGCAGCGCCAGCAACTTGGCCGGTACATTCCGATAATTGTGCAGCGCGTTGATCAACGCTGCGTTTTGCATGGCCGCCATGTTCTGCATGGCCGCCCCCTTAGCCTTCTTGGTCGCTTTGTCTTCGGCGGTGATCACCTCGTCGGCGAAGCCCATATTCACCGCCTCGCGACCCGTCATCCAGGTTTCGTCGGCCATCATGCGATCCAGGCGCAGCCTGGAAAGGCCGGTCTTGGTCTCGTAGCCGTCGATGATCCCCGCTTTGGCGGATTTTAGACTCTCGAGCAGCCTGGACATCTCTTCGATGTCCAAGATCGCAAAGAAAAAAGCCACCAGCGGGTCGTGGATCATGAAGAAGGCCGATTCCTGGATCCTGACGACATCTCCGGCGATGGCTACGATCGTAGCCGCCGAGGCCGCCAGGCCATCGATTTTCATCGTCACGTACCCCGGGTAATCGATGATGATCGCCTTCATCACGCTGGCCGCGATGATATCCCCGCCGTAGGAGTTCAGGCGGATCGTGATCGGCCCACCGCCGCCGAATTTCCACAGGTCATCCTTGAACATCTTCGGCGTGACGTCGTCTTCGAACCAGGAATACTCGGAGATATAGCCATACAGCTCCATCTCCGGCTCGCTTCCGCCATTCGAGGGCGCGCCGTCAAGGGTATTGCGCCAGGTCCAGAACGGCTCATGTGGCCTGGCGTTGCCCTCGAAGCAGCGGATTGGCTCGTGCCTGGCATTGCGCCTGGCCGGGATATTATCGTCTATCGACGCTTCATCCTCCAGCCCAGCGTCTTCCCGGTGTGCCCGCAGGTGCGCCTCGACTCCCGCCCGGTCCCCTTCCGGGATATCCGCCTGGGATAGCCTGGCCAGGGCGTTGTTCACCCCGTTGATGTTGGCTGGGGTATCATCGCCCGCTTTGTGGTGCGGGAATTTATAGCTTTGCTTGGCGTCCGGCTCTCCATCCGCATCGCGCCAGGCATGCATGTGGCGCAATGGGCCAGCCTCGTTAGGGCAGGCTGCCACCTCCGCCGGGCCATCCCAGACGGACTCGGTGTCCGTTTCCGTGTGGTGTATCGCTATCGCTGGCATCATCAATCAACTCCTTTTTCGGTCTCGCTGGCATCGGCTGCGCCAATCGACGTCATGTTCGTTGGGACATAGAATCGACCGCCCTTGGGATAAGCGGGCATGTCCTCGATCTGGCGCGCTTCGTTGGGTGTCATCTGCCCGCTGAAGATCTTCTTTTCGAGGTATTCGGCCCGTGTCTTGGCATCCGTGCGCAGCAAGACATCCCGGTTGTAACGGAAATAGGTATAGTTTTGCTCCGCTTCCGTGAGCCATTTCAGCATTGCTGCCTGCTCCCATTGCACCAGATAGGGATCCAGGGTGGTCGATAAATAGTCCAGATTGGCCTGTTCGTTTGAGTTATAGGCCTGTTTGCCCATGTTGAGCTTGAACAGGGACATCCCATAAAAGTTAGCGACCTCCAGGTCATTTTGTTGGATCGATTCCAGGAATTGAGCGTCCGACGGTTTCATGGTGATGGCTTCAAATTTGGTAATCTTGTTGTCGAACACGGCTAGGCGATAGGCGTTTTTCGATCCGCCCATCGTTTCCTCGTAGGAATCCCGGATCTTCTTTCTGGCGTCCTTACTGGCCTCTCCGGCCAACCATACGACGCCAGCCGGGTTCAAACCCTGGGAATAGAACCTGCCCTGGGTCTCGTGCGCACCCATCTGGCGGCCCAGGGTCTCACGCGCGTGCGTGATGACCGAGCTGCCGGTAATGCCGTCAGAGGAATTGATCAGGAGTGCCAGAACCTCCACGTCCGGGATGTATTCGGGCGGCTTTTTAAACCAATTCACCTGGTACCAGAGATTTCCGTCCAGGTCGAATACCGGCCTGGTGATGTTGGAACGCAGGATGAAGAGCTCGTTACGCCGGCCAGCCTGGCGTGGAGGCTGCCAAACATAGGCCGCGCCCCAGTTGAGCAGCCACATGATCAGAGCTTTCTTGAAAATAAACGGCGTCATCCAGCGGTTCGGGCTGATTTCCAGCAGCCAGGCGATGTTTTGCAGCCGGCTGTCGGGCCGCATCCGTTCTATCTGGCCTGGTGAACGGCTGATGAAGGTTTGCAGGGGCATCTTGGCAATATCATCGCTCAAGATGTTCACGCAGCGGTACGCCGTGTGAATATTCTTGCTGGTTTCAACCGTGACACTTTGACCGGAAATGGTTGAAGCGGTGAGATTTAGCGCCTCCACGGTCTCAGGAAGGGTCATTGTTTGCGCATCATTGCGCAGTATCCAGCGGGCAAAACGAGTAAATACGCTCATCACATGCCCCAATCTTCGTCCAAAATAGCGGCTGAAATGTCCACGCTGCCGGCGTGGAAGCGCGCCCTGGCCATGGCGTCCACCCAGGCCGCCATCAGGTCGATCCGCTTGGTGCGATCCACGTTTTTCCCCTTATGTTCCTTGACGAATTTGATATATCCCTGCCCGTTTTTTGCCACCGACGTATTCCCAAAGCACCAGCGGGCCACCGGGTTATCCTCGTGAGTCATGCGGCCCCTCACCAGATGGGAAGTTGGATTTTTCAAGATATCGCTTTCCTCGCCTTCGATCTTCGGCTCTGGTTCTTTCCATCCCGCCTGCCCTTTGAGCAGGATCTCGACCTGGTTCAATGGATCGGTCAAACTCACAAATGTCTGTGGCACGTCCACGCAAGTAATCCCCGCCTGCTCCAGGCGCTGCAGCAGCATGGTGGCCATCGCCCGGTCGCTGTCCAATTCGATCACATTGTGAAACTTTTTGATCTCCAGGATCGTTTCTTCGACCTTGGTGTAATCGACCACGTTGCCCGGCGTTGGCATGATCCACTTTTGCGCGGCCCACTTGTCATAGGAGATATGGTCCTTCCGGATCCGCTCCTCCATATTGTCGGCCGGGATCCAGCAGTACCAGAATACTCTCCAGTCCAGCTGCTCGCCCTGGGGGGGGAAGACTACAGCCAGGGCTGTCAGGTCGGTCGTCGAGGACAGATCAAGCCCTAAATAGCAGGATTTGCCCAACTGATCGGCCCGCGTCCAATTTCCAACCGTTTTGTCGAATAAGTCCAACGGCAACCACGTGGTCAGCTTGGTCGTGATCCACTGGTTCAATCGCAGCCAGCGGAATAAGCGCTCATCGGCCGGCTTTATCTTGGCCTTTTCAGCCGACTCCCGCACCGTATCGAGCGTGATCGTGGTGCCCAAAGACGGATTGGCCACCGCCCAGTTAGCCTCGTTGTAGATATCGTCTCCATCGTAGCCATACATCACCACGTACCATGTAGGATCGATGATGTCGCCAGATAAGATTCTCAATGCATATTCGTGCTGCTCCCAGCCCACACTCATCCGGTCCGGGTCATCACCGGCCGTTGTGATGATCCACCAGATCGGCTGCGTGCGCGCATCGCCGGCGCCGAAGGTCATCACGTCCCACAAGTCGCGGTTGGGCTGCGCGTGCAGTTCGTCGAAAACACAGGCCGATACATTGAGCCCGTGCTTGGTGTAGGCTTCTGCGCTGACCACCTTATAGAATGTCCCGCTCACCTTATCGGTGATCAGCTTCTGGCTGAGCGTCAGCTTGGCGCGCTTCTTCAACGCCGGAACCTGCTCGATCATATCCACCGCCACATCGAAAACAATGCTCGCCTGGCTGCGATCGGCTGCGCAGCCATACACCTCACCATTGCGCTCGCCATCGGCAAAAGTATGATACAGGCCCGCACCGGCTGCCAATTCCGATTTGCCATTCTTTTTAGGTATCTCCAGATAGACCGTCTTGATCTTCCGGAAGCCGTTGCCATTGACCGTGCCATATACATCCCGAATGAGCGCATCCTGCCATGGCAATAGATCAAAAGGCTGGCCATAGAACCGGCCTTTGGTATGCCGCAGGTGTTGGAAGAAATTAAATGCGCGCTGCGCACGGTGCTCATCGAACATCGCCCTTCTTTGCTGCACCAACAAATTCGTCCATCAGCTGCTCGAGCTCGTCCGGAGGTGACTCTGGCTCCTTCTTCGTAGGCGCCACACCGGCTCGGGAGCGTGGCGTGAGGTATAGCGACTGGCCCATCTTATGGATCAGGTCCGCCTTGCGATCGATCCGGCTGTCCAACTTCACCACCGCGTCGAAAGCACCCACTACTTTGATCGCCATAATGACTGCGTCGTCGACCTGGCCTATCTCGCTCAGCCGCTTGTGCCCGGCAGCCAGCTGCAGCCAGGCTTCATAAGCCTTATCCCGCATCACATTCAACTGCGCCAGCTGTTCGACGGCCATGCAGAAGTTGGTCAACAGGTGGAGGTCGAAGCCGGTCACGATCTCACCCTGCGTCTCACCGAAGCGGCGCATCAGATAGCGCCAGGCAGCTTTGGCTATAAACCTGTCCTTGAGCTGCGCCGGTGGCGAGCTCGGCAAAGTGCGTTCCGGCCTGACGGACAGCTCTCGAGCTGCGCGCTCGGCCTGTTCGGCGGCAGTTTCATGGCGGACTATTAGAGAGCGGGGTTTGCGGGCTGGCATTTTAAGCGGGATTCTCCATTTTGGGAATTTTTTTTGCGCGGATGTGCCCACACGCTCGCCACTCCCTGTTCAAAACTTTTTGATCCCCCCTATCCTTTGGATTATTTAATATTTCATCTGCGGTCTTGCGAGAGTGGCAGACGTGACACAGCGATTGCAGTTGACCAGCAAAGAACTTGAACCTATCACCCCGGTGAGGATCGATGTGATCTACCTCTGTGGCCGGAGTATAGAAGCCAAATACTAGACAATTAGCACACCAAGGTTCCCTGGCCAGCTGTGCTTCCCGGATCCGTTTCCATCTACGTGTGTTGTATAGGCGCTGATGTTCCGAGATATGATAATCTGGTTCGGCCAATGGATGCTCGACACAGCGGCCAGACCTAACTAGATTTTGGCAGCCAGGATATGAGCAAGTCCGTGGGGTTCGATAGGGCATAGTTACCTCAATAATGTTTGCACGCAAACATCATCATGGCTCCAAATTCCAGCCATGCAATCTGGCTTCCCGCTCCAGGATGTCAACTCGCTGCTCCAGGTCAACCGGCGGCTGGACACCGAATTCAGTGTAGAAATTTGACAGGCTGCCATTGTAGCGATCCAGATCCATATCCAGGTCGCCATCTAAACTGCCATAGTAACGCCCAAAACCGTTGCCGTTCGCACTGTGCTGCCAGAACTTCCAGGCGGTCCAATCGTAAGGCAGGATGGGGGAGGCCAGATTAGTCCAATGAGCAACAGCCAGTTTTTTTGTGCCTGCCCAAGTGCTGCGCTTCACATGGCCATTCCACCATCCGGGAGATGAGTAAAAAGCAATTGGAACACCAGCACGCTGCTCAAACTCTGCAGCGCAGTTGTAAATCCAATTGAGTGTGCCAATCGTATCAAGAGTTGTCGTTTCGCAATCCATCCAAGGAGGCAGTTGGCCAGGGTTCTCATGCCAGGCGTTATAGAAGCTGGTCGCGTGATCTTTCCAGGTACGCCCGACATAAAGGTACCAATACAGACCGAAGGCAAGATCTTGAATTGCGCATCCATCACGGTTGGCATTCATTTTGACATCTGGAGCGGAGTTGCCATAACCAGCGCGGATGTAGGCAAATGAGATACCGCGCGATTTAGCGATTGCCCAATCCATTGTCCCATTCCAGGAGGAGACATCGATACCGGTGACTTCCCAGGCGATGACCTGGGGAATGACGGCTTGGGCCAGTTCGCGCAGGACGGCGCGCGGAGAGCGCACTTTGCCAAAATCATTGGCATGGCGCGGCCCGTGGATTGCATCAGTCGGATAATATTTCATCTGTCGCTGCCGATTCTTTGTTCTGCAAAGTACGCACCTGGTCCTGCAATGTCATAATCTCAACTTCCATCTTATGAATCGTCTCTTCACGCTCGGCTCGGGCCTGTGTTTGCTCTCTTAAGCTGGTCTCCAGAAATAAAATGCGCTGCTCGCGTTCCTGGATTTCAATTTCCAAAGATTGGATCCTCTTTTGCATCCGCTCATTTTCAACCTGAAGAATGGCGATGGCATCCCGTAGAGATGAAATTTCGTCCTTGCGCGCCGCACTTCTGGCAGTAAGGCCCGAGATGATCACGCCGATGATGGCCACAATCGCCCCGGAGATACCGGATATGATAGCAATCCACTCCCCCGCGCTCATCAGGTTTACTGCCGCCTCGCGAGATCGTAATAGGTTTCGGACCCCAAGAGAGCCAGCAGGATAAGCAACGCCGGCCGGGCGAATATCGGACCTTGATCCGGGAAATGGATGAGATCGGTCGCCACCGAAAGCAGGTAGAGAATGCCTGTATAAAAAACCGCCACGCTGGAGAATAACCGCAGCCATCGTTTAGGATTATTGGAGTAGTAGATATATATGGCGTCGAGGCAAAGCACAAGACCTGCCATGACGATGATCAACCAGGAGACCCATGTCATTTATTTATTGTGTGGCGAAAAATGAACTTTATACCCCGGTGCACGCCCTGGTTGGTGCCTATGGCTACGACCAATACGATCAAAGCATCCAAAGCTCCCGCCAGGGAACACGTAAAGGCGACGACGATGCCGGCGCACGAGAGCCCAAACGCACCATAGACCGTGATGACCAGAAACCCGATCATCCAGAGCTGCTTGCTATCCGCCGGCAGCAAATCCCACTGGTCACGCAAGCCCGGGAATATTTCGAATACCGCGGCCAGGACGCCGGCGACCAGCAACGAAAAAGCCTCCGGGGTGAAGTTGTCAGAGGCGATCAAGGCAGCGTAAACCAGGGCCAGTGAGACAACGAAAGCAGCAATATAGGTGAGGTATTTCATGTTCAATCTCCATTCGTTAGATAGATTTCTCTGTAAAACAAAAGGCGGGGCTGCACACCGGATTTCTCCGTTTTTGTGCAGCCCCGCCAAAATAATGGTTTTCTAGGGCCGGATTATTTGATTAAGTATATTTTAGAATGAAACTACGAAAAAATCAAGCTTTATTTTGCCGGGTCACATTGACCCCAATCACCTTCCCTTCCCGGTAGATGATCTCGATTACACCCCAGCCATGCTTTTCTAATTCAAAAAATCCATTTTCGATAAGTTCTACCTGTCCCGCAGTCAGATGTTTCGCCAGCCGGCCTTCAACATTTCTCAGTTGCAATAATATATCTGCCAAGCCGGCTAGCTGTGCAGATGTCAATATCTCCTCGAGCGACGAATCTGTCATCCATGATTATAACGAGAACATCTGTTCACGGTTACAGTCTGAACCAATAATCGTTGTTATTGGCCTATGAGACTCAAAACTCCCGCATCCCAATCCCATAAACCCAATTGCCCGCGGACTGGAATTGGTTGAGGCAGCTGGTGGATCCCAAACAGCAGCCAGGCATATCTGCCTGCTGTGTAATCTCCGAACGATAATTCTGGTTCAGATGGAGGCAACATAACAGTAGATTCCATTCCATTCTCTAACACCAAAAATATGCCATATTTGCGTGGATCGAAATTTATGAACTCGGTCGGGGTTTCAGGGATTTTTAGACAATGTGTTAATGTACACGTGGCGATCACGCAACCCAAAGGGAAAGCATGGCGACCTAAATAAATTTCACCTCCCTGAATAAATGAATATTTATCGATCAAAAACTTCCTAAATGGCTGTTGAAAACATAAATACTGTGCCGCATTAGGAAAATTTTTGGCAGCATGGATCGCCAATGGCCCACGATAATCTGTACGCCAATTCCTGGTTTCTATTTTCTTCAATCCTAGGGCAACCAATGTCGCCCAGGGCTGTGTCAAAGTAAGAGCCTTCATCCCATCACCTCCGGTTCGTTCTCACGAACCGCACCGTCTATCACATCGCCTTCTTCCAATTGCGGAGCGGCATCGTAATTCTTATTACGCAACATCGCCGGTACCCCCTTCGCCAGCTCTGGCACCGACGCCTCGACCGCTGTCCGCCCATCCGGCAGCATCCAATACGAGAAAAACGCCGCCCGCGCCCCGAAAACAGCGGCCTTCATACATTTGGCTTTCACGTCATGATGAAGAAGTGTCACTGCCTGGATACGGGCAGCATGATCGTTCTTTCCCCGGCTAGGAAGTACCGGCCATAATATTTTGAAGTTGTCACCCTCAATCTCAAAAGTTAACATAAATGCCGCCTTACCAGTTACCAGATCGTTGCCATATGCGTCTGCCAAGACTATTCCCCCCATCTTCTCGATTAGATCCTTGGTCTTTTTCATCCAAGAGTCGGGGGAGGTCTGACTTGTTTGCCAGTAATGTTTTATGTCCTCCGCAAATGGTAATCCCATAATCCCTCTCTCTCTTCACTGATTACTGACCACTGACAACTGACCACTTCTCCCCCCCGGTTCCCTCCATTCCACCCCCAGCGCTTCAAAAAACTCGATCTCCTCATAGCATGGCACAATCATAATGCAATGCTCACCCCTCTCGCACGGGATCGCATTCCCATCCGGCCCGATTCTCGCCGCGTGCCGGTGCAGGTAATATCCCCCGCTCACCTGCATCCCGATCCGCCTGGCGCGGATTACAAGCGCCTGGCTGAACTCCGCCGGCCCTGTCCGGATCGCCAGCGCCCCCCCCCATGACTCCGCTGTGGCCATGTACAACTCACACACCAACCCCGAAGTATGGATGAACCGCTTTAATTTCGGCCCATTCTTCCCGCCTGGCTCCCAGCCAGGCGGCAAATCATGCGCAAGAGTCTCCTCCAACCAGCTCACCTCCGCCGGCTGTCCAACCGGCCCGAACAGCCCCATCTCCTGGTGCATCTCCACCCACGGGATCGCCACGATCTCCAAATCCTTAACATCCGGCTTCCCCCTGCGCACCGACCCGGCGATCTCTGCCCGCCGGCAATACGGCGCCAGCCACTCCAAAAATTTATACCCGATCTCCGCCGCCTTTTTGTTTTTCATTGGATTGGAACGTTTGATGTTATCTCATCACTCGTGCAGAAAGCCATAAATTGACTACGATTTGATGATTGTTTGAAGGGTAAATCGTTGCATCATTCACACAGATTACTGTTGACAGCTGAGCCAATCTATCGAGATCGTAAGTATCGAACCTCTGACATAAGATTTTTGCTCCCCAATTGCCTTCAAGCCACTGATTTCCATCATGGTTTTCTACAGCATGAACGCAAGGTTCACAGGCATAAAATTCATCGAGTATTGCGAGATGCCCCAACGAAGGAAGCAATTTGGTATTAACAAACTTCTCAATCTTTGGAGTTGCTAAATCTGCGGTGGGTGCTAGTGCTGATTTCATAGAAATACCCTTTCTAATCGTTCTCATCCTCGTCCTTGTTGTCAGCGTTCAGCTGTGGCAGGTTCAGTTTCCATACCTCGACTGGCTTCGCCCGCAATCCCTCCACCGCTACCCTGGCGCTGAGCTCATCGCACGGTGTCATGGCATAAATCGCCCCCCGCCCATAATACTTCGTGAAACCCGGCTGTTCATCAATCTCCGGCACATCCACCCGAATAAAACTCTCCCCGCCGATAGTCTGCTCCCCCACCTCTCCAGCGATGATGTTGTGCCCAAATAATTCCACGATTCCCCAAAACAACGGCTGGTAAGTATTTTCTGTCATCGTTTATCTCCTTGCGCAAAGCTAATTAGCTTGATAAATCCCTTGAAAATATAATCGATAATGCACCCTATTACAAAAATCTTTTAATGGTCCCCCCGTCACCGGTTGGCTACAATATAGACAGGATGGTGCGTTAGCCCGCTTCTGCTCGGCCAGGCGTTCCCGGTTCGCCTCTCGATAGGCCCGCTTCTGCTCGGCCAGGCGTTCCCGGTTCGCCTCTCGATAGGCCCGCTTCCGCTCGGCCAGGCGTTCCCGGTTCGCCTGATAATAGGCCCGCTGCTGCTCGGCCACGCGTTCCCGGTTCGCCTGATAATAGGCCCGCTTCTGCTCGGCCAGGCGTTCCCGGTTCGCCTGATAATAGGCCCGCTTCTGCTCGGCCAGGCGTTCCCGGTTCGCCTGATAATAGGCCCGCCAATAATCACTCCGCGACTTCTCTAACGTAACAACACTGGCTGCAGCAGGCACAGCCAATCGATTATTGTCCCGATCACAAAACATATGTTCATCCATTCGCATCCTCTCCAAATTTTAATCGTCTTTTCCCCAGAAATGATATAATCAGCGCGCGTGCTGGGTTGGCTCCCACTCGCTGCCGGCCGGAGTCGTCGACTCCTGCCGGCTCTCTTTTATGCAATTTCATCGCGTGCTTCTCGGATGAACTCCCTGAGAGCTTTGAGCAAAATCTCCTCGGTGGGTACATGAACCTCGATTGCAGGGGGAATTGAGGCCTCGATCGCCAGACAACCCGGATGATACCTGTCCTTCGGGTTGACGCTGAGGATCTGGCCCAGGTCCAATAGATTCCAAATCCAGGTGCTGCAAAAATATCCCTCGCCGCACTTCGGGCACTCGAGTATGACCTCCAGCCCACAGCGATGCTCATACGTCGCCTGGCGGAATACCAGGCCATCGCATTCGATATATCCGGTCTCTGCATCTTGTTTTTCAGGATAAAAACCGAAGACTTTTTCGAATTGTCTGGCCGCCCGGGCAGCCAGCTCGACGAGCTCTTGCTTATACCCTACGACGACTTCTTGTTGCTGACGTAGATACGTTTCGATTGCCAATTGTTTGAGATTCATTTCATCTGCCTCCTCTCTACGGCTGATCTGTGCCGAGCGCATCACTGCCGCAATCACCAGAACGGCGCAGGCCAGCGAGATTATAAAGCCACCAATCGCACAGTATAGCCACATCGTTTCTTGTTATAACGAGAAACAGATGTTTTGCGTTGCATTTAGATCTCTGCTTTATCCCCCATACTTCCATTCCTTGTATAAAGCGAAACTCAGCAACCATAAGGCCAAGAACAATATAGCTTGCGGCAGCGAGCGGACGAGCCAGGCCCAACCCAGGCCGAGCAGCGTCAGTACGGTGTAGGCGACGATCAATCGGGTCGCCATCCAAAATAAAGGTGAAGTTTTTTTGGTTTCCATTGGTTTTTCCTTTATCATCGATTTTTGGTCATTCTGCCGGGCGTGGGCATACCCGGCAGAATGATTAACTTCCAGGCCAAACGAATTTCAGGCTAATCGTCTTTAGGCTCCAAATAAACTACTTTGACCCCGGGCAACCCCTGGATTGGCCTTGCATAGAACAATCGACTCCTTGAAATTGCTTGCGAGCCAATCTTCGACCAATCCAGTTGCCAGGTACTTCCTACCAGCTTATAGCAATTTACCAGGATATTATCCTGGGCCGGTTGTAAGAAACCTTTCACGAGCCCGCCGGCGCAGTGGCGTTTCCAAATGTAGAGATTGTCACTGTCTGATGGTAAAGAAGCAGCAACCGAGCTACGTGGCAGCAATTCTTGGGCAGATGTATTCGAGATTGAGAACGCGGTGGCAAGAATTACTGCCAGCACGCAGCCGATCAAAAATCCAATTCCCCAAACTTTCAGAGTCTTCATTTTATTTACCTCCCCGCGCTTTTCGCGCTGGTGTAATGATACGGGTTGAGATTGCCATCGCCCACTGCTATCGGACGCCAATCCGGATAGTTCGGTTTGCAGGATCCATCCATTAGATCTCTCCTCGGTCGATCATTCTTTGAACCAGTGCGTTATAGTAAGCAATGTCGGCCAGCTCTCCCGGGTTCGCCGGGATATCGATCAGGGCGGTTGGGGCGTTGCGCAGCTCTTCTTCAATGAGTTCGCTAGCCCGGTTGTATCCGTTGTCTTTATCGGTGGTGTAGACGATGATGGTCACTCTTGGTGGCATGAATTTAATCCTTTATGCAAAAGTTTCCAGGCGGGTCACCTGCAAATTGGAGGGGATCGCCGCCAGGTTGTCGATATCCGTCTCCCCCCGGTTGATGGCGCTCAAGATCGCCGACCAGGCAATCTCCTGGTCTGGCCGGCTCAAGCGGTAGAAGTGGTCGGGCAGCGTCGCTAATAGGATTTCGAATACGTCCGGGCCTAACAGGGCGGATATCAAATGAATGGTCATTTTTTGCCTCCTGAAATAAACCTTCCCAGTTTGTACAATAACTCCAGGGCGCTGGCTGGTCCCAATTTCTCGACCTTTTCCGTGAGTACCATCACCAGGGCATCGATCGCCTCCCGGTCTTGCCTGGATAATCGCCTGTAGGCCTCCATCAAGGCCGGGTCCGCCCGTTTATATTCCCGCCGTAAATACCAATTCCCCTCGCTAATTTTCATTTAGATCTCGCACAGTACCAGGGCCACGGCGGCCAGGACAATGACGAATATCAGCCAGGCGATCGTGTGGATAATCATTTTATTCCCTCCATATATCAGAACAGCTGCTCGCGCTTATTGGTCGGGATCCATCAGCTCTGGGGGCGGATCAAAGCTTTGTTCAAATCCGATCTTCCTGAGCTCTTCCCGTTCAATCTCGACCTTTGCCCGCTCGTTGATCTCATCGAGTATCATGGCTATGGCGATCAAAGCATCACAAATTCCAGACAACACCATCAATTGATTGCCATATTCACCATCCGCCCGGTCCGTTAGCATTTGCGCATTTTGGATATGTGCTTTTACGTTCATTCTTTCACCTCCATCTTCCGTAACGAGAACAGGTGTTCAACATTACAGTGGGGCAGGGGGATTCTGAAAAGTGTTGCGTGCAAACGCATTGCAAGGAACTGTATACCTGTTTACGTATTGAATTATAAGCAAATTTTATAATTTGTCAAGGGTGAAATAGGTCAATAGACCTTGACAAATTTGAAATTATGATTAAACTTGTCCTAACTCAAAGAAGGAGGTTAGATGCTACTACCTATGCCAACGCCGGCAGTTCGCTTCCGGCTTTCCAAAATTCTCAAAGAGCGTAAGATGACACAGAGAGAATTGGCAGAAATATCCGGTGTCAGTCGTCAATCCATCTCTAAATTGACTGGATATCCACGCCAAGTTAAACTCGAAACTCTCGATTTGTTATCCAAAGCACTGGGAATAGAACCAGGCGATTTTTTTGAACTCGAAGAAGAGAATTAGGAAAGTCACTTAAAAAGCGAACAGCCAGAGCGGGAAGCATCTGACTGTCCACTCCCCTGATCCTGTTATCCTCCAAGACTCCGGGACCAGGTGCACCACCGACCGCAGTCGGGCAATGCCGATGAAATTATCTTCTCAAAACCCCCACTGTAACAAATCCGCTGAGAGATCGTTAACCCGATCGCTCAATCATTCCATTTTGCAGGCCCATCAACATCGTTTCATCGCACCACCGGCCGGGTTACTTTCCGGCTGCTGCCCTTTAACCACTATTTCCCTGGACTTGCCGGGAGCCGGCGTATCTCTCTCACGCCGGTGGTGATCGCCTGAGCCGGGGGAGCATGTGCCAGTCCACTATCTGCACCACCCCAGGTAGTGGACAAATCCTCCTGGACTCCCCGGCCGGCGTCGTCCGGCCGGGGCAGCCGGAGAAAACTGAACCTTAACAATCGAATAGCGAATTTAGAAAAGTATCGAAACACTAGGGCCATAAGTAGTTGATTACTTTGCAACTACTTATAGCTTATCAGTCTTGGCTGCGTTTATCGAATGCATCCTGCAGCTGGTCGATGTCAAATCCCCCATAGAACCGGATTGTCATCGCCGGATCACTGTGCCCCGCCAGGCGGCTCACACTGGATAGGTCCAGGCCTTCCTGGAGCCATCTCCGACAGCGCCGGTGGCGCCATTGATGCGGAGATACACTGCCGCGCAAATTCAAGCTTTTCTTGTAGCGAACCAGAATCGAAGAAACCCCATTCGGTGTGAGCGGGCGCCACGGCCCTTTTCGGCGCCGACCCAGGAAGACGTGCTGGTCATCGATTGCCGGCCGCTTTGCCAACCAGATCTCCAACGCCTGCAGAGTCCGGGGAGTCATCAATACAATCCGCTCTTTGTTGCCCTTTTCACGCACCGTCGCCCGCCTTCTCAACCGTGGATCCGATTCTTCCAGAGAGAGATCGGCCAGCATCAAATTGGCGATCCCGGCCCGCCTGGCACCGGTCGCAGCCAGGAACATGAACAGGGCATAATCCCGGGGATTATTCTCGGCAGCCTTCAAGATCGTCTGCAAATTTTCCTCCGAGATGCCTTTCCTGCCCAATTTGGGAAGCTTGGGATATGCCACATGCGCGGCCAGATCGATTGTTAAAATCCCCCTCGTGAACAGCCAGCGAAAAAAACGCTTTACCGCCCGGACGTGGCCATGAAATGTAAAGGGCGACAATCCCCGTTCTCCAATTGCTGTACGCCAGTTCATCAAGTCGGATTCCATCAGATCGGCCAGAGAGCGATGGGGATCGAGGAACTCAGCCAACACTTCTAATAGGATTTTGTACCAACGATATGTATGAGATGAGAGGCCGACCATCTCGGAATGCAGGAATGCTTCTATTGTCTGTCCAACTGTAATATTTGTTGCTCCCCCGGTAAATAATAGCTGGACTGACTCCTGAATCGCCTTTTCGTCCATTTCTACCTCCCGGCTTAAATAATTTTATTGCCCTCATCCTCATCTTCTGGCTGGGAGGCAGCCTGCCCTGGAAAGCACGGAATTCTTATTCCGCGCTGCCTTCCAGCCATTTTATCACTCACTTCTAAACCGGCAGATTAATTACTTATAAAAATGCCGTTAATGCATATCCCCCGCGCGGGGGAGAAGGGAGCCAATCGTGCCGCAACTGCATCAAAATGTTTTTCCGACTCTGCCAGTCCGGGAATATGTCCAATCGGCGCTCCGCCAGGCACGTGAGCGTTACCGGAGCCAGGATCTATCCGCGATCGTCTCCACGCGTGCCTCCGAGGTGCTGATTGCCGAGCTGCGCGCCGCCGGTGTCAGCCATATCCAGACCTCTAAATATCTCTGGTCTGCCGATTATCTCTGGCTTTTACCGAAAGAGAGATCGAACGGGGAGGAGATTAGGGTTGATCAATAGCGACAAACAGAAACGGGTTTTTAAATATCTGACGCTTTATAAACAACGCAATGACGGCAATTCGCCGTCCCTGCGCGAGATTTGCGCAGTCTGTGGCATTCCCTCGACCTCGAACGCCATGTATATTCTGATCTCCCTCGAACGCAAAGGGATGATCAGATTACCCGGGGGCGTGCGTAACATTCATATCGTCGGTGGAAAATGGATCTATAACGGTCGAAATCAGGCACCGCAAGGAGCGGAGGGAATTCATGAGTAAGACCATCCTGGCCGAAGTAGCTGGCTGGACTCCCATGATTGATTCAATCTGCAAAGAATTGGGAGTGATCAGTGCAGCCGTATTTGGACGGATTTGGCGCTATTGCCAGGGAGAGCGCGGCGTTTGTAACGCATCATTGGAAACGATCTCTATCGATCTGGGTATTGATCGGGCAACAGTCCAACGCCACGCGAAAATACTCGTGGCTCATGGTTATTTAAAGGACCTGACTCCCGACCGGCTTAAGGCGCCGCATGTTTACGCCGATACCGGAAAGGCCGGCATGCGAGTTCAAATAACTGTTGCAGAAAATAAAGAATCTGTTGCAGAGAGCAACAGTCAAGATCCATCTGTTGCGCAGGGCAACAGAATTGACGAATCTGTTGCAGAGAGTCGCTTAAAGAAAGATCTTAAGATACAAGAAGATCTTAAGATACAAGAAGAAAGAGGTGCGGGCGCCTTCGCGCCCACCAACGGGAAAGAAAATCCGCAGGAGCGGATAGATAAAATCAAGCAAGCCATCCAGGACCTGACCCGGCAGAATATTAATTGGGATACTAAAACGAACCGCGCCGACCTGGAATTTTTGTGCCGACAACCGGAGGATGAAACGATCGCCTCTTTCGAAATCTGGTGGTTTGCCCATGATTGGCGCGGGAAGCGTGGCGATCGGCCCACGTTACGCCAGATCATCACTGAATGGCCAAAATGTTCATTTCCCGAAAGCGGGCAGGATCGGCAGAAATATGCCCTCGAGGAAAGCGATGATGAGCCGATCGATCTGGAAGAAATGGAACAGATTAAGTTTAAAATTCTGGCACAGGAACAAGCCGCGGCCTTGCGCACCCAAGAAGAGAAATATCTGCGTGAACGACATCTGCAGCTTAAGGAGCCAGCCTGAAATGGCCCATCCGATCACCGCCTGCCAGATCGCTTATGAGAAATATCGGGACATAACCCTTGCCGGCCATAAGGCTGCCCTCAAGGACGCCGATTATCAAATCGCGTTTCAGATTTATGCCGAACACCTGCATGACTGCCCAATCTGCCGGGCAGAACTTGAGAAGGACGGAATTAAAATCACGGTCGAAGAAGCGGAGCCAACCCCATGAACCTGTTGCTAGAATTCATGCTTGTCTTGCTGCTGGGGCTGATCTGGATCGTCCTGGCCAGCCTCAACCACAAATTTGGGCGTATCGCTCGCTCGCTGGAAAAGATCGCTGTGGCCTCCCGCCAGCTCGTTGGCCTGACCATCGACGAGCAGACCCAGCCGGTCACCAGGGTCCAGGACCTGCTGAGCAAGAATTAGTTTGCACGCAAACACAGAAGAAAGAAGCACACCATGAACTTTGATCACTTTCCCCTCGATCATATCCAGAATAATCCCTGGCAGACCCGCCATTCCGATCCGGACCCGGAATATATCCGCGCCCTGGCCGATGACATCCGTGCCAATGGCCTGCTCCAGATCCCGGTTGGGCGCATGATTGATCGAGAGCATGTCCAGCTCGCCTTCGGGCATAACCGCCTGACCGCCTATCAGCTGCTCACCCATGAGGACGAACATACTTATGGCAACCTGCCGGTGGAAATTCGGGCGCTCACCGACGAGCAGATGGCCAATTACGCCTGGGCCGAGAACGAAAAACGCCTGGCGAATTCACCCGTCGACCGCGCCCTGTCCATCCGCCAGCGCATGGAGCAGTTCGGCTGGTCCCAGGAGCAAGTCGCAGAGCACCTGCACATGAGCCGCCCGGCCGTCGCCAATAGCTTGCGCCTGTTGAAGCTTCCGGACGATGTCCAGGCCTCGTTGACCAGTGGTGAACTCAGCGAGCGCCAGGCGTTAGCCCTTATCCCACTCTCCGAGTTACCCAAAGCGATGCTAGAGCGCGCCGAGCGCGGGGGTGTTTGGAAAGGGCCATCCAATATACTCAAATCCGCCAAAAACGGCGAGAGTTCGGACCGCATCCGGGAAAGTGTCAATAATCTGATCAATCAATATAGCCAGCCGCTGGAAAAAGCGCCCTGGCCGCTAGATCATGACTTCGTCGGCAATGTGTTCGTCTCGCCGATTTGCCGGGAATGCCCGCTGCGCCTGAAGCATCAGAACCGCTGCCCGGACCGTAATTGCTACCAGGCCAAGGAGGCTACCTGGCAGGCTGAACGCTTGGCGGCCGCCAGCCAGGCCTCCGGGATCAAAATCCTTGAAAAAGATGTCGATGTCTGGAAATGCCAGCACTTCTGGGGAGAGGAAGCCCATATCCCGGCCCTCCGCCAGAATGGCTGTGAGCATCTGAGGTTATATTACAGCGATGGCTCCCAAATCCAGCACAACGCGCTTGTCGATCTGGGCTATCCGGAGGTGCATTTTGTTTGCCGCTACAAGAACGGCAAGAGCTGCGCCTGCTTGCTGGCGATGAAGGACGGCGCCGGGAAAGTCGACAGCCAGGCCATCGACAATTTGGAGGCGGCGCGCAAGGCGAATAAGAAAAAAGTCAAGCAAATCATCGAAGCCGGAGCGGCCATCTTCGCCCAGGGATTGGCCGATGAGAAGATCGGCGCCTGGCGTAAACTACTTTACCTGGTCTCCTATTCGGCGAGAGATAGGGACGATTCCTACGATCTGGATAAAATCCGGCTCATGATGGGCAGGGAAGCCCTGCCCATTTCCTGGCAAAACACGGAAAATCCAGATGGCGCGCTCAAAGCTCTCAATGAGCAGCTGCGCGGCTTTGGCCTGCCGGAGCTCGACCCGCTGGAATTTAATCTCGGCGAAATTCCCGAGGATTCGCCAATGGCTGAGATCAATGTCGAAAAGGAGTTATAAAAAATGCAAGAGCTGACACATGATGATTTTCATGAAGTCTACGAAGTGAGTGAAGCTATCGAAAAGGCCATGCGTCCGGTCTCTGTTGTTGTAACTGAAGACTTCAACAACAATATGGTTTTCATAATTTTTGATGGTAAATCCATTGCCCTTACAGATAAAGGGGCAAGTGATTTGGCCTTACGGCTGCATCACGCAATTCGCAAAATAA
>Ga0209751_10000547_pt1 | contig 40340 bp, 42 predicted proteins | sample RifCSP13_1_FD_184019 | JGI IMG/M metagenome (GOLD analysis project Ga0209751, IMG submission 184019) | Soil microbial communities from Rifle, Colorado - Rifle CSP2_sed 13_1 (SPAdes) (version 2) | ecosystem: Environmental > Terrestrial > Deep subsurface > Rock core/Sediment | place: Rifle...
CGCGATGGTCGTTGCTCGTGCGACCGGCGTTGTCCTGCTCGCCGCTGCCGAGGCGGGGCTTCCGGTAGAGGAGTACCAGCCGCTCGAGGTGAAGATGGCCGTGACGGGCGTGGGCAACGCCGCGAAAGATCAGGTCCGGGCCGCGCTCGAGCGAGCCCACGGGCTTCGCGGGGTGCCCGCGCAGCCCGACGCCTGCGACGCGGTCGCGGTTGCCCTCTGTCATATGCTGCAGTCCCGGATGCGGACCCTCACCCGTCGGGCGGCCGCGCGGTGATCGCGTTCCTGCAAGGGAAGATCGCCGAGAAGGCTGGAGGGCGCGTCGTCCTCGACGTCGGTGGCACCGGGTACGAGGCCCTCGTGTCGGCCTCGACGCTCGCGAAGCTCCCGCCTGTGGGCAAGCCGGGCAAGCTGTTCACGCGGCTCCAGGTCCGCGACGACCAGATGATCCTCTACGGCTTCGCCTCGACCGGCGAACGTGAGTCGTTCGACTTGCTCGTCACGGTGACCGGCGTTGGGCCGAAGGTCGCGCTCGCGTTCCTGTCGGCGCTGACGCCCGAGGCGCTCCGCCGGGCGGTCTCGACCGGCGACGTGGGCGGGCTGACGATCGTACCGGGGGTCGGCAAGAAGCTCGCCCAGCGGGTCGTGCTCGACCTTAAGGACCGACTCGGCGGCGACGTCGTGGTGCTCGAGGGGCCGCTCTCCGATGTCCGCGAGGCCCTCCTCTCCCTCGGGCTTTCCGCCCAGGAGGCAAGCGAGGCCATGGCCGGGCTTCCGACCGACGGGGAGCATCCGGTGCAAGACTTGCTGCGGGAAGCGCTTCAGAAGGTGGGCAGGGCATGAGCGACGAGCGGATCGTGGAGCCGATCGTCCTGGAGGACGAGCTCGAGTTCGACGCGGCTCTCCGGCCGAAGACGCTGCAGGAGTTCGTCGGGCAGGAGCGGATCAAGGAGCAGCTGGGCCTCCTCATCGAGGGTGCGCGTGCCCGGAACGAGCCGGTCGACCACCTGCTCTTCTCCGGGCCGCCGGGGCTGGGCAAGACGACGCTCGCCGGAATCGTCGCGAACTCGATGGGCGTGGGGTTCCAGCCGACATCGGGCCCCGCCCTTGATCGGCCGGGGGACCTTGCCGCGATCCTCACGAACCTCGAGGAGGGAGACGTCCTGTTCATCGACGAGATCCACAGGATGCCGCGCGCTGTCGAGGAGGTGCTGTATCCGGCCCTTGAGGACTTCAAGCTCGACGTGGTGCTCGGCAGGGGGCCTTCGGCCAGGAGCATTCGCCTGGACCTGCCTCGATACACGTTGATCGGAGCGACCACGCGTCCGGGGCGGATCACGCTGCCGCTCCGCGAGCGCTTCGGCTTCTCGCCCCGCCTGGACTACTACCCGCGGGAGGACCTGGGCCGGATCGTGAGGCGCTCGGCCGGGATCCTTGGTGTCCGGATCGACGAGGAGGGGGCCGCCGAGATCGCCCGTCGCGCACGCGGCACGCCTCGAGTGGCGAACCGGTTACTTCGCCGCGTGCGCGACGTCGCCCAGGTCCGTCACGACGGTGCGATCTCCGGCGACGTGGCCCGCTCCGGGCTGGAGCTTTTCGAGGTCGACACAGAGGGCCTGGACAAGCTGGATCTCTCCATACTCACGACAGTGATCGAGAAGTTCGGTGGCGGGCCGGTCGGGCTATCCACGCTCGCCGCGGCCGTGGGGGAGGAGACCGACACGGTCGAGGACGTCTACGAGCCCTATCTGCTCCAGCTGGGGTTCCTCCAGCGCACCCCACGCGGGAGGGTGGCTACCGCCGCTGCGTATCGACACCTCGGCGTGACTGCCGAGGGCGCGCTACCAGTCTGAGCAGGCCGCGCTAGCCTGTATGCTGCACGCCGGCCGAGCCCGGCCCGAGGAGGCGTCCGAGATGATCCAGCTGATCGCGCAGGCCAGCGACCAGGGGCAGCAGGCTAGCCCCCTTGGTGCCCTCTTCTTCCCGGTGGTGCTCCTGGGTGTGATGTACCTGTTGATGATCCGGCCGCAGCAGAGACGGGTGAAGCGCCAGCGGGCGATGATCGAGAGCCTCGAGGTCGGAGATGACGTCATGACCTCGGGTGGCATCCTCGGCAGGATCACCGACATCAACGATGACGAGGGAATCTTGACGGTGGAGATCGCGCCCGGGACGACCGTCCGGATGGTCCGCCAGGGGATCGCCCGCCGGCTCGTCGAGGAGGACTACGGCGACGGGGACGAGGGCCCGATCCAGGGGGCCGACGAGCAATCGTGAGCGAGGCCGCCGAGGCCGGCGGGGCGCAGGCCCCGGGTGAGAGCCGGACCGACGGCGCCCTCGATGTCGTCACTCTCGCGCGGATCCAGGAGAACGAGGAGCTGTCCTCCTTCATCACAGCGGCGGACAGGGTGATGGAGGCCCTCGGTTACACGGAGCACGGGTTCCGCCACGCGAACCTCACTGCCCGGATAGCGTTCCAGGTGCTCTCGCGCCTCGGGTTCGACGAGCCGACGGCGAACCGAGGCTGCGTGGCCGGCTACCTCCACGACGTCGGGAACATGGTGTCGCGCGAGGGGCACGGTCAGACCGGGGCGCTGCTCGTCTACCACGCGCTGCGCGATCGGGCGCCTCCGGCCGACCTCGCGTCGGTGGTTGCAGCGATCGCGAATCACGAGGAGGAGAACGGATGGGCGGTCTCGCCCGAGGCGGCCGCCGTGATCCTCGCCGACAAGTCCGACGTGCACCGGAGCCGGGTGCGCAAGACCGGCCAGATCGAGTTCGACATCCACGACCGCGTCAACTTCGCGGCAGAGCAGTCCTTCCTGAGGGTGGACTCGGACGCGCAGACGGTCACTCTCGAGCTCACGATCGACACGCAGATCAGTCAGGTCATGGAGTACTTCGAGATCTTCCTCGGCCGGATGCAGCTGTGCCGGCGGGCCGCCGGCACGCTCGGCTGCCGGTTCAAGCTGACGATCAACGGAGTCGAGCTGGCGTGAAGCCGGTGCGCGGGCTCGTGATCTCGGTCCTGTTCGTGGCCGCCCTCGTGACGGCGGCGGTCGTCGGCTTCGCCACCGGCACGCGACCGGTGCTCGGCCTGGACCTCGAGGGCGGGGTCGAGGTGACTCTCACTGCGCCGGAGGGCACCCCGCCCGACGTCATGGCCCGGGCGATCGACAACATCCGCAACCGCGTCGACTCCTTCGGCGTCGCGGAGCCACAGATATTCGTCTCCGGCGTGAACATCGAGGTGCAACTCCCGGGACTGGCGCGCGGAACGATCGAGCCTCGCGGCAGGGAGTTCTGCGTGGCCTCCGGGAGCGGCGTTGACCTCGGGTGCTTCCCGACCCGAGATGAGGCCGAGGCGCGGCTCCAGGAGACCGGTCAGGACCGGCTTCTCGAGCTGATCGGGACGACCGCGCGCCTGGAGCAGCGTGAGGTGCTCTCAGTGCTAGGGCCGGGCGACCCCGGGTTCGCCAAACAGGAGGTGACGTGCTCGGCGCCCGAGGAGCGTCTGACCGAGGCATGCTCGTTCGACGCGCTCGCGGACCGCAAGGTGTGGTTCCTCGACCGGGACGGGCAGGCGAGGTACCACCTCGGGCCGGTCGAGATCACCGGCGACCGGATCGCCGAGGCTCAGGCCGCCTACCAGACCGTCAGTCAGACGAACCTCCAGGCGGGCTGGATCGTCACTTTCCGTCTGACCGGAGAGGGGGCCGACGAGTTCGCCGATATCACGGAGCGCCTCGTCGGCAAGCAGCTAGCGATCGTGCTCGACGAGGAGATCGTGTCCGCCCCGACTATCGAGGAGAAGATCGCCGGCGGGAGCGGCCGGATCACCGGGAGCTTCACCGAGCGGGAGGCCAAGGACCTCGCGACCGTTCTCAATGCCGGCGCGCTTCCCGTGGAGCTGACGAAGTCAGAGGTGCGGACGGTGAGTCCGACGCTTGGCGAGGAGTCGTTGCTGCAGGGCCTCCTGGCCGGCGCCGCGGGGCTCGGCGCACTCGCGCTCTACCTCGCGTTCTACTACCGGTTGCTCGGAGTCGTGACCTGGTTGGGCATGGCGATCTGGGCGGTGCTCGCGCTCGGCATAGTGTCGCTTCTCGGGCGCACCTCCGGGTACAGCCTGACGCTCGCGGGCGTCGCGGGGCTCATCGTGTCGCTCGGGATCACCGCGGATTCGTACATCGTGTTCTACGAGCGTTTGAAGGACGAGGTCCGCCACGGCAAGACCCCGCGGTCGGCGGTCGCGCCCGCGTTCGCGCGCGCCTGGCACACGATCGTCGCCGCCGACATCGTGACGATCCTCGCGGCCGGAGTGCTCTACGCGCTGGCCGTGGGGTCGGTTCGGGGATTCGCCCTGACGCTCGGGATCGCGACCGGCCTCGACATGTTCGTCGTGTACTTCTTCAAGCGTCCGACCGTCTTCCTTATCTCGCGAAGCAACCGGCTGATGAACCTGCGCGGGTTCGGTCTTTCGTCGGGCGTCGCGGCGGAGCCGGTGCCGGCCGGGCCGATCGCCGGAGGCGCACGGTGAGCTTCCTCGAGACCTTCCGAGGGCACCAGCTTCCGGGATTCGACATCGTCGGGCAAAGGCGTCGCTGGTTTGCCTTCTCGGGTGCGCTGATCGCGCTCTCGCTCGTCGGGGTCCTGGGGATCCGCCTGGAGTTCTCGATCGACTTCGAGGGGGGCGCGCTCATCTCCTACCCCGACTCACGCGGGCTGACCGCCGAGGACGTGCAGGCCACGCTAGCCGAGTTCGGGCGCTCGGGCGCGGAGGTCCAGGTCGTCGGCGGGGGGGAGATCACGATCCGAACCTCCAGCTTGAACGAGCTCGGGACGGAGCGTACGGATCTCCTCGACGCCCTGGCCGAGCAGGCCGGCAGCGCCTCCGAGGACATGAGCGTCCAGGACGTGGGGCCGACGTGGGGTGGGCAGATCTCGCGGAAGGCGTTCCAGGGGCTCATCATCTTCCTCGTCCTGGTGTCGATCTACGTCGCCTTCCGATTCGAGTGGAAGATGGCCGTCGCCGCGCAGGCCGCGCTCGCCCACGACCTGATCGTGACGGCGGGGATATACGGGCTCGTCGGGCGCGAGGTGACGCCGGCCACGGTGATCGCGATCCTCACAATCCTCGGGTACTCGCTCTACGACACGGTCGTGATCTTCGACCGGATCAAGGAGCACACGGTCTCCACCGCGATGATCGCGAAGGAGTCATATGCGGGCGTTGTGTCGATCTCGCTGAACGAGACCTTCATGCGGTCGGTGAACACGTCCCTGGCCACTCTGCTACCGATCACGGCGCTCCTGCTCTTCGGCGGAACGACGCTCAAGGACTTCGCCTTCGCCCTATTCGTCGGGGTCCTCTCCAGCACCTACTCGTCCCTGTTCGTCGCATCGCCGGTGCTCGCGGTGCTGAAGGAGCGGGAGCCGCGCTACCGGCAGGTCCGCGCCCGGATCCAGGCGCGGCAGGCCGCCGGCCGCACGGCGCTCCGGGAGGTTGCGCCGGAGCCCGCAGTGGTCGATGCCGCGGCAGCTAGGGCGACGACCCGCCCGACGCCCCGGGGTCGCCCGTCGGGTCGACGCCCTCCGGCCAAGCGCAAACGGAGGTGAGCGTGAACCTCGAATCGATCAAGGCGCTGATCCGTGACGTTCCCGGCTTCCCGCAGGAGGGCATCGTCTTCAAGGACATCACGCCGCTCCTGGCCGACGAGCTCGCGTTCTCGACCGTGATCGACCTGATCGTCGTGCACTTCGGTCGCGGGAACGTGGACAAGGTCGTGGGGATCGAGGCGCGCGGCTTCATCATCGCGGCGCCGGTGGCCTATCACTTCGGGGCCGGCGTCGTCCCCGTCCGCAAGGTGGGCAAGCTGCCCTGGGAGACCGAGGCCGAGGAGTACGCCCTCGAGTACGGCACGGCGACTCTCGAGATACACAGGGACGCGGTGAAACCGGGGGAGCGAGTCCTGGTCGTCGACGATGTCCTCGCGACCGGAGGCACGGCGCGCGCGACGGTGTCGCTCGTCGAGCGGATCGGCGGCAAGGTCGTCGGGGTCGCTTGCCTGCTGGAGCTCGGGTTCCTGAAGGGGCGCGACAAGCTTCAGGGATACGACGTGTACACGCTCATCGGCTACTGAGCTGGGGCTACACTGGCCCGAGGTGGACAGCAAGGAGCAGGTCCGGGCCGAGAAGGCCGAGAAGGCCGAGAAGGCCGAGAAGAGGGGGGGTCTGCTCGCGCGCCTTCGCCCCGGCGAGGCCGAGACCGACGGCCTGGACGCGCTCCTGAAGACGATCCGCTCCTACAACCCCAAGGCGGACGTGAAGGAGCTCCAACGGGCGTTCGCCTTCGCGGAGCGATCGCACGAGGGACAGAAGCGGCTTACCGGTGAGGACTTCATCAGCCACCCTCTTGCCGTCGCCACGATCCTAGCCGAGCTACACCTGGATACCACCTCGGTCGTGGCCGCGCTTCTCCACGACGTCGTCGAGGACACCAGCGTCTCCCTCGACGAGCTCCAGGGGGAGTTCGGCCCCGACGTCGGCCGGATCGTCGACGGGCTGACGAAGCTCGACACGATCGAGTTCAAGAGCCGCGAGCAGGAGCAGGCCGAGAACGTCCGCAAGATGATGGTCGCGATGGCCGGCGACATCCGAGTGTTGCTGATCAAGCTCGCCGACCGACTCCACAACATGCGGACCCTGGCGCCGCTCCCGGCGGACAAGCAGCGTCGGGTCGCGACCGAGACGCTCGAGATCTACGCGCCACTCGCTCACCGCTTGGGTGTCCAGCAGGTGAAGTGGGAGCTCGAGGACCTCTCGTTCAAGACGCTGCACCCCGGCCCGTACCGCGAGATCGTGAGTCTCGTCGACAAACGTCGCGACGAGCGCCAGAAGCTCATCGACCAGGTGCTCGGGCAGGCGGGGGCGAAGCTCCGAGAGGTTGGACTCCGCGCCGAGGTCGTCGGGCGTCCCAAGCACCTCTACTCGATCTACGAAAAGATGATCCTGCGCGGCAAGGAGTTCAACGAGATCTACGACCTGATCGGGATCCGCGTGCTCACCGACTCCATGCGCGACTGCTACGCGGCCCTCGGCGCGATCCATTCTCTCTGGAAGCCGGTGCCCGGGCGCTTCAAGGACTACGTCGCGATGCCCAAGTCGAACATGTACCAGGCACTTCACACGACCGTCGTCGGCCCCGGGGGACGCCCCATCGAGGTACAGATCCGCACCCACGAAATGCACCGCACGGCCGAGTTCGGGATCGCCGCCCATTGGCGGTACAAGGAGGGGAAGGGCAAGGCCAAGGACACCGCCGACCTAGCGTGGCTCGGTCAGATGATGGAGTGGCTGAAGGACATGGCCGACCCGCGCGAGTTCATGGAAGGCCTGAAGATCGACCTCTACGGGGGCCAGGTCTTCGTGTTCACGCCCAAGGGCGACGTGGTCAACATGCCCGCCGGAGCGACGCCGGTCGACTTCGCGTACTCGATCCACACGGAGGTCGGCCACCGGACCATCGGGGCGAAGGTGGGCGGCAAGCTCGTTCCTCTCGACTACGAGCTCCGGACCGGGGACACGGTGGAGGTGCTCACGAACAAGGGTCAGGACTACGGGCCCAAGCGCGACTGGCTCCAGTTCGTGAAGACGCCGCGCGCCAGGAACAAGGTTCGGCACTGGTTCTCCAGGGAGCGGCGCGCCGACGCCCTCGAGGAGGGCAAGGACGCGATGCAACGTTTGATGCGCAAGCAGGGGCTGCCGATCAAACGCCTCGTGTCGGAGGAGACGCTCCGCCAGGTCGCGCTCGCCCTGCACTACCCGAACCTCGACGCCCTCTACATCGCGGTCGGCGAAGGACAGGTGTCGCCGCAGTCCGTCATAGCCCGGCTCTCGCGGACCCTCACGGGCACGCCCGATGAGGACGTCACCGACGTCCCGCTCGCGCGGCCGGTCAAGCTCGCCAAACCGGAGATCGCGCAGGGCGTCGTGGTGCGCGGCATGCGGGACGTGTGGGTGAAGCTCGGCCGCTGCTGCACCCCGGTTCCCGGCGACGAGATCATGGGCTTCGTGACCCGCGGGCAGGGCGTGTCGGTGCACAGGACCGATTGCCCGAACGTCCGGGCGCTCCGCAAGGAGCCCGAGCGCCTGATCGAGGTCGCGTGGGCGGAGGGGAAGCCGACGTCCTTCACCGTTGCGGTCCAGGTGGAGGCCCTGGACCGTACGCGGCTGCTGTCCGATGTCGCCACCGTCCTCTCGGATCACCACGTGAACATCGTGTCGGCGACGTCTGCTGTCGGGCGGGACCGCATCACGAGGCTCCGGTTCGCGTTCGAGCTGGCCGACATAACGCACCTCTCGGGGATCCTCGCGGCTGTGAAACGTGTCGAGGGGGTCTTCGACGCGTACAGGATCGTCCCGCGCTGATGCGGGTGGTCCTCCAGCGCGTGGCGCGGGCCTCGGTCCGCGTCGGCGACGAGACCGTCGGCGAGATCGGCCACGGCTTCCTCCTTCTCGTCGGCGTCGGCATCGGCGACGCGGGTGACGAGGAGAAGCGCCTCGCCGAGAAGGTCTTCCACCTGCGGGTCTTCGAGGACGACCGGGGGAAGATGAACCTGGCTCTCTCCGACGTCGGTGGAGAGATCCTCGTCGTGCCGGAGTTCACCCTCTACGGCGAGGTCGGCAGGGGTCGTCGCCCCTCCTGGGCGGCCGCGGCCCCCCCCGAGGTGGCCGCCGGGAGGGTCGAGGCGTTCGCGCGCGCCCTCGAGGGCCTGGGCGCGCGGGTGGCCCGGGGTGCCTTCCGCGAGCACATGGAGGTCGAGCTCGTGAACGTCGGGCCGGTCACGCTCGCTCTCGACTCCGCGTGAATCGTGGCGGCCCGCCTCGGAGGGTGCCCGGATAAGATGGCGCCCCGATGTACCTCGACGTCTTTTCCGACAACCCGTTCGCCACGAACTGCTGGCTCGCGGCGACGGACGGTTCCGACGACGCGGTGGTGGTGGATCCCGGGTTCGCGCCCGAGCGCGTCTGGGAGATGCTGGCGGCCGTCGGCAAGCGTCCCGTGGCCGTCCTCGCCACGCACGGCCACCTCGACCACATCGGGTCGGCCGCGGAGATCTGTAGCGACGACCTGCCCCTCTACATCCACGCGGCCGACAGACTCGCGCTGACCGACGCCGAGGCGTGGGGGTCGGGCTTCCCGGCGCCCGCGGTTCCGGTAGAGATCGTGCGCGAGGTGTTCGACGGCGAGCTGCTCGAGCTCGCCGGCTTGCGGATCCAGGTGTTACACACGCCCGGTCACACGCCGGGGAGCGTCTGCTTCCGGACCGACGGGATCGTGTTCTCCGGCGACCTCGTGTTCGCCGGCTCGATCGGGCGCTCCGACTTCCCGAACTCCTCGCCGGAGGACATGCGCGCGAGCCTCGAGCGGTTCCTCGAGCTGCCCGACGAGCTGCCCGTCCATCCGGGGCACGGCCCGGCGACGACGGTTGGGGCCGAGCGGGCGACGAACCCCTTCCTGGTGGGCGTGCCGTGGAGTTGAACCCCCCGCGCGGCACCGCCGACCTTCTGCCGCCTGGCGCCGACGCGATGCTCGACCTTTACGAGGAGGCCCACCGGCTCGCGAGGCTCTTCGGCTACAGGTACGTGGACACCCCGGCGTTCGAGCACACCGAGCTGTTCTCGCGGGCGGCGGGGGAGACCTCCGACGTCGTCACGAAGGAGATGTACACGTTCGAGGACAAGGGAGGCCGATCGCTCACGCTCCGGCCGGAGGGTACTGCGCCGGTCGTGCGCGCCTACCTCGATCGCGCGCACGACCTGCCGTCGCCCTTCAAGGGCTACTACCTGTTCACGATGTGGCGCCACGGCCGCCCCCAGGCGGGGCGGATGCGCGAGTTCCGGCAGTTCGGCGTCGAGGCGATCGGAGAACCCGGTCCCGGGCCCGATGCGGAGGTCATCGTTGTCGCCGACCGGTTCCTGCGTGAACGAGGGCTCGCGCGGGTCCGTCTCCTGGTGAACTCGATCGGCGACGAGGTCTGCCGACCCGCGTACCGAGCCGAGCTGCTCGCGTATCTCGAGGCGAGCCGAGAACGGATCTCCGACGAGCATCGGGACCGGTTCCGTGAGAACCCGCTCAGGGTGCTCGACTGCAAGGACGAAGCATGCGTCGCGGTCGCCGCGGGGGCGCCGATCATCACCGACCGGCTGTGCGCGGAGTGCGCCGACCACTTCTCGTCCGTGCGCGCCGCGCTCGACGAGGAGGGTGTGGCCTACGAGGTCGAGCCGCGCCTCGTTCGGGGCCTCGACTACTACACGCGAACCGCCTTCGAGTTCGCCTCGGGTGTACTTTCGCGCGGGCAGGCGACCCTCTGCGGTGGCGGGCGGTACGACGGCCTCGCGGAGGTGCTCGGCGGGTCGCCGACTCCCGGAGTCGGATTCGGGCTCGGGCTCGAGAGGGTGCTGCTAGCGATGGAGAAGGAGGGGCTTGCTATGCCCGCCGGGCGCGGGCCGGCGTGCTACCTGGTCACGCTCGGCGAGGAAGCCGCGAAGCTGGGGCGGGAGCTCGTCCGCGAGCTGCGCGCCGCGGGTGTCCCGGCGGCTGCCGGCTTCGAGGAGCGACCCCTCGGCGCGCAGATGCGGGCCGCCGACCGCGCCGGCGCCGCCTACGCGGTGATCGTCGGGGAGCGTGAGGTTGCAGACGGAACCGCGACGCTGCGGCGGCTCTCCGACGGGGAGCAGGAGACCATCGCCGCCGCCGGGCTCGTCCAGAAGCTCAAGGGACTAGTGCCGTGAACCGCGCAACGAGCATGCGCACGCACGCCTGTGGCGAGCTTCGAGCGAACCACGTCGGCGAGCGCGTGATGCTCTGCGGCTGGGTGGCTCGACAGCGGGACCACGGCGGTGTCACGTTCGTGGACATCCGCGACCGCGAGGGGCTAGTCCAGCTGGTGTTCCACCCAGAGGATGAACCGGCGGCCCACGGAGCGGCGCAAGGGCTGAAGACCGAGTCGGTCGTCCGAGTCGAGGGCGCGGTCAGGCCGCGTCCGGAGGGAACCGTGAACCCGAACATGCCGACCGGCGAGGTCGAGGTCGCGGTCGAGGCACTCGAGGTCCTCGCTGAGGCCGAGACCCCGCCGTTCCCGCTCGAGGATCGGATCGAGGCGTCGGAGGACCTGCGCCTTCGCTTCCGGTACCTCGACCTCCGGCGTCCGGAGATGACACGTGTGCTCGCTCTCCGTCATCTTGTCAACCGCACGATCCGTGACTACTTCGACGAGCGCGGGTTCCTCGAGGTCGAGACGCCGATGCTTACCCGGAGCACGCCCGAAGGAGCGCGCGACTTCCTCGTTCCCTCCCGGCTTCAGCCGGGAGCGTTCTACGCCCTGCCGCAGTCGCCGCAGCAGCTGAAGCAGCTGCTCATGGTCGCAGGACAGGACCGCTACTACCAGATCGTGCGCTGCTTCCGCGACGAGGACACGCGGGCCGACCGCGGCCTGGAGTTCACCCAGCTCGACGTCGAGATGTCGTTTGTCTCGGAGGAGGACGTGATCGGCGTGATCGAGCCGCTCATGGCCGAGATCCTTCGGGTGACGAACGGCTCCGAGGTGCCCTTCCCCTTCCCGCGCATCACCTACGACGACATGATCGAGCGCTACGGAACGGACAAGCCCGACCTACGCTACGGCATGGAGCTTGCCAACCTCGGGCCGGTCTTCGCGGGTACGGGGTTCCGGGCGTTCTCCATCGTGCTCGAGTCGGGCGGGCGGGTCAAGGGCTTCGCGGCGCCCGGCGCGGCGGGGCTCTCCCGCAAGGAGATCGACGGGCTGGTCCAAGAGGCCAGGGGAAGGGGCGCGGCCGGTCTCGTGACGATCGCGGTTGAGGGCGAGGCGTACCGCTCGCCGGTGGAGAAGCACCTCTCGCTGAAGGAGCTCGCCGGCGCCGCCCGGGCGACAGGGGCCGGCGACGGAGATCTCGTTCTGATCGTCGCCGACCAGCCCGACCGCGTCGCGGCGGCCCTGGACGGGCTCCGCCGACTGATGGCGGACCGCCTCAGCCTCATTCCCGAGGCGGAGTGGCGGTTCGTCTGGCTGGTGGACCCTCCCCTATTCGAATGGAGCGACGAGGAGGACAAGTGGGTGTCGGTCCACCATCCCTTCACGTCGCCCGCGAGCGACGACCTCGCACCGGAAACGGCCAAGGCGCGCGCCTACGACCTCGTGCTGAACGGCTTTGAGCTCGGCGGGGGGAGCATCCGGATCCACGACCCCGACCGGCAACGACGCGTGTTCGGCGTCCTGGGTCTCTCCGAGACCGAGATCGACGAGAAGTTCGGTCACCTGATCCGCGCCTTCCGATACGGGGTTCCGCCCCACGGCGGCGTCGCCTTCGGCCTGGACCGCATAGTGATGCTGATGGCCGGCAAGGACGCGATCCGCGACGTGACGGCGTTCCCGAAGGCCCAGTCGGGGGCCGATCCCCTCACAGGCGCGCCGGCTCCCGTTCCCGACGAGCAGCTCCGCGAGCTGGGGATCCGTCTGGCTGAGCCGCGAGAGGTCTAACCGCGTGCCGGCTCCCGGGTCCCCCTCGATCATGCACCGTCCGCCCCCGAGGCGGCGCAGGCGTTTGCTTAGGGCGTGCGCGCCCGCGTGCCTCCAGGATCCGCCCTCCGTCCAATAGGCTGCCCTCTCCTCGTTCGATAGTCTTCTTGGGCCCACCGACCGTTACGAGGGGATCTCATGGGCGAGGAACCGCTCGCGAGCCGGATGCGTCCGCGCTCGTTCGAGGAATTCGTGGGGCAGTCCCACCTGCTCGGCCCCGGCAAGCCGCTGACTAAGCTGGTCGAGGGCGGTCACCTGCCCTCGATCGTGCTGTGGGGCCCGCCCGGCTCCGGAAAGACCACGCTCGCTCATCTTCTCGCGCGGGCCGTGGACGCCCACTTGGTGGAGCTCTCCGCGGTGTCGTCGGGCGTCGCGGATGCCCGGCGGGTGATGGATCGCGCCCGGCACAGCATGTTCCGGACGGTCCTCTTCATCGACGAGGTCCACCGCTGGAGCAAGGCGCAGCAGGACGTCCTGCTCCCCGCGGTGGAGGACGGGACGATCTCGCTGATCGGCGCGACGACCGAGAACCCGTTCTTCAGCCTGGTTTCTCCACTCCTGTCGCGGTGCATCATGCTTCGGCTCGATCCGCTGGAGGAAAAGGAGGTCCGCGCGGTCCTCCAGAGAGCGCTCTCGGACAAGGAACGGGGGCTCGGGGGGCTCGGCGTTTCGGCAACGGAGGAGGCGCTCGATCACCTGGCGGAGATCGCCGGCGGCGACGCGCGGATCGCGCTCACGGGGCTCGAGGCCGCGGTCCTGCTGACGCGCGTCGGCGAGGACGTCGTCGACCTTGAGCGCGTCTCGGACGCGATCCACAAGAAGGCGGTCGTGTACGACCGCGACACCCACTACGATGTCGTCTCGGCGTTCATAAAGAGCATGCGCGGCTCGGATCCCGATGCGGTCCTGTTCTGGCTGGCGCGGATGCTGGAAGCCGGTGAGGACCCGCGGTTCATCGCCAGACGGATGGTGATCCTTGCCTCCGAGGACGTCGGGCTCGCCGATCCTCACGCGCTGCTGGTCGCAACGGCCGCGGCCCACGCGGTGGAGTACGTGGGTCTACCCGAGGCGCAGCTCAACCTGGCGGAGGCTGCGATCTACCTCGCCCGGGCGCCGAAGTCCAACAGCCTGATCCGGGCGCTCGGACGCGCGAAGGCAGACGCGTCGGCCTCAACCGACCCGGTGCCTCCCCACCTGCGAGATGCGAGCTACGCGGCCGCCGAGAAGCTCGGTCACGGCGAGGGCTACCGGTACCCCCACGACTACCCCGGCCACCGGGTCGAGCAGGAGTATCGCCCCGACCGCTTCGAGGGAAAGCGGTACTACGAGCCCTCCGGCGAGGGGGACGAAGGGGACTAGCGGCCGGCCGGGGGGTGCCGGGTATGATGCCCGGACCCACGACAAGGAGATGGTCATGCTCGCTTCGGCAGGGGACGTCGCGCTGATCGTCCTGGCCGCCTTCTGGGGCCTGCTCGTGCTGTTCATCTGCGTAGTGCTCATCAACGTGTTCCGGATGCTGGAGAGCACGAAGATGCTCATCGACGGCATCCGCGAGGAAACCGTGCCCCTGCTCTCCGAGGTGAAGACCTCGGTCACGAACGTGAACCGGGAGCTCGATCGGATGGACACGATGCTCGAGGCGACAGGCAAGATCCTCGGGCGCGTCGAGAAGATCTCCAAGCTCGTCGAGGACACGGTGTCCAGCCCGCTCGTCAAGCTGATCGGCTTCGGCGCGGGTCTGTCCAAGGCCGCGCAGCGGTTCCGCGGTGCGAAGGGAAAGGCGTGAGGAGGCTCTTCTGGGTCGCACTCGGCTTGGGCGCCGGCGCCACCGGCGCGATCCTCGCCGGCCGGTGGACGAAACGCCAGGCGAGCAAGGTCGCCCCGGCGACGATCGCACGCGAGGCCAGGGGAGGCATCCTCGAGCTTTCCAAGCTCGTGGCGGAGTCGCTCGAGGAGGGCCGCCGCGCGATGCGGGAGAAGGAAGAGGAGCTCCAGGCACGCGGCTAGACTGAGCCTATGGAGGGCTCCCGCATCCGCGAGACGTTCCTGCGCTTCTTCGAGGAGCACGGTCACACGGTTGTCAACTCCGCCTCGCTGATCCCCCCGCCCGAGACCGGCCTCATGCTCACCAACGCCGGGATGAACCAGTTCATCCCGTACTTCCTCGGGCAGGCCGAGGCGCCGTTCCCGCGCGCGACGACGGCGCAGAAATGCTTCCGCGCAGTCGACATAGACAACGTCGGGCACACGGCCCGCCACCTGACGCTGTTCGAGATGCTCGGCAACTTCTCCTTCGGGGACTACTTCAAGGCGGAGTCGTGCGCCTGGGGCTACGAGCTCGTGACCGATGTTCTCGGGATGGACCCCGGGCGGCTGTGGGTGACGGTCTACGAGACCGACGAAGAGGCGATCGACATCTGGAGGGACATAGGGATCCCCGCGGAGAGGATCGTGCGGCGCGGGAAGGCCGACAACTTCTGGTGGACGCACGCCGCGGGCCCGGCCGGTCCGTGCTCCGAGATCTACGTCGACCGCGGCGAGAGGTACGGACCGGAGGGAGGCCCGGCCGTCGACGAGGAGCGCTACATGGAGATCTGGAACCACGTCTTCATGCAGAACGAGGTCGATGAGCGCGCAGAGGTCCTGGGCGACCTGCCTAAGAAGAACATAGACACGGGCGCGAGCCTAGAGCGCCTCGCGACGGTGCTGAACGGGCTCGAGTCCTTCTACGAGTCCGACGTGATGCGCCCGATCCTGGAGGTCGTCGAGTCGCTGTCCGGCAAAACCTACGGCGCCGATGAGCGCGTGGACGTCTCCATGAGGATCGTCGCCGAACACGGCCGGGCGACCAGCTTCCTGATAGCCGACGGCGTGCAGCCGTCGAACGAGGGCCGCGGGTACGTCCTCCGACGGATGCTCCGGCGTATGGTTTCGCACGCTCGCAGGCTCGGTGTCGAGCGATCGGTGACCGGGTCGATCGCCGAGCGCTCGGCCGAGGTCCTGGGCGACGCCTACCCCGAGCTGCGGGAGAACCTGGCGTTCGTGAAACAGGTGGCCGGCTCGGAGGAGGAGCGGTTCGCCGGCACGCTCCGGCAGGGGATGGAGCTCTTCCGGGAGGCGGCGATGGGGGCTCCGACCGGAGGGACGCTGGCGGGCGACGTCGCGTTCAAGCTCCACGACACTCACGGTTTCCCGCGGGAGCTGACGGAGGAGCTTGCGGCGGACGAGGGTCTCTCGGTCGAGTGGGGAATCTTCGACGCGCTCATGGACGAGCAGCGCCGGCGCGCGAAGGAGGCGGTGAGGAAGGGGGGGATCGACGAGGACGTTGCAGCGGCGGTCGCTCGGGCGGGGAAGACTGAATTCACCGGCTACGCCGGCCTCGTCGGCGACGGGCGCGTCACGGCGCTCGTCGGGGAGGACGGCTCGGAGATAGCGCACGATGGGCAGCAGGTGAGGATCGTTCTGGACCGAACACCCTTCTACCCGGAGGGCGGTGGGCAGGTGGGCGACGCAGGATCCATCCGAACGCCCACGGGGACAGTGCGCGTCTCCGACACCCAGCGGGTGGGCGAGGCGATCGTGCAAGTCGGGCGGGTCGAGTCGGGAGAGGTCCGTGAGGGCGACGACGCCCACTCCGAGGTCGACGCGATCCGCCGCGATTCCACTGCGCGTTCGCACACGGCCACCCACGTCGTGCACTGGACCCTACGCCACGTGCTCGGCGAGCACGCGCGCCAGGCCGGCTCGCTGGTGGCGCCGGGAAGGCTCCGCTTCGACTTCCCCCATCACTCCGCGGTGCCGAGGGAGGTCCTGGAGCAGGCCGAGGAGCTGGCGAACCGACGCCTGGCCGAGGACGAGGACGTGCGCGCATTCCTGACGAGCTTCGAGGAGGCGAGGGCGCTGGGCGCGATCGCGCTCTTCGGCGAGAAGTACGGCGACGAGGTCCGCGTCGTCGAGATCGGCGACTGGTCGCGCGAGCTGTGCGGCGGGACGCACGCCTCACGGACGGGGAACGTGGCGGTGATCAGGATCCTCCACGAGGCCTCGATAGGGGCGGGCATGCGCCGTGTGGAGGCGCTCGTCGGCCCCGACGCGCTGAGGGAGATCAACCTCGAGCGACGGCTGTTCGAGGAGGTGACCCGGGCGCTCGGAGCCGGCGACCCGCGGAGCGCGCCGGAGCGAGCCCGCCAGGTAATGGAGCAGCTCAAGCGCATTCAGAGCGAGCTCGGGAAGATGAGCAAGCGCGAGGTGGGGGAGCGGGCCGCTCAGGTCGCCGGCCGGGCTAGCGTCGTCGCCGGGGTGCAGCTCGTCGCCTCGCTCGAGGACGGAGACGCTGACGAGCTCCGAGAGCTGGCCCAGGGCGCCGTGGGGCGTCTCGAGGGCGATGGGGGCGCCGCCGTCGTGCTCGGAACCGGGCAGGGCGGCAAGGCCCTGATAGTCGCTGCGTGCAGCAAGAACCTGGTTGCGCGGGGTGTGGAGGCTCCCCGGCTGCTGGAGCCGGCGGCCAGGGCGATCGGAGGCGGCGCCGGCGGGAAGCCGATCCTCGGCTTCGCCGGCGGTCCAAAGGGCGACGCGGTGAAGGAGGCGGTCCAGAAGCTCGTCGCGGCAAGGCTCGAGGAGCTCCTGAGCCGATGACCAACATGGATCAGCTCACCGGCGGCGGGCGAGTGCTCGGACTGGACCTCGGCGACGCCCGGATCGGCGTCGCGATCTCCGACGACGACCGGCGCACGGCCGTTCCGCTCGGCACGATCCGCACGGGAGCTCCCGAAGACATCAAGGCGATCGCGAAGCTGGTGGAGGAGCACGACGTATCGCTCGTGATCGTCGGGCATCCGCTGATGCTCTCCGGCGAGCCGGGGGATCGGGCTCGCCTCGTGGAGCAGTTCGCCGAGACGCTGAGTGCGGTGCTCAAGGTACCGGTAGCGCTTCAAGACGAGCGACTGTCGACCGTCGAGGCCGAGCGCGTCCTCCGGGAGGCCGGCACCGAGGGACGCCGCCGCCGCCGGGTAGTCGACCGCTCCGCCGCCACGGTCATCCTGCAGTCCTACCTGGATCGGCCCGGGCCTGGATGACCGTCCGCGACGGCGGGCACGGCGGCGGGAGACCGGGGCTTGCCACAGCAGGCCCATTCAGTTCCCGTGGGAATCCCTCTTCAGGCCCCACGCCTGCTAGCACCGACGGTTGTCGTTCGACCAACCGACGCGGCGGCGCCGGTCCGGCGATGAAGCGGGTTCCGTCGGGTCGGAACCAACGGACGGTCCCGTCGGTCTCGCGTGCAAGCCTCCACCCGTACTCGTGCACCAGCTTGTGGTGGAAGAAGCACACGAGGACAAGGTTGTCCAGGTCGGTTCTTCCCCCGTTCTCCCACCACACGATGTGGTGGGCCTGGGTGAACCTCCGCGCACCGCAGCCGGGGAAGCGGCACTCCCGGTCCCGGTAGCGGAGCTGGCGCATCACAGAAGCGGAGGGCTCCCTTGATACCCGCCCGAGACGGGCATCGCCGGTGCCGTCCTCCACCACGGCCTTGAGTCCTGAGTTGCAAAGAAGCCTCTTGGCGGTCTCGGGGTGGATCACCGGGCCGTTCTCTATCTCGCAGCCCCCATCCCCCGAGGAAAGGCCATCAAGCTGTGCGTGAACGACCACCGTGGCCCGATCGGGGTCTTTGTCACCTGCTATACGGGCCGAGCAAAGGGCGACAAAGGCATCTGCCCTTCTTTCATCGGTATAGAGGGGGTCCTCCTCCCCGGGCATCACCGGGATCTCGGCCGAAGCGCGCTCTATGGCTCTTGCAACCACCGCTCCCTGCTAGGCGGGTAGCTCGGCCCAGAGCCCGAAGCGGCTGTTCTCTTTGAAGAACCACCACGAGAGCGTTCGGGCACGATCTGCCTCCCGGGCGTCTTGTATCTGCTGGCGGGCCGAAAGGTCGGCCCTGTGGCGGATCGCCGCGGCGTAGACCCCCTTTGCCCACCTGATCAGCCGGGATTCGCCCCCGCGGGGGCAAACCACGTGAGCTCGACGACCTTGTCGTGCCAAGCTCTCCGCGGGCAAACGCCTCCGCGATGCGGGGAAGCCGCTGCAGGGCATGGGCCGCCGCCACCCAGCGGCAGGCCTTCCACAGGGAGATCCCCTGGCGCATAGCTAACCAGTGGGCCATGTCCCTTGCGCCAGAGTCACGCCAGGCCCCGCGTCGGTCGGCCTTGGCGATCGCGCGGAACATCTGGCGCTGAGCTGTGCAGATGAGGCCGTGGAAGCCGTCTATGCCTGCTGTCAGTTGCTCGTTGCTCTCGTACTGCGTCACCCGAAAACCCCAACTTGGTCTCCGGGGGGAGCTATCAGGAAGTAAACCGAACATACGTTCGGTTGTCAAGGTCCAGATCTCCGGCGGGCCGACTCGTCTTGGCTGCGGACATACGGACCGAACGCCGGGTGGGCCGAAAGGCGGCCGGTATGCTGCGCGGCGATGCTCGAGACCTTGGAGTCCCGCGAGGCCGGTCCGCCGGGACCTCGTCGCTCGGGACGCCGGGCCCTCGCGATCCTCGTGGCGGTGGCGGTGGTCGCGGGCGTGATCGGCGCGGGCGCGGTGGCGTACGTCCGCTGGTGCGAGGGGGCGGAGGGGCGCCGAGACTCAGTAGGCCTACGCGTCCCGGAGGGAGCCACAGGCGCGACCGTCGCTGAGCTCCTACACGAGAGAGGGGTTACTCGCTGTGGCGGCTTCCTCGGCCGGTCGCTCCTGCAGAAGTCCGGCCTCGACGAGGACATCCGCGCGGGCACGTACGCGCTCACGACGAATATGACCCTCGACGAGGCGCTCGACGTGCTAACGACGCCACCTCCGCCGATGCCGACCTTGCGCTTCACGATCCCGGAGGGCTATCGGTTGACCCAGATAGCCGAGCGCGCATCGGAGGATCTCGGGATCCCGGCCCGGAGCCTTCTTGACCTCGTGGAGGGCGCCGAGCTGTCGCTCCCCCCGTACCTGCCGAAGGGGACACCGACCGCCGAGGGCTTCCTCTTCCCCAAGACCTACGAGTTCGTCGAGGCGAAGGTGACGCCCAGAGCCGTCGCCGAGCGGCTCCTCGAGCAGTTCCGGCTCGAGGCCGAGTCGCTGCCCTGGGGCGACGCGAAGCGCCTCGGCATGTCCGCCTACGAGATCGTGATCGTCGCCTCCATGATCGAGCGTGAGGCCCGCGTTCCCGACGAGCGTGCGAAGGTCGCGGCGGTCATCTACAACCGGCTGGGGAGGGGCATGAACCTCGGGATCGACGCCACCCTTCAGTACGTCGACCCCGACCCGTCGAACGGGCTCACGGAGTCCGACCTGCGTATCGACAGCCCCTACAACACGCGCCTGCATCCCGGGTTGCCGCCGACCCCGATCGCGAGCCCGGGTCGCGCCTCGCTCCTCGCCGCCCTAGACCCCGACGACGTGCCGTACCTCTACTACGTCTTGTGCGGCAAGGACGGCCACCACGAGTTCAGCACCTCCTACGACGACTTCCTGGCAGACAGGCAGCGATGCGGTGAGTGAGGAGCCCGTGGGCGCTCGGGGCTCCACCAGGGCGGTCGGGGTGATCGGCTGGCCGGTGCAGCACAGCCTCTCTCCGGCCATCCACAACGCGGCGTTCGCCGCGCTCGAGCTCGACTGGGTTTACGTGGCGCTACCGGTCCCGCCGGGCTCGCTCGCCGAGGCGCTTGCGGGACTGCCGGCCCTCGGGTTCGTCGGGGCGAACGTGACGATGCCCCACAAGACTGAGAGCGCCGAGCTGATAGCGGATCTCTCCGAGGACGCCTCGCGCCTTCGCGCGGTGAACACGATCGTCGTGGGCCCCGGAGGGCTCGCCGGCCACAACACGGACGTTCCCGGCTTTGACCGGTTCCTCCGTGGGGACGCTGGGTTCGACCCGACTGACCGCTCGGCGCTCGTGTTTGGCGCGGGCGGCGCCGCTCGGGCTTGCGCTCTGGCGCTCGCGCGAGGGGGTGCGACGTCGATCGTCGTTGCGGCCCGAGACGCGACGCGCGCGGCAGACGTGGTTTCCGCCGTGGAGGGGTTCGGGGCCGAGGTTCGCGCCGTCGGTTTCGGGGATGCTACGGGGGTCGCCGCCGACCTGGTGGTGAACGCAACGCCGCTTGGGCGGGAGGGGGAGCTGCTTCCGCTGCCTGCGCTCACGCCCGAGACCTTAGTCGTCGATCTTCTCTACCTCCCGTCGACGACTCCGCTCCAACAGGCGGCGCGCGACGTCGGCGCATCCGCGTTCGGAGGCCTAGGACTGCTGCTTCACCAGGCCGCGCTTTCCTTCGAGCTCTGGACGGGGCGGCCGGCGCCGATGTCGGCGATGTCCGCGGCGGCTCTCGCGGAGCTCGCCGACGGGCATCTGGACGCCTGAACGCGCTGTGTCCCAACGCGACCAGCCCGTCCGGGTCCGTGCCGGGGGCTGCACCCTCGGCATATCCCCGGCCTAGGTCTCAAGTCGGTCCCCCGCGTCTCCGATGCTTCAGGCAGGACGCAGCGTATGGAAGATTTCTCGGCCCTCGCATCGCGGATCGCGGTCGGCGTCGGCGAGGTTCGGGGCTGTCTGATCCTGTCGCGGGACGGGCTGGTTCTGGGTTCGTTCCCGGCCGGTGACGAGAGCGTCGCCAAACCGGCCTGGCTGAGGTTCGCCGCGCTCGGAGACCCTGAGAAGGGTTTCCTCCAGTACGGGGAGGAAACCTGGGTCTACGTTCGGCGCGGACCGTACGCGTGTTTCGCGATCGCGGGCTCGGCCGTTCGTCCGGGCCTCCTGATCGAGCAGGTCGAGCAGGCGCTCCTCACCGCGGAGGAGTCGCGCGCCAAGCGGGAGGCCCTGAAGATCCCCGACGTCCCGGCCGCCCCGAGCGGGAAGCCGCGGACGTCGCTGCACAAGGAACAGAAGTCGGCACCGGTGGCACCGGTTGCCCAGCCCGCAGCCGCCGAGGAGCAGGCCGGGACTCCGCAGCCCGAGGGACCGGCCCCGGCGGCTCCCGCTGCGCCCACGCCGGTGAAGCCCGCGCCCGGGGACGAGGAAGCCGAGGTCGACCGCGTCCTCCTCGCACAGGAGTTCTCGCGGCTGCTTCAGGAGCCGACGGAACAGGACGAATGATGGGGGACGCGAAGAGGGGACCTGAGCTCGCATGGTGACCACGAAGCGCAAGCCGAAGCAGCTGGGTCAGATCCTGATCGAGCAGGGACTCATCACCGATGAGCAGCTTCAGGCCGCCCTCGAGGAGCACCACAAGACCCCCAAGTCGCTCGGCCGCGTCCTGATCGACATGGGCCTCATCAGGGAGGCCGACCTCGTGCGCGCGCTTGCCGAGCAGGTGGGGCTGGAGTTCGCCGACCTCTCCGAGTTCAACGTCGATCCGATGATCGCCTCGCTCCTGCCCGACACGCTCGCCCGGCGCTACAGGGCCATACCGATCGGGGAGCGCGACGGGAAGCTGCTCGTTGCGATGTCGGACCCCGCCAACGTCTACGCGCTGGATGACATCCGCGCGATCACCAACCGCGAGGTCCAACCGGTGGTGGCGACGGCCGCCGACGTGGAGCAAGCGATCCAGAAGTTCGGTCAGCTCGAGGGCCAGGTGGAGCAGCTCGCGAGCGAGGCGGCCACACAGGCCGAGGACGGCACCGAGGAAGAGCAGCTCGAGGCCGCGCTCGAGGAAGCGCCGATCGTCAAGCTCGTGAACGCGATCATGACGCAAGCCGTCGGCGACCGCGCGTCCGACGTCCACATCGAGCCGACCGAGAAGGACGTCCGGGTCCGGTTCCGAGTCGACGGCGTGCTCCACGAGGTGATGCACTCGCCCAAGAACATCCAGGGCGGCCTGATCAGCCGGCTGAAGGTCATGGCCGAGATGAACATCGCCGAGAAGCGAATCCCTCAGGACGGGCGGATCAGCATGCGCGTGGGCGGCAAGCAGCTGGACCTGCGCGTGGCGACCCTTCCCACCGTCTACGGAGAGAAGGTCGTGATCCGCGTGCTGGACAAGAGCCAGGCCGTCATGGCGCTGGAGGAGCTCGGACTCCTCGAGGGCGCGTACAAGCGGTTCGAGACGGCGTTCCGCAGGCCCTATGGCGCGCTGCTCGTGACCGGGCCGACCGGATCGGGGAAGTCGACCACGCTCTACGCGACGCTCAACATCCTGAACGAGGCCGAGAAGAACATCATCACGGTGGAGGACCCGGTCGAGTACCGGCTTCCCGGCGTCAACCAGATGCAGGTGAACCCGAAGGCGGGGCTCACGTTCGCATCCGCGTTGCGTTCCATCCTGCGGGCGGACCCCGACATCGTTCTGATCGGTGAGGTCCGCGACCGCGAGACGGCGATGATCGCCGTCGAGGCGGCCCTCACCGGTCACCTGGTGCTGTCGTCGATGCACACGAACGACGCTCCCTCGGCGATCACCCGGCTGACGGAGATGGACGTGGAGACCTTCCTCGTGGCCTCGGCCGTGGACGCGGTGGTCGCCCAGCGCCTGGCGCGCAAGCTCTGCGAGCGATGCCGCGAGGCCTACGAGCCCGAGGCCCAGGAGCTGCTCGAGGCTGGCTACCGCGAGCACGAGATCCCGGAGATCAAGGAGCTCTTCCGGGCCGTGGGGTGCTCGGCGTGCTCCAACACCGGGTATCGGGGTCGCATCGGCCTGTATGAGGTGATGTTGATGTCGGAGGAGATCGAGCGGCTAACGGTCGAGCGCGCTTCTTCCGATGAGATCACGAGGGTCGCGATCGATCAGGGCATGCAGACCCTCCGTGACGACGGGCTCGCGAAGGCTCGTCACGGCCAAACGTCCATCGAGGAAGTCGCGAGGGTGGTGAAGTAGATGAGCATGGTGCAGGAAGAGCAGGACATCCAGATCCCGGTTCCAGAGCTCCTCGAGCTGATGCTGGACAAGGGCGCGTCGGACCTCCATCTAACTGCGGGCGCCCCGCCGACGATCCGGCTCCACGGGGAGCTCGAACGGCTGGAGGAGTACCCCGTGCTCTCGCCGCGGGCTCTCCAGGGGATGGTCTACGCGATCCTCCCGCAGAAGTTCCGCGAGCGGCTCGAGCAAGAGCTCGAGCTAGACATGTCCTACGCCTTGCCCGGGAAGGCCAGGTTCCGCGTGAACGTGTATTTCCAGCGGGACTCGATCGGCGCGGCCTTCCGCCTCATCCCCTACGAGATCAAGGACGTGGACTCGCTCGGCCTTCCGCCTGTGGTGAAGGACCTGGCGCGCTTCCCGCGCGGCTTCGTCGTGGTGACGGGACCGACTGGCTCGGGCAAGTCCACGACGCTTGCCGGGATGGTCGACATCGTGAACAACGAGCGGGCGGGACACATCATGACCGTGGAGGATCCGATCGAGTTCCTCCACAAGCACAAGAAGAGCATCGTGAACCAGCGCGAGGTCGGGGCCGACACCCACGGGTTCGCCCAGGCCCTCAAGCACGTGCTGAGGCAGGACCCCGACGTGATCCTCGTCGGCGAGATGCGGGACCTGGAGACGATCTCCACGGCGATCACCGCAGCCGAGACGGGGCACCTGGTCTTCGCCACGCTGCACACCCAGGACGCGCCCCAGACGATCGACCGCATCATCGACGTCTTCCCGCCGCACCAGCAGCAGCAGGTCCGGGTTCAGCTCTCGACGACGCTGCAGGGGGTCGTCACCCAGCAGCTGCTACAGACGGTCGACGGCCAGGGGCGGGCGGTCGCGGTGGAGATCCTTGTCGCCACGCCTGCGGTCCGGAACCTTATCCGGGAGGGCAAGACCCACCAGATCTACTCGTCGATGCAGGCGGGCGGCCGGTTCGGCATGCAGACGATGGACATGTCTCTTTCGACCCTCGTGAAAGCGGGAAAGATCTCCCAGCAGCTGGCGTACGAGCGCTGTCACGACCCCGAGGAGCTACAGCGTCTGCTCGGAGGCTCCGGCGGGTCCAGCGATGGATACGCCCCCGGAGAGCTCGAGGGCGAGATGCTCGGGAGCGGCGGCGGATGGGGAGACTCGTTCGGCGCGAGCGGTTTCGGAGGGGGTAGCTGATGTCCGAGACCTACGCGTACAAGGTCCGCGACCGGGGCGGCAACCTGGTGAGCGGGACGCTGGTCGCCGACAACGAGGGCCTCGTGATCCAGCGGCTTCGGGAGATGGGCTACGTGCCCCTCGAGATCGGCAAGCACAGGGCGGGCCTCAAGATGGAGATCAACCTTCGTCCGGGGCGCGTGAAGCTGAAGGAGCTGGCCGTCTTCTCCCGCCAGTTCGCCACGATGGTGAACTCGGGGCTCCCGATCCTGCGCGCGCTGGCGATCCTCGCGGAGCAGACCGACAGCAAGGAGCTGGCGAAGGTCCTCACGCAGTGTCGGACCGACGTGGAGCAGGGCTCGTCGCTCTCCAACGCGCTCGCCAAGCACGAGAAGGCTTTCTCCGAGCTCTACGTGGCGATGGTCCGCTCGGGAGAGACCGGAGGCGTGCTCGACGACGTGCTGCTGCGCCTGGCCGACAACATAGAGAAGGAGGTCTCCCTCCGCCAGCGGATCAAGTCGGCGATGACCTACCCGGTGGTGGTCGTGATCCTCGTGTCGCTGATCATGACGGCGATGCTGCTGTTCGTCGTGCCGCAGTTCGAGACGATCTACGCCTCGCTTGGCGGAGCCAAGCTTCCCCTCCCGACGCGGATGCTCCTCGGCGCGTCGGAGGCCGTGCGGGCCTACTGGTACGTGCTGATCCTGCTCACCGCGGCAGGGGTCTACGCGTTCCGACGCTACAAGAAGACCGAGGCCGGCCGTATCACCCTCGACCGCCTGAAGCTCAAGGTCCCGGTCTTCGGCAAGCTGTTCCACAAGACCGCGCTATCGCGGTTCTCCAGCACCCTCGGAATGCTGCTCCGCTCCGGCGTTCCGATCCTGCAAGCCCTCGACATCGTCACGGAGACGGTCGGCAACCGGACGATCAGCATCGCCGTGGACGACGTGAAGGGGAGCGTCCGGGAGGGCGAGAGCATCGCAAAGCCGTTGGCGGAGCACGCCGTCTTCCCACCGATGGTGGTTCAGATGTTGGCCGTGGGCGAGGAGACCGGAGCGGTGGACGCGATGCTCGAGAAGGTGGCCAAGTTCTACGACGACGAGGTGACTGCCACCGTCGACGCGCTGACGTCTCTGATCGAGCCGCTCCTGATCGGTTTCATCGGCGGTGGGGTGGGGGCGGCGGTCATCGCCCTCTACATGCCGATGTTCAACATCATCAACCTGGTGCAGTAGCCGCGGAGGACGCCCCTACCCGGAACCGGGTATCCGGCGGCAGAAACCCGGGTGGGACTTCAGTCCCGTGCCGGCGCTGCCGACACCTTCAGGGACGCGCGCAGAGGGCGCGCTCAGGCAGTGGAAAGGGGAGGTGACCCTATGCTCAAGCGCCTGTTGGAGCGGCGCAGCGAGGAAGAGGGCTTCACGCTCATCGAGCTGATGGTGGTCGTTCTGATCATCGGCATCCTGGTCGCCATCGCTCTGCCGACCTTCCTCGGCGCCCGCACGCGGGCCCAGGACAAGGCGGCGCAGTCGGACATCCGCAACGGTGTCGCCGCCGCGGACACGTGGTTCACCGACGACGACACCTACGACGGGTTCGACGACACCGAGGGCGAGGCCATCGAGCCTTCCCTCACGTGGGATGTCGCGGCTGCCGTCGCCGACGTGGACACCGAGGGTGTCGTCTACGTCACCGAGCTGGACGACACGATCGTGCTGAACGCACTCTCCGGCTCGGGAACCAGCTTCTGTCTCGCCAAGGACACATCGGCCGGCGGTGGGCAGAACCTGGGGAACGTCGCCTCGGTCACCTTCGCCGGCTGCACCGGCGGCTGGTAGATTCCGGCGTTCGCGACCCTCAGAGGGGCGGCCTAAGGGCCGCCCCTCTGTGGTCTTACCGGGGAACGTGCGATGCGTGACGATGAGCGAGGCTTCACGCTGGTCGAGGTCATGATCGTGGTCCTAATCGTGGGGATCCTGATCGCGGTCGCCCTGCCCGTGTATCTGGGCGCCCGCGAGCGAGCCGAGGATCGAGCCGCGCAGACGAACCTGCGGATGGGTCTCGTTGGGGCGGTCGCGTACTACGCCCAGACCCGGGACTACTCGGCGTTCGGGGTGCCGGAGGGCGAGACCGAGATCCCGAATCTGGCCTGGGTGACGCCGGGGCCCCCTGCGGTCGGGGAGATAGCGATAGACGTGGCCTCGGGCGATCTGCTCCTGCTCGTCGCGCGCGCGGGGGGCACGGGCACCTACTGGTGCGTGGCTCAGATCGCCGCGAGCCCGGCGACGAGCCGCGGCGGCTCCGCCACCTACACCGACGTGGACACGACGGCGGAGTGCACCGGAGGGTGGTGACCCTATTCAAGGCGAGGGCTCCGACTGCCGAAACCCCAGGTAAGGGGCATGTGAGCTGATGCGCAACGCGGGGTGGTTCGTCCGTCTCCGCGCTCGTCTCCGTGACGAGCGCGGCCTGACGCTGGTCGAGGTCATGGTGGCCGGCATGATCCTCTCGGTTGGGGCGTTCGCAGTCGCCCAGGCCCTCAACACCGGGCTCAAGACGAGCGGCCTCTCCCGGCAGCGGTTCGCCGCCAAGAGCCTGGCCGACCAGCAGATGGAGCTCGCGCGCAATCTCAACTACGAGAACGTGATCCTCCTACAGGAGCTGGCCAACCCGATCACCCACTCAACCGACCCGGACAACCCGGACTACTGGGTCGACGAGGGCCCCCCGCTCACCTACGACCCCGACGATGACGGACCCCTCGGCTTCGAGTCCCTCGTCGTCGAGGACGCGAACCCCTACCTGCTCCATTACCAGACCGACGTCCAGCAGGGGAACACGTCGTACACCGTGTACACGTTCGTGACGTGGGTCGACTCGCCGCTCGACGGCACCGGCGGGGCCGACGCCGCCGACGGGAACGAGGACGGCGTCGACGACTCCAACGGCCAGGACCAGAAGCGGGTCACGATCGTGGTGTCGTGGGACAGCATCTCCAACGGCGTGGCGTCGAGCCTCACGATGGGCTCGCTGTTCTCCGACGGCAAGGTCCCCTATCACGCGGATGGGGGCGCCGCGGTGAACCAGCCGCCGACGGTGATCTGCCCGCTCACGAGTAACGTCGACAAGACGGCCAACTTCACCGCGCAGGCGACCGACGTCGACGGCACGATCTCCCAGGTCGACTGGGACTTCGACGGCGACGGTACCTACGAGGTGACCAACGGCGGGGTCAATCAGTCGCACACGTACAACCCCGCCGGCACCTACACGGTGGTGAACCGCGTATTCGACGACGACGGGGCGAGCGCGACGAACACCGCCCTCAACTGCGAGGTCACCGTGACCAACCCGGAGCCCCCCGATCCCGATAACACGGCGCCGACGGGCTCGATAGTGATCAACTCCGGCTCCGGATACACGACACAGCTCCAGGTGACGCTCACGTTGGACGCCACCGACGAGCCGGGAGGCTCGGGGGTCTCCAAGATGCAGTTCTCGACAGACGGCGTGACCTACGGGGCCGCCCAGGACTACGCCACCAGCGCGATCTACACGCTCGACTCAGGAGACGGAACCAAGACCGTGTACGTGAAGTTCATCGATGCGGCAGGGAACGTCTCGTCCGCGTACTCGGACAACATCGTTCTCGACACGGGCTTGCCGGGGGCTCCGAGCGGCCTCACGGCCTCCCGGGCGGCCAACAAGAAGTCGGCCGTGCTCCAGTGGAGCGCACCCGCGCCGCTGCCCGGCGACCTCGCCGGATACCAGGTGTGGCGCCGGCCGACCACGTCTTCCACGTGGAGCCAGATCACGTGTAACTACATCTACGGCGTCCCGACGAAGTGCCAGGACCCGAGCATGGACAACCTGACGAACTACGAGTACTACGTCGTGTCCGTCGACAACGCGGGGAACCAGAGTGCAGAGAGCAACCACGTCACCGTCTAGGTGGGGCGATGAACGGGGTCTCACCGTGACCGAGCTCATGGTCACGATGGCCGTGATGCTGCTGATCGTTTCGGCCGCTCTTGCGATGATGGTCCGTGCGATGGGCACCACCGGCATCGTCGAGAACCGTCGCGACGTGCTCGGCGATGGCCAGGTCGCGCTCGATCAGATGGTGAAGCAGATCCGCCAGGCGGAGTCCGTAGATCAGGCCGTGAGCGACGTGGACACCCTGGACATGGAGACCTACATCAACGGCACCGCGACGTCGGTGGTGTGGAGGGCTACCGGCTCAGCTGCACCCTTCGCGCTGGAGATCTCCACCGATGGGGGAACGAACTTCCGAACGGTTGCGTCGAGCCTCAAGTCGCCGAGCGTCTTCACCTACACGAGCCACGACGGGCTACTGGACCAGGTGACCATCAACCTGCAGCTCGGCACGAAGACGTCCGAGGTGACGATCACGTCGGACGTCTCGATGCGGAACGTGTGAGGAGGATGAGGGAATGCTGAAACGAGCGCACCGTGGCGAGGAGGGGTTCGCCCTGGTCACGGCCGTCGTGATCCTGATGGTCATGTCCCTGTTCATGGTCGTCGCTCTCTCGGCCGGGAACTCGGCGTTCAACATCTCGGAGAAGGGCTCGAGGTTCACCCGGACGCTCGGCCCGACCGAGGCGGGAGTCAACGACGCGATCACCCGGCTCGGCGTGAACCGCGACTCGACGTCGCCCTGCCCGATCGGCACGGCGCTCGTATGCACCGGCGGGGGAGGGGAGTATCAGGTGTCCTGGTCGGGAACCAAGAGCGAGACCATGATCACCTCGATCGGCTACCTCCCGAGCATGGCTGAGGCAGATGTCACCAGGAAGGTCGAGGTGACGATGGAGCCGGAGCCGAAGTTCCAGTACGCGCTCTTCTCGGCCGACACGCTCGAGGTCAAGAACAACCAGGTGATCATGGGCGACATCTTCGCGAACAGCGCGGTCACGATAGGGACCGGGGCGATCATCTGCGGGAGCGTGCTGAACGCCGCCGGCGGCGTGGACGTCCAGGCCGGCGCGCAGATCCTGAAGAGCTACGGATCCACCTGCTCCGGGAAGGACGGCGACGTCTGGGCCGGCGGCAAGATCAACCTCGGGACGATCACCAGCACGGTCGAGGGCGACGCAACGGCCTCGGCTCCCTCGACCGTCTCGTGTCCGCCGACGCCGAACACCGACTACGCCATCACAGGCGGCACGGTCAACGGTACGGCGACGGCCTGCGGCGTCGTGACTGCAACCACGCCATCTGCGGTCCCCAACACGCGTACGGACCCCCCCGCGCAAGGGTCTCTCCCCGAATACACCTTCGACATCGGGAACTACCCCGGCTTCACCTGCTTCGCCCTTGACGCTGTCGGCTGCGACTACGACCCGACGAACTTCTCTCCGACGGCCGTCTCGCAGTTCAACAGCTCGGTCAGCACGGCGAACATGAGCGGCACGTACATCATCTGGCAGGAGAACCCGAGCCAGAGCACCTTGGTCGACCTCGAGGACATGACCCTCTCCGGGGACCTCACGATCGTCACGAACGCCCCGATCACCCTTGGGAACACGGGCGAGATCACCACCACGTCGGCCGCCACGCTCGTCCTCGTGTCGCTCTACGTGCCGCCGACGGGCACGACCTGCTCGACGAACGGGGGGGACTGCTCGATATTCGGGAAGAACTCGGTCGTCTTCGACTCGGGGGATCCCGCCGACCCGGACGACGGGATCGCCGGGCTCCTCTACACTCCCGGCAAGATGGCCTTCAAGAACCAGTCGAACGGGGCCGACGGGGCTCTCTACGCGGGCTCGATGGACATCAAGAACGGGTTCGACATCGTCTACAACGAGCGCGTCGAGCGGATAGTCGGCTTCGGCACCGGACTCGAGCAGACCCTCTGGCAGGAGCTCGCCATCTGAAGCCGGCCCGGTGACCGCGCTCCGCGTCGTCGTCTTCGGGCTATTCGGGCTCCTCATCGGGAGCTTCAACTCGGTCCTCGTCCACCGGATCCCCCGCAAGGAGTCGGTCGTGGCCCCCCGGTCTCGCTGCCCCGTCTGCGGGACCCAGATCCGGGCTCTCGACAACGTCCCGGTCGTGTCCTGGGTCCTTCTGCGGGGTCGGTGCCGCGCCTGCGGTGAGCGGATCGGCGGTCTGTACCCGCTGCTCGAGCTCGCCACCGGTGCCCTTTACGTGGGGGCGGCGCTCAGGTTCGACCGCCTGCTCCCGGCGGTGCTGGGTGCCGTCCTGATGGGGCTCATGCCCGCTGTTGGCCTGATCGACCTGCGGCACCGGATCATCCCCAACCTGATCGTCTACCCGGCGTTCGTCGGGTCGGCGGTCGCGATCGTCCTCGGCGACTCCCTCGACGTGGGAGTCGACCTGATCGACGGGGCGATCGGCCTGGCCGCCTACGGCGGCGCGTTCTTCCTGATCGCCATCATCTCCCCACGGGGGATGGGCATGGGCGACGTCAAGCTGAACGCGCTCACCGGGCTCGTTCTGGGCTCGATCCACCTGCCCTCCGTAGGGGTGGCGGCCGGCGCCGGCATACTCCTGGGCGGCGTGGGCGCCCTCATCGCGATGGCCCGGGGGGCCGGAAGGAGGGGAGCGATCCCCTTCGGGCCCTTCCTGGCGGCAGGAGCGGTCGTCGGGACGCTGTTTGGCCCGGATCTAGCGGATCTCTACCTTCGAACGCTCTCCTGAGGGCTGGTGCCAGAGGCGGCTTGCTTGCTCTACCGCAGGCGCGAGTGTTGGTCGTGTGATTTCTGAGGTTGAAGTAAATTACATCTATGTAATTAGCACTATCGTGCCGAAAGTAGGCAGGCGGGAGGATTGACAACACGTGTTGCGATTGTTACCGTCCGGACCCCTGGAAGTTCCTGAGGCAGAGGGGGAGTACGGGGCAGATGTTGAAATTGTGAAAGTTGTGCAAGCTGTGGCACTTGTGGAAGGTGTGACATGAGCAAGCGGCGAGGGTTCGTCGGAGACCGCCTCCTCACGGTCGGCGAGGTGGCGGCCACGATGCGCGTATCGAACATGACCGTGTATCGCCTGATCAAGAGCGGACAGCTCGCCGCCATCAGGGTCGGGAAGAACTACCGGATAAGGGAATCCGACGTGAATCGGTACCTGTCCGACCGCTCGGTGAGGGTCGAGGGCGAGTAAGCATGGGCAAGACGAGGATCGGACTGGACATCGGGTCGACGGCCGTCCGGGCGGCGGAGGTCGCCGGCGGCCCGGAGGCCGCGACCGTCGTGCGTGCGGCTCAGGTGCAGGTCCCCGTGGGTGCGGTGGAGAACGGGGAGGTTCGTCAGCCCGACGCCGTGGCCGAGGCCCTCCGGGAGCTGTGGAGCCGCGGAGGGTTCAAGGAGAAGAAGGTCTTCTTGGGCGTCGGCAACCAGCGCGTGGTGGTGCGAGAGGTGACCCTCCCGTGGCTGCCCGAGAAGGAGCTCCGGGAGTCGCTCGGCTATCAGGTGCAGGAGTTCATACCCATCTCGGTAGAGGACGCCGTGCTGGACTTCGACCCGCTCGGCGAGTTCGAGCAGGAGGGCCGGAGGATGCTCCGGATCATGCTCGTGGCAGCCCAGAAGCTGATGGTCAACATGGTCGTCCAGGCGGCCGAGCAGGCGAAGCTCGACCCCGTCGGGATAGACCTCGTGCCGTTCGCCCTCGTGCGCTCCGTCGGCACCTCCGAGGGCGGCATGAACCTGGACCAGGTCGGCGACGAGGCCATGATCGATGTCGGCGCCCACGTGACCAACATCTGCGTGCACGACGGCGGCATCACCAGGTTCGTCCGGATCCTGCCCTCCGGTGGGCGCGACGTCACCCTCGCGATCGCGCGCGGGCTCGGCGTGGACGACGAGGTCGCCGAGCGCCTGAAGCGCGGAGAGGCGGTCGAGGGCGCCCCGCCGGTGGAGGAGGTCCGCCGGATCGCGATGCAGCGCGCCGCGGCCTTCATCGACGAGGTCCGATCGTCGCTCGAGTTCTACACCGCGCAGGTGCCGGGAGCCCGGATCGGGCGCGTCGTGGTGACCGGCGGCGGTTCCAAGCTTGCAGGTTTCCTCGAACTGATGCAGGAGAGGATCCCGGTGACGGTGGAACGCGGCCGCGCGTTCTCGCGCGCGACGTCCAAGCTCCCGCTCGACGACGAGGCCGTGGCCGAAGCGGAGCCCGTGCTCGCGGTCGCCGTCGGGCTCGCAACGCCCGCAAAGAGGGCCGCCGCATGAGCCAGGTGAACCTCCTTCCCCCGGAGCTCCGTCAGCGCCAGCGGCTCCGCAGGCTGACCTCGCTCGTCGTTCTGGCCGGCGTCGGGCTGCTCGCCGTCGTCGGGCTCTTCTACGTGCTCCAGGTCATGAACCTCGGTCGGGTCGAGGAGCAGCTTCTCGCGCAGGAGTCGCGCAACGCGGATCTGCAGGCGGTGATCGACGAGCTCCAGCCTTTCGCCGACCTTCAGACGGCGCTCCAGCGCAAGCGCGACCTGACCGACGTCGTCTTCGCGAACGAGGTGTCCTGGTCGGGCTTCCTGCGCGACATCTCCCGGCTTATCCCCTCCGATGCCTACCTGACCGACCTGACCGGTTCGCTCAACGTGGCCACGGCCTCCCAGGGCGAGCCGCCCGAGGAGGGTTCAGCGGGCCTGATCGGGAGCATCTCGTTCAACGGGCTGGCACGGGATATCGACTGCCTGGCGGTCTGGCTCACCCGCCTCGAGCAGGTTGCGGGCTGGGTGAACCCGTGGGCGGCCTCCGCGCAGCTCGCCGAGGCGGAGAGCGGCGTATCGGCGTATCAGTTCAGCGGCTCTGTGGACCTGTCGCAGGACGCAGTGACCAAGCGTGGTTCCCGGGGGGGTGAGCCCCAGTGAGCCGCAGGGGGCCGATCATCGCGGGCGCCGCCTGCGTCGTGCTGGCCGTTCTCGGAGTGGTTCTGCTCGTGCTGCCGAAGATGAACGAAGTCACGGCGAAGGAGGACCAGCTCGCGGCGGCCGAGGACCAGGAGGGCACGCTCCAGGCCGAGCTCGGCCGGCTCGAAGATGCTCGCGCCGAGGCGCCCGAGGCGGAGGCCGAGATCCGGGAGCTCGAGACGCTCGTGCCGCCGACGGAGGACCTGCCGGGCATGATCCGGCTGCTCTCGGGCGCGGCCGACAGGGCCGGCGTGGAGTTCTTCTCGGTGGCGCCCGGCGCGCCGGCCGGCGACGAGTCCGGCGAGTTCTCGATCATCACCACCGGGGTCACCGTGAACGGGGAGTTCTTCTCGCTGGACGAGTTCGCCTACCGGCTGGAGACGCTTCCGCGGGCGGCGAAGGTGATGAACATCTCCATCTCACGGGGTGGCGGCGAGGAGGGCAGCGATACCGGCGGGCTCTCGATGCAGCTCACCTTGGAGCTCTACACGACCGACCCCAGCGCAGGCCCCGGCTCCGACCCCGCGCCCGGGGAGAGCTACTTCGCGTCGGCCCCGACCACTGGAGCGTGACGAGACATGGCACTGACCCCCCGCGACAAACGTGCCCTCATGATCCTCGGTGCCGCCGCGGTCGTGGGACTTATCTACGTGCGCCTGTTCGTGCTGGGTGGGGGTGAAGAGGAGCAGGCGGTGCTGCCCCCGGCGGGTCCGGGGCCGAGCGCCGAGGAGCCCTCGCCCGGAGCCACGGCCACTCCGACGCCCCGCGAGACCCCGCCGGTCGAGCTCGCGTTCCGGGGGAGGGACCCGTTCTCGCCCCCGGGGATATTCGTGAGCCCGACCGTCGGGGTCAGCCCCACGTCGCCACCGCCGACCTCGCCACCGCCGACCTCGCCACCGCCGACGTCTCCTCCACCCACGTCGCCGCCCGTCGACGGGTCGACGTCGGTGGGAGACAAGGACGTCGTCCTCCTCGAGGTCACGACCGACGGCACCGTGCGGATCGAGGTGAACGGCCACGCCTCCGGCGAGCTCTCGGCGGGAGACACGTTCCGCGGAGTCGAGGTCCTCTCCGTGACGACTACCTGCGGCCGGTTCGAGGTGGGCGGCCAGACGTTCAGCCTGTGCGTCACGGAAGCCAAGTGAGCTGAGCCACCGGCGACACGCGCTCGGGGGGAGCGGTCGCCGGTCCGAGGGCGGCCCCTTTCGGGGCCGCCCTCACCAACCCGCGAGGCCATGGCGCAAGGGCCTTCCCTATGATTGACCCATGCTCCGGATGCTCACCGCCGGCGAATCGCACGGGAGGGGCCTCGCGGCCATACTCGAGGGCCTTCCCGCCGGCGTGCCCGTCTCCCCGAAGGAGCTCGCGGGAGAGGTCGCCCGGCGCAGGCACGGCTACGGACGCAGCGGCCGCCAGAAGCTCGAGAGCGACCGCTTCGAGATCCTCTCGGGGGTGCGCCACGGGCGAACGCTCGGCAGCCCGATAGCCGTCACGATCGAGAACGCCGAGTGGGAGCAGAAGTACAAGGGCCTGATGGGCGTCGAGGGCCAACTCGACCCCGCCGAGCGGCTCACGCGCCCGCGGCCGGGCCACGCCGATCTCGTCGGCGTGCAGAAGTACGGCTTCGACGATGTTAGAAACGTCCTCGAGCGAGCGAGCGCGCGCGAGACCGCGGCCCGGGTGGCGCTCGGCTGCTTCTGCAAGGCGTTCCTGGCCGAGCTCGGTATCAGGGTCATCTCGCACGTGGTCCGCGTCGGCAAGGTGGCGACCGCGGGGACCGCGCGGGTGCCGCTCCCCGAGGACCTCGAGGCAGTCGACGCCTCACCCGTCAGGTGCCTCGACGAGGCAGCGGGAGAGCGGATGGTCGAGGAGATCGACCGCGTCCGCAGGGAGCGCGATACCCTCGGCGGCGTCTTCGAGGTGCTCGCCTACGGCTGCCCGCCGGGGCTAGGTTCCCACGTGCACTACGACCGCAAGCTCGACGCGCGCCTCGCTCTGGCGCTCATGAGCATCCAGTCCGTCAAGGGCGTCGAGGTCGGTGACGGATTCGCGACGGCGGCGCGTCCGGGCTCGAAGGCGCACGACGAGATAGTGTCACGCGGCAGGACGCTCGCCCGCACGACGGCCCGCGCCGGCGGCATCGAGGGCGGCATGAGCACCGGTCAGCCGATCCGGGTCCGGGCTGCGATGAAGCCGTTCTCGACGGTTCCGAGGGCGCTCTCCACCGTCGATATCGCGACGGGGAAGGCGGACGTCGCGATCAAGCAGCGGACCGACGTGTGCGCCGTCCCCGCCGGCGGGGTGATCGGCGAGGCGATGACGGCGTTCGTGCTGGCCGACGCGATCCTCGAGAAGTTCGGCGGGGACTCGCTGCCCGAGACCCGGAGGAACCTCGAGGCCTACCTGGAGGGCCTTCGGTGATCATCTACCTGGTGGGGATGCCCGGCTCCGGGAAGTCCACGGTGGGGGGAGAGCTCGCCGGGCGCCTCGGCATCCCCTTCGTGGACCTGGACGAGGAGATCGAGCGGATCGACGGTCGCCCGGTCTCTCGCATCTTCGCCGAGGACGGCGAGGCCGCGTTCCGCGCGATGGAGGCCGAGATGCTAACGAAGGTGGCGGCGTCGAGCGACCCGTCCGTGGTCGCGTGCGGAGGCGGCGTTGTGCTCGAGCCGGCCAACCGCGTGACGCTCCGAGCCACGGGCACCGCCGTGTTCCTCGACGTCCCCCTCGAGATCCTCCAGCGGCGGGTACGACCGGCGGCCGACAGGCCGCTCATCCACTCGGAGGAGGACCTGGTCCGTCTCCTGAAACAGCGTGAGCCCCTGTACCGGGAGTTCGCCGCGCACGTCGTCGACGCGAGCGGCGATCCCGGTCCGGTGGCGGCCGCGATCGAGGAGGAGCTGCGTTGGTCCGCGTGACCGTCCCGGCTCCGGCCGGCCCCTACGACGTGACGATCGGGGCGGGGGTGATCGAACGCGCGCACGAGCACCTGCCCGGGTTCCCCGGCGCCGAGAACGCGTTCGTCGTATCGGACCGCGCGGTGGGGACCCGCTGGTTCGACCCGCTCGCGGCCGCGCTGTCGAAGGCTGGGCTGGGAGCGGTGTCGCTCGGCGCCCCGGAGGGAGAGGAAGCCAAGTCACTGGCGGTATACGGGGCCCTCCTCCGCCAGCTGGCGACACAGGAGGCCCATCGCGACGACGTGGTGGTGGCGCTTGGCGGCGGAGCCGTCGGCGATCTCGCGGGGTTCGTCGCCGCGACCTACATGCGCGGGGTGGCCCTCGTTCAGGTGCCGACGACGCTCACGGCTCAGGTCGACGCGGCGATCGGCGGCAAGACGTCGGTGAACCTGCCCGAGGGCAAGAACCTCGCCGGCGCCTTCTACCAGCCGAGGGCCGTGCTCGCCGACGTGGACACCCTTGCCACTCTCGGGGACCGGGACTTCGGCTCCGGGCTCGCAGAGGTGGCGAAGTACGCGCTCACGATGGACGCGGAGCTTCTCGCGCTCCTCGAGACCGACCCCTCCGGGGTCCTCGCCCGCGATCCCGCGGTGCTCGAGGAGGTCGTCGCGCGGTGCGTCAGCGCGAAGGCGCGAACGGTGGCGGAGGACGAGCGCGACGCCGGAGCACGCCTGGTCCTGAACTACGGTCACACGCTCGGACACGCGCTCGAGCGCCTGGACGACTTCTCCGGCCGGTCGCACGGAGAGGCGATCGCGATCGGGATGGTCTTCGCCGCGCGCGTGGCCGAGGCGCTTGGGATGGCGCCGGACGGCCTGGCCGCCCGGCACGTGCGGCTGCTCGCCTCGCTCGGGCTCGAGGTCGACCGTTCGCTCCCGAACACCGGGGCGATCGGGGCAGCGTTCCGCCTGGACAAGAAGTACCGGGGCGGTGTCCGCTTCGTGCTGCTCGAGGACGTCGGGCGGCCATCCGTCGTCGATCACGTGGCGGAGGACCTGGTCCTCCGGATCCTCGAGGAGATGGGAGCCGCGCGATGAACGTGCTCTACCTGTTCGGGCCCAACCTGGACGCGCTCGGTCGGCGCGACCCCGAGAGGTACGGGAAGCAGACGCTCGAGGAGATGATGAGCGAGGTAGCCGTGCGGGCAGCCTCGCTCGGGCACGACGTGGCATGGAGGCAGTCCGACCACGAGGGCGACCTGGTCGGCTGGCTGAACGACTCTGCCGGCGAGGGGTTCGGCGCGGTCGTCGTCAACCCCGGGGCGCTCACCCACTACTCATACGCGCTCCGGGACGCGATCGAGGGCTCAGGGCTCCCGGTGCTCGAGGTGCACATGACGAACGTCGACGCGCGGGAGGAGTTCCGGCGCCGCTCGGTGATCGCCGACGTGTGTCGGGGCTCGATCGTCGGCTTCGGGGCGGGCGTGTACCACCTGGCGCTGGAGGCTATCGCATGGATCACGCGCTGAGGCGCCGGCTGCTCGCCGAGAGGCTCGCCGACCTGGGCGTTGACGCGCTGCTCGTTTCGCGCCTGCCGAACGTGAGGTACCTGACCGGCTTCAGCGGCTCGAACGGCCAGGTGATCGCCGGCACCGGCGACTCCCTGTTCTTGACGGACGGGCGCTACGACGAACAGTCGCGACGCGAGGTCGGGGACCTCGAGCGGCGCGTCTACCTCGATGGGTTCCCAGGTTTCGTTCTGGAGGCGTGCCGGTCGCTCGGGATCGCCCGACTCGGGTTCGAGGCGGCCGGCACGACGGTGAAAGCTCACGGCGAGCTCGTGGCCGCGCTCGAGGGGGTCGAGCTGGTGGCCGCCGGCCCGGAGGTCGAGCGTCTCCGCTGGGTGAAGGACGAGGCCGAGCTCCGCCTGCTCGAGCGCGCGCAGGAGATCACCGACGCGGGATTTGACGGGCTGCCTGGGATCCTTCGCGAGGGGGTCTCCGAGCGAGATGCCGCCCTGGAGCTCGAGCTCGCGATGCGCCGAGCCGGCGCGGACGGGCTGGCGTTCGAGACGATCGTCGCGTTCGGCGAGAACGCGGCCGAACCGCATCACGAGCCCACCGCCCGCGATCTGCGGCGGGGCGACATCGTGAAGGCGGACTTCGGCGCGCTGTTCGCCGGCTACCACGCGGACATGACGCGAACGCTAGCGTTCGGGGAGATCGCTCCGGAGCTTCTAGAGGTGTACGAGCTCGTGCGGGCCGCTCAGCAGGCGGGGGTCGACGCGGTGCGGGCCGGCGCGTCCGCCGCCGACGTCGACGCGGCCTCCAGGGTCATCATCGCCGACGCCGGCTACGGGAATGCCTTCTCTCACGGCCTCGGCCACGGCGTGGGGCTCGAGATCCACGAGGGGCCCACGGTGCGAAGGACCTCCGAGGACGTCTTGCCCGAGGGAACCGTGGTCACCATCGAGCCCGGCGTCTACCTTCCCGGGAAGGGCGGCGTCCGGATCGAGGACATTGTGTACGTCACCCCAGACGGCGGACGCGTGCTCCCCAGATCGAGCAAGGAGCTGACGGTCCTTTGAGTGTCTCGACCAACGACCTGAAGAACGGTATGACCTTGGATCTCGGCGGCACGCTGTTCACGGTTCTCGAGTTCCAGCACGTGAAGCCCGGCAAGGGCGGCGCGTTCGTTCGGACGAAGCTGCGCAACGTGAAGACCGGCGCGGTACTGGAGCGGACCTTCCGCGCCGACGAGCGCGTCGGATACGCGCACCTCGAGCGGAGCGAGAAGCAGTTCCTTTACCGCGAGGGCCACGATCTGGTCTTCATGGACCTCGAGACGTACGAGCAGATGCACGTGCCGGGGGCGGTCGCCGGAGGGATGGCGAGCTACCTGACCGAGGGCGCCACCGCGACCATCGCGGCGCACGAGGGCGTCCCGCTGTCGGTCGAGCTTCCGGCGTCGATCGTACTCGCCGTGACCGAGACCGAGCCGGGGGTGAAGGGGGATCGGGTCTCGGGCACCCTCAAGCCGGCGACCCTCGAGACCGGCCTCGTCGTGCAGGTGCCCCTGTTCGTGGAGCCTGGGGAGAGGATCAAGGTCGATACGCGGAGCGGCCAGTACATCGAGCGAGCGAAGTGACCCGTCGGGAGGAGCGCCGCGCGGCGCTCGACGTCCTCTTCGAGGCGGACGCAACCGGTCGGGCGCCCGTCGAGGTGATGGAGGAATGGACGGGTCTCGGGCAGCAGATCCCAGGGTTCGCGCACGAGCTCGTCGCCGGGGTCCAGGGGCACTTCGACGAGCTCGACGCTCGGATCGGAGCCGCGGCGGAAGGCTGGACGGTGCCACGCATGGCGGCCGTCGACCGCGCGATCTTGCGGCTCGCGACCTACGAGGTGCTCCACCGGCCCGATGTCCCGGTCGCGGCGGCCATCGATGAGGCGGTCGAGCTCGCGAAGGAGCTCTCGACCGAGGACTCGAGCCGCTTCGTGAACGGCGTGCTCGGGAAGATCGCCCGGGACTCGGCCGCCGGCTAGTCCTGCTTCTCGGCCGGAGCGTCGCCCTGCGACGGGGGCGAGGCCTCCCTCGGAGGCTCATCCTCGGTGGTCCCGCCCTCCTTTATGCCTCTCTTGAACTCCGATTGCGACCTGCCGAGAGAGCGGGCCAGCTCAGGGATCCGCTTTGCGCCGAACAGGAGCGCGATCAGGGCGACGATGATCAGGATCTCGGTCGGACCTAGGGAAACGGCAAGCATGGCCACTCCTTGGTTGGTTGTGCCCCTAGTGTAGCCCGCCGCCCCGTTGCCGTGGCGGGTCCGGCGGCCTATCCTTGCCCTCGGGTACTTCCCCTTTAAGTCCGGTCCAGTGAGGCCGGGAAGGGAGGCGAAGAGCTTGAGGTACGCACAGGACGCCTTGCCGCGCGCGCGGTGGGGCGTTTC
>Ga0209751_10000549_pt1 | contig 40307 bp, 58 predicted proteins | sample RifCSP13_1_FD_184019 | JGI IMG/M metagenome (GOLD analysis project Ga0209751, IMG submission 184019) | Soil microbial communities from Rifle, Colorado - Rifle CSP2_sed 13_1 (SPAdes) (version 2) | ecosystem: Environmental > Terrestrial > Deep subsurface > Rock core/Sediment | place: Rifle...
GGTGGCCTCGTGACGCCGGCCGATTTTGCTTGCTCCCCCGGCGGAAGTGAGCAAGAGTAGGGGTGGCGGGTGGTGGGCGCGACCATCCGTAAGCTGGACGTGCTAGCACACGGCCAGGCCCGCCATCTCTTTCACCCTTGCTAGGGGGATGCCCATGACAACGCCGGCTGATCTCCTCACGACCCAGATCGCCCCCCACAACATCGAGGCTGAGCGCGCAGTCCTCGGCTGCGTGCTCCTGGAGCATGGCGAGGCGTGGTCGCGCATCGCCACCCGGCTCGAGGCCGACGATTTCTACCTCGAGCGGCACCGCCGGCTCTGGTCGGTGTTCCGGGGCCTCGTCGCCGACGAGCTGGCCATCGACCTCGTGACGACGCTCGACCGTCTCCGGATTCAGGCCGATGCTCTTGACGTGGCCCCAGCCGGATGGCTCGCCGAACTGGTAGACGAGGCGACCACGCTGACCTCCCTCCCGAGCTATGCCGCGCTGGTCCTGCGCGACAGCGCGCGCCGGCTGATGATCCAGCAGGCGAGCCACGCGCTTCAGCAGGCCTACGACCCTGAGGCGGACCCGGTCGAGACGGCCACCCGCGCCTCCATCGCGCTCGGGCAACTCGCGTCCAGGGCCCAGCGGACGGCACCGAAGCCGCCTGTCTCGGCCTCTCTCCTGCGCGAGTCGGTGGACGAGGTGCTCGAACGCCTCGAGTCGCGCCAGCCCGCGGGCCTTGTCTCGCTCGGCTACCCCGGCCTCGACCGCTGCCTCGGCGGCGGCCTGGCTCCGGGTGAGCTAATGTACCTCGGCGCCCGGCCCGGGGTCGGCAAGACCTCCCTCGCCCTCGAGATCGCCAGCCACGTCGCCCGCCATGGGCGCGCAGGTGTCCTGATCGTCAGCCGCGAGATGCTCCGCACGGCCCTGGCCCGCCGGCTCATGTCCCAGGCCTCGCAGGTCAGCGCGTTGTCGCTGCGTCACGGCCGGCTCGGCGGTGGGGAGTGGGAACTGTTGCGTTCGGCGCTTCCTGCCCTCCGCGCGCTCCCGATCTGGCTCACGGATGAGGCGGAGCGGATCGAGGACATCGGCGGCCTCGTGCGGGGCTGGACCGCGGAACCCCCGCTTGGCCTGGTGATCGTGGACTACCTCCAGCTCGTCCGGGCGCCGCGAGAGATCCGCGAGCGCCGGCTCCAAGTCGAGGCCGTGAGCCAGGGCCTCAAGGCCCTCGCGGTGGATGTCCACCTCCCGGTGCTCTGCCTGTCCTCGCTTGCGCGCGCCCAGGAGGGCGACAAGGCCCGCCGACCCACCATGTCGGATCTCCGGGAGTCGGGCGAGCTCGAGCATGACGCCGATGTGATCCTCCTACTGCACCGGCCCCCGATGGAGCGCCAGACGGAGGCGATCATGGCCAAGGTCAGGGATGGGGCGGTGGGGATCGCCACCCTCACGTTCCATCCGGAGACGGTCCGGTTCACCGAGGTGAGCGAACGTGGAGAGCCGTGAATGGCCGATCAAAAGCGGTGGTTCAAGGTGTGGACGAGCATCGTGGCGAACGCCCGGTTCGCCGAGATGAGCCTGGAAGACATCGGTCGATGGGCGTTGCTCGGCGCCGCCACGGCGCTCGACGGCGACCGCGGCCAGCTCGAGGTCCCAGGCCAAGGCAAGGAACTCTGCCGGTTGCTTCGGGTCGACGACATTGACGCAGCGAGACATGCGTTAAAGCGGCTACATAGCGTGCAGTTTGAGGAGGGCAAAAACCGTCACGGTGAACTCTCAGTGACATGGAAGAACTGGAAGAAATATCAGGAAGATAGCACGCAGGCTGCACGGCAGAAAACGTCACGGTCTAAGAGGAGAGGAGAAGAGAGGAGAGGAGAAGAGAATCCCCCTGTAGCTCCCCTTTTGTCGCAAGGCAACGGCACAGGGCGGAACGAAGTGCAGGCGGATGAGGCAGTCAGGAAGTACCAGCCCCTCGAGGCCTACCGACTCATCGACGTGCGGCAGGCCGTGCTGAACTGCCAGAACTGGTGTGTCACCAGGAAGAAGGCACTCACCAATCGGCGGCTGGTGAACTGGCTGAATGGCGAGGCGATGAAGGCCGCGAGCGCTCCCTCGCGCACGAAATCGCCTGATCCCTACGCGAAATTCCCGCGCGTGTCGGAGGAAAGCTGATGCCGACCGCGCCACCGGAACAGGAGACACTTCCATGAACACGATCGACGCGGCGAAGGAGTTGACGAAGGTGGTCAAGCAGATCGAGAAGGTACAGGCCATCCTGGCCGAGTTGGAGAAGCGCAAGGCCGAGCTGCTGCGGGAGCTGGGCGGGGCGTAATGCTCGCCGCGCTGGAGCGGCTGAAGGCGCGGGGGCGATGACGGCCCACATCCTGAGCGTGCTCCTGGCCCTCGGCTGCCTCGCTGTTGGTGTGGGAGCCGGAACGCTCCTCGGCGAGAAGATTTCCCTGACCCGCGAGATCGCCCAGGAGCGCGCTGACCTCGCGCACGCTCGGGGGCGGCTTGAGGCGTGCCTCGTGCGGGCTCAGGGAGGGAGACGGTGAGACACGCCGGCCCCATCCTGGCCCGCGGCAGGGCGCGCACCGAGACGGAGATCGTGCGGGCGATCCTCGAGTATCTGCGCGCCCGCGGGTGCTGGGCGGAGCGCCGCAACAGCCGCGTGCTGATGCTCCCGGGCAAGGGCGGGCGCATTCGCCCCGTGCGGTTCGGTGGCGTCAAGGGCGCCTCGGACATCATCGCAATCGGGGCCGGAGGGCGCTTCATGGCGATCGAGGTCAAGCGGCCGGGCGGGCGCCCGACGTTGGAGCAGGCGGCGTACCTCAGCGAGATCCGCCGGCATGGAGGCGTCGGGATCGTGGCCACGAGCGCGCAGGACGTGGCGACGATGCTGGAGGGGATGCTCTAGGGGCCTCACGCCCCACCTGTCAAGCAAAATCGCTGCGTTCAGAATCGCGGCCTTTGCCCCTTGGTGGCCTCCACCTCGGGTGCGCTCCGTGCTACAGATAAAGTCTCTTCCCTCACTGCCGTAGGCGCAGTAAGCCTTCCCCGAAGGGCGAAGCGAAGTACCAGAATGACCTTGACAGGGGCATCCTGCCCTGTGGTATAGGTCTTCCCGATAGGAGCCATCGGCCACCAGTGCAAGACGGGGGGCAGGGGGGGAGCGAGGAATTCGCCATCATCCGGTGCGTGGACTGGCTCCAGAAGCGCGGTCAGGCGGTCAACCAGGAGCTGTGGGATGGCGTGTATGAGCTGGCGGTGGGCGCGAAGCAGCAACGGGTCCGCCTCCGGGCCCGGGCCATGCTCCTGGACCGGATTGACCCCATTCCGAAGGCCACTCCCGACGTGGCCATCACGGTCCCGATTCTGATCCGATGGGCAACGGATGGAGAGAAGTCGTCGTTCCCTACGCTCCCCGCCCTCTCCAGCGCCTCTTCCACGATGCCTTTGCCGAGCAACGGCCACGCGCTGCCGTCCTCGTCTGTCACCGACGATTTGGAAAATCTGTGATGACCGTCAACCAGATCCTCAAGAGCGCCATGGAGTGCCCCCTCGAGCGTCCGCGCTACGCCTATCTGGCGCCGTTGTACAAGCAGGCCAAGCGCATCGCCTGGGACTATCTCCAGGAGTACGCCCGGCCGATCCCCGGGGCGGTGTTCAACGGCGCGGACCTCAAGGTGGATCTGCCCAACGGCGCGCGCATTGAGCTGCTTGGCGCCGCCGACTACGACAGTCTGCGCGGGACGTATCTCGATGGCGTGGTCCTCGACGAGTACGCCTATATGAGTCCTGACGCCTGGGAGGGAGTTATCCGGCCGGCGCTGTCCGACCGGCGCGGGTACGCCATATTCATCGGGACACCGCAAGGCCGGAACCATTTCCATCGTCTCTACGAGCGGGCCAAGGCGCGCCCGACCTTCCTCACGGCGTTCTGGCCGGTCAGCCAGACCGGCTACGTGGCGGCCGACGAGCTGGCCGAGGCACGAGCGGACATGACGCCGGAGCTGTACGAGCAGGAGTACGAGTGCTCGTTCGACGCCGCCATCCGCGGCGCCTACTACGCGACCGAGCTGTCAGCCGCGCGGGCCGGCAACCGCATCCGAGAGTTGCCCTGGGAGCCGGCGGTGCCCGTGGACACCTGGTGGGACCTCGGGTGGCGGGACTCCACCGCGATCATCTTCACCCAGACCATCGGACGCGAGCTGCGGCTGATCGACTACCTCGAAGCCAACGGCCACGCCCTGCCCTGGTACGCCAAGGCGCTGCAAGAGCGGCCGTACCTGTACGGGGGCCACTACCTGCCTCACGACGCCGACAAGACCGAGTTGGGATCGGGCAAGAGTCTCATCGAGCAGTTGCGTGCGCTCGCTCTCCGCCCTCTGCACATCGTCCGGAAGGTCGAGGTGCAGGAGGGCATCCAAGCGGGTCGGCTGCTCTTCGCCCGGTGCTGGTTCGATGTGACCAAGTGCGCGCGCCTGATCGACTGCCTCGGGTCCTATCACACCGAGTGGGATGAGACGCGGCAGGACTTCAAGGACAAGCCCGATCACGACTGGGCCAGCCACGGCGCGGATGCGTTCCGGTACCTGGCTGTCGGGCATCGTCAGCGGCCGAGCGATGAGATCCGCCGCCCCGTCGTCTACTCGCAGTTCGACCCGATCGAGCACGCGCACGCGGAGCCGACTCGCCGCCCCGCGCGCGTCATCACCGACTGGAGGATTGGCGAATGAGCTTCTTCGGTGGCGGGTCCGCTCCGAGTCCTCCTCCTCCGCCTCCCCCGCCTCCGACGCCGGAAGATCCCTCCGTGCAACAAGAGCGGGCGCGGCAGCTCCAGCGGAACCGGCAGCGGCGCGGACGCGGGTCCACCGTGCTGGCGGGCGGGCTCATCGGTGAGACGGGCTCGCCCGCGTCGCGGACGCTGGGAGGGGGCGCGTGAGACCCGACGACTTCGGCCCGGTGCCTGAGCGCTCACCCATCCGGACCCAGCCGATCACCTGGGCGGGCGACTGCAACCGCTGCGGCCTTTGCTGCACGATCCAGGTCAAGGGCTACCTCCTCGTCTGCGAGCACCTGCGCGCGGTGACGAGCGGCGGCCAGGTCAAGCCCCTCGGCGCGCCGGAGGCGTCGCGCTGCGCGGTGTACGAGGGCCGGGTCGACGGGATGCCGATCCGCATGCTCGACGCCTCGGGGACGGCCCGGATGGAAGGCCAGTGCCGCAAGGATCACTGGCTGGAGGATGAGCGGATCATCGCGCGCGGCATCGGCAAGGGCTGCTCCTTGCGCATCGCCGCCCCCGGCGAGGTGCCGGATAACGTGTTCATGCCCACTGCATCGGGGAGGTGACATCGTGAAAAAGTGGATTATCGCGCTCTGCATCGCGGCCGCGGTCCCGTTCGGGCTACTCGTCGGGTCGGAGTTCGCGGACGCCCAGCTCACGTGGCGCATCCCCGTCAAGTCGGGTCTCACCGTAGGCGGGCTGATCCACGCCAAGGACCGGAGCAATCTCAGCTCGATTCCTGCCGTGGCGACGGGGCAGGTGCTCACGTCGGCGGGCGTGGCGACCGTCCCCGCGTGGAGCGCATCGCCTACGGTGACGACCTGGACCCTGTCGGGCCTCACCGCCTCCAAGCCCGTGTTCACGGATGGCAGCAAGTTGCTCGTGTCCACCGGCACGCTCGGCGCTGACCAGGGCGGCACGGGGCTCGCCACCTACGCCATCGGCGATATCCCCTATGCCAGCGCCGCGACGACCATCTCGAAGCTGGCCGCCGTGGCCGCTGGCTCCTACCTGCGCTCCGGCGGGGTCACCACAGCGCCGGTCTGGTCCACCGCCACCCTGCCCAACACGGTGGTGGCGGGCGATCTGCTGACGGCCACGGCCACCAACGTGGTCGGGCCGATCACGGGCGTGGCCGTGGGCCAAGTCCTTGTCTCGGGCGGTGTCGGGGTGGTGCCGGCGTGGAGTGGTGCCCCGACCGGGCTCACGTCGCTCTCGGCGGGCACCCTCACGGGCACAACGAGCGTGACGACCGGGAGCGGCGGGACGGCCATCACCCGGACCAAGGTGCTGATCCAGGGCATCAACCCGACCGCCTCGGCCGCCTCCGTCGGCGTCAACAGCGTCGCGGTCTCCATCTCCGGGTTCACGCCGTCCGATGTCATTCACGTGGTTCCGCCGGGAGTGACGGCGCTCTGCCCCCTGGTGTCGGCGCGGGTGACGGCCACCGACGAGATCACGCTCGATTACGCGGTCCTCACCGCCGCGGTCTGTACGGGCGCCTCGGGCTCCTACGAGATCCTGGCGATCCGGTCCTAACATGACGCTCCGGGGCATCACGGAGGGCGTCGTCATCACCGCGGCGCTCTCCGTGTGCCTCACGACTTGGTGGCCGATCGTCTCGACGCGGGACGCGGCCATGCTCGTCACCCCGCTCTATACCTACACCGTCCTGGGCAGCCTCGTGCTCGGCCTGCTGCTGGCCCAGCGCGACGGCTGGCTTGGGGCGATCGTGGCGTTCGTCTCCGTCCGGGCGCTGATCCTGCCGCAGCCGCAGGCCCTCTCGGTCGTGGTCTGGCTCACCTTCGGCGCCGGCCTCGTGTGGCTCATCAGCGGTCTCGAGCCCGTGCGCGTCCGATGGGCCCGGCGCGGCCTCATCACGCTCGGCATCGCTCAGGCGCTCTACGCGCTGCCCCAGCTCGTCCACATGGACCCACTGTGGGTGGGGCTGGCGTGGACGCAGCGCGCGCAGATGCACGGCACGTTCGAGAACTCGCGGCAGTTGGCGGGGGCGCTCGCCATGATCGCGCCGCTGGCTCCGGTCGCCGTGCTGCCCGTGCTCGCGGGGACCGTCATCCTGTCCGGTTCCATTCTCGGGGCGGTGGCGCTAGGCGTGGGGCTGACGTGCCGGCACCGGGCGCAGTGGCGGCTCATCCTGCCGCTGTCGGCGGGGGCGCTGGGCGCCGCGGTGGTCTTCCGAGGCGTGTCGGGCGACTCGACGTGGATGCGGCTCACCGTGTGGCGGATCGCGGCTGGGCGCTGGACGAGCTCCATCTGGTCGGTCCTCATCGGCTTCGGGCCGTCCTCGTGGTTCGCCTCCATCCCGGACCTGCAAGCCGCCGCGGTGGTCGGGAGCATCCCTGACGCCTTCTTCGTCGGCCACAGCGACCCCGGCCAGTACCTCTACGAATACGGCCTTGTCGGCCTGGTGCCGGTGCTCGGCTGGCTCTGGGTCCACCGGCACGCGCTGCTGCGGGCGGAGGCCGCGGGAAGCGTGGCCGCGCTTGGTGTCTACGCGCTCGGCATGTCGCCGTTCCACTTCCCGACCACAGGCACGCTCGGCGCGGTGGTGCTCGGGCTGGCCGCGCATGAAGGGACGACCTGATGCCCCTGACCAAGAAAGGCAAGACGATCTTGCACGCGATGCGCGAGCAGTACGGCTCGATGGACAAGGCCAAGCAGGTGATGTACGCGAGCGCCAACAAGGGCACGCTCACCGGCATTCACAAGACGAAGAAAGGACACTGACCATGGATGCAGTGTTGCAGCGCGTGGACGCTCCGATGCGGCCCGGAACGTGCGAGGAAGCGATGGGCGGGCACGTCGTCGTCAAGCCGAAGGTCTGGCCCCCCCGGTTCCGGATGCCGCAGTCCCGGCGGGCCGCGTCGGCGAGCGTGCGGTGTCTCAAGTGCGAGGCGGCGGTGATCGTCTACGAGGAGTTGCCCGACTGCGTGCGGTGGGCGACGGACAAGGACATCGCCGACGCCAAGGCCGCCAAGGCGCTGGCGGCGCGACAGGCGGAGCAGATCGCCCGCCGGCCGGGTCCGGCCGCGGAGTAGCCCATGCGTGGCGAACTCCCTTCTCTCGCCATGACGGGTTTCGAGATCGCGGCGCGGAGTCTGATGGCAACGGTCCATCTTCTGATTCTCCCTCCACGCTGCCGATGCTCGCGCTGTGGGCAGGAGTACATAGGATATCGGCGCGGTGGTGTGATTCCCCTCCGATGTCCCGCGTGCCGCACCAGGGCCTACCAGAGGAAGTGGCGAGCCGCACGGAGAGCACGACTTCATGCCCGCTGACGCCGCGCAGCTCTGCACGCGCTACGACCGCCTCCTGGCCCGGGCGCAGACGTATCGGAATCACTGCCAGGACCTCGCCGACTACGTGATGCCGGGGCGCAACACGATCACGCGCCAGGGCGTCGAGGGCGAGAAGCGGATGCAGCGCGTGTACGACTCCACGGCGATCGAGGCGCGCAAGCTCCTGAGCGCCTCCATGCAAGGCGCGCTGACCAACAACGCGCTCCGGTGGTTCAGCCTGAAGACGCGCAACGCCGAGAGCAACGATGCTTGGGAGGTGCAGTCCTGGCTGGAGGACACCGAGGAGCGGATGAGCCTGGCGCTGCGGCAGTCCAACTTCTACGCGGAGACGATCCTCTGCTACGACGATCTGGCGACGTTCAGTACGGCGGCGCTGCTCATCGAGGAGCGCGAGAAGCCGGCGCAGGGCATCCCGTTCGGAGGGCTGCGCTTCCGGGCGTTGCCGATCCAGGAGTACGTCATCGACGAAGCAGCCGACGGCATGGTGGACACGCTGTTCCGGTCCTTCGAGATGTCGGCGCGCCAGGTCGTCCAGCAGTTCGGCGAGGACAAGGTGAGCGATGCCATCAAGGGCATGATCTCCGGCGGGCGCCCGGATGAGCGCGTGCGTGTCCTGCACTGCGTGATGCCGCGGGCCGAGGGCCGCACGCAGTACGGCGCGTCGGGCATGGCCTTCGCCTCCTGCTACCTGGAAGCCGCGCACAAGCGGATGTTGCTGGAGTCGGGGTTCCCGGAGTTTCCCTACGCCGTGCCGCGGTGGTCGAAGCTGGCGGGCGAGGTGTGGGGCTCCGACTCGCCGGCCATGATCGCGCTGGCGGACATCAAGACGCTCAACCAGGCCGACATGCTGACGCTCCAGTCCGGCGAGCTGGCGATCCGGCCGCCCTACGCGCAACTGGTGGACGGGATCGTGGGCGACATCGACCTGCGGCCGAACGGGATCACCGTGGAGGAGGTGCCTAACGCGCTCCGACCCCTGGAGACCGGCGGCAAGTTCGACGTGGCGCAGCTCCTGATGGAGAACCGCCGGGCGCGCATCCAACGCATCTTCTACTGGGAGCAGCTCCAGTTGACCGAGGGGCGCACCATGACGGCCACCGAGGTGGAGCGACGGTGGGAGATCATGCGGCGCATCCTGGGCCCGACGCTGGGCCGGCTGGAGAGCGAATTCCTCAACCGCGTCATCGAGCGCGTGTTCGCGCTGATGCTCCGGGCGGGGGCGCTCCTGCCGGTGCCGGATGCCGTGCTCGAGGACGACATCGACATCGAGTACGAAGGCCCGCTGGCGAAGAGTCAGAAGGCGCAGCGCGTGGCCGGCTGGGAGGCCACGCTCCAGCAGATCGCCGCGCTGGCGGGAGTGTCGCCCGAGGCGGCCGTCACCACGCTCGACAACTTCGACCTGGACGACGCGGCGCGGGACCAGAGCCAGATCGTGGGGTTGCCCGCGTCCTATCTCCGCTCAGTGCAGGAGCGGGATGCCGTGCGCGCGCAGCGGGGCCAGATGCAGCGCCAGCAGCAGGAGATGGCGATGATGAGCCAGGTCGCCGAGTCGGCCGGCAAGGCGGCGCCGGCCCTGACGGCGGTGTCGCAGGCGGCGAGCGTCGGCCAGCAGGGGCAGCAGGCGGCATGAAAAGAGGTTTTCCGTGTGCGCATTGCCAGAAGGCCATGGTGCAACGACCGAATGGAAGAGTCCGCGTCTGGTGCTCATACGCCTGTCGGACCAGAGACCGGCGACGAGCCACGATCGCGCTGGAAGAGCAAGAGATACTCGCTGCGACCCAGAGCCGCGTGATGAGCATGGCTTGATGGCCATCCCCGACCAGGCCCGGAACGAGCTCCAGCGCCGGCTCCAGGAGGCGTGCCGCAACGTGATGGGCGCGCCCGGGTGGCGCCTCGTGCGCCTCGACCTGTTCGCCCTCGCTCGGCAGGCCGCCGTGGGCGACCGGGCGGCGGGGATCTACGACGCGGTGGCGCGGATCGAGCGGCAGGCGGAGGCGGACCTGCTGGCCGTGCCGGAGGTGCACACTATGCCAGGAGTGAACGATGCCTGAGCTGGAGATGTTCGGCGCGTGGCTCACGATGAGGGACTTCATCACGCGGCCGAGCCTGCGCCCGTTCATGGCGCATCGGTGGCCTCTGTATCTGGTAGCCGCGCGGTGTTCCACCCGATGCCATTACGCTGAAGAGATCCTCGACGGAGCCCGCCTGGATCTCCTCGATGCGTTGGAGGACCGCATCCGCTTGATGTTCGAGGGCCTTCACGGAGGAACCACCCATGCCTGAGATCGAGACGCCTCCCGCGCCCGTTGCGCCTCCTGCTGCGGCCCCTCCTGCGCCTCCGACCGACTGGCGCGCCGGGCTCCCCGAGGAGTTGCGGGCCGAGAAGACGCTGGAGGGCTTCAAGGACATCGGGTCCCTGGCGAAGTCCTATGTCGAGACGAAGCGATTCATCGGGGAGAAACTTCCCGAAGGCGTGAGCGGCGAGGAAGTGCATGCCTATCTTCGGGACGCGATTCGTGTACCGAAACCGGACGCTCCAGCCGAGGAATGGGCCGCGGTCTTCTCGAAGTTAGGCCGCCCGGAGTCGCCCGACAAGTACGCGGTGAAGGAGCAGACCTTCCCGCCCGAGCTGGGGATCACCGTGGACCCCGAGGGCCAGAAGGCGTTCCTCGGCGTCGCGCACGCGGCCGGGCTGACCACCGCCCAGGTCCAGAAGTGCCTCGACTGGTACGGCCAGTACATGATCGGCCAGGTGGACGGGCAGATGCGCCAGACCGGCGAGGCGCGGAAGTCGGCGGAAGCCGCGCTCAAGCAGGAGTGGGGCAGCGCCTACCAGCGGAACACGGGACTCGCCCGCGCCACGGTGGCGACGCTCTTCGGGCGCGACCCGGAGCTGGCGGCGGCCATCGAGGACGCGGGGAACAACGTGGCGCTGGTGAAGGGCCTCGTGCGCATCGGCGAGATCCTGCACGAGCGCGGCGAGATCCGCGGCGACGAGGTGTCGGCCGGGCGCACCGTGACCGAGATCCAGGCCGAGATCGACCGGATCAGGACGGCGCCGGGCGCGGAGCATGACCCCACGGCGGGAGACCGCATCCTGAACCTCACGCGCGAGTTGCTGGCGGCGCGCGAGCGGAAGTAATGGCGGCGAACTTCTCACAAGAAGGAGGGGAGCGATGACGACCCAGGCAGACCAGGAAACGATGGACGGAACGCCCAGCCTGATCGAGATGGCTGGTGGTACCCGGATCAAGTTTCAACTCGGCCCGGTGAAGGAATTCGGCGTCAACGGTGTCCAGATCGAGGACATCATCGGCATCCTCGTGTTGCGCTTGGAAGGATTCCAACGCGGCCCGTTCAAGTCGAGAACGAACGCCTTGGCGATCACGAAGCTGGAAGAGGCGCGTCTCTGGTTGTTCGAGAGGACGCGGAAGCGTGAGACGCAAGGAGTCGAGGGCCGAAACCTGACCCACTCCGAGTAGCGGAACCAGGACGCGGCAGGACAGCGCCCGATTACCCCGCGAGGGGCCGGGCGGCGCCGGGGACAGACCCGGCGAGGGACACGGCGCGACAAGCCGTCAGGTGAGCCCGGATCGGCCGGACTACTCACCGTCAACCAGAACGCAGCACGTTCTGTTCGACGGAGGGCATCATGGCCGAAACGGTTGACAAGGCGCACGTTCACGCGTACTCCGCCGAGGTGATCCGCCTCGTGACGGAAGGCGAGTACGGCAGCAAGACCCGCCCGTTCGTGCGCCTGAAGACGGGCGTCACGGGCAAGAGCGCCAACTTCGAGCGTCTCGGGCGCTCCACCCTGCCGATCATCTCGGGTCGGCACTCGCAGACGCAGATCCTCAACCCGGAGCACACGCGGCGCCGGGCCACGTTCACCGATCGCGGCGGGGCCATCCTGCTCGACCGGCACGACGAGATCAAGATGCTGATCCAGCCCAAGAACGACTACGCGCGCAACCACGCGGAGAGCTACAACGAGGTCCTGGACGAGACGGTGCTCGCCGCGCTCACCGGGAGCGCCACCGCCGTGGACGAGAATGACGCCACCTCGAGCGTGGCGATCGGCGCTGCCCAGCAGATCGCGGCCGGCGCCGTCGGGCTCACCTTCGAGAAGGTCAACCAGGCCAACCGCATCCTCAACGAGGGCCCCGTGCCGCTCCCGCGGCGGGCCTTCGCGATCTCGCCGCAGGGGATGGAAGACCTCCTGGGCGAGACGGAAGTGACGAGCAGCGACTTCTCCCAGCTCATGGCGCTGCGCGAGGGCCGGTTCACGGGCCCCTACATGGGCTTCACCTGGATCATGACCACGCTGCTCACGAAGGTGAGCACCACGCGGACCTGTATCGCGTGGCAGGCCGACGGGATCGGCCTGGCCATCGGCATGGACCTCGACGTCAAGATCAGCGAGCGGCCGGATCTGAACCACGCCTGGCAGGTGTGGGCCGGCATGAGCCTCGGCGCGGTGCGGGTCGAGGAGGTACGGGTAGTCCAGGTGGACATAACCGAAACATAGGACTGACGGAATCGCATTGAAATGAACCCCCTCGCCCCCGGGCCTCTGGCCGACCAGACGCCCGGGAGCGGAAAGTGAGAACGAGCCATGGCCGCATTCACGGGCACTCCGACGAGTAGCGCGCAGTACACCTCCCAGGCCGGCGCCATCGGCGGGCCGATCTGGAACGTGGGCCTCAAGGCCAAGCCCTTCACCTACACGCATCTCGCCGCGGCCGGCGCGGGGACCGGCGAGGTGAACCTCCTGCGCCTGCCGCCGGGGCGCCTCACGATCTTCTCGCAGCTCTCGCGCATCGAGGCCACGCAGGAAGCGGTCAATGCCGACCTGCACCTCGGGTTCCGGGCCTACACGGAGCCGGACGGGGACGCGGTGGCCGAGGACGACAACGCCTTCCTGGACAACGCCGACGCGGGCGGCGGCGCGATCTCGTCCGTGTTCCTGCTGCCGGCGGTCACGGCCGCCGCGGGGCCGGGCATCACGCAGATCAACTCGCGCAACGGGTTCATCCTGTACGCGATGATCGACACGGGCAACATCGAGACGGACGACACGATCAGCGGGTACGTGGTCTGGGCGCAGGTCGGGTAGCCAGCCACCAGCATCAGCGGGGCGGGGTCCGGGGGACCGGGCCTCGCCCCTGAGGGGGAGAGACAGGCATGAGCGAGCAGGCGACGACGCCAACCGCGGCGGATCTTCAGCAGGCCCTCCGGGCGGCGCGGCAGCAGGCCGTGGAGGTAACCAAGGCGCACACCGTCGCCACGCGGGCCCAACTCGTGCTTGAGCAGGCCGTCGAGGCAGAAGCCTTCCTGAGCTCGCACGCGGCCCGGGTGGCGGCGCTGGAGACGCGGGCGGAGGCGCTGGGGGCGTCCATCGTGTCCCTGGAAACCCGGGAGGCCGTGGCGCAGAAGCGCCTGGAGACGGTGGCGGCCGAGGCGCAGGCCGAAGTCGAGCGCGTCGAAGGCGAGAAGAACCGGGCGCTCGAAGCCCTGGCCGCCGACTGGGCCGAGGCGCGACGCCGGTACGACGAGGGGCTGGTCACGCTGGGGCAGGAGCGGATGGTGAAGGTGGCCGAGGCCGTCCAGGAGGCGGAAGACCTGGAGGCGCGCGTGGCGCGGGCACGGCAGGATCTGGCCGCGCTCAAGGCCGCGCTGTAAGGCGGCCCGATGGCCACCATCACGCCGACGCGCCTCGCCAATCCGCTCTCCAAGCGGGGGCTTCGCATCTGGAAGTGGGCCGAGGTGGACGCCTCCGACGACTGCACGCCCGTGCTCATCGCGGGTTTCACCGACAAGACGGTATTCTTTCTGTCGGCGGGCGCCTTCGGCGGGTCGCTCACGTTCGAGGTGTCGCCGGAGCCGGTGACGGCCTCGGCCCGGTACGTGACCGCGAAGAACGCCGAGGCCGGGGCGGCCATCTCGGGGGTCGCCGCTGAGGCGGCGCACACGATCCTGACCCACGGGTATCTCGGGCGGCCCACGGCCGGCGCGGGCGTGTCGAACGTGGACGTGTACCTCGTGTTGGCGACGGTGCGCTGATGCCCGCCCACCCCGAGAAGGACGCGAGGCTCACGGAGCTGAGTCGCTGACAAGGAGATCCTTTGCAAAGGAGTAGCGCATGCCACGCCTGAGCATCATCATCCTCGATCGGCCCGAGCCGACGAATCAGCAGGTTTACCGCTACGTCCTGTGGGCGAATGCGCCCGCCGCTCGTCAGCCGTTCTACGCCGCGCTCGCTGGACCGACGTTCGCCTCCGCGTGGAAGGACGCCCTCGCCGCCGACAATACGGCGCTTCAGAATGGGTCCGTCGTGGAGAAGGTTGACACGATTCAGGTTCCTGTCAGCGCCACGCTCGCGGAGATCCGGGCGTTTCTTCAGACCCGGTGGACGGATTACCAGGCAGTCATCACGTCTCTGAATCCGTGGCAGCGGTACGGGACGACGTGGGACGGCACCACCTGGACTGCCGGAGGAGTTGCGTAATGGCCATCACTCACAAATGGGCCGCACCCGAAGGCATCGCGACGTACTACACGACGGAGCTGAACGCGCTCGCCAACGCAGCCTTCGTGGCGGTGGGCGCGGAGATCGCCAACGAGACGGATCTGTACGAGTTCATCGCGTTTGAACTCGTGCTCGCCGCCCTGAGCCCGACCGCCGGGGCCTACGTGGACATCTGGATCGACTACCAGCCGGACGGAACGAACTATGCCGATCCGGCCAAACCGCTTCAGACCACCGCGCTCCTCTGTTCGATCCCACTCGATACGACGGCCGCGACGGCGCAGCGGATCTTCTCGCGCGCGGTAGGCATCTTGCCCTTCGACTTCAAGCTCCAGTTGCGGAACGGATCGGGCGTGGCGTTCGCAGCGAGCGGCTCGACCCTGAAATACAGGAGATTCAATGAACAAGGGGTCTAACCTGGTCCCATTTTCTTCTGAGTCTCGGGAGCGAGATCCGCAGAAGCGCGCGCGCGACCGCAGCGGCTCTGATACCGGACACCTGATAGACAAAAGCTCGGCTCTGTCCTTGGCGGAGTACCTTGGCTCGGCACCGAACGGGCGGCGAGAGCTGATCGAACCATTTCTTGATCCAGCCAAGGAGAGGCCGAGTACCAACGATCGAAATGGTGAGCATACGATCCTTTCGACTTGCTCTGCGAATGCACCCGTCGCCGTCAATATAGCCGACAATGAAGGCCAGGCTATTTCGACGGTCCAGCCGCTTCGGAGGGCGGAGGGTGAGAGTCTTTCGGGGCGTGATGGAGTAGTGTTTGGTGAGATCCCTATGCCATTGATGTGTTCCCCAGGCGCGTACTTTGAGAGCAGTCGTATTCGGCCGTCTCTCCACCAGAAGCGGCCCAGTAAAAGCTACAGTGTTGGCGAACCGGCGTACATGATGCCCATCGCTCACTTGCAATCCGAGTTGTGTTCCATGGCCCACGGGGATAAGACATCCATCGGCTGCAAGCAATCCGGCCCAATAGGACACGGCGGGCGAGGGGGTAGAAAAGTACGTTGTATCGTGATGGTATCGCTTGAGGGCGGCCGATGCGAGCGCATAACGATCGGCCTTAAGGCCCATGGCCTTCGCTTGCTGGAGGATAGCAACACGAGTTCTACCCGGGAAATCATTCACCAGGATCTTTGTACTTCTTCGGCCGAAGTTGGAACGCAAGCGACTCCGTTCCTCATCGGTCCATCGCGACCATTTCTCCACAAGCAAGGTATACCATACTTGGGTGTCTTCTGATGCCGCGCTCCCTTTTGTGGCCCGATCCAAGAGTCAAGCCTCCGTTCGGGGCGGCGGAGATTGATTGGGGGCATCCGCTGGCATGCGGGCTATTCAGAGCGTGGTTGCTGGAGGATGCGCTCTCTAATGTCGATCTGGTCCAAGGGGCCGCCGCATTGGGTCTCTCGGCGGGCTCTAGCCCGATTGTTTACGGCAATTCACGAGGGTTGCAGTTGAGCGGCGCAGGGACAGCGGCGTATCAGGTTCGCGATGTTCCTGTAACGACTACGCAACTGTCTATCGCCGCCAGGGTGTCCATGACAGCAGTAGGCAGTTACCCCATGATCTTCTCGGCCAACGACGGTACGAACGGCTTTGAGTTGCGATGCAATTCGAATGTCGGCCAGCTTGCAATACAAATCAATGCCATCGGCAGCGACGCTCAGGGGACGACCAATATCACGGGCACAGGCTTCCGATCCCTCGCAGGAACGTGGTTAAGCGCTGTAAACGTCACCAGCTATGTTGATGGCAAACAGGACGGGAGCAGCGGCGGCGGAGGCGTCTCGGTGACAAGTACATCCGTCCCCTGGGCCATCGGCTCGCGAAGTGGTGGCACGTTTCCATTCACGGGAACCATAGAATACGTGTTTCTTTATCTTCTGGAGCTAAGTGCCGAGAAGGTGTTCTGGCTCCACGCCGAACCCTACGCCATGCTCCGCCCCATCGTGCGGAGGCGGTACTCCATCCCCCATAAAATAGGCCCTCTGATCCATGCGGGGAACCCGCAACTCATCACGGCCGGCGGTAGTCTCGGCGGAGCCACCCTATGAGCGCCCCCAAGGAAGTCGCGGTCGGTGGGATTGCCTACTTCTGGTTCGCCGCGAACACGACAGCGGGCAGCGCCGGGGATGGGGCAACGCCCCTGTACGACGTGCGACTGGCAGGTGCCGCATCGGGTGCCGCCCCCACCGCGAGCGGGACGCCGACGCTGCTGACGCATGCGAACTACAGCGACGGCCTCCACGAGATCGCCATCGACACGACGGCTTATGCTGCGGGCGAGTACGGCGTGTTCTGCACGCTGACGATCAGTAGCGTCAACCCGGCTGGGTTCGTCGGCTCGTTCATCGTGCGGGCGGCGGCCTCGACGCTGTACGAGTTGGTGCAGGCCATCCTCGTGGACACCGGGACGACGCTCGACGGGCGGATTCCGGCGGCGCTGGTTGGCGGGCGCATGGATTCGGACATCGGGGCCAAGACGGGCAACGTGGCGCTCTCCGCGCAAGAGAAGCTTGATGTGAACGCGCAGGCCGACACGGCACTGACTGATTACGACGCCCCGACGAACACGGAGATGGTCGCCGCGTTCACGGAGATCAAGGGGGCGACGTGGGCGGCGGGGACGGACACGCTGGAGTTGATACGGGACAAGGAAACGGACATCGACGCGGCCATCGCGGCGCTGAACAACCTCTCGGCTGCGCAGGTCAACGCGGAGGTGGTGGACGCGCTCGCCACCGACACCTACGCCGAGCCCGGTCAGGAAATTCCGGCGGCGACGAACACCATCGCCAAGAAGCTCGGCTATCTCTTCAAGGCGTGGCGCAACAAGAGCACGCAGACAGCGACGCAGTACAGCCTCATGGCCGACGACGCCGCTACCGTGGACCAGAAGGCGACCACGAGCGATGACGCGACGACCTTCACCAAGGGCGAAGTGGGGACCGGGCCATAGCCATCGACACCGCGAACAAGCGCGCCTCGGCCATCGCTCCCGCGAGCCCGTGGCGGGGCCTGTGGCCGCTGCCGGATGGCACGGTGGGGGCGGGAGACCGCGCCCAAGCCGACTTCATGTATCGCGGGATCATTGATGCGGGCGAGGCTCCGGCCGCCGCCGTGACCCGCTACCTGCCGACGTGGCGCAGAAGGAGACGATGATGGCCCTCGACGCGCATACCGTCCACCTGATCTGCTTCGGCGCGGCCGTGGCCGCAGACTGCCGCGGCTGTCTCGGCCATCGCGTGCGGATGATCCCGGACGCGCAGGAGTGGATGCACGCGGCGGCGCTCGGGGCGATGGCGCGGGAAGCGGCGACCAATTCGCTCTGGCCGATGACGGTCCAGACCGCGGGCGACCTGCACCATTACCACGGGATCTACTACCGCGACGCGCTGGACTCCAAGACGGCGACGCTCGTCAGCATCGCCGCGCTGACGGCGGTCGGACGCAGTGGGGTAGGCTCCGCCCCGGATGCGTCGCCCGAGGAGATCGCCGAAGCGGTTGCCCTCGGCCACCGCGCCGCCGCCCGCGCCGCCCTGGACCTCGTGGCGCTGGCCGTGCCCATGTTCGGCCCCGCCAACGCGGCGAACAAGACCGCGTGGAGCGCGGCCGGCGGCTCCCCGCAGCCGTTCCCGGGCTGGGAGTAATCCATGGTCGCCTCCTCCCTCGACATCGTCAACTCGGCTCTGGCCCGGATCGGCGCCTCCCTGATCGACGCGGGCGAGCTCGCGACGCCGACGAAACCAGAGGGCCAGCTCGCCGAGTTGTTCTACGCGCCGACCCGCGATGAGGAGCTGCGCCTCAACCCCTGGGCGTTCGCCCTCGTGCGGGCCACGCTCACCGCCTACGTGATCCCCGCGGGCACGCTCACGCTCTCGGCCGCCACTGTGGGGACCGGCAAGACCCTCACCGCCAGCACGGCCACCTTCCTCTCGACGGACGTGGGCAAGACCGTCCGCCAAGCGTCCGGGGGCTCCGGCTCTTCTCTCATCACCGGCTACACCTCGGCCACCGTGGTTACGGCGACCACCACCGTGGCGTGGTCCAGCGTCGGGGCCCACGCCAGCGGCGTCTGGCGGGTCTACGCGGCGACTCCCGCGAACACGTGGGCCTACACCATCGCCAAGCCCACGGAAGACCCGGACGACACCTCCGGCGCCCTCTTGCGCCTCGTGCACGTGCGCCACGGCGTACCGCACCGCGCCGAGGGCGACCACTTCGTGAGCGACAGCGAGACGCTGGACGTGGTCTACATCCAGCGCGTCGTGGATACCACCCTCTTTGACCCGGACTACGAAGAGGCGCTGATCTCGCGGCTGGCGATCAAGTTCGCCTACGGCCTGCCGGGCAAGCTCGAGCTCGTCAAGGCAATGGGCGAGTTGTACGGGGCGGTGATCTCCCGCGCCAAGCAGACCAGCGCCATCGAAGGGGGCGAGGGCAAGTTCGAGGCCGACCCCGAGGCCGTGACCGTGAGCGTGATCCTCCAGGACGCCATCGGGCGTCTCGGGCGGTTCCCCGCGCCCTCGGGCGATGATCCGATCGACCCGACCGGGCTGGCGAACGGATTCTATCCCGGCGCGCGCGACGAGCTGATCCGGCTGTGGCCGCCGCGCTTCTCCCGCACCCGCGTGCGTCTGGACGCCACCACGACCACGACCCTGGCGCCGGCCGCGGTGACGGGCGATGCCATCCTCTTCACGGCCGGCGCGGCGGCCTTCGTGGCGGCGGACGTGGGCTTGCGCATCCTGGCGGACAACGGCGGTGTGGCGCGCATCGTCGGGTTCACCTCCACCACCCAGGTCACGGCGGACATCGAGGAGGATTTCCCGGACCTGGTGGCCATCGCGGCGGGGGCGTGGCACCTGGCCCCGCCCTGGAACTGGGCCTATCGTTACGCGCTCCCGACGGACTACCTGCGGCTCACGGAGACCCAGAATCCGACCGCGTGGAACGCCGCGCCCGTGACCTGGGGCTGGCCGAACACCTGGACCCTCGGCGGACAGCCGTACCAGGAGCCGGCCGTGCGCGAAGGGGCGTACCTGGTGAGTGACGTCGGCCCCACGCTGGACATCGAGTACGGCGCGCGCGTCACCGATCCCACGCTCTTCGACCCGTCCTTCCGGTCCGCGCTGGCGGCCCTCATCGCCTGGCGCCTGGCGCTGCCCGTGACCGGCAAGCCCCAGATCGTGCAGCTCATGCAGGCGGCCTTCATGCAGGAGTTCAAGGCCGTCCGCGGCGTGGACAAGCTCGACACCGCGCGGCCCCCGAAGTTCTCCAACAGCCTCCTGTCCGTCCGGTCCTGACCGCTATGGCCACCGCCCGCGCGGCCATCGTCGAGTGGACGGGAGACGGAGCCGCCACCCAGATCGTCGCCTGCCTCTTCGTGCCCGCCGTCGTGATCCACTGCACGCCGGGCATGTCCGGGGGCGTGTGGCGCTCGACGGCGATGGATGAGGACGGGCAGACGGACGCCGTGCGCCTCGACACGGGCGCCGTCCTGTCGGATTCGCTCCTGGCCCTTGGTCCCGGCTCCGCGTTCACCGTGGGCACCGCGCTCAACAACGACGGCACGGCGTACATGGCGATGGTGTTCTCCGAGGGCGACGGGTTCGCCCAAGGGGGCTACGCGGGCGCGGGCGGGACGCGGCAGGTGTCGGTGCCCTTCATCCCGCAGTTCGAGTACGTCGCGCACTACGGCGAGGACACCTCGCCGGTCACGCAGGTGTGGACGGCAACGGACGGGATCGCGCCGACGCCGTTTCCCGTGGCGCGCCCGAGTGCCGTCGTGAAATCGACCAGCGGCGCCGTCACCTACTCCGCATTGCCGGCGTCAGATAGCATTTTCGCCGCCGCCAGGAATTACGGGGATTTCCGCGCCGAGGTCTCGCTCGACGGCGCGACGATGATCCTGCGCCGGGGCGTGGAGTGGCCGGAAGACCCGCCCTTCATCGAATGGGATACGCGCGCGGACCCGGTCGGGCTGGCGATCGGTCCCGGACTGACGGCGGTCACGGAAACCGATGGCGTGACGGCGATTGCCGCCTCCGCGTATACGTATCACTTCGTGGCCGGCGTCGGTGGACTGGGTCTCGGCTGGGTCATCACGCGCAACAAGAGCCGGCCGCTGCCGCCGATCGTGCGCCTCTACTTCGCGCGCGTGGCGTCGTCGTTTCGGACCACGGTGCCGCCTCGAATCATCCGCAAGGAACACCGGGGCCAGCCGACCGCCACCGACGAGATCACGGGGCTGTTCACCTTGACCGATGGCGCGCTGGACGGGTACGGGAACATCATCACCGCGACGGGGTACACGCGGATTCAGTACATCGGCCCCGGCGATCGACCGGCGTCCATGGTGTACGGCGCGCTCGCGGCGTCCGTCAACGTCATCACGCAAGCCGTGCTGCCGGTCTACCGCACGCGCAGCCTGACCGCGCCCGTGAACGCCAGTCGCTGGCTCCACGCCGCCAGTCTCGACTTCCCGACGGGCCTGGCGCTGCACGCCAACGGGCTCGGCATCGACCGCGTGTCGGTGCGGGCGTTCACGGTCTCGGCCGAGCAAAATATCCCGGGCGCGTCCTACTACTGGTTCGCCATGCGGCCGCGCCCCGGCTTCCTCTCGCTCATCCCGTACACGGGCCGCAACGGCGCGATCGTGTGGGGCACTGATGCCTCGCTCGTGCTGACGCAGCAGACCGTCTCGCTGTACACCCGCAACGCGAGCGGCGAGAGCCTGAGTCTGCTCACGGAAGACCAGCACTATCAGCGTGTCCTGGCGACGCCCGCGGTCGGCCAGATGACGCTCTTCAACCGCGGCCTGTGGAGCGCGCAGAACGGGGGCACCACGGCCACGCCGGCCGTCATGACCCGCGCGGCCGTCACCCGCGTCACCTCGACGGACGGCCTGACGGTCTACACGCTCGGTGTGCACTACTCCTCGAGCGTCGTGGCCGGCGTGACCACGTTGACGCAGATCGCCGGGCTCCCGGCCGACGTGCGCATCGAGGGCGTGATCGGGTCGGGGACCATGGTGGCGGTGCCGACGAACGACACCCAGGAGATCCGGTCGGTGGTCACCGTGAACCTGGACAGCGCCGTGCGCGCCATCACCGGGGCGGGAGACGGGCCGCTCTTCGCGTGGACCGTGCCGGCGCCCCGGCCGAAATCGGATCTGGACCTGTCGCCTTTGGAAGCCGGCCCGAAGAGCGAGGGGACGGAGATCTATTGGCGGTCCGTCGAAAGTGCCCAGTGCCGGGGCCTGGCCGATGGCACGCAGGATTCGGCCGGCATCACGTCCATCGACGACGACGGGATCACTCTTGGCAACTCGCGCAACGTCAACGCGGTGGGCGGCGTGTACGACGCGCTCTTCTTCCTGCCGCCCGTCGATGCCGGGGTCGTGTGCGGCCATCCCACGGCCACGGACCCCTGCGTCGAGGTCGAGGACCCCTGATGGCGCTCCGCCAGTTCCAGACCAACTTCACGGGCGGCGAGCAGTCGCCCCAGCTCCGGGCGCGGCTGGACTTCAAGGGGTATCAGAACGGTGCCGAGCTGCTCAAGAATCTCACCGTGCGCGTGCAGGGCGGCGCCGCGCGCCGGGCGGGCACGCTCTTCATTCACGCCGCCATGAACACGGATCAGCGCTCGTGGCTCTTCCCGTTCATCTTCTCGAACGAGCAAGCCTACGTCCTGGAGTTCGCCCCGCTCACCATCCGCATCTTCCGGGATCGGGCGCTCCTGACGGGGGAAGGCGACGGCACGGAGTTGCTGACTAACGGCACCTTCGCGGCCGATCTTGCTTCGTGGTCGGAGGTCAACACGGGCACCGGCGGGACCGCGTGGAATGCGGCCAGCGGGGGCGTGGCGCGGATGAACGCGGGCGCGGCCGGGACGACCCGCATGGGGCAGGGCGTCACGACCGTGGTGGGGACGGAGTACGTGCTGTCCTGGACCTCGACGTGGACGCTCACCGTGCAGATCGGGATCACCGACGGCGGCATCACGCTGCTCAACGAGTCCTTCACGGCCGGCGCGCGCAAGGTCAAGTTCACCGCGACGGCCACCACGACGTGGGTCCACTTCGCGTCGAGCGAGAACCGGGACATCGACCTCGACACCGTGAGCGTGCAGGTGGCTGAAGCGATCGTGATCGGGTCGCCCTACACGGCGGACGCCATCCCGGAGTTGCGGATGGCGCAATCGGCCGATGTGCTGTATCTCTTCCACCCGGACTTTCAGCCCTACAAGCTCCTGCGCATCACCACCATCGAGTGGGAGTTGCGCGAGGTCAACTTCGTGCCCCCGCCCACGCGCGAGTTGCCGCAGGTCGGCGAAGCCACGCTGACGCCGGCCGCCACCACGGGCGTCAACATCCAGTTCGACGCCTCCGGCAACGTGTTCCTCGCCGGCGACAAGGCGAAGATGCTCCGGGGCGGTGCGGGGCGCGCGACGATCGTCACGGTGAACTCGGCGAGCCAGGTTCACGCGGACATCATCGACGACTTCTCCTCCACGGACGTGATTGCCGCCGGCCAGTGGAGCCTCGTGGGATCCCCGAACCAGACGCTCACCCCCAGCGTCAAGAGCCCGGTCGGCGAGATCGTGACCCTCACGGCGGGGGGCGATGCCTTCCGCGTGACCGATCTGGGCAAGTACGTGCGCGTGCACTCGGGGTTCGTGCAGATCACCGGGTTCACGAGCGCCACGGTGGTCACGGGCGAGATCCTGGCCGTGCTCACGGCGATCGTGGCGGCCGAGGCGGGCAACTGGACCATCGAGGACCCGATCTGGTCGGATGATCGGGGCTGGCCCGGCGCGGCCGTGTTCCACGAGCAGCGCCTCGTGGCCGGGGGTTCGGCCCTCGAGCCCTTGACCTTCGTGGGCTCGCAGACGGCCGACTTCGAGAACTTCCTGCTCGGCTCCGAGGACAATGCCGCCTACGACTACGTGATCCCGGGGCCGTTCGACCGCATCCGGGCGCTCGTCTCCCTGCGCCGGCTCCTGATCGGCACCGTGGGCGGGTGGCTCCGCGCCCAGGGGGGCAGTACGGATGCCGCGATCACGCCGGGCAACCCGCCGCTCGTGGTGCCCGAGAACGACAAGGGCGTGGATCCCACCGTCGCCCCGGTGATCGTCAACAACGCCGTGCTGGCGCTCCAGCGCGGGGCGCAGCGCATCCGGGAGGTCTCCTACGGGTTCACGGACGACGCCTACAACGCGGTGGATCTGACCATCCTGGCCGATCACCTGACGGCGGTGGGCCTCGAGCAGATCGCGCGCATCACCTCGCCGGATTCCTACGTGCTGGCCATCCGGTCGGACGGGGCCCTGCTCTGTTGCGCCTACGAGCGGCCGGAGCAGGTCGTGGCGTGGTCCCGGTGGATCACCGGCCGGGCGCAGGATCTCTCGGACGGCGCCTTCGAGAGCGTGTGCGTCATCCCGAACGCCTGCGGCACGGGAGACGAGATCTGGGTGGCCGTCCGGCGCCAGGTGGACGGAGCCACGGTGCGCTTCATCGAGGTCTTCGACGGGGGGCTTCAGGTAGACGCCGCCGTGCGGGTGAGCGGGGACGCCGTGGACACCGTGACGGCGACGCACCTGGCGAATGAGACGGCCATGGTGGTGGCCGATGGCGTCGACTTCGAGGCGCCCGTGGACGAGTTGGGACTGGTCCAGGTCGGCGAGGCCGCCACGGTCCAGGCCGGCTTGGGCTTCTTCTCACGCCTGCGCACGATGCCGCCCGAGGCGAATACACAGGGCGGGCTCACGGTGGCGCGCCTGCGGCGGGTCGTGGACGCCTTCGTCCGCATGGCCTGCGTCGGCGACGGGTGGACCGTCAACGGGCAGCCGTTCGTGGCCGTGGCCGGCGACGAAGACGAGACCATCAAGGACGGGCTGGTGGCGAACCTCGGCTGGGGCCGCAAGGGGCGGATCACCGTGGAGCAGCGGCGCCCGTTCGGAGGGACCATCCTCGGGATCGGCGGGCGCATGGAGGTGGAGGACGATGGGTAGATCAGTTGTGCCGGGGTTCGTCCTTTCCGCTTGCGTGGGCGACCACTCCCGCCCACAGGAATTCAGGCTCTGTTCTGACTCGGTGAAAGAACCGCACTGCGCTCTTCCGGTGTTCGTCGATTGTGCTCGTCAGATCGTCCTTTGCCTGGCGGGCGACCGCGGCGGCGAGCGTCATCATACCGCGCCGATCGACGCTGATCGAACGGGGATCAAGACAGCCAGCGCACTGCTGGAAGTCAACTTCGCGGGTCGTTCTCAACGGCATGCCGCAGTGGCCACGCACAGTGCCTGGACATCGGCTCCGGCATTTTTCGGTGCAGATCGGGCAGATCTGATACGGCGCGTGCAGACCTGGCTCCACGAACACGTGCGGCGGCAGGATCACAGTGTTGTTCATGATGCTCAGTCTCTCACGTCTGTCAATACGCACTGCGTTATGGTGGGACCATGACAACGTTCCACGTGGAACCGTTCAAGCCGGAGCACTACGTGGCGGCCACCGCTGGCCACTACCCGTGGCAGGACGCCGAGGACGCGGCGCAGCTCCGGGCGGCCCGGGGGCCGGCCTGGACCGGCTTCGTGGACGGCCAGATCGCCGCGGTGGCGGGCATGACGATCCTCTGGCCGGGGCTCGGCGAGGCCTGGCTGGTCCTGACCCCCGTGGGCATGGCCCATCCCGTCTTCGTGACGCGGCGCATTGCGAAACACCTGTGGGCCGTCATCCGGGAGCACGGGCTCCGGCGGGTCCACGTGGACGTCGTGGCTGACCACCAGGCGGGGTTGGATCTGGTCCGGGCCCTCGGCTTCACGGACGAGCACCGGATGGCCGCCTACGGGCCCTCAGGCGAGGACTTCATCCGCCTGGCCATGTTCCCCCCTGTCCCGGCCCGCCAGGAGCCCGCTGACGGGATCACGCACGTCTACCGGGCCGGGCACGAGTACATCGAGGCCGAGGACGGGCACCTGGTGCCAGCCATCTCGGGGGGCGTGGACGGGGGGGCAGGCGTCATCGGGATCATCACGGCGGTGGCCGCGGCGGCAGGAACCGCGATCAGCGCGTATTCGTCCTACCAGCAGGGGCAATCTCAGCAGCAGGCGGCCAAGTACAACGCTCGGGTGGCCGAGCAGCAGGCCGCCACGGCGGTGCAGGCGGCGAACGCCCAGGCGGCGGCCCAGCGGACCCAGTACCGGCGCATCCTGGCCAGCAACGAGGCGGCCACCGGGGCCTCCGGGGTGGCGGTGGACGTGGGATCCCCCCTCCTCGTGATGGCCGACCAGGCCGCCCAGGCCGAGTTGAACGCCCGCATGACGGAGTGGGGAGGGCAGGCGCGCGCCCAGGGCATCCGGTCGGAGATCCCGCTGTTGCGCATCCAGGGCCAGCGGGCGGCGGCGGCGGGGACCTACGGGGCGAGCCGGACGCTTCTGTCCGGGGCCGTGGACCTCGGGAGCCGGTACTCGGCGCCCCGATCGACGACGCGCACCTTCCTGCCCGTGGACAGCGACTGGTAGTCCATGCCCATCCGCATCCAGCGCATCGAGCCGGAAGGACCGCCGCTCTCCAGCGTGTCCTACGCCCGGGCCACGCCCGAGACGTTCGGCGCCGGCATCGCGCAGGAGGGCGTCCGGCTGGGCGAGAGCCTCCAGAAGACCGGTCTCGGGGCGATGGACGCGCTGCTCAAGGTCAAGCAAGAGCTGGAGGCCGAGGACGCCAAGCTCGACATGGCGACGAAGTTCAGCGAGTTGAAGGTGCGCTTTGCCCAGCGCGAGGCCGAGATCCGCGAGAGCGGCCAGGTCCAGCCGAAGGACTACGCCGCGACGGTCGGGGCGGAGCTCGAGCGCTTCGCCGGGGAGAGCGTCCGGGCGCTGAAGTACCCGAAGACGGCCGGGCGCTTTCAGGCGGGCCTCGCGCCGTTCCTGGCCGAGCAGAAGATCAGTGCGCTCAACCAGGGGATCAAGCTCCAGCACGCGCAGATCGAGGTGGCCGACGACATCCAGGCCCGCGAGGATGAGCGGGCGGCGGTCCTGGGCGCGACGCCGGAGGAGCAAGGTGCTGCGCTGACCCGCCGTGCTGCGCGCCTCCAGGATTACGTGACCCGTGGCATCTACTCGGGCGCGCAGGGCGCGGCCAAGTGGCAGTCCACCCTCAAGAACGTGGAGGACGGCAGCATCGAGCGCGATTCCCGTTCGCCAGACGCCAGCATCCGCAATAGCGTGATCGGGTTCCTCCGTGCCGGCCGTTACCTGCACAGCAGCCCGGGCGAGCAGCAGCGGACGGCCGATGTGCTGGAGCGCCGCGAGGATGCCGAGCGCGAGAAGGCCGCCAAGGGGGTCAAGGAGGCGCGGGCGATCGCCGCGACGGAAGCCGACAAAATGCTCACGGATCTGGTCTCCACGCAGGACTTCGCCACGGCCCGCGGCGTGCTCACCGAGGCGCGGCAGTTGATGACGGACGAGCGCTATCACGAGTGGACTGAACGGCTGGGGAAGGGCGTCGTGGCGGAGACCGATCCGGCGGCCAAGCAGGAGTTGATCCCCGCCGTCTACAACTCGCGCAACGATCCACGGGCGGTCGATAAGCGGCTCCGAGTCCTCTACAGCCAGGGGTTCGTGAACGACAAGGACATGGCGCTCTGGGGCGGGCATCTCGAAGTGCGCCTGAACCGCCTGACCACGCAGGCCACGGCGGCGCTGGGGCGCGAGGAGTCGCGGAGGAGCCGCGAGGAATCGCGCCTCATGCGCGAACAGGGCGACGTGGAGCAAGAAATTGCGGAGTTGACCCGCGTCGAGGGCGCGCTCTCGATGACGCTGAACATGGTGGCGCAGGATACGAAGAACTGGGCGCTGGCGGACCTGCACCGGAACACGCCGCTCTACGGTGGCACGGAGCGGCCGATGGACTGGATGCGGCGGAACCAGGCGACAATCATCGGGCGCATCGGATCGGTGGCGAAGCAGCGGATCGCCAGCATCGACCAGGCGTTCCGCTTCAAGAACGAGACGACGATCGGCGAGACGGAGCAGGCGGTGGTCAACGCCCGGCTCCTGCTCAAGTCGAACCGGCAGCGGTTCCGCACCGAAGCCGACTACATCGACCAGGGGAAACTGCTCATGGAGAAAGAGGCGATCCTGCGTGAAATGCAGCGGTTCCAGCCGGCGCGCGCGGCGAGTGCGCCTGCTCCGGGAGGCGGTGGTGGGGCCGCGCCCAACCGGAAAGCGCTCGGTCGATAATGGCTGACGAGACGCTCTCCATCGGCGGGATCTACGCGCGCGAGCGCCGCACGGCCGACCGTGAGGACGTGCTGCGCTGGCTGGCGCAGCCTGATCCGGCGCAACCGGCTCCGGTGCCGGCGCCCGCGGCTCCCGCGGCGCCCAAGCCCGCCGAGCGACCCGGAGCCGTTGCAGCCGGCGCCACCACGTTCTGGGACACCTTCCAGGCCGGCGCCCAGAACATCGCCGATGCGATCTATGCGAAGATGCCGCCTCCGCCGACAGGGCCGGGCGTTCTCGGGGCGCTCCCGCGTGCACCCGATGCCGGCCAGGCCGTCCTCGGGGCGCTTCAGATCGCCCTGTCGCCCTTCGTGGGTGGTGCCAAGGCGCTGACGCAGGCGATCGTGAACTACGCGCCGGGGCTCGAGTCCTCGGTGGCGCTGGACTCCACCGCCGCGAAGAACCTGCGCGTCGTCCTCGGGGCGCCGAACATCATCTTCGACCCGAAGATCCGGGAAGCCACGGGCGAGCAGGCGCGGGCCGTCGTGGGCGAGATGGAACGGCCCATGATGTACTCGGAGCTGATCGAGTTGCTCGCGCAGTTCGCGGTGCCCATGGGCGTCGGCAAGGCCGGCAAGATGCTCAAGGGCAAGCCGACCCCGACCCCGGCCCCGCCCAAGGCCCTGCCCGAGCGCGCCACGCCCGCCCCTCCCGGGCCTCAGGCTGGTTCTGAAGGGATGGCGCGACCGATGCCGGCAGAGTTCCCCGGAGCACCTCCCGAGGCGCTTGGTCCGCGCGTCTTCGAGGCGGGACCCGGCGGGGAGGCGCCCCTGTCACCGGCTCAGGTGGCGATCGAGCTCCGCACCATCCTGGAGCAGACGCCCTTCCCTGAAAAGCCGCCAGCGCGTCAGGTGCGTCCCTTCCGCGAGGATGCCCCGCTGACAATCCAGGCCGGCGAGGCGGGGGCGACCTCGGGCCTTCTGGACGCGCAGGGGCGGCCCTTGGCGCCGGCCGTGGTCGAGGCCATCGTGGAGCGGGATCGCTTGCGGGCCTTCGAGCGCACGGCCCTGGACCAGCCGCGGCGGACCACGCCCGAGGGCGCTCCGGCGGTTCCCGAGGCGCCGGCCGGTGATCTCGGCTCTGCACTCGACGTGGCGATGAAGAAGATGGAAGCCGTCTTCAAGGAGCAGGACGTTCAGCGGGCCATCGAACGAGGCGACTTTACGGGGGCCGAGTTCGGACAGGCCGGTGTTCCCGAGGCGCGCGCGAGAGAAGCCGGCAAGGTCGACACCGGCCTCCTCGTCCGGATGGCCCTGGGTGCGGCGGCAGGCAGCACGCAAGGCGACACGCCCGAGGAGCGCATCGTCAACGCCTTCCTCGGCATGGGGTTCGGTGCCGCGTTCTCGAAGCGCCTGGCCGTGAAGCTGGCCGAGGCCTACAAGACCTCCGGCCTGGCCAGCGAGTCGGGCGCGATCGACTTCTCGAAGTTCCGCGCCCGGCCGAAGATGCAGCCCGGCGAAGAAGCGTTCCAGCCGAACTACCAGCGGCTCGCGCTGACGCCGGAGCTGTCGCGCTTCAGCAAGAACCTGCATCGGCTGATGAAAGAGGAGATCCTCTCCCGCAAGGGGAAGCCCAAGACCCACGACGCCACCGTGATCGCCGCCGAGGGGCTCCTCTCCGACGGCAAGATGACGGCCGAGCGCGTGCTTCAACTCGAAGGCGATGCCGTGCTCTCCCGCGAAGAGATCACCGCCGCGCGCATGATCGGGCAGCGGGCGCGGGACTACTCGTGGAAGAGCAACGAGGCCTTCAAGGCCGGGCAGCTCACGGGGGAGGAACTCATCGACGGGTTCGTGGTAGCGGGCGCCATCAGCAAGAACGTCCGCGTGGCCCAGACGCGCATCGCCCAGGCGCAGGAAGCCAGCAAGATCAGGGTGGGCTACGACAAGCCGAGCAACTATCGGCCCGAGGATGTGATCCACCTGGCCGACGATCTGAGCGCGAACATGACGGCCGAGCAGCTCTCGAAGGCGATGGACGCGATCCAGAATCCGGCGCATCGGGTGAAGGCGCTGGAACTCGCGGCCGTGTTCCCGCGCGCGTTCCTGGAACTGATGTACTTCTCTCAGCTCTCGGGCAAGGCGATCCTCCGCAACGCCTTCGGCAACCTCGTCATGCCGCCGCTGGAAATCGGGAGCATGGCGCTGGCGCCGTACATGCCCCGGTGGGGCGCGAAGGCGCAGTTGACCCGAGTGCTTCCCGGGAGCGCGACGCAGATGACGATCGCCTGGGGCGAGGGTCTGCTCGACGTGTTCCGCCTCCTGCGCGTGTGGGACAAAGAGACGAGGGGCGAGCTGGCGGGCCTCCAGGAGCGCATCGGCGGCGGCCGGCAGATCGAGTCCCGCTACGCGCCGGCCATCACGTCGGAGAACCTCGGCGGCGGGCAGGCCATGGACATCCTCGGCGGGACCTTCCGCACGCCGCAGAACATCCTCGGCACCACGGATGCCATGTCGAAGATGGTCAACGCCCGGATCTGGCAGCGGTTCGAGGCATTTCACCAGGCGGGCAAGGAGGGGCTGACAGGCGAGGGGATGTGGAAGCGCGTGGATGACCTGGTGGACGATCCCACGCTCTTCAGCGACCTGGCGCGCGAGCGCATCCAGGACTTCGCCGAACGGCAGACGCTCACCAAGGACTTCGAGGGGCGCATGCTGGGCGCACTCCAGCGCGGCCCCGAGAACGCCTGGCTGAACGCGGCCTATCGCTGGCAGGTGATGCCGTACTTCCGCACGCCGATGCGGGGCGTGGAGCAGGGGTTCACGCGCACGCCGGGGCTCAACTTCCTGACGAGCAAGTTCTACGCGGACATGAAGGCGGGTGGCCGTGAGCAGCAGATCGCCCAGGCCCGCGTGCTGTTCGGCGGGGCGATCCTCGGCACGTTCGGCTACCTCGAAAGTCAGGGCCTCGTCACCGGGGACGGGCCGAGCGATCCGAAGCTCGCCAAGCAGTGGCGGGATGAACTCGGGATGCAGCCCCGGTCCTGGTGGGACGTGGGGAGCGGCAAGTGGCGGAGCTACGACGGTCTCGCGCCAGTCTCCGATCTGATCGCCGCAGGCGCCGATATGTCCGCCGCGGCCCGTCGCACCTCGGGCGACCTGGGGAGCATGTGGCTGGCCGGGGCGGTGGCCATGGCGACCAGTTTCGACACCAAGGGGTACACGCGGACGCTCTCCGACTGGTTCGACTTCATGCGGCCGGGCACCACGGATGACAGCAAGTGGGAGCTGTTCCTGAGCCTCCAGCGCAAGCGCATCGCGGGCGTGGTCCAGCCGGGTGCCTTGCGCGAGCTCGAGTCCGTGGGCGACCCGGCCGTCCGCCGCGCCCGGCCCAGCGGGGCGTTCCCCGAGGGTGGGACCGGCAGCGCCATCGCGCGCGAGTTGGATGTCCTCGTGCGCGAGTGGAAATCACAGATCCCGGGCCTGTCCGCCACGAAGGACGCCGAAGGCAACTGGCTCATTCCGCCCGACCGCGATCGGATCGACGGGAAGATCACCTTCATCGAAACCTACCCCTTCAACCCGTTTCTGGCCAAGACGCCGACGACGGATGCGCTGAAGATTCACCTCTTCGGCGACCTGCTTGGCGCTGGACTCGCCCCGTTCCCCGAATGGATCGGCGGCGGCCGCCCGGTGGCCGATGTCGGGATCGGCACCCGGGAGGCCGAAAACGTGAGCGCCGGGGTCCGCATGACGCCGCAGGAGAAAGACCGCTACGCCGTGCTGATGACGACCGAGATCAAGAACGCCGTGGGCCAGGGCTACCGTCAGGCGCTCGAAGAGGCGATGCGGAATCCGATGTATCAGGCCGAGTCCGGCATCGGCGCCTCGGGTACGCCGCGAGATAGCGGGAAAGCCCGGTGGCTCCAGCGCATTGACGAGGAGTTCCGCCGGCTCGCCGAGGAGCGGCTCATCCAGGAAGTCGGCGGGGAGGCGAGTAAGCTCCACAAGGAGATCACGCGGAAACAGACCGAGCGGAGCGTGCGTAAGATGCCGACCGCGGAGCAGCCGAGCATCCGCCGGATGCTGGAGAGCCTCACCCGATGACGATCCCCGACCACGAGGTGCCGGCTCAGAAAATGAACGACAACGGGCTCCTATTCCGCATCGTCGTGCTGGCCCTCCTCGGCAGCCTCATCGCGTTCCAGGTTTTCGCGCTCTCCTCCCGCATCGCCACGACCGAAGTGCTGGCCGAGGTCGCCCGCCAGCAGAGCGCGCTGGGGGATCAGCAGGCCTTCACGACGGTGATGGCGGCCCTTCCTGAGCAGGATCGCGTGAAGCTCCTGGACCTGGCCGTGATGCAACTCAACAACAACCTGCGCCGGGAGATTTCCCGCCGGGTGCTGATCCCTGGCGTGCCCGACGTGCCGGGACGGACATACGGAGGGCGACAGTGACTTGGGACGGCCGGGAGCGGCGCTCCTCGCTGACCATCTCCGGCCCGTGGGCGTGGCGGATCGCGTTCTTCGGGACGAGCTGGGCGGCGATCTGGCTCTGCCTCGGCATCATCATCGGCGGATTCGCGGTCCTCGGCGTCTTCGTGTGGGCCGCGTGGGTGGCGCGGTGAGTCTCTTCGACGCGGCCGTCGCCTTCGTCTTGCGCCACGAGGGCGGCTACTCCCGGGACTCGGACGATCCGGGCGGGGAGACGAATTGGGGAATCTCCAAGCGCGCCTATCCCGCGCTCGACATCGCGGAGTTGACGCGCGAGGAGGCCGTCGAGTTGTACCGGGCGGACTACTGGCGAGCGGCCCGGTGCGATGATCTGCCCGGCCAGGTGGCGCTGCTCGTGTTCGACGCGGCGGTGAACCAGGGGCTCGGCGCCGCGGTGACGATGCTCCAGGACGAGTTGGGCGTGGCGACTGACGGGGTGCTCGGCCCCCTCACGCTCGCGGCGGCCACCAGTCGGAACCACGACGATCTGGCGCTCGGCTACTGCGCGCGGCGGGCGATGCGCTACGCGACGACAAAGAACCTGGATCGGTACGGCCGCGGATGGTATCGGCGCCTGCTGGACGCCTACCGGACAGCGCTGGTGCACGGGTGATGGCCTACCGAAGCCTCGGCCGGATGCCCGCTCACTACAAGCGCGAGCCGCTCGGCCAACTCGGCCGCGCGCCATTGGCCCAGGCCATGGTTCTGCTGCGGGTGCCCGCCAGTTGTCCGAAGTGCGGCAACCCCTGCCTCCGGGATCAGGGACTTGAGGTGGGGTGCCTCTCGTGTGGCTGGGAACAAGTGGTGCGGCGCTGATGGACACGCTCCGCCATTGGGGCTGGGTCATGAGCCAGACGGAGGTTCCAGCCTCCGCGACGGATCGGCTGGTGTGGGAGTTGACTGCGCTGGCCGTGTTCCTCGTCGTGGTGGCGGTGGTGCTCGGGCTCGCGTTGCGGGTGCTGTGGAAGAATCGCGGATGACACGCTGAGGCGCGGAAGGAGAGTCCAATGAGCTGGGACTTCGATTGGATCGCCAACTGGCGGGTGACGCTGAACATGCTGGTGAACGTGGCGCTTGGCGCCTTTGCCGGCGCCGCCTTGGCCTACTACACCATCCCGGGCGACCTGGGCTTCTGGTCAAAGCCGGTCATGGCGGCCGGGGTGGTCCCGGCGCTCACGGCGTTCGCGGCGAAGATGCAGAGATCGCCGGCCGAGCAGCACGCGGCGCGGCAGACCCAGCAGATTCAAGACGGCGCGATCCCGGGGCGCCGGGCGAAGGACACTCAGCAAACCCCCTGAAAGGAGCCCCCATGCGAACGTTCGCCAGCCTCATCGCGATCCTCCTCCTCGTCGCCGGCTGCTCCACCTCGGCTGGGATGATCGAGGCGCTCGGCAAGGACCCCGCGACCGTCTGCGTCAACGTGGCGACGATCTACGGCACGATGAAGTTGGCGCGGACCAACATCGTCAGCGGAAACGTCTCCTGCACCCAGGACGGCCTCACGGTGCAGTCGGACGCACAGAAGATTGGCGTGCCGGTGATGGTCGTTCCGCAGGTGACGATCGGCGCGCCGGCCCCGGCGAAGTAGGACGCGACCGCGCGGAGTACTACCACCGGGAGTGGTTGAGGCCCGGAGGGAGGCCGTATCTAGTATAATAAATATTTGTTGACAGCGTCATCCCCTCATCGTATAAGCAAGTCATGAGACCCATCCGACAGCGCCCCGCCTGGCAGATCAAGGAAGCCCTCCGCCGAGCCGGCACGAGGCAAATCGACATCGCCAAGGCCTGCGGAGTCGAGCCCTCCATCGTATCGCTCACGATCAATCGCGTCCGCACGGGCGGCGGAGAGACTCGGGAGCGAATCTGGCAGGAGATCGAGCGCGTGACGGCGCGGCTATTCGCGGAGGCCAAGGCATGACGCCCGCCGCGGATCGCCTCACCGCCTACTTCTTCGGCTTCGTCGCCCTCGGGTGCTTCGGCGCCGCGGGCTACCTGCTCCTGCGCGCCTGGTGGGGAGCATGAGCCCCTGGCTCGACGCCCTCCTGACGCTGGGGGCGATCCTCGGCTGGGGCGCGGTCCTCACCCTGATCGGAGGCTGACCATGAAGATCGAAATCAAGCATCGCTACAACGGCTCCGTCCTATTTGCGCTGGACATCGGGTCGTTGAAACTGGCCGTCGAGGCGGCTGTGAAATCTCGCGCCGACCTCGGGAGCGCCAACCTCAGGGGCGCCGACCTCGGGAGCGCCAACCTCGGGGGCGCCAACCTCAGGAGCGCCAACCTCGGGAGCGCCAACCTCAGGAGCGCCAACCTCGGGGGCGCCAACCTCAGGGGCGCCGACCTCGGGGGCGCCGACCTCGGGGGCGCCGACCTCGGGGGCGCCAACCTCGGGAGCGCCGATCTCAGGGGCGCCGACCTCGGGGGCGCCGACCTCGGGGGCGCCAACCTCGGGGGCGCCAACCTCGGGGGCGCCAACCTCAGGAGCGCCAACCTCGGGGGCGCCAACCTCAGGGGCGCCGACCTCGGGGGCGCCGACCTCGGGGGCGCCAACCTCGGGGGCGCCGACCTCGGGGGCGCCAACCTCAGGAGCGCCAACCTCGGGAGCGCCGTAGGGATCAATCCTTACCGCATTACGCCGCTGCTCATGCTGCTCGACCAACCCGGGCCGATCTGGGCCTACAAGCTCGTGACCGATGCGGGCGTGGGGCCATTCAACGGAGGGATCGTGTACACGCTCGGAGCGGAAGTCGAGGCGCCAGACGCCAACGTTGATGTATCCGTCCAGTGCGCGGCCGGCATCAACCTCGCCACGCTCGATTGGTGCATGCGGGAGTGGCGCGAGGGCTACCGCATCCTCATTGCCGAGTTCTTCGCCGCCGACATCGCCGCGATCCCCACCGCGACGGACGGCAAGTTCCGCGTCCGGCGATGCCGGATCGTTGGCGAGAAGAACCTCGTGGAGATCGGGTTGATGCCGAGCGCGGCGGCGACGGCGCAAGGAGTCTGACATGCCCCGCCCTCGGAAGGACCAGCGCTGTCCGGCAACAAACGTGAAGCCGCCCTACCGTGTCGTGGAGTGCCAGCGCGCCCAGGGGCATGCAGGCGAGCACTCGGCGGGCAAGATCCGGTGGAGCGCATGACCACCCCCGACCTCGCCGCTTTGCGGGCGCTCGTGGAGGCGGTCGCTATCGCTATTCGACCGCACAGCGTCATGGAGACGAGTATGTCCTCCAACACCGCGCGCGAGATCGCCGCTGTGCGAACCGCCCTCCCCGCCGCTCAGGAGGCTCTGAAGCGGCTCGAACAGATAGTGCCGCTACCCGCCGAGTCTGCGCTCGCCGACCTCCGCGCGCTCGTGGCCCGCGCCGGCACCACGACCGTCTACTGCTCGTGCTACTCGTGCCAAGCGATCCGGCCGCTCGTCCCTGCCGCCCAGGCGGCGCTGGATCGGCTGGAGAAGGATACGACGAATCTCATGAACACGAACAATTACAGTGGCGTGCCGAAGAGCGAGAAGGTCCAGGCGGCTGAAGACGCGGCGCGGATCGCCCAGTCCGCGCGCGACGTGGCGTACTGGCGCCGACGTGCCGAGAGTGCCGAGGCCATGGTGCAGTGGCAGGACATCACGCGCCAGCGCGGCCCAGTCGTCCAGGGCGACGCCGCGACGACGGCGATGGAGGGACGCGATGAGTGAGCCGATCGTAACTGTACGTCTGACCGTCTACGAGTTGGACGGCGCGGACCATTACAAGCCGGGCGGCCTGATCGTCGAGTCCCACTGGAACGACCATGACCGCGTGGTCCTGGTCGTGGACGGGAAGCGGTACACCGTCATGGCGGAGGACCTCGCGGACGCCGCCGAGCGTGCGAGGAAACCGCGATGACCGACCGAGCGGACGCTCTGGCGCGGCGACTCATCAAGGTGCTGCCAGACGGTGACGGCAACCCTGGAATTGACATCGCCGGGACGTGGTTTGACTGGGATGGCTCCCATGAGGAGATGCAGTCCGTGGCGGATGAAGTCGCCGCGGAGTTGGCGACCGCTCTCCGCGCCTACGCCGAGGAGGCGAGACGGGAGGAACGCCAGGCGTGCGAGCAAGCACTGACCGGGCTCTTGGCGACAGGCCAGCGCGCCGGGCACGTCGCGGACTCGTGGGACTACGCGGTCAGGCGGGGCATGGTTGCCATTCGGGCGCGAGGAGAGAAGAGATGAAGTGGGACTGCCCGCGATGTGGGCAAGATTTGCGGCTCCCGCCGATGCGGTTGCGTCCACCGAGGAAGACGCAGCCAAAGAAGGACGGGAGGAAGACCCAATGACCCCGCCGACTGATTCCCTCGAAGCCGCGCTGTCGGAGACGCCGTGTCTCGTCTGCCAACGTGGATGGCTCGCGCATCCTTTGCGTGTCCACGGCCCTACGCCATGCAGCATCTGGCAGCCCGACCCGCCCGCCCTCGCCGCCGCCGCGCGGGAGTGGATGAGGGGGCACACGCCTCATGACCGGGAAGAGGTTGGTGTCCTCGACGGGAGACCAACATTCTCGCCCTTCGCACGTGGCCACAACGCCGCCCTCGCGGACATGGCGAAGGCGCTGGGGCTGGAGGAGCGATCATGAGTGCCGACTACTACGACACGATCCTCGTGCAGCGTGGACTCGCCGAAGCGTTCCAACTCGTCGCCGATGATGCCAGGAAGCTGCGGGCTCGCGTCGAGGGTCTGGAGCGGCAGATCGCGGAGCATCGCTGTCAGCTCCCGCCGAGCATCCAGGAGGCCCTCAACAGCGGCGATGGGAGCTACAAGCCATGACCGACCTCACGATCGAGATCGAGCGCGTCGTCGATCGCCGCGCCGCCGACGAGCGCATCCGGCACCTGGAGGCGCAGGTGGATGCGCTCCGGGCGCTTGTAGCCGAGCTGGAGCGGAAGCTCGGGGAGCGACAGGAGGAGGGGCGATGAGCAAACGATACCGATGGAGAGCCCTCTGTCCGACGTGCGGTCGGCTCGTGTTCGGCTGTAAGGATGGCGGCCTGCGGGCGCATCGCTACCAGAATAGCAATGGGGCTCCCTGCCCGGACCGCTCACCCATTCCTAATGACAGGCGCCGGCCGGTAGACAAGGCGGGCGGCTGATGCCCCTCACCGTCGTCTTCCCGCCCGACCGGCCGGGGGATGCGACCTACGCCTCGCTCGCGGCTCAGACCGAGGCCGGCCTGGCGCATGTCGTCCAGGAGCGGCGGTGCCATCATGCCGAGCGCCGATCTGGAAAGGACCGACGCGAACGGCAAGAAGCCCGCGAACACGGGGAGCGCGCCGCACAGCGACGCCACGCCTATCCCCAGCGTCGGCAGGCGGTGCCGCTGCCGGTGGGGGCGCGGCTGGTCCTGACACCATGACCTGTCACGTAGCCCTCCACCCTGAGCCCGAGCCCCGCCGCCACTGGCCGATCTTCTCGCCGCCGGATCTGCCCGCCGGCCTGGCGGAGTGCCTCGTGTGCGGGGACTGGATCACGGCGGTGGATCTGCTGGAGGGCGTGTGCGCGGGACCGCCTGCCACGCATTCGGATCAACTTAACGCCTTGCGTTCAGTCGATGATTTCTACGCGGCCCGCGCATGGGAGCGCCTCGCTGCGCAGTGGTACCAGGTCTGTCGGACGTGCGGTTGCCTGCCGTGCGTGTGCGGACGGTATCTGCCGACGAAAGCGGAACAGCCGATCGACGGGAGCCCGGTCACGGTGGCTCCACTCGCCGATCCGCGCGACGTCGAGCGTGAGCGGACGGTGGGCATGATCCGGCGATGCGCGGAGCGCCAGTGGTGACGAAAGGAGACGCCCGATCATGAGCCCGCTCTGCTACGCCCGCGGCTCGTGGCTCCGGTTGTCGAGGGCCGAGATGGCCGACCTCGACGTTGATCCAGACGAGGGGCGCGACGACGACGACGACCGGGCATGCCCCGTGTGCAACACCTTGCCGTGCGCCTGCGGCGATGATGATGAGGAGGAGGAGTGATATGTGGACCTACGACCTCGCCAAGCTCTACGCGCAGGTGAAGGACATCGTTCCCACCACCGCCGCATTCTGTCTCGAAATCGACGTGTGGGACCACCGCCACGCACGCGGGGATATCTCGGTGGAGATCACCATTTCAGTGATCCCTCGTGGCGGGAGTGTCATGCAGTTTCGCGCCCCGACGCCTGACGCGGCGCTGGTCGCGCTGCGGGCGCACTACGACGCGATGGAGATGCAGCCCGAGGATCTCGGCCTGGTGGCGGTGCCGGAGGCATGAGCGCCGCGATCCTGATGTTCGAGCGCTACCGGCATCTCGACCACTTGCTCTCCGATGCGGCGTGGCTCCCGGCGACGTTCGAGGGGCATATCCTGCGGGATCTCTGGCTGGCGATCCGACAGACGGTTGACGAGGAAGGAGCGACGGTTCCGAGGATCATTCCGAGCGCACCGAAGCGCACCTGAGGCAGCGCGCTGGCCGACCGACTCCCGGTGAGACCCGCGCATCCCCGCAGCGTCGAGGGGCCAGACGGCGCTGCACACTCTCGAAAGGAGCGCATCATGAGTAACGGAGACGCAATCGCACGACGAGCGGAGACCGGGATGGCCGTCATGCCCGCCGAGATGACTATCGAGGACCTGGTGGCCCGCACCCGCAAGGTGTATGAGGCGATGCAGGCCGTGATGCGGGAGGGCGAGCACTACGGGGTGATCCCCGGCACGGGGAGCAAGCCCGTCTTGCTGAAGCCCGGCGCGGAAAAGCTGCTGAACCTCTTCATGCTCGATCCCGAGTACACCGTGGTGCGCGAGGCCGAGGACGGTTCCCACCTGACCATTACGAGCACCTGCACGCTCTACCACATCGGCACGGGCGCGCGCCTGGGCTCCGGCATGGGCTCCTGCTCGACGCGGGAGAGCAAGTACGCCTACCGCACCGCGAAGCGCGTCTGCCCGAAGTGTGGCGCCGACGCGATCAACAAGAGCAAGTTCCCGCCGCGAGGGCGCCGCGAGGAGGCGCCCGGCTGGTACTGCTACGCCAAGGTGGGCGGGTGCGGTGTCGAGTTCGGCGCGGAGGACCCGTCCATCACGGGCCAAGTGCTCGGCCGCGTGGACAACCCGGACAAGGCCGACCAGTACAACACGGTGCTGAAGATGGCGAACAAGCGGAGCCTGGTGGCCGCGGTGCTCAACGTCACTGCGGCGTCGGACATCTTCACGCAGGATCTCGAGGACATGCCGGCCGCCGGTGACACCCATGCGCAGGCAGCCGGTGCAGCCACCAGCGCGCCCGGAACGGCTGCCGCTTCGGGGAGCGGCGCGACGCCGGCCGGCATGAGCCCCGAGCAGCTCTTCGAGACACCGGGCGAGGAGACGGAGCGCAAGGGCCAGGAAGCCGCCACGCTCCTGAGCGCCATCCAGAGCCGGTGGGACGTGCTCAAGACGCCGGCCGCGCTGCGGATCAAGATGTGGGAGCGCCTCTGCGGCACCGTGAAGTACCTGAGCCCGGACGCGGACCCGGCCGTGCTGGCGGATCTGCTGCGGGAGCTGGGGGCATGAGCTACCACGAGTACCGCGTCGGGCAGGAGATCGCCGCGCACGATTACCCATTCTATTCGCTGATCCAAGCGGCGATGCGGAAGGCCGATACGGACAACGCTGCCGCACTGAGGGCTGCATTCCCCTCGACATGGGCGGAGTTGCAGCGCCGCTATCACGCGCCAGGCGGGCTGATCGACTCGGAGGAGCCGCTATGACCCGCGACGGTGACGGCTCCTGGGCCGAGGCGCAGGCGCATCTGTTGGCCCAGCCGATGAGCGAGAAGCTGCGCGCCTGGATCGTGAGCGACACGCCGCTCCGGCCCGTGTACGGGGGGCCGGAGCATGGGCCGAAGACCAGACCGAAGCTGCCTGAGCCGTGGCGGGCGCTGCGCGAGAAGCCCGCCTATGCGGCGGCCCCGGCGGGCG
>Ga0209751_10000551_pt1 | contig 40052 bp, 55 predicted proteins | sample RifCSP13_1_FD_184019 | JGI IMG/M metagenome (GOLD analysis project Ga0209751, IMG submission 184019) | Soil microbial communities from Rifle, Colorado - Rifle CSP2_sed 13_1 (SPAdes) (version 2) | ecosystem: Environmental > Terrestrial > Deep subsurface > Rock core/Sediment | place: Rifle...
CTCTGCGCTCCCCAGTCGAAAACTTTTTCACCACCCCTCCTATTGACTTCGCCGGCGGTCTTCCGCGAGTGGCAGGCATGGCAGAGAGACTGGAATGGCCCCGAATAGAACTCCTGTTCGTTGCTCCATCCTTCCACGTGGTCCACATCCGTGGCCTCGGTGTAGATGTTCGCACGCAAACACTCCGCACACCATGGATCCCTGGCCAGTTGTATCCTGCGGATGGATTGCCAGCGCCGCGTGTTGTACAGGCGCTGGCGTTGTGGGTCGTGGTACACATCCGGCTCAGCCTGGCGGTGTGCGTCGCACCGTCCGGCCTTGACCAGGCTGGGGCATCCAGGATACGAGCAAGGGCGCAAGGTAGCATAGGGCATCAGGTCACCTGAGATAAATTCTTCACCAGGTAATCATATTGCCCATTCACGCCATCGCTCGTGCCATAGGAGGCCTGGATGATGACCCGCCGGGTCTCATAGGCATGGGCATCATTCAGGATGGCGTTCGCCGCAGGAGGGATGCTGATCTCCGGCGCAGAGGAGATCGGCGTGATATTCGCCTCCGTCTGTACCACCGTCCCACTATCCAGGTCGATGACCTGCCAGGTCGCCGAGGTAGGCGCCTGCGCCGCGCCGCTCTTATCTTTAAACGTCACGGTCAGGTAACAAGTGGTTTCTTCCGGAATGATGCTGAGCGCCATATCAATTCAGCCTATATTCGATAGCCCGCTGCCTGAGCGAGAAAGTCATCGACCACTGCGCCGGGCTGAAGGCCATGGACCGCTGCGCCATGGAAAACATGATCGTCACGATCATCGCGGTGCCGGCGATCGTCATCCCTCCAGAAAGGCCGCCAAAAGCCTGGCCGAAGCTAGTGATGGTGCGCAATCTCTTTGCCGCCATACTAAGACCTCCACCGGTAGAGCATTTCCACTAGGGCCAGGAACGGCAGGATCAGGTTCCACCGCCCGCGGAACCCCACCGCGGTGGGGATGCCGAACAGCCTGTGCACGAACGGCTGCCCGGCCGAGACGGGCGTGAAGCTCCCCGAAACCATATAGGGGGAGAACATCTGCCCGAACTCCGATCTACCCCGGCCGCGCTTGTTTGCCATTAGACACCTGCCGCCAACTCATCCACCGGGTCCAGGGTCGCGTCGGTGGTCACCGTCTGGCTCATGTGGACGGTTATAGCATCCGTTCTAAATACCTGGAGCGTCCCGGCATTATCACGGATGCGGCTAACCGCCTTCAGGATGGCGGTGGTCAGCGAATGGACCGCTGCCGTGGCCTCCACCTGGTCGATGTCGCGTTTGAGAATGGCGTCGGCGATCTCGTTGGCTGCATCCGCGGCGAGCTCACTCGCTCCGATGGCATCCGCGCCAATGTCGGCTGCTGCCAGGACGAACCCAAGAGCCGTCAAGTTACGTGTGACGCTGGACCACACCTTGTCAGCGGCTGCCTGAGCGAACTCGCTCGAGCCGATGGCGTCGGGGGCGATGGCCCCCGCGTCGATGGCGCCGGCGGCGAACTTGGCTGCCGTAAGGGCCGCCGCCGCGATCGCATCCGCATCGATGGCGCCAGTCCCTATCGCCGCCGCGTCGATGGCCCCCGCGGCGAAGCTGGCCGCAGCAATGACCGCCGCCGCCATCGCTCCTACGTAGCTGTCCACCCGGCCGGATTGGAGCGCGTTCGGAGCGCTGCCCAGCCACAGCCGCAGGTCCACCCCGCCGGCCGGCAGGATTTCGTACGTCTGTGTGGATACCGCCTGGGTGGTAGCCGGGGTGAACGTGATGGTGTCCGATGCCGGAGTGAAGCCCGTGATCAGGCGCACCTGCCCAGCGATGGTCCCACTCGTGAACAGGATCAAGCAGCCCTTCCAATAATCGGCGTCGGCTTCCGTACGGGCCGCATCCACCATCGTGGTGGTCGAGCCGGAGTCGGAGGCGCCCGAGGCCAGCGAGCGCAGTTCGGTCACCGCGTCGGCTGCCAGAGCATCCGCATCGATGGCGCCTGTCCCGATGTCTGCTGCTCCCAGGGCAAAGCCCAGGGCGGTCAAATTGCGCGTGACTGAAGACCAAACTTTATCTGCAGCCGCCTGGGCGAACTCGCTGGAGCCGATGGCATCCGCGGCAATCGCGTCCGCATCGATAGCCCCTGCGGCGATCTTGGCGGCCGTGATCGCGTCTGCCGCGATCGCTCCGGCGTCGATGGCGTTATCGGCGATGGCGTCTGCATCGATGGCCCCCGTGGCAATGGCGGCCGCGTCGATGGCGCCGGCTGCGAAAGCCGCCGCCCCAATCGCCCCGGCCTGGAATGAGCCCACCTCCACCCCGCCGTTGGCGTCCACATCCATGCTGCGGCCCGTCGTGGTCGGCCAGGCCAGGTCCACGAGCTGGCGCGTGACGGTGTACATCACGTTCACCGCCGTCTTCGCCCCGGCCGTGCCGGTCTTCGTGATCGTCGCTACGATGTCGGCGTTCATTTCGGTGCTCGTCAGCGTCAGGTAGTAGACTCCCGAGCTGGTTGCGATTTCCGTCGCCTCGTTGGTGCAGTCCGTGAACGTGCCGTGGTCCTTTGCGACCTCGGAATCCGGCGTGGATGCGGCCGTGACCAGGTCGCCGTCCGCGTCGTAGATCGGGAACTGAACCTCGAACGCCGCGTTCTTCTTGGGGGGCCAATCAGACATGCTTGCCTCCACGCCGGAACAGTCCGGCGACTCTTTCGCCCACCGTCTTCGGCCTGGCCGTGGACGGTGTCTTCTGGACCTCGACGATGGTCCCCGCTTCGGCCTTGTGCTCCTCCCTGACCCTCACGGTGCGCAGCCAGGATTCCTCTTCAAGGAGCTCCACGTTCTCGACGAGGGAGGGCCTGAGGTTAGACACGCGCACCGCCTGCTTACCCTCTTCTATGGAGAGCCGGGCCTGGTCCGTGCCCTCCCTCACGTCGTACTTCACCGTGATGAACAGGGAGTCCACCTTGTCGCTGGGATCCGCCTGCTCTACGCCGATGACCTGCGCGACGAACGTTCCCTTGCGCTTGTGCGTGATGCGGTAGACTTTGCCGACCTCCACCTGAAGTATGTGCATCAGTTGTGCCCTCCCGGGCGGTCCCGCCGCCCGCTGCCCGTGGGGATGCCCCACGTCCGTGCTTGAGTAGGTTGGCCGGCCGGCGCGCCGCCGGTCTCCGTGATCGCCAGGCCGATGATAGTGGCGTCGTCGGCGGTGTCCGAAGTGTAGCCCGCGGTCACATCCGCCGTACCGATGGTATCGTAGGTGAACACGCCCGCCGTCGCCACCCCGTAATCGTCCTGGTACCTGTTGGTCCAGCTCGCCAGGGGAGTAATCATGCTCGGGGTCTGCCTCCCTGAAAAGTATCCAAGGCAGCAGAAGCAGTCCAGGCCCCCCAGGCTCAGCGTGAAGGAGGGGTCGTCTATGGCGGTGGAGTTGATCGAGTTGTCGGCATCCTGTACGACCAGGTCGGCGGCCGCGGTGAGGGTGATGCAAACGGCCGCCTTGGGGTCGGCGCCGCTGACGGTGACGACAACGGTCTGGTTGCCGGTCGGCACGCTGGAGAGCAGCGTGTAGGCGTACACTACGTCGGGTTCGCCGCCCGTCTTCCCGATGGGGCTCGCTGGGGCCTCGACCATCGCCGATCCGCCGTAAGTCACGCCGCTTACCTCGTCCGTGCCGCCGCCCTGCTGGATGACGTACACGATCGCGCCGCGGGGCGTCCCGGCGGGCGTGTGCGTCCAGGACAGATCCCCTGTGCCCGGAGTCGCATTGGATATAGCGTCATAAGCGGCGGTCATCTTGCCCTCGCCAAAATCGCCACGAGCGCCCCGCCCACCAGGAACCCATGCAGCCACCACAGCGCCGCCCAGGCCCAGGCCGGAATACATACCCGGCGCCTGGCGAACCCCGGCAGAACCGGGGTACACAATCCGCGCAGCTCGGCCAGTGGATCCACGCTCATCCCGGCTCCACCCCACCTGGTGTTTCGGCAGGCTCCATATACCGGCTCGCCCCGCCCTGCACGCACGCCCAGGCTCGCCCGCCCTGGTAATCGATCTCCACCCAGGCCGATGCGCCGGCGATATCCTGCACGACCACGTGGTCGCCGGCCGAGAGTGAACCAATCGACGCGTAGACCGTGCCCGGCCCGGTGCGCACGTTCAGCCGGCTGGCGATCACCCGCATGCGCAGGCCCTGATCGGGTGGGGGTGGAGGCGGTGGGGGGCTTCCCGGCCAGGCGAACTCGGCGATCACCGGCCACAATTCGGGCAGCCGCTGCCGGGCGAACCACCACTCCCAGAAATTGCAGCCCTGCACCAATATCTTGGCCTTCTCCAGGAACTCGGCCACGTCGCCGGGCGTCGCCGCCCAGCCGTTCCACTTGTACGCCGCCCCGGTGGGCACTACCGGCATATCCGGCTTCAGCGACTGGTATTCGCCCAGGCAGCGCTCGAGCTGCGCGCCCGGGTTGTGCGCCTGCTCCCAGTACACCTGGGGCATGGCGAAATCGCAGAAGGTCAGGAACTCGTGGAAGGGGAACTCCCGGTGCAGCGAGGGGTAGCGGTACGAGCTGAGCGCCAAGGGCAGGTACGGCAGCGCCCGCCGCAAGAGAGTCATGTAAGTGATGGCCGGCCCGGACATGCCCGGCGCCTTGAATTCCACCTCGGCGTTGACTACGAACCCATCCAGGCCCAGGTCGAGCGCCTGCCGGCTGGCGACCCCCGCCTCCAGCGCCGGCGACTGGCCGAAGATATATTGCCAGCCCCACGCCCGGATCCCTACCGCGTGCAGCGCCGCGACCAGTCCCGGTAGATCCGAGGCCGCGTTATAGCGGTAGATCCCGTTGGCCACCTTGATCAGCACGTGCGTCAGCCCGGCCGCCTGCGCCTCGCCGGCGATCGCCTGCACATTTCCGCCTTCGCAGTAGGGGATTTTCCAGGTGAAAAAGCCTTTGCCTGTGAGGATGCTCATTGTGGTTTCAGCGGCCCGGTTTGCGGCTTCCCGCCCAGGGCAATGACCTGTTCGGAGAGTCGCCCGATGGTGCGGTCATCGTCTTTTTTCTGGCGGGCCATCTCGTAGTTCTTCTCACGCCATTCGGCGGCCTGCTGTTCGGTCGTGCGGCGCCGCTCACGCTCTTCGTCCAGGCGCTTCTCGACGGTTTCCTTCTCGGCCTCGGATTCCTTCAGCGCCTCGGTCAGCTCCGCAATCCGGTCGCTCAGGTTGCGGATCAACGTCTCCGAGGCCTGCCTGGCCGAGTCTGTATCTCTCTTGAGATTGGCCGCAACGGCCACCTTGCGTTCATCCCGCCGCTTAACGAACATAGGCACCAGCGCGACGGCGGCAGTGGTAGCGGCTCCGATGATGGCGACGATGACGGTTTCCCAGTTCATTACCAGTAATCATGTTCGAAAAAGCAATTTCTCGTAGGCAAGCATGATCATCACGCCCAGGATCAGGAAGGCGGCTTGCAGGCGGATGAGCACGGACCAAAAAGTAAAATCGATCCGGAGCGGGACGCCCAAATCACGGGCGAACACGAAGGCGTAGAAGACCAGAATGTGCAGGAGCCAGGTCACAGGTGGGATAGCATACGGCCACTGGGCAGGGCTGCGCCGGACGTACAGGAGCGAGAAGGTCAGCGCCGCCAGGACTACGACCACCACGGCGATCTGCAGCGCCTGCTGGGTGGTCATGTGGGTTTCGGCTTATTGCTCGCCAGATCGTGGATCAGGTTCGAACCGCCGCCGATCACAACGGTGGACAGCATCCGCCCCACCAGCAGGTTGGGGATGTAATCGGCGAACAGGTTGATCTCCGAGAACCAGCCGATCAGCCCGCCCACGACCAGGCCGACGTACAAAAGGAAAAACGTATCGATCCCGAACCGCTTGAATGCCGGGCTGATCAGGTATTCGATCACCCGCTCGGCAACCAGGGCCAGGAAACCGGCGATAAGAAATTTCTCCATCGCTCATTCCTGCCAGTAGGTAAACCGGCCGGCGCCGATTCGAACGCGCTGCACGGCCTTGGGCTGCTGGAAGGCTCCCCAGCGTACCCAGCGACGAATATTGGCAAAAAGTAATAGTTTCATGGTGTCCTTTCTTTCGTAGATCGGCTTAAACCAAAACCGGGGCGAAATCCGTTATTTACGGATTTCGCCCCGGTGGGATACCACACAGCCAGGCGAAGGCGAGGGTGCGCCTGCGGACCGCAAGGCACGGACTTCGCCCCGAAACTACCTCACAGTATACAGGTCATTTGTTCTAGAGTCAACGGACGAATGTCATATTCCCCTATCAAGGATGCAAGGCGGTGGTCGAGCTGTCCGGCAGCGGCTTGATCTCATCCGTCTTGCCCGTCCTGGCCCGCACGTCGATGGTGGAGACGATCGAGCGGATCCGCCCGTGCTCCACGCTCAGCAAGATGGTGCCGAAGCCGTAACCCATCACCGTGCCCAGCTCGCCGGCCAGCGGCTCCAGCCAGGCGCCCAGGATCTCCGCCAGGCCGCCCGTCGAACGCAGTGACGGGACGCCCTGGGGAGGCTCGAACGCCCTGGCCGCCAGCGGGTTGAAGATCGCCCGGCCTGGCCTGAGCCAGCGCACCTGGTTCTTCTCGACGCGGACTTCCAGGTGGCCGAAGCCCTGGACGATCACCCGGACCAGCTCCTGGCACAATTGAACTTGTTGGATTGGATTGAGCAGGTTATCAAGGTCCATCGTTGCAGCAGTGTAGATGCAAGGAAGCTTGATCGCATTATACACCACGCGAATCCGGCCAATTCGGTGTTCGCACGCGAACAATTTCGCTTTCCGATGTCGGAAGGCGAATATCCAACTCTCCTCAAAATGACTCGCCCCTGTTAAAATTATCCTGTCATACATGGCTCAACTCACTTCGTTGAGCACGTATTACGAAAGTGAAGGGAGCGATGGACGAAAAAATTCTCGGACAATTCCTCGAAAAACTGGAGCGAATCGCCGCCGCCGTCGAGAGCCTGGCCAGGGACGGCGCCCCGCAGGCCCCCAACTACGTCAAGCCGCTCGGCGATTACCGCCAGTTCGACTGGTCGAGCATCGCCGCCTCCGTGGTTCAGCAGGATGCCGACGGCCCCACCCACGTCGAATGGGGCGGCTACTTGTGGAACCGCCGATCGCCGGCCAATAAGTTCGACCCGGCCATCTGGTACAGCCGCGCCCAGGGCCGGGATGAACAGGGCAATGTCGCCTACCTGCGCCTGATCACCTTCAAGCCCCTCAAGGATTCCGACCCGGTGCCCGATAAGGTGGCCCAGGCTGCTACCCGGCAGCCGGCAGCGCCCGCAGGCCTGCCTGCGCAGGCAGGACCCACCGGCGAGATCCAGCTCACCCTCGACCAGGCCCCAGCCGCAGCGGCTGCGCCCGTGGCCAGCATCGCCATTCCCGGCGACGCCACCGCCTTTATCGACCGGGCGCGCTACCTGCAAGAAGCGAAACAGACCCACAACCTCAGCCCCGAGGCCGCCGAGCGCATCGCCACAATTTTCGGCGTGCGCACCGGCCAGGCCGATCACGCGCCCGCCCTGGCCTACCTGCCCTTCTTCGGCCAGGCGAAGAAGCTGGGCCTGGACTTCGCCGCCGCCCGCGCCATCCTGGAAGAGTCCGTCATGGATCTGGATGCCGCTCTGCAGGTGCTCGCCCGGCAGCACACCCCGCCGGCCGCCGGCGCGCGCGAGTGATCTATGGCATCCCGCCAGTGCGACCCGCATTATGACCCTCCGCTGGACGCCGGCATTGAGCGCGCCGTAAGGATCCTCAATCAAGCGGGCATCGAAACGTACGAATCTTGCGAAGGAGGCTCTGGGCATGCCTACCCAGAGCCTACCATTCGTTTTCACGGAGAACGTGCAGACGGTTTTCGGGCCTTATCGGTTGCATTACAAAACAACCTTCCAGTGAGCGGGCTGAAACGTGTTTGGTGCATCGTTGATGGCGAACCCACCGGGCCAACCTGGGAGCTCACGTTCTTCGTGAAGGCTTAGCGCCCTTTCTGATTAAGATCGGCGCATTCTTGGCATAACGGTTTCCCGCCCGTGCCATCTCTCCGATTCTCCTTCTCGATATTATTGCCCGTATTGCAGTTGGTGTTGTTGTGATGCACGGACTGCTTAATCGAGTGGAAGGGTGATGTTTTCGGCATCGTTTCGTCCTCCTTTCTGATCACCAAGATTTCGAGAAACTGCTCTACGCAGCTTCCAATACCATCACTTCGCCAGGTGATGGGTGATCTCGATCTTCAGCAAAGCCTTGACAGGGGGACTCGCGGCCTATATACTAGCAATAGGTAGCAAAACAGGCAGCGATCCCATCCTGCCGCTACTGTCCATCTTGCCGCCAGTGGTCGCTGGCGGCTTTTCGTTTCGCGCATTATACCGCGAACATTGATATTCTCGTTGTGGAAAATCGAACGGATAAGCTATAATCGGTGGGGTTGGGAGTTCTTACTCCCGTTCATCTTCCTGGAGGGCGTTGCCGGCGCTCTCCAGGTTTTTGTTTTCTCTAGCAGATGGAGAAACGGCCTTGCGATTCTGCAAAGCCTTTCACGATATATAGATGTATATTAGTCATTGACTTAATTGGGAATCTCATATAGAATCAAAAAAACAAGGAGGTTCGATGCTAAACACCATGCCACGGACCGTTCGTCTAACGGTCGCTGAACTTCTCGAAAAGAAGGGTTGGTCTACAGCGAAATTCGCTGAAGAGGCACACCTCAATTACAATCAGGCTTTAAATATTCGCCGCGGAGCCTATAATCGCATCGATCTTGATACGATTGCCCGGATATGTGAAGCTCTGGAAATTGAGCCAGGTGAGCTTTTCATTTTCGAGAATTCAGAGACCCCATAAAACGAACGGCCCGGCGCTCAGCACCGGACCGTCGCACCAACCCTTCCCCCGTATTCCGGCAAAGAAACCGGGCGAAGGGCCGCACAACCGACCATAAGGAGATCGGACTATGCCAACTCAAACCGATTCACTGTCCCCCGCCCAAAAGCTTCTCGGAGAATTGCGCGCCGCTGGCTGCGAATTCTCCTTAGCCATTTTTTACGGTAATCTGGTCGCGCCTTTCGGCGTCGAAAAGGTGCGCCGGGCGCTGGAGACCTACCAGGAGCTTGCCCAGAAAGGCGTCGAGCTGCATGCCTTGGAGATCATCCTGCGCGGCTTCCGTCACGGTGCATTTCGTCCCATAGAGTCGGATCTCGCCGTAGGAGCGCCAGGCCTTTCTCCAGCGCATGGATCGATGGCCCAAAATCGAGCTGATGGCCTTGGCTCATCCAGCTCTCTTGCTCCTTGATTTCAGCCTGGACCAGCGAGACCAGATCGACTGGGGCAACTTCCAACTCCTCCTGCCCACTGGCGAGCTTGATGAAGATTTTCCCATCTTCCAGGCGGACCGATAGACCTAATTTTGCAGCATTCATCTCAGCACCTTAACAACCTATTTCAATCCCCTCGATGGGGCCAGTGGCGAGGGTGGGACTTGAACCCACAACCAAGGGCTTATGAGAACACGCAGACCAATGTCCTATAAAGACATTGGTCTGCAAAAAGCAAAAAAAGACGAGCTGAGTACTCTCAGCCAAGGTCCGGCATGTGCCGGTCGTACTCCCGCTGGCGCTCGTCATCCGCGAACTGGCCGTAGTAGCGGTCCGTCACGCTCACGTTCTTATGCCCCATGAGCTGCGCGATCACCCCCAGGCTCATCCCCTGCTGGGCTAAGAGCCGCCCGAAGCGGTGCCTCCACTGGTGCGGGCTGAAATTCTTCTTCACCCCCGCCAGGATTGCAAACCGCTTGACCACCTGGTAGATCCCGCTCTCCCCCAGGGCCTGCCATTCCCCCCCGTTGACCTTCCCCAAGAACACGTGCTCATCGGCGATAGCCGTGCGCACCGCCAGCCATCCCTGCATCGCTTCCAGGGCGCTGGGCGTCATATACACCGGCCTTTCTTCGTCGAACTTCTCCCGTACGATGGCCCGCCGGTTCCTCGGCTCCGGCTCATCCAGCGCCAGGTCATCCAGCAGCAGCCCGGCCATCCCCCCCAATCTCGCCCCGGTACTCTCCAGGAAGCGCAAGAGCGCGTAGTCCCTCTCTCGCATCTCGGAATCTTCCCCCCCACGTTTCGCCAAAGCCAGGATCCGGCTCACATCCCCATCCGCGATCCCCTTCCGGCCCGTCCTGGGTAAACGCGGAAATGCCAGCTTCCGGGCCGGGTCGGCCGGGACAATCCCCTGCTCCTCGAGCCACTTGAAGGATACCTTGGCTGCCCGCACCAGGCTGTGCAGGTACGATGGCGAGAGTCCGCCCTTCGTTTTCGGATGCGAGCTCTTCCCGCCCCAGCGCAGCTTGCGCCCCTGCTGGCCCGCATACCACTCCAGCAAATCCGACTCCATCACCCCCACCGCCGGCGCGCCCGGCCCGAGCGTAGCCGAAAGCCCGGCCAGGCGCTTGCGGTACCATTGCACCGTCTTGGGGGATTTCCCCACCAGACCCAGGCGCAAAAACGTCTCCAGCGCCTGGGAGACCGTCGGCTGCTGCGCAGAATCGACAGCCGCCACCTTGGAAACACGATTGGTTTTCATTCGTCCCTCCGACGAGTTGCCCTTTCAGGCAATAAAAACGGCCAGCCTTGCCCGGCTGACCGCTTCGAACTGGCAAATTTGATTGCCAGCACCCTCGCCGGGGGAGTGTTGAGTGTGATGCCCATCCACGATAATACACTACCCCCGGCTCCAATTATACCCTGAACCGCTTTTCGTTCAGGCAATGATGCAAAAATGGAGCCAAAAAATGTCTACAATCTACATCATCCAACCTGATGACGACGCCCGCAAAGACGCCATCAACGCGCTGATGGACTCCCTGGATAAACTCTATCCGGATGAGATCATCACCCACCAGGCCATCGCCATCAAAACCGAAATCCCCGCAGTCATCCAGTTACTCACCAGCCTGGTCTCCCCTGTCCAGGCGACCCATCCGAGTACTCTCGGACCCCTAACCGAAGCCGGCGCGCCCCCCTCCCCTGATGAAAAACCCAAGGCGCGCCGGCAGCCCCCCGCTTCGCAGGCCGCCGCCAAGGGCGGCTCCTATAAGCGCAAAGAGAAGCCCGATCCGGGCGGCTCGGCCGCGCCGGTCGCTGGCCCCTCGAGCTTCCCCGCCGCCTCGGTCAAGGACCTGCTCGACGAGCTGGACGCCCAGGCCCACCAGCTCGCCCCCGCCGGCGATCCTGCCGCCGAAGAAGCCAGAGAAAAAAATGCTTCGGCCTCCCAAGTCGCACGGTGGAAAATCCTGGACTCCGGCAAGGAGCTATCCGATCTCCACTACGTCCTGAAGAACCGCAAGCTGGCCCCCGGCGCCCGGGTGCGCAACAAAACACGCGGCCTGTACGAAGTGATCGAGAAGACCAATGGCCAGGGCCTGACCCTGCGCCGGCTGGCGTCGTGAGCTGAGGGGGATGCCATGAGCGACCATCGCCGCCAGAGATCCGGGATCATCTACCTGATCCACTTCGAGACCAAGCTGCACCACGCCCAGCACTACCTCGGCTTCGCCGTCGACCTGAACTTCCGCCTCAACCAGCACCACGCCGGCAACGGCTCGAAGCTCATGGCCGCCGTCCACAACGCCGCCATCGGCTGGATCGTCGCTCGCACCTGGCGCGGCAGCCGGGACTTCGAGCGCCGGCTCAAGAATCTCCACGCCGGCCCCCGCCTGTGCCCCATCTGCCGGGCGAACCTGGGCATCCATGCCAAATCCGATTCGCGGCAACTCGCCTTTTAGGGAGGCCAACATGGAAAAAACTACAGAACGCATGTACAGCGGCTTGGACTGGCTGGAAAAGAACCTTCCTCACCGCAAAGGCCGCGATAATATCATTTCCCCTTTGGGCCGGAAAGTGGCCGACCTGCTGGGCGATCTCTTCTACGGGATCTACCACATCAACAAAGAAGCCATGAACGTGGACTGGTCGAATGAGCGCTGGATCCAGATCACCCTGCCTGATCATGGTTGGAGCACGTTCGACTTTGCCAACCTGACCCGCTTCGTGCTGCTTTGCCATCAACATGGCATCCGGGGCACCATCGAGGCCGCAGCCTACCGATATATCCGCTTTATCTTCCACGATGCCGAAAAAGCCTGCGGTCGGCCACACCCAACCATCGAAGAGGCCATCGCCCATAACCAATGATCCTTCCCCATTGGAGCACACCATGACCACACCCCAGAACATCCCCCCCCTCGACATCGGCCAGGTCTACCGCCGGGTCAAGATACAAACCGCCGAGCTGCGCGACCCCGATTCGGCCTACTACCTCACCCACTTCCAGGCCGTCGCCCGCCTCCTGGCCAAGGAGATCGGCGTCGAACGCTACCGGGCCTGGCACGACAAACACTTTCCGGAGGACGGCCTCGGTTTCGGAACGAAACCCCATACCTGGAAAGCCAAATTCACCGCCGCCAATGCCGCCCTCTGGCGCATCCTGGACCGCGACGAGTCGCACCGCGAGACCCAGATCGAGCGGGAGATGCGCGTCTCGCTGGATGAGGAATAATGAGCCCATTCCAATTGCCCTTCGCCGAAGATGTGAACTACTGGCAATCCGGCAAATCCCCGCCCGACGCCTGGATCGACCGCACCAAAGCTCTGGTCAAGGGCCTGGGCGGGGTCATTCTCATGGACGCATTCGGATCGGATGCCTCCGGCCGCGCCGCCTTTGCCATGCAGCTCGAGATCGGTGGAGAGCGATACAAGGTGATCTGGCCCGTGCTGCCCAGCCGCACCAAAAACGAGCGCGCCGCACGCATCCAGGCCGCTACCATGCTCTACCACGATGTCAAACAGCGCTGCCTCTCCGCCGTGGTCCTGGGCGCCCGGGCCGCTTTCTTCTCCTACCTGGTGCTGCCCGATGGGCGCACTGCCGCCGAAGTCGCCACCCCTGAGCTAGCAGACAGCCTGCCCGCTTTATTGCGGGCTAAAAACGAGTGAGATACCCCATGAAAACCCTCGCCATCATCGCCGATACTCTGATTGGGACCGAGCCGGACGCCACCGTCGAGCCTGGCCACCAGGTGCTGGTCGTTGCCAACACCCCCACCGGCCAGGCCCTGGCCGGGCTGCTTGCCCCCGACCGGCCGGTCAACGATTGGGATCAATTCATCCGCATCCCCCACGACCAGGAGGTGGACCGCCGCCTGATCTGGCTCGTGGACCTGTTCGCCCACATCCGCTTCACCGCCCCCGAGCTCTTGCAGCTCCGCCTGATCGAGTGAGACTGCATGGATATCCAGCTTCCTCCCCGTTTCGTGGCGGTGCCGGCCAAAGTCATTTACTCCGACCTGGTCTCCTCATCGGATAAGGAATTCTTCCTCCGGCTGCTGGGCCTGGCCTGGGAGTATGACTATAAGCGCACCGCCGATCTCCCCTTGAAAGATCTGCTCCGGTTCCTGGGCATTTCCCATGCCACCTTCTACCGCAAAATCGGAAAGCTGGCGAGTGAGGCCTGGCTGCTGTCCATGCCTACCCGCCCCGGCTGCGTTCGGTTCGCTTTTCCGCTTTCGCAGAATGGCCAGGGAAATGCCCAGGAACCGGCGAGTCTCAAGTTTGAGACTCGAGTCTCAAACTTGAGACTCCCTCCGGAGGATGAGGATGAGGAGGAGGATCTATTAATTAATTTAAAAGATCCTCCTCCTCCTCATCCTCCTCAGAGTCTCAAAAATGAGACAGTCTCAAAAATGAGACTCCTGCAATCCGCCGGCGTCAAGCCCGATATCGCCCAAAAGGTTGACCAGGACCCCGAAACCAGCCTCGACGATATCCTGGCCAATATCGCCTACGCCCATGATCCCAGGATCAGCGCCCGGCAGCCGGCCATCATCCTGGGCATCAACCTGCTCAACGGCTACCGCCCGGACGCCACCTATTATGGCGATCCCGCCCGGATCCCCGCCGCCATCCTCGAGCGCGCCGGCCTGGCCAGCCTGTTGGAGCCGGACTCCAGCGATGGAGCCGAGCCCACAGATGAGCCTACGGCCTATCCACAGGTGGACCCCGGCGAACCTTCAACCGGGGTGGAGCACGTGGTCGCGCCCAGTCCGGATCTCGACCAGCTCATTTCCGGCACCTTCACTGCCCGCAAAGCCTGGCAGGCCGCCCGCGATCAGCTCCAGATGGAGCTGCCCAAGGCCGTCTTCGACGCCTGGCTCAGCCAGGCCGAGCTGCTCGCCTACCGGGATGGCGCCTTCACCATCGGCTGCCCTAATGCCTATGCCGCCATGTGGTTGGAAAGCCGGTTGACCTCGACCCTCACCCGCTTGCTGACCGGCATCTGCAACCGGTCCGCCGGCGTCCAATTCGTAGCACTCAGCCTCGCCGAATAACGTTCGCACGCGAACACAGGAGCAACGATGTACTATATCCCTCTCAACCTGATTGATCCGAATCCCTGGCAGCCCCGCCAGGCGTCAGACCCCGGCAAGATCCACGAATTGGCCACCAGCATCCTGTCCTATGCCAACTCCCATCCGGACACCGGCGGGCTTTTGCAGCTCCCCGCCGGTCGCCTGGTCGGACTCGACCCCGATCAGAAATGGTCAGGGGTAGACATTCAGGATATGCCCACATCCGGCGATCTGACCGGCTGGCTGATGGACTTGGGCCTGATCTATCGCATTCAGCTCGCCTATGGCCACCGGCGGCTCGAGGCGTTCAAAGAGCTGGGTTCGAACCGCTTGCCGGTCGAGTTGGGCAAATACACCGACGAAGAGATGGCGACCATGGCCTGGGCGGAGAATAACGACCGCGAAGATCTGACCCCCATCGACCGGGCCTTGTTTGCCCAGAAGATCATCCAGGACTTCAACCTTACCCAGGAGAAAGCCGCCAAGAAACTCAACATGTCCCGGCCGGCCATCTCCAACCTGCTCCGCCTGCTCAAGCTGCCCGCCGATGTGCAGGCCCACCTGGCTTCCGGCCAGATCTCCCCCCGCCAGGCGGATGCCCTGCTCTCCCTGTTCAGCTTGCCCGAAGAGATTCGTAAGAAAGCGGAAATCCATTGGGAAGAGAATGTCAAACCATCCGCCATCCTAAATGCTGCCGTCGAAGGCGAATCCTCCGAGAATACCCGCAAGCGCGTCACGCAGCTCACCGAGCGTTATGCAGAAAAGCTCAATAACGCCCCCTGGTCGCTCGCCCTGGTCTTCGCAGACTACCCCAACCGGCATGCCCCCGCCTGCTCCCAATGCGACGCCCGGCTGGATGAAGGCAACTGGAATTACTGCACCCTGCCGGAATGCTTCCGCTCTCGCTATAAAGCTTTCCAGCAGGACTACCTCCAGCGCGCCGGCCAGGTGTGCGGCATCCCGCCCCTCGAGGGAGACCGGGACCTCTACCGCACCACCTCTCTCTACAGAGAGCACGCCCAGATCCTCGCCACGAAATGCGAGAACCTGCGCCTGATCTACGAAGGCCGCCATAATGGGGCGTTTCCCCATCCGGAGGGCTTCCCCGAGGCCCGCATCCTCTGCCAGAAGCAAAACCAGTTCTGCACCTGCCTCAAGGGCCTGGAGCAAATGCAGAAAAGCGCCGCCCGGCCCCAGGCAGCCGAGAGCCAGGCCCTGCCTGACGGCAGCCAGGCTCCGGACCAGATGCAAGATTCCGCGCTCTCTGGCCCGACTGCCGAGGAGCTGGAGGATGCCGCCCGCGTTGCCCGCGTTGCCCAGAAAGAGCGCCGCCGGCAGGTGCTCGACCTGGCCCGCCAGGCCTCCAACCTGTTCGCCGATGCCATGGACCGCGACGAGCCGGCTGCCTGGCGCCAGCTCGCCGGCAAACTCATCGGCTGGAGTCGTGTTGACGATCTGAAAGAACTCGCCTCATCCGAGATCCGTAGGCGCATCGCCGATAAGCTGTCCGAAGAGCACAGCTACGACTACACCGGCGACTCCCGGCCCGATGACGCCCTTCACCGCCTGAACGAGTGGCTAAAAGAGTCTGGCCTGCCCGCCCTGCGCCTGGATGGCTCCACGGCCGGGAATGACCCCCTCTCCGCCATCCTGCGCCGCTGGGGCCGCATCCAGGGCTGGCTGGAGCAGAACATCGAGACCGCCCCGCCCTATGCCATGCGCGGCAACCACGATAACCTGGAGCGCCTCAACCTGGACCTGCATGAGCTGATCCAGGCCGGCCAGGCCCGCGCCGACGATCCGCTCCTGGCCGAGATCTACGGCGACCGTGGCTTCGCCTACTGGCTAGACCGGCTGGAGGCGCAACATGAAGAAGCCTAAAGCGGCTCCCCGCCGCAGGCCCAGGTTCCACCGCGGCGAGCAGGTCCACCTGCTCCGCTTTCTCCCGCCGATCCTGTCCGGCTCCACCGTTGCCATCCTGGAAGTGCGCGATGTGGGCCGGGAATACCGCTACCAGGTCGACTCCACCGAGTACCCGGAGAAGCCGGTCTGGGCCAGCGAAGACGACCTGGCATACCCCATGGACCCCGGCGCAGCCGGGCAGGAGCACAGCCGATGAACGCCATCCGCATCTTCATCCTTTGCATCCTGCTAGGCCGCCACATCAAACGCTACGACCTGCGCGAAGACCGCATCTGGTGCGCCCGCTGCCACTACGAGTTCTACCCCGAAGAGCGCCCATGACCCCCGCCATCCCCATCGACAGCCTGCCCGCCTTCCTGGAGCGCAATCGTCTGCGCCAGGAGCGGGCCGAATGGGGCTGGGAGCCGGGCGCCGAGCCGACCGTCTATGTTTCCCGTCTCCAGCCTGCCCTGCCCGGCCTTCCACCGGTGGAACAGGAGGCAAAGCCCTCACCCCCCCCTGTTCCACCCGCCCGGCCTTCGAAGCTGGCCCTGACTCTCGCCGGCATGCTGCGCCAGGCTGCCGCCCGCCCGGCCTCCGTCCAATCGAAAAATCTCTTCCGCGGCCTGCGCGTGGATATCATGGTGGGCATCGACGGTCAGACCCGGCTCATGATCGCCAGGAAAGGCGTCTACCCGTCGGATGCCGAATGGGTCACCATCCTGTCCTACTGGCCCTATGACCCTCCGGATATGGTCCCGGAGAAATTCGAATATAAACAGTGGCGCTGCATGCGCGCCGTCTGGCCCACTCCGGAGGTGCAGCCATGAAGCAAAGACAGTTCGAGCAAGCTTTTCTGATCGTGATCCTGGCGGCGCTGGCCCTCGTCGCGCTGGCCAAAGCCTTCCACCTGTACTAAAAGCCGGGCCGTTCAAGGCGGCCCGGCTGCCGGGGAGAGTGCTCCCGGCAGGTTAATTGTATTTGAAAGATTGGAGAGTGCAAATGACCAAACTCATTGTTTTCATCGGTATATTGGCCCTGGCCACCCTGGGCTTGCTGTCCTGGTCCGCCTCGCTGTCGAACAACGCCGTCGAGATCGCCCAGGCCCAGGCCGCTATCCAGGCCGCACGTGCGGCCCAGGACGCTGCCCAGGCCGCCCAGATCGCCGCTCGCGGCCTGTCGGCCGTGTCCGTGATCAACTCCCTGATCCTCCTGGTCCTGCTGGCCATCTGCCTGGCGCTGGTGGTGCTGCTGGGCTACTACGTCATCACCCACCGCCCCAGACCGCAGTGGGCGCCTGGCCCGAACGCCAATTTCCGCCGGGTGAACCAGCCCCGGCTGCCGCAGGCGGCCCCCACCGCCCAGGACATCCTCAATGCCATCATCTATCAGCAGGTCGCCGGCGGGAAACAAATCCAACTGTCGCAGCCTCCCGAAGAGCCGGGGGAAAGTGAGATCGAATGGTAGCGCGCATCCTTCTTCTCCTGACCGTGGGCGCCCTGGTCTGGGGTGGGTGCAGCGCGCTCGTGCCGGGCGGGTCGCCATTTGGCATCCCGCCTGCTGACCCGTCCGAGGCGGCAGTCTGGTCCGCCGACCGTACCCGGCAGGTACGCCAGGAAGGAAACCGCCAGGCAACCCTGGAAGCGGGGCAGCTTGAGCATGAGCAATCCGCCCAAGATACCCTGGACGCCAAGCAAGCCAAGCTTGACTCCGAGAAACGCGCCCTGGAAGAGGCCGCGGCCGCCCGCCGGGAAGAGTCCACCCGCGCCGCCCAGGCCCGCCTCGAGACCGCCGAAGCCACCCGCCAGCTAGCCACCATCGTGGTCCAGGAGACGGCTGCAGAGCGGGATTGGATCGCCCAGGGCTGGACGGCTACCGCTGATAGCGTGCTCGCAGCCGCCAAGGCCACCGGCGACCAGGCCGCCGCCTGGAGGCAGGAGACCGCTGACGCGGCCGCCGTGCAGGCGCTCTCCACCGCCCAAGCCGCTCAGGCCCTGGTGGCAGCCCAGAAAGCCGAACAGGAACGGCTGAACACCGAGCGGCTCGTGATCCGCAAATCGTTCGACGCCTGGGCGCCGTACCTGATCGGGTTGCTCATCGGGTCCGTAGTCGTGGCCGGCCTGTGGTACTGGCGCCGCCACCAGGTGGTGCCGCGCGATTCCAACGGACTCTTGCCGGGTATTCGGGTGGGCGATAGGGTGCTCGACCCAGAGCGCTCCATTCTGCCTGTTCTGGATCCGAAGATGCCGGTCCAGGCCAACCTGGCAGCCCATCTGCAGATCACCGAAAATGCCCAGAAAGTACAGGCGCTCAAGCAGCTCCAGGGGAAAGGTACTCCATCCCAGGCCCTGGGCCTGCTCAAATCCGCCCCGGCTGCATCGCCGGCTGCCAACGGCAATGGGAATGGGAATGGCGCCCACCTGCCCCCGGCGAGCTGGTCCCAGTTCGAGCGCGAGACCGGCCTGGCCATTCCGCTTGGAACGGGACCCAACGGGACTCTCCACCTTCCGGACCCGGAAGAATATCCACATCGCCTGCTCGCCGGCGCCACGGGTGGCGGGAAATCCCGCTACGGCATTCGCCCCTATACAGCCGGCGCTCTGGGGCGCGGCTGGAATGTGGTCGCCCTGGGCGACCGCCGGCCGGTCGATCTGAAGATCTTCACCAGCCATCCGAACTTCTACGACCTCACCCAGGACGACCCGGCCGAGATCGTGCGCTACCTGGCAGCCATCCAGGTCGAGATCAAGCGCCGGGAGGCCATGCTGTGGGATGCGGGCGCTTCCACCTGGTCGCGCCTTTCCCACCCGGATCCACGCGTGGCGATCGTGTTCGACGAGTTTGCCGCCCTCATCGATGCCTTAGAGGGGCCGACCAAGGCCAATTTCATCCGGCTGGTGAGCAATATCTCGCGCCTGGCGCGCAAGGTCGGCATCCACCTGGTGTGCGGAGTCCAAAACCCCACCGCCGACAATATCCGCCCTAGCATCAGGAGGAACATGCTGCCCGTGGCGTTCAAGGTCATCGACCAGGCCGCCAGCCGGGTCATCCTGGAATCCGATGGGGCGGAGAAACTGGTGCCGCCGCAGTACATGGCCCGCTGGACCGGACTCTGGCATGGGGTCGGGTTCGATCCCACCGATGAGCAGATCGGCAATTACCTGGCCTCTCGCCAGGTGCCGGCCTACGACATGCCGGTATTCCTGGTCAAGCTGCCTGAGCCGGACGATCCGATCCTCCTGGAAGCGCAGGCCGAATCGGGAGTCCAGCGCCTGGCGGAGCAGATCCGCCCGGAGTGGGAGAAGGGCGCCAGCAAGCGGGCCATGGCGCGGGCCGCCGGCCGGGAATACGCCGGCTGGTTTGCCGCCCAGATCGATAAGGCCATCGAGTATTTGAGTGCTACTACTACTTCCCTGGATGGCCAGGGTAGCGCCCCCGGGGTAGCCGGGGCGAAGTAGTAGTAGCAGTAGTAGCACTTTAGGAGCAAGACCATGAGCCTGAAATATCCCTTAGGAGGTCTATGAAAATCGGCATGCTCTGGTTCGATAACGATCCCAAGGCCGATCTCAAAGTAAAGATCGAGCGCGCCGCCAGCTACTACTCGAAGAAATACGGCCAGGCCCCCAACCTGTGCTTCGTTCATCCCAGCATGGCGCCCGCGCCCAATGGCAAGCCGGACAGCATCGAGATCCGCGCTAACCGATCCGTCCGGCCCAATCATTTCTGGATCGGCGTTGCCGATCAGGCGGTGCAGCCATGACCACCGTGATCAGCGTGGTCAATCAAAAGGGCGGCGTGGGTAAAACTACCAGCGTCGTCAACCTGGGTGATATCCTCGCCCGCATGGGCCTGACCGTGCTCATCATCGATACCGACACCCAGGGCAACTGCGCCGATCTCCTGGGCCTGCCGGCCGGGAATGAGCTGATTCGTATGCTCCACCCGGATCAGCAGCAGCCCCTGGACCAATGCATCATCGACACCGGCCGGGAGCGCTTGCAGATCATCCGCTCGGACAAAACCACCGCTCAGCTCAAATCTGCCCTGGCCGGCAATGGCCTGGCTGCCTTCGTCCTGGCGGAAGCCCTGGCGAGCTGCAAACACGATGTGGTGCTGATCGACTGCGCTCCCTCGCTCGACCTGACCATCCACCTGGCGGTCTTGATTGCCAGCCACTGGATCCTCATCCCGGCCCACCTACAGCAGCTTGCCATCAAAGGCGTTCGGGAAGCATTTCAATCCATCGTTACTGCCGGCCGTCATAGCGCGGTGCAGGTAACCGGCATCCTGCCCACCTTCCTGGATAACACCGAGAAAGAGAGCAAAATCCAGCTCATCAACCTGGTCAAAGCCTTTGGCGAGAAAGTCTACCCGCCGATCCCGGTGGACGCGAAAGCTAAGGAGGCCCCCCGTTTTGGGAAAACGCTCAACGAATATGCCCCTGGCTGCCGCTCCCTGTTTGGCTACAAAAACGGTGGCGGCCGCCAGGTCGGCGGATACTTGCAAGTCGCCGCCCGCCTGGTGAAGGACCTCGATCTATGATCGAAAAAATAGGCTCCGGTTTCGGGACGATGCAAATCGCTGCGCGGAAGCTGCGTGAGCAATACAATGATTTGGTTGCTGTTCTCAAAATTTATGAAGGTCTATCCGGAGATGTTTACTACGCAGTGACAGGAAACATCCCGGCAGAGATTGAAAATGGCAGCCGCCGTCATGTCGTGATCATCTGCGAACCCAATCAACTATCTAACGCCGGCGCGGCTTGCAGGGCTGGCGTCCAAGACAGGCCGGAATTCTGGCTCTCGGTATGGGATTGATATGAATAATGACAAGGATGGCTTAATCAATTTCACTGACCTGGGTGGCTTAGACCCGGCGATCAGCTCCGTCCTGGGCGGCTTCGAACGCCAGGAACAGCGCAAGTCGCTCTCTCCGGAAGAGCGCAAGAAGCTGCGCAAGAAAGAGCAGAAACAGGCGAAGGAGCGCCGGCGGATGCAGCAGCGCGCCGAAAACCGCGTGACACTCGACCTGCCCTCCGGCATGAAAGCCAGGCTCGAAGAGATTGCCAGTGAAGAGTCCATCAACGTCAGCCAGCTCGCCGCCTTCTTGATCGCCTATGCCCTGCGCGAGTACCCTGGCCTGCCCCTGTCCGAACACAAGACCAGCTCGCGCACCCCCAAACACGACTTCAACCTGGCCGCCCCCGGGGGATGGTGGAAACCCGAAAAGCCAGAAAACGAAGGGCGACCTTCGAAATAATGCAGGTCGCCCTTCAGGGTAGCCCTATAAGGGCGACGTAGAAGGGCGACCTGCAAAAAAGCAAAGGGTGACCCATACGCCCCCAGGAAGGCCCAGGAGCGCCTTTATTGCCCTGGTGAACATCTCAATACCTTTGCTCAAAAACCCCCAAAAAGGAATCTCATGACCACCCCCCGCAAACTCCTGCTTCTCCTCGCCTGCCTGATCGCCCTGGCCCTCCTGCTCTTGCTCATCCAGGATCGCCCGATGTCCTATGACCAGGTCGTGGCCTTCGCCCGCCAGACCGGCTACCGCCCGCCCACCTGGTGGGAGTTCGAGCACCTGGACCGGGGCCAATTCCGCCGGCTGCTGAAAGACGGCCACGATTACCCCTGGCTGTTCGTCCGCTCCGACTAATCAAAAGACGCCGGCGGGATGCCGGCGTCTTTGTTTGCACGCGAACACTCCCCCGTCTATTCTTCCGGCTCCGGCTCCTGATCCTGGAACCGCTTCCCCGTCGCCTCCTGGAACTCCACCAGGAACCCTGCCAGCGCCGGACTCATCCGCACCATCAGGAATTTCGGGTGGGTCAGCCGCGCCCAGATCAGGTCTACCGTCCACTGGCTGAGCGTGAAATCTCCCTCCCGGGAATCGTCCAGGCTGCCCACCCGCTGCGCCAGCTTCAGCCACTTCGACATCTCGGTGAGCGGGATCCCGCCCTCCGGAGCCCAGTTCACGATCATCTCCAGCCAAAATTTATCGTGCACCTGGTCATTCGCCGCCAGGCGCCCCAGCTCCTCGAGCACCTGCTCCGGCTGGCTCTTCAGCATCTCGCGCAGATTCTGGAGCGGGATCGAGATCGACTCTCGCCCCGGCCGCCATTTGAGCTTCAATGTATAAGCCATAAAAACTATCTCCTTAGCTAAATAAGCCCAGAGCCTGCAATTTATCCGTAATCTGCTCCAGCCACAACCACACATTATCCATGTCGTAGGCCAGATTATTGATCGCCAGGCCCTCTTCCGCTCCATTATAGGTGCCGTCCGCGGTGGGATATGTGTTTTGCGTAGGGCGGAGCTGCTGCTGCCGGGTAATCGGAGTGATGTTGTAGAATCCAACCTTCGTCCCCCGGTGGGCCAGGTCCTGGGCGACGGCCAGGCTGCCGCTCCCGGTCATGCCATCCGTGCCCGTCCCTACCAGCAGGTTCCCGGCGCCGTTTATGGTGATCACAGTGCCGTTGTTGATCTGAAAGGTAATCGCCCTCGTGGACGCCGCATTGATATACGTGTCTCCAGATGACGAATGCAGGATGCAATAGTTGCCCGCCACCCTGGTCAGGTCCGCATTCCAGAAGCTGGCGTAGGATGTCCCATGCACCGGATCCGCTCCCACCATCGCCTTGCTAAAAGTTCCTTTGCCCGTGGCAACGATTTCGCCCGCGGGCGGATCCACTGCCAGGCTTCCCACGTAGATCCCCCCGGCGACTCGTGCATCATATTCGTCTATGACAAATGCAGTCGGTCCGCCCCTATGGGCGAACTGGATTTTTAGCGGAGTGCCCCCGATGGCATCGGTCGCCCGAGCCACATCGAAAAACAGGCCGGCTGTGGTATCGTGGGAAACGATCGTTTTGTTATAAGTGCCGTTCCCAAATGATGTTAAATAAATCGGGTAGACAGGACTGAGAATGATTGTCTGGTTGAAAGAATGACTGCCGGCCCAAGTCGGACTGATATTCAAATCCAGGTTATGGCTGTGATCCGATCGGGCAAAACTGCTGGCGCTGCCCTCGGCGCTCGCACCCAGATTGACCGAATTCGCCCCCGGCGCGGCGCAGGTGATCCCATGTACGTGGTCGCTGCGCGCCGCATAATTGCTGGTTCCTTTCCCGGGGTTGGTATCGGGCGTAATCGAAATCGGATCGTCGCCGGAATAGTCGATGCTTACGCTATCTACGCCCACCGCGATCCCAGTCCCGGCTCCCACATGGAGCGTCGCATCCGCCGTCAGCAGCCCCCCGCCGGTCAACCCGCTTCCGGCCACGACCGATTTATTGAGCTGGTCGGCCCGCAGGCCCACCACGGTCTGCCCTTGACCGTTCGCCCCCAGCACGAACGGCGCGCCCGCCACAGTCGGGTTGAACGTATGCACGGCCGTAATCGTGCGCGCCGTGGCCGTATGGACATACTGGCTGTGATCGTCGTTGGTCAGGCCCAGGAGCGAGGCGTGCAGCGTCGGGCTGGCCGGCGGCGCCGGCGTCGACAGGATCGTTTGTTGCACCTGGCGTTGGATCAACGGCTCCAGCCGCCTGGCCAGGCTGGTGAGATTATCCATCCTGCACCCCGAACTCGAAGATGTCCTGCACCCCGCGCGGGGTCAGGATCAGGCGCTTCGAAGCCGCCTCGTATTCCGACTGCTCGATGAACATCTTCGACGGGTCGGCCAGGCGCGTGATCGAGAGCGAGGGCGGGATGACCTCCTTCAGCCGGGTCCAGATGCCCACCGGGCACAGCTCGTTCCGCACCGGCGAGTCCGAGGCGTCGTGCAGCGAGCCGTCCCGCTGCAACAGGTAGGGCGCCGTGTTCGAAGCCGGCTCTTCCTGGATGCGCATCCTGCGCGCCTCGTTGATCGGGGCGAGCATCCGCCTGGAGTTCGAAGTGCCCATCCACAGGAGCTCGTTGAGCTCGTAGGCGCCGGTAGCGTAGCCGTCCCGGTACTGCTGGGTCAGGATCCCGCTCGTGAACGTGCCCCGGTCGACGCCGCTGATGAATTCGGCCGCCTGGCCGATCCCGTCCGCCTGGATGGCGGTATCCATCGTCGAGAGCACGCGAAACAGGAGATCCGCGTCGGGAACCCTGGGGTCGTAGTTCGCGCCGTCGTGCAGGTAGAACGCTCCATCGGCATAGCCCAGATCCTCGCTCACCTCGGCCACGTAATAGTTGGCCGGGTCGACCGCCCCGCTCCTGGAGAGCACCAGCCAGTAGACCGTGCTGGCCGATAGGGCCACGCCGGCGCTGAGGGTGATGTCGGTCCACTCCGAGCTGGTCCCCACCGCCGTCCCGGCCAGCGTCCCGGACCCTAAGAGCGTCCCCGGCGTGCCGCCCGCGCCGTCTGCGGCGTAGAGGGCAGCGACGAAATTATCCGCCGGCGCCCCGATTTTCATGATCCGCACCGACACGCTCTTGGCGGTCCAGGGGTTGTCGAGCTGGAAGCTCTGCGCCAGCCGGGTGTTGGCTGCCACGTCGCCCAGGTTCTGGGCTGCGGAAGAGCCCGAGGGCGCGTACTCCTCCCGGCCATAATTATTGTCGTAGTAGGTCCAGCCCAGGGTATCGCCCCAGCCCCGGCAGTAGATCACCCCGCCCACCTCGCCAATGCTGGCCGCCGGCGTGATCACCGGCGTCGGGTAGCGCATGCGCGCCAGGGCTGCGGCCCTGGCCGCCTCGGCGTGCGTCTGGTTGGATCCGTTGGTGGTGAGCAGGATCTCCCTTCTCCCGTACTCGCCGATGGACTGGGCGTCCAGGGCAAAGGCCGTCCGGGTAGTCTGCCCGGCGTTGTTTTCGTCCTGGTAGGCCACCGCCACCGCGTTGTGCATGCTGTCGATCGACACGCCCACGTCCCAGGCCCCCAGGTTCAATTTGATCTCGGCCGCGAAGCCCCACCAGGTGCAGTCGCCCAGATCGCTGTAGATCTTGACCGGGCAGCGTACCCGGTCCACGAGCTGCCACAGCTCCAGCTCATCGCCATGCACCGGGATGACCGCCGCCAGCGGCCCCAGCAGTGCGTCGAACGAGTAGCGCTCAACGGTGTACTGCAGGATCAGCTCCGGCAGGGCCGTGAAATTGCGCTTCTGGAACATTACGTTCACAGGTTGCGCCTCCTGGGCCGGTAATAGAGCTTCGCCGACACCGTCCGGGCGATCTCGGCCGTGTTGGCCAGGTGCGAGTGCATCAGGAAATACAATCGCTGCAATTTGTTGGGATAGACCATGATCGGCTGCCCGTAGCCCACCAGGATGCCCAGCTTGCCGGTCCCCGAGCCATCATCGGTGTACAGTGCCCCCTCGATGCCATCGTCCATCACCCGCCGGTTCTGCTGGGTGCCGTAGCCGGCATGGGTGATGTAGCGCCAGCCTTCCACCGGTATGGCATGCAGGAAATCGATCCCGGCGCTCAGGGTGAGGCCGGTATCCTGCCGGGCCATCAAGGTCATGTCGATGGCGTTCAGGCCGGTCTGCCCGGGCAGCCAGGGCGGCAGCCGCATCGTGAACAGGTCCCGGATCAGGATCGTGCGGTCCGGGTCCGCGCTGACCTGGGCGCTCTCCCAGATGGTGGTGGCTGTGTACACCAGCTTGAGCCACCAGCGGATGTTGGGCAGGTTGCTGAGGAATTGCACATTCCCGTCATAGAAGCGGCATAGAATTTTGAACCCGCGCCCCCGGCAGTCGTTGAGAAAGTTGGTGCTGAGCGTCCAGGTGAATAGAGCCGAATCCGCCCCGCTGAGCAGATCCCGGTAGCGGTATTGGCCGCCCGAGCAGGAGGCATCGTTCCCCAGGCTGCCCCCCGTAGCACTTTCGCCTTCCAGGGTGGGGCCAAACGTGGAAGGGGTCGTCCAATTCTGCCCGATCCAGATGTCATGTAACCGGTTGGTGGCGTAGTTGTTGAGCAGTTGCAGCCGGGTCGCCCCCGGCAGGTCGCCGTCCACGTCGGCCGCGTTGATGGAGACGTAATTCTCGTGGCCGGCGTCCCCATCCCAATGGTTATAGACCGTCAGCCCGCTGGTGTTGTTCGTGCCGTTGGCGTTGGTGAGCGGGATCTGCGCCTCGGCCCCCTCCCACCACGGCGCGTGGGTCAGGACCACCGCCAGCTTGATGCGCCCACGGATCCAGCGGTTGGCCAGGCGCGAGTCGTACAGCACCACCCCGCCGGTCACCCGCGTGCGCCAGGTCGACTCGCCGGCCACGATCGCATAATTTAGATAGATCCCGTCCGCATCCGTCTTGTGCAGCGCGGCGTGGGCCAGCGCCCGGTGGATTGGCTCGATCATGTCGTGCAGCGTGCCCCCGCCGGGGACGAGCGCCCAGGCGTCGAAGCGGTCGGTGATCGCCGCGTCCCCTTCCCTGGCCGTGTCCGGGTGGAAGCCGTCCAGGAGCACGTACCCGCCCGCCTGGAAGTTGATCGTGGTGATGCTTGCACCGCTCAATGTCAGTTGCTGTCCCACCGGTTACCTGCCTCTCCTGCGCTGGAGCTCGTCCGCCACCACCATGGCCAGCTTGTGCATGTCGATCCCGTCCCGGACGGTGGCGTTGATCTGGATTGGAGGCACATCGCCGCCGGCTGTCCCCTGCCGGGCGCCCTCCAGGGTCAGCTTGCCGCCTTGCAGCTTCTCGAATTCCTTGGCCAGGTCGCGCATCTGGAAATCGGCCAGCTCCCGGGCCGCTTCGCCGATGCCCCTCAAGCCCCGCTCGAACGGGGTGGGCGAGCCGGGCTTGAAGATATTGGGGATGTTCTTCGCCGCCTCGATCAGCGCGGCGATGAACTCGAGCACCTTGGTGATGATCCCGTCGATCACGTCCCGGATGCCGCCGAACCCCTCTTTGAGCTTGGACAGGACATCCCGGATGAAGTCCTTGATCGGCCCCGGCAGGACGGTCTCGAAGATCTCGCCCAGGCGCTCCAGGATCGGGTTGAGATTATCGCTGAGCAAGCCCCAGATCTTCGTGATGGCCTCGTGCAGGCTGATCTTCCCGGTGAGCAAGTCGATGAACGTTGAAATGATCCCGCCCAGCGTCTCGCCAATCAGCGTCCCCAGGTCGGTCAGCTTCGGGATCAGGTTATTGGCAAAAAAGTCGTAGACCGTGGTGAGGGTGACGACCAGGCTGTCAAACCAGACCATCAGCCCTTCGATCGCCTGGGGCACGTTGGTCTGCAGCCAGTTCCAGATCTCCACCAGTTTCGGAATGACCTGGGTGGTGATGAAATCGCCGGCCTTCTTCAGCGCCGGCACCAGCGTGCCGGTGAACCATTCGCTGACCGCTGCGACCGCCTTGGGGATGTTGGTTTGCAGCCACTCCCAGATCTGCTTCAGGATCGGCTCGAGCCAGGCCCACACCGCCGCGGTCTTGCCCTGGATGTCGCCCCAGTTGCCCGCCCAGGCTGCGCCCAGCAAGGCCACCGCGGCCACGATCAGCGTGATCGGGCTGGTGAGGGCGGCGATCACCGCCGCGATCACCGGGATGACTATCCCGATGGCCGCCAGGGCGATGCCCACCGCGATCAGCGCCCCCTTGATCTCCGGCGCGTGCTGCTGCACGAACGGGATGAGCTGCTCGGTGATGAACTTCCCCACCGCCGGGATGAGCTGGTCCCGGAAGAAGGCGATAATGGGCGACAGGGCTGCGCCGATGCCTGCGAAAGCCCCGCCGATGCCCGAGGCGATGCTCTTGAACGTGCGGATGATGTTGGCCCCGAAGGTGTTGGCGTCCTTATCCGAGGCCCCGAACAGCCTGGCCAGGATCGCCCCGAACGAGCCGAAGCGAGTGATGGCGTCGTCGATATCGCCCGAGACGAGCGCGCCGATGGCGTCGGCCAGGATGCCCAGCGCCCGCGTGAGCGTCCGGATGCCTTCCTGCACCGCCGGCGAGGAGAGCCAGGCTTGCATCTTATCGGCCACCCGGATCAAGAGCGGGATGAACGCCCCCGCCAGCCGGGCGACCAGGCCCCCGATCCCGTCCTTCAGCCCGCCCAGCTTATCGTTCAAATCGGCCGCCGAGGCGACCGCCTCCTCCGACATAATTGCGCCCATCCGGTGGGCCGCATCCGCCATCTCCGCCGCGCCGTCCGCCCCCAGGTTGATCAGCGGCGCCAGCTCCTGGAACGATTTCCCGAACAGCTCCTGAGCCAGGATATCCCGCTTCGTTTCGTCGGTCATCTTCCCCAGGGCGGAGATCAGGTCGAAAGTGACGTCCTGCGTGGAGCGCAGCTTGCCGTTGGCGTCTTTGAGCGAGACGCCCAGGTCCCGGAAGGTTTTGGCCGCCTCCCGGTTGCCCTGCGTCGCCTCGCCGATCAGCTTCGTGGTGCGCCCGAACGCCTTGCCGATCGCCTCCACGCTCGTGCCGGTCTGCCCGGCGATGAATTTGAATTCCTGGTACTGGGTGGTCGAGATGCCCATCTTCTCGGCATTCTCGACGATCTCGTCGGAGGCCGCCGCCAGCTTCAGGATCAGCGCCCCGATGCCGGCCGCCGCCGCCCCCACCGCCGCGACCAGGCCCACGGCGATGCCGGCCGCCGCCTTGGCCACCCCGGCTGTAACGCTGCGGATTCCCGCCCCGGCGTCCTTGAGCTTGCCGCTCAGGTCCTTCATCCGCTCGCCCAGGGTCTTCGTCGAGCCGGCCGCCTTATCTTCCTGCCTGGCCAGGTCGCCGGTGGCTTTCCCCGCGCTGGCGGACTCCTTGCCCATCCCGTCCAGGGCCGTCTCGGACTGCCGGAGCTCCACCTGCATCTTGCCCAGCGTCTCGTTCTCCCGGTTGAGCTTGATCTGCAGATCCTGGGCCGCCCGGCTGTTCGCCCCTTTCTCGGCCGCCATCCGCTGGTATTCCTGCTGCAGAGCCGCTACCTTCGCCTGCTGGATGTCAAGCTGGCCGGTCAGCGACTTGATGCGCAGCTCCAGCCCGGAGGCGTCTTTGGCCCAATCCCCCAGCCCGGCCGCCGAGGCGCGGAAGCCCGACTCCAGGAGCCTCAGCTCACGGGTTGCCGTGGCGATAGCCGCTTTAAAGTCGGTGACATCCGCCCCGATTTTTCCAGAGAGCTCGTTGTTCGTATCGGGCATCGCTTCCTACTTTGGTTCGCGTGCGAACACTACCACCGCCCAACTGCGATGGGGTCTATAACCATGATCCTGCTGGAGAGTCGCAGTACACCGTCCGCGCCCGGGCGCCGGCGCGCTCGCCCCCGGTCGCGTTGAATCGCCGCAGGAACGGCAGCAGGCTCTCGACGTTCGTGGCGTCGATCTCCGCCAGGCTCCAGCCGAAGGCTTTGACCAGGGCGATCTCCAGGTCGAGCAGGGTCAGGTAGCCGTTTTCCGGGGTTGAACCTTCGGCGCCAGTTTCTTGGCGCCCTGCTTCCCCGGCAGGGTAGGGTTTGCCCCGCCCAATCCCGGCAGGTCGCCCTCCAGCCGGCTCATGATGGCCGTCAGGACGCTGAAGACCTCCGTGAAGGAGGCGCCAGCATCCAGGTCCTGGACCGTGAAGCGATCGCCATAGAAGGCTGTCACCAGGGCGTTGATGCGGTCCACGTCTTCCTCGGTCAGGTTGTCCTGGTCCAGGCCCTGCAGCCGCATGGCCGCCTTCAGGATGCCCCACGGCACGAAGCCGCGCGAGTAGGTCTCGCGCGGCTCGTCGTTTTCGTCGTACAAAGTGAGCTGGATCGGTGTTCCCAGGGCCATAGTGCCGCTCCGCTTAGGCCGTGGTGAAGTTGACCGCGCCCGACAGGTGCTGGCCGTAGATGTCGGTCATGTTGTAGACGATCAGGTAGGCCGTCGAGGCGCTCAGGTTCGAGGTCGGGTTGATCGTGATGATCTTTGCCGTGGCGTCCAGCGTGATGGCGCCGGCGACCACTGACCCGTCCGAGGGCAGGATCAGCGCCACGTTGTAGATGGCGCTGGCCGGCAGGGCGTTGTTGAAGGTCAGGGTCTGGTTGGCCGAGACCGAGATGCCCGTGGCCCCATCCGTAGGCACGCTCGACGATAGCGACAGGGCGGCCGGAGCGGACACGGACGGCACCTGCACCTGGCTGAACCAGCCGGTTTCGTCGAAGTTGATGGTGTCGTCGTCGCCGACGATGCGCTTCACGCTGTCGGTGATCGCGCCCAGGTCCCACTCATAAACCGTCTTGATCGCCGTGTAGGTCAGCTCCAGGGTCTTCGGCTCCGGCTTCTCGCCCTTGGTGGCCGTGTCCTCTTTCGGCATCGAAAACATGCCTTTGAGATACTGGTAATAGCGATAGCTCCCGTTCGACTTCATCGAGCGGAACGAGAGGGCGAAATAGGGCGGGATGCCGCCATTGTCGAACATCCGCCCGGAGACGGCGTCGAATTCCCGGCCGGTGATCAGCGCCAGGGTGGCCAGGTCGATGTTGGTCACCGTCAGACCGATCTTGGTGTCGCCCTCCGATGCGTTCACGTCGAAGGGTTGATCGTCGGCATACTGGATCTCGAAGGAAGTGGTCGGCTCCTGCGTGGCCTCGGCCGCCGGGGCCAGGTAGGCCGGGGTGCCGGCCGTGTAGGCGCTGGCGCTGTCCGCGGTGACCTCGGCCACATACAGGCTGTCCAGCCCGATTTTCGATTTATATTCTCCTGCGTTTGGCATGTGTTTCTCCTTGCGGACGGTTATCCGTCCAAGATAGACGTATTCCAGCGCCAGGCCGAAATGCCGGGTCTGGGTGTTGTAGGGCAGCTCGTGCTGCGGGCCGCGGGTGAAGCCGGCCGCCGTCATGGCTGCATCGATGCCGGGCAGCGTGGCCAGGCCGGCGCGGTTGTAGTAGCTGATCTGCATCCTCCACGAGCGCATGGCTTCATCGTCATCCGCATGCAGCTCCGGCAGGCTGGAGATCAGGAAGTAGACCAAAAACTCATCCGGCAGGTCGGCGCCGGAGGCCGCCTGGTAGAAGCTGGCCGCCTTGGCCAGGCTCAGCCCGGTCAAAGCCGTCTCGACCGTCTCCCAGATGCTCATAAGGTCCCATCCGCCTTCAGCGAATCGCGCATTGCCTTCCGGATCTTGCGCTTATCCGCGTCCATCGTCGGGCGGACGTAGGGCTGCGCCGCCATGTTGGCCTTGCCGTACTCCTGGGCGTTGCCATAACGAGCTGTTTCGGCGTCTGCACCGATTAAGCCGACCTCGCCATAGACGAAATTGCCATCCTGCTGGACCGCCGTCTTGACCAGGTGCAATTCCAGGTTATGCGTGTCCTTGGGCACGCGCCTTACCATGCCCGCCAGGGCCACATCCTGCCCGGCATTGATAGCCCGCGCCGCCGAAGCATTCACGTCCGCGCCCGCTTCCGAGAGCCGAAGGAGCCATTCTTCAAGACCTTTGAAATCTATCCGCGCCCGTACGGTCATTACCCGGTCCTCATCTTGCGCACCTTCAGCTCCATATATTCGTGGCGCTCGAAGATATCGTCCACCGAGACGATCTCGTAGCGGTCGGAACCCTTGAGCACCGCCCAGGTCGGATCCAGGCCGGCGTAGTAGCGGATCAGCGCCGTAGCCGGGGCTTCCGCCTGGATGGACTGCGCCGCCCAGACTTCCGGCCCGTGGGCGTTGGTCCACTTCGCCCACACCGTGGCGATCGTCGACCAGGTGGGCGTCTGGAAGCCGCCCGTCCCGGAAGAGACGGTCCGGCTCTGCAGAGCGACTACCGTGCGCAGCTCGCCCGGGTTGGTGGTTTTTCCGCCCAGGTTCACACGGCCTCCGGAGGGACGATGTACGCCGTGTACCATTTCTCCGACAGATCGGCGCCGGAGACCTGGTGGAGGTAATCGTCGACGGTGATGACTGTTTCGAAGGCGGCCGCCTGGCTGCCGCTAGCGCCCACCCGGCCGGTCACCGACCCGACCGTATCGCCGATCTTGACCCCCGGCAGGGGTACGTATCCGGGGCCGCTCACACCCATGAAGGTGCGGTAGCGCAGCGCCTCTGCCCGGAGCTGCGCCAGGGCCGCCTGCAAGCCAAACCCCAGTGCTTCGCCGGCCGCCATGCCGCCGGGATCCTCGTGCCACCTCACCAGCAGCATGCGGGCCGCCGATTTCGCCAGCGGGTGGATCGTGCTGTCGCCGGTCCAATCCCGCCCGCTGGCGGTTTCGAGATACGCATCCACCTGGGGCAGCGTGTCCTGCATCAGCGGATCGTCTGTCTCACAGCGCAGCACATTGGCCGCCTCGATCACGGTCAGGATGTTGGCCAAAGGGACCTCCTAATCGCTTAGGCGATTATCCCAGCAAGATGGCGATGGACTCGGGCTTGACCGCCTTGACGCCCCAGGCCAGGCCAACTTCATAGGCAATTCGGCGGTACTGCCGGTACATGGCCACCTGGAACGAGATCCCGGTGTCCGGGTCGGTGATGGTGGTCACATCATCCGCCGCGTCGCCGCCCTCCGGCATGGCCGGCACGCGCATGACGAGCTGGATCGCCGAGCGGCTGAAGGCCAGGTTGGCCGCATAGGCGGCGCCCACGGCCACCGGGTCATTGTTAACCCACACCACCCGGATGCCGGGATTGGCCAACACGATATCCTGGTCGCCGCCGCCGGTCTGGCCGGTGGCCACAACATATTTGTTGGTGTCGCGGCCGGTCTTGGTGTTGGTCAGGATGTCGCCGGCCACCATCGTGCCGGTGCCGGTGTCCACGTGGACGGTCTTCGTGCCGATTGCATACCCGGCGGTCAGGTCCACCAGGTAGCCCGACCCGGTGCCCGCGGTGTGGGCCTTGACCTGGGCGCTCTCGCGGACGGCGAACCCCATCAGGTCCAGGAGCACCCCACGCCGCAAGAGCGAGTCGCTGCCGGCGGTATTGGCCTGCCACAGCTCGGTCAGCGTGCGCAGCGCAGCTCCTGCCGTGGTGTTGATCACCACCTGCAGGTCGCCGGTCGGCGCGCCGTTATCCTCCAGGATCTTGAGAAGCTGAGCAAGGAAAGCCAGCTTGTTGGTGCTATCGAACGGCGTCGTGCCGGCGGTGCCATACGCCCGGCTGGCGGCCACATACAGCGCCGCCAGGTCAGTCTCGACCTCGTTGACCAGCGTCCTCATCGCCTGGGCGAACTGGTCCCGCAGGATCGTGTTGTACAGGCTGGCCAGGCCGCGCTGCTCCTCGCCCTCCCAGTAGAAGCTGGCCGAGCGGCTTTTCGAGATTGTCATAGTGTCGGATCCCTGCGTGGTGGCCGAGGGGTCCGGGCCGGTGGCAGCCGGGGTGATGTTGCCGCCGGCAATCGCCGGCACGACGGGCCAGCGGATGGTCTGGTCTTTGGCCGCCGCCTCGCCGGAGGCGTCCAGTGTGACCGCGGGGATAAACCCGGCCAGCTCACGTAGGACGATGTCCTTGGCAGCGAAGATGGTCGGGATCAGGTTGGTGAGTGTGTTAGCCATGTGCGGACCTCCTTAGTCCAATGGTTTCCAGATTTTCAGATCGTTGGCTGAGATTTCGTTTCGGCGTGCCGAAACGCCTCAGCTCGGGGAGGAGGAGGCGGTGTGCCTAATCCTCGAGACGGCCGCCGGAGCGGATGAAATTCGCCCGGTCCCCCAGCGGCATGCGCTCATAGTCGGCGCGCTTGATGATCGTCGGCTGGCTGCCTTCGGCCAGCTCGGATCGGGTGGTGGAAACGGGCACGAAGTTCTTTGCCACATCATTGGGCCGGTTGGCCCGCTGCATGGATTCGTAGAGCTCGATTGCCTTGGCATGCTTGCCTTGGGCCTCGTCCAGCGCGGGGCGCAATTCAAGCGCTTTAGCGGTGCTCTCGTCCGTTCCCTGGCGGAAGAGCGCGTCCAGCTCGCTGGCAATGCGCTGCACCTCCGCCTCCGCCGCATTCACGGCGTCGAAATAGGGTTTGAGATCAAGCATTGGATTTTTCCTTTCCTAAGATGGTATTGACTCGTTCGCGTAGGGTCTGCGCCTCGCGTTCTTCCTCTTCCGTCAGCCGCGGCTCGCTGGAAGGCGCGGCTTCCGGGAGATTCACAGGGTTCGAAGCGGCAGCCGATCGTCGCGGAACAGTAGTTCCGGCGGCTGCCCCGCTGAATAAACGATGGACGGTCTCCTCCAGGGTCCCCACCCGGTCGGCCATCCCCAGCTCTACGGCCTGGCGGGCGCCGACCACGCGCCCCTCGCCAAAGCCGTTGCGCACGTCCTCCGGCGTGACTCCCCGGTTCCGGGCCACCGATTGGATGAACGCATCATAGGCCTCGCTCACCCGGACCTGGATGGCCCCCCGGGCTTCCTCTGCCAGCGGCTCGTACGGATTGCCCTCGACTTTGTATTTCCCCTCGCTGATCAGGGAGACCTTGACGCCGTCTTTTTCCAGGGCCGCGCTGATGTCCTTGTGGACGGCAAACACGCCGATGGAACCCACCTCGCCGGACGGCGTGATGATCACTTCATCCGCGGCGCTCCCGATCCAATAGGCCGCCGAAGCCATCGTATGGTTTGCAACTGCAACGATCGGCTTTTGGCCGCGCGCCGCAAAGATTTGCCTGGAGAGCTCTTCGATGCCGTTGACCTGGCCGCCCGGGCTGTCCACGTCCAGCACGATGGCGCCGATTTCTGGATCGTCGGCCAATTCCGCAAACTGGGCGCCGAAACGCTCGGCGCTGGTCGCCCCGGAGACATCCGTCATCAGGTTGGCCCTGGGGAAGATGGTCCCGAACAGCGGCAAAACTGCTACGCTACGGGCGCCTGCGGCTTCCGCCTTCACCTGGCGGTCTTTCGGGCGGCGCGCCCCGTGGATCCGGGCTTGCACTTCTTCCGCATCCAGCTTCTCCCCGGCCACGTGCCGGGCGACGATCTCCTCCAGGATGGCCAATTTATGGGGCAAAATCGCCCAGGGAGTCTCCACAAAAGCGTGCAAAATGTAAGAATATTTCATCCTATTCTCCTTCCAACCCTGGGTTTTCCGCAGCCGGGCCTTCGATGGGCAGAATGTTGCCGGCCATATAATGGCGGTCACCATCGGGATAGGCGCTCATGTCATCCTTCTCACGGGCTTCGTTGGGCGTCATCATCCCATTTTGGATGCGAACGGCCATCGCATCGCCTCGGGCCTTCGAGTCCATGCGCAGCAGGCTCTCGCGAATGAATTTAAAATAGGTGTTGGCCTGCTCGCCGGCCGAGAGCCAGCGGATGCGCGCCGCTTCCTCCCACGGCACCAGGAAGGCGTCGAGCGTGCCCTGCAAATACTCGATATATTTCTGCTCGTTGGAGTTGTAGGCTTCCTTGCCCCGGTTGAGCATATGCTCCGGCAGCCCGAAGAAGTTGCAGATGTCGCGGTCGTTGGCGTCGATCGACTCCAGGAACTGGGCGTCCTTGAGCTGGATGTTGATCGGCTCGAATTTGGTGATCAGGTTGTCGAAGACCGCCAGGCGGTAGGCATTCTCCGAGCCGCTCATCTGCGCCTCGTACTCGCCGCGCACCTTGGCCCGCGCCTCTTTGTTGAGCGTGCCCTCTACCTGGACGTAAGCTGCCGGCAGCAAGCCCTGGGCATACAGCTTGGATTGCGTTTTGTGCGCCGCCAGTTGCCGCCCGAATGTCTGGCGGGCGAAGGTGATCACCCCGCGCCCGACAAAGCCGGTCGCATCCGGGTTGATCAGCAGGTGCAGGAGCTCGACGGCCGGGATATAGACCGGGGTTCCGTTGGAAAAGGTATGCCGGTACCACAAGTTGCCTTCCAGGTCGAACACCGGCAGGGTGCGATCCGCCGGCAGGACCAGGAGCTGGCGCGGCCCGACGATGGGGTTCCACAAGTAGGCGTTGCCATAGAACAGCAGCCATTCGATAGCCGCCTTCTTGAATTGGAATGGCGTCCAGCCCCACAAATTCGGGCTGATCTGTAACAAGTAGGCCATATTGCGGGTGACCGCATCCGGCGCCACCTGCTGGATGCTGCGCCCGTCTCTGCGCATGACCTGCAGGGGCATCTTGGCCACGTCGTCCGAGATGATGTTTTTGGCCCGGTAGGCCGTGGCGATCGCCTGCGACCCGGCCACCGATACCCGCTCGCCCGCCTCGCTCGTATAGCCGTACGATGGCGCGTAATCCGGGCGCGGGTTGGCGTTCACATCTTCTTTCGGCTTCGGGTTGCCGCTCAACAGTTCAGTGAGGAGCATGTTTTACCTTCTCCAGTCCGATCATGACCGCCAGGCCAATCAGCATCAAGCCCGCGACGATCCAGGTAATAATAGCGCTCCACATCGACAGGCCGTAGAGCACGCAGCCGCCGCCCGCCAGGAGCAGCAGGTCTTCAAGATACAAGTAAAGTAGACGTTTCATATTTCCCAAATACGCTCACCAGCGGGCCGGACATGGCCACGAGCCGCTCCGGATGCGGGCAGAGGTTTCGTGCGTCTTCCACCCACGGGCGCAGGTGCATCTCCATCGGGTAGTGGAAGCATGGTACATCGGGGCCGTCGAACGGGTGGCAATAGAGGGTCCCACCCTGGTATAGGTCCATCCCACACAAAATCACCGGGTCGCATCCCATCCAAAGCGCGAACCAGGCCGCCGTGTTGGAGCTGTAGAACCCGGTCCATACATCGACATCGAAGAGCACATCGGAGGTAGGGTCCGGACTCACCCGGATAGCCTTCGCTTCACGAATGGCCGCCGCCAATTCGGGACCGTCTTCCGGCCGGTCGTTATAGACCATATAATCGGGCTGGCAGTGATAAAAAGCATGGTAATTCACGGCGATCAACAGGCAATGGGGGGGGAGCTTCGCCAAATCTGTTGGCAGGCTGGGCCCGCCGCCCAGCACAGCCGCCGCTCGCCCAACGAAATAATCTCGCAAAGTCGACATCTTCATCATGGATTCCGCTTTTCCAAAACGACGTTGACGTTTCCGTCCCGCGTCCAGCGCAGGTCCACGATCTTCCATGGCCTGGGCTGGTAGGTGAGATAGCGCCGGCAATCCGGGTCGAAGTGTTCGAAGGTGATCTCGTTGACCTGGTTGCAATGGGTGGGATCATGAATGAAACCATCCGAAGATCCATAAGGCGTCTCGATGTCGAGCCTGGCGCCCGGCTTCAATACCCGCCAGCATTCGTCCATGAATTCCAGGAACGGCCGGCGCGTGCCTGTCTCCGTCACGCACACGGGCGGGATATGCTCCACGATGTGCCAGGCTTTGGCCTGGTCCACACTATTGGCCTCTATCGGCCATGGGTGTACGTTCAAATCATGGATAACGTCAACTCCCGGCAGGCGCTGGATATCCATCCCAACCCAACCAGGGTCCTTATGATTCCCGCAACCAATATCCAATTTCATCAATCTACGCCCATCATCTCTTCGTAAAGTTCTCGGGTTCGCTCGCCGCCCGCAAACCTTTTGGCAATTGGCTCAAAAACAAAAGCCAATGCGAGGCCAGTATTGACCCCAGGTTCATCAAGCAAATCTTTGTAAATTTGCATATGTTTCTCAAAATGTCTTTGGGCTTCTTTCCATTGATCTTGTGTGATTTCAGTCTCATTCATTTCACATACCCCAATCTCCGCCCAGGATTCGGGCGCTCAGATCCAGGCTGCCCTGGTAATACCTGGCCCTGGCCATGGCGTTGATCCAGGCTGCCACCAGGTCGATGCGCTTTGTGCGGATCACGCTCTTGCCCTTGTGCTCCTTCACGAATTTTATGTAGCCCTGGCCGTTTCGAGCGATCGCTGTGTTGCCAAAGCACCAGCGCGCCACGGGATTGGGCTCGTGCGTCATGCGGCCCAGGAGCAATTTCCCCTGGATCAGCGCCGGCGCATCGCCCTCCGGAGGCCGCCCCTTGAGTAAAACCTCGGTCAGGTTCAACGGGTCGGTGAGCGACATAAACGTCTGCGGGATATCCACACAGGCCAGGCCGGCCTGCTCCAGCCGCTGCAGCAGCATGGTGGCCATGGCCCGGTCGGAGTCCAGCTCGATCACTTTGTAGAACTTCATCATCTCCAGGATGGCCGCCTCGATCTTGGTGTAATCGATCACGTCCCCTTCGGTAGGCGTGATCCACTTGCCGGCCGCCCACTGGTCGTAGGGCACGTGGTCGCGCTCGATGCGCTCCTTCATGCCCGCCTCCGGGATCCACGCCTGCCAGAATACCCGCCAGTCGAGCTGCTGGGCCTGCGGAGGGAAGACCGCGCACAAGGCCGACAGGTCGGTGGTGCTCGATAAGTCCAGTCCCAGGTAGCATTCCCGGCCCAGCATTTCCGAGCGGTCCCAGGTCCCGTTCGTTGCGTCGAATAAATCCACCGGCTGCCAGGTGGTCAGCTTGGTGGTGATCCACTGGTTCAGGTCCAGCCAGCGGAATAAGCGCTCGTTGGCCGGCTTGTTTTTCGCCGTGGCCGCCGCCTCGCGCATGGAGTCGAGCGACTTGGCCGTCCCAAGTGAGGGGTTTGCTTTAAACCAATTCACCTCGTTGTAGATATCGTTGCCCTCATAGTTGAAAACAACCACGTACCAGGTGGGATCGATGATCTCGCCGGATAGGATGCGCATCGCATAATCGTGCTGCTCCCAGCCGATAGAGACCCGGTCCGGATCGTCGCCGGCGGTGGTGATGATCCACCAGATTGGCTGGGTGCGCGCCGCCCCGGCTTCGAAGGTCATTACGTCCCATAGATCTCGGTTAGGCTGGGCGTGCAGCTCGTCGAAGGCGCATGCGCTGAGGTTCAAGCCGTGCTTGGTGTAGGCTTCGGCGGAGAGCGCCTGATAGATCGATCCGGAGACTTTATCCACGATGGTCTTGGCCGAATCGGTTACTTTTGCCCGCTTGGCCAGCGCCGGCGTCAGCCCGATCATGTCCTTGGCCACCTTGTAAATGATCCCGGCCTGCTTTTTGTCCGCTGCGCAGCCGTAGATCTCCCCGGCCTTCTCCCCATCGGCGAATGTGTGATACAGGGTAGCGCCTGCGACTAGCTCGCTTTTCCCGTTTTTCTTGGGAATCTCGATGTAGACGTAACGGTATTGGCGGGTGCCGTCTTCCTTGAGCGTGCCATATACATCCCGAACGATCTGGCGCTCCCAGGGCAGGAGCAGGAACGGCTGCCCATAGAACCGGCCTTTGGTATGCTTCAGGCTCTCATAGAACTTAATAGCCCGCTGGGACCGCGCTTCGCTAAACATGGCCACCACCATGATCAGGACCAGCAGGGAGGAGAGGGCTCTCTTCATGCATGCCCTTCCCCGTTCACGAAATCGGTGACATCGTCGAGGAGCTGCTCCAGCTCATCCGGAGGCGGCTCTTGCTCCTTCTTGGCCGGCGCCGTCCCCGCCCGGGCGCGCGGGGTGAGATATAAGGACTGGCTGTACTTATGCAAGAGATCTCGCTTGCGGTCCGCCCGGCCGTCCAGCCTCAACACCGCATCGAACGCGCCCACCACCTGGACTGCCATCAGCACCGCATCGTCGAATTGGCCTGCCTCGACCAGCTTCTCGTGCGCCTTCGCCAGGAGCAGCCAGGCAGCGTAGGCGGTTTTCCGCATGGTGTCTATCTCGGCGAGCTGCTCGACCAGCATGCAGTAATTGAGCAGCAGCTCCTGGTCCAGCCGGGTCACCACCTCGCCCTCGAGGCCTGCGTAGGTGCGCATCATGCGCCGCCAGGCAGCCTGAGCGATCTCATGGCCATCCAGGCGCGCCGGCGCAGCCATCGGCAAGCTGCGCTCGGGCCGCAACTGCGACTCTCGCTCGGACCGCTGGGCCTTTTCGGCTGCGGTCTCGTGGCGTTGGATGAG
>Ga0209751_10000552_pt1 | contig 40020 bp, 41 predicted proteins | sample RifCSP13_1_FD_184019 | JGI IMG/M metagenome (GOLD analysis project Ga0209751, IMG submission 184019) | Soil microbial communities from Rifle, Colorado - Rifle CSP2_sed 13_1 (SPAdes) (version 2) | ecosystem: Environmental > Terrestrial > Deep subsurface > Rock core/Sediment | place: Rifle...
GGCGAGATCGTGGTCCTCGCCCAGGAGTTCGGCCATCCGGTCGAGAGTGATCACCATCCCGAGGATCACTTCAGGCCAGAGCGGGGTGACGATCTCCATCTGATGCTTCAGGTACTTCACACGCTTGCGCCACCGATGAAAGGTGCTCGGGCTCGGCGACCGATAGGCCATCACCATCTCGTCCCGACCCCGGCGATAGGTGGCCTTCAAACCCGGGCCGATCGATGTGTAAGAGTCGCGGATCCCGGTCCCATAGACGTCTCGAGCGTGGGGATCGGTGGGCCAGGAGGCATAACGACTATGGGCACGCTCCAGGTTTGTCACCACGCGGGGCACGAGCTCGGGATCCTCCATAGCACGCGCCTCCACCCGCGCCCGGTTCACCGTCAACCACTCACGTGTCTCCTGGAAGGTGTCCGCAGCGAGCAGCGAGCCGTAAAGCACTTGGAGGCCGTCGAGCGCGATGACCATGACGGCGGCTGACCTGACAGGGGTGAGCAGACGCGCCGTGTCGCGCATCGTCTCGTTCTCGAACCGGTAGACCCGCTCCCCGATCTCGGATCGAACCAGCCGGAGCAGGGCCCTTATCTTCTTGGTCGACTTGCGGGCGGTGTGCACCGCCTCGCCGAACGCCTCCTCACCGTCGTAGAAGCCGGAAGCGGCGACTTCCATCTCGGTGAGGCTGAGACGCTGCAGGCCCGCGCCCAGATGCTCGCCCGGATAGAGGCGAAAATTCGTGAAGGGCAGCACCACGCTCTCCTTGTGAGGATGGTGGGCAGCCAGAAGGGTCACCAGGCCAGCGTAATGTCGAGGTCTGTGAGATCCGCGGGTCTTCTCCCCTTCCGTCGACACGACGGGTTCGAAGTGCTGGTGGCCCATCCCGGCGGGCCCTATTTCGCACGTCGCGACAACGGCTGGTGGTCGATCGTGAAGGGCATGGTCGAACCGGACGAGCAAGACGAGGCCACGGCTGCCCGTGAATTCGAGGAGGAGACGGGATGGCCGGCGCCACCCAAGCCGTGGATCCCCCTGGGAGATGTCTCCCTCAAGTCGCGGAAGGTGGTCATTGCCTGGGCGGTGGAGGCCGACTACGACATCGACACCCTGGTCCCGGGTCTGTTCTCGATGGGTCACCGGAAATACCCCGAGATCGATCGGGTGCAATGGATGAAGCCTGAGTTGGCCCGGATCAAGCTCAACCCCGCGCTGGGGGTGTTCATCGATCGTCTGGAACAAGAGCTTCGGTTGTGACGTTGCGGGGTGCGAGGGTTCGAAACGGATCACGGAGAACGGAAGACGGAGAACGGAAATGGACGAGATGCCCCAGACAGAAGCGGAGTGGCGTCAGAAGCTCGACCCTGAGAAGTACCAGGTGCTGCGCGAGGCCGCGACCGAGCGAGCCTTCACCGGCAAGTACTGGAACACCAAGGCGTCGGGCACCTATCGCTGTGCCGGGTGCGGTGAGGAGTTGTTCTCGAGCGACACCAAGTTCGAATCCGGGTCGGGCTGGCCCAGCTTCTATCAACCCATCCAACTCGGAAAGGTCGACGAAGATGACGACAGGTCCTACGGGATGGTCCGCACCGAGGTCAAATGCGCCAAGTGTGGTGGGCATTTGGGACACCTCTTCGACGACGGGCCCAATCCGACCGGGCTCCGCTATTGCATCAACTCGGCGGCGCTGGATCTGGACGAGGAGAGCTGACCTGGAGAGGGCCCGGGTTCAACCTCGGGCCTGATAGCGGGTCAGGAGCCCGGCGAACGCGTCGTCGTGTTTCGTGGAGGGGATAGAGGCCACCTCGATTCGGCCCTGCACCAGGCCACCCGCTTCGTCGAGTTTGGTCTCGACGCCAAAGAGAATTCGGCGGACCGCTTCGTTGAAGGGCTCAACTTCAAAGCAGAGCTCGGCGACGTCGTTCACACGAGCCGAAGCGACCAGCGCCTCGAACAGCAGCCGGCCCAAGCCCCGTCTCTGGAATCTGTCGACGACGGTCACCGCGATGTCGGCGCAGAAAGGATCGGTGAATCGGATGTAGCGACCCACCCCGGCCGGCTGGTCATCGACCATCGCGCCCCAGGCAACGTGATTCACCTGATCGACGTTCGTCAGAAAGTCGAGCTCAGCCTGGGTGAGGTGGTCCACACCCGTGCCAAACCGAGCAAATCGGCTCTCGATCGACATCAGGCTGAGACCCCGGGCGAGCAGGTCCCGATCGTCGCGTTGGATCGGCCGCAGCACGGCGATCGACCCATCGCGAAGCGCGATGCTGATGGTCGGCCGATTCTGTGCTGCGGTCTCGGGCATGGGGTGCTTGCTGTAGCAAGCATAGCGCGAGCAGGAAGTCCATTCCCGGACCGTTCGAGCCACGAGCGGTAACTTCATCGTCTATGGCGCGGCAGAGACTGGCAACGGTCACGTCCGAATTTGGCTCGGGCAAGAGGGAATCCCACGATTCCTCGCCCTTTTACGAGCGCTTCAGCCCACCTCTGATATCCGTGGACGAGCGGGTCGAACGTCCGGTGGCAGTGGACGCCCTGTTTCACGGCGACGCAAGGGAGATGACCGAGGCCCAGGTCGCCGATCGCTCGGTGGCCCTCATGATCACCTCTCCCCCCTATTTCGCCGGCAAGGAGTACGAGACCGACACCACCACCGGTCACGTCCCGGCCAGCTACATCGAGTACCTGGAGGTTCTCGAAGAGGTGCTTGCCGTCTGCCTGAGGAAGCTGGAGCCGGGAGGTCGGATGGCTGTCAACGTCGCCAATCTCGGCCGAAAGCCGTATCGATCGCTGTCGGCCGACTTGATGGCGATCCTCCAGGACCGGTTGGGGATGCTGCTCCGGGGCGAGATCATCTGGCAGAAAGCGAAGGGGGCGGGCGGCAGCTGCGCATGGGGGTCATATCTCTCGCCACAGAACCCGGTGCTCAGGGATGTGACAGAGCGAGTGGTTGTGGCCTCCAAAGGCCGATTCGACCGGGCGATCAAGAGGGCGGAGCGAGAAGCGGACGGGCTGCCTCACGAGGCAACCATCGAAACAGAGGAGTTCCTGGAAGCGACGCTCGACATCTGGGAGATCCCCTCGGAGCGGGCCAGCAAGGTCGGTCACCCGGCGCCGTTCCCGGTGGCCCTTCCCCGCCGGCTGATCGAGCTCTACACCTACCGCGGTGACCTGGTTCTCGATCCATTCATCGGGTCGGGGACTACCGCAGTCGCCGCGGTCGAGACCGACCGGCACTATGTGGGGTTGGACACCGACGCCGGCTATCTGGCTCTTGCCGAAAAGCGGATCGCATCGACTCGCGGAGCCGAATGAGGATCCTCACGGTATGCCTGGGGAATATCTGCAGATCGCCGGCTGCGGCCGCCGCCATCAAGGAGGCGGCCGTGGACGCCGGGTACGAGGTCGAGGTCGATTCGGCGGGGACCGGATCGTGGCACATCGGCCAGCCTCCCCATCCCGAGTCCGTCGCGGCCGCGGCCCGGGTGGGCCTTCGCGTCGACGGGCGGGCGCGCCGTGTCACGCCATCGGACTTCGACCGCTTCGACGTGATCCTGGCCATGGATCGCTCCAATCTCCGCGAGCTCACCGCGATGGCGCCGAACAAGTCGTCGCAGGCCAAGCTCCGCCTCTTTCGCACCTACGACCCCGACTCCGACGAGGACGAGATCCCCGACCCCTGGGGAGGGCCAACCGAGGGTTATGAGGAGACGATCCGAATCGTCCGCGCCGCAGCCAGGGGCCTCGTGGAGGACCTCTTCCTCCGGGCTCAGGCCTGGTGAAGGATGCGATGGCCCTCGAGGAGGAACACGAGGGCCGTGGTGACCGGGTCGGGGTCGTTCATCAGGACTCGATGATCGAGACTCGCCCCGTTGAAGGCGCGGTCGTTCCAGTATCGATGGGAACGATCGAACTTGCCCCATGGGGATACGTACACATAAGGCTCGGGATGTGCGGCATCCCCGGGCGAGGCCCCGTAGCTCGCCCGCTGTCCGATTCCCTCGGCCCCCATCTCAATCGCGACATCGAAATGCTCGGGCCAGATCTGCACTTCGGACACCTCGTCATCAGCTAGCCCATAGCCCCGCAACCTCGCTAGCACCTCGGTGCCAAAGGCGAACCAATCGCCGACGGCCGTGACGCCTTTGACGTCGAGGACGAGGCCTTCGTCGGGGTCCACCGGCGGGAGCCGGTCCCGAAAGTCGGGGTACCAATCGACCTCGTATTCGTTCCCGAAGAACTCGGCTGCCGACCGAATCGTGGTGACGGTCTGGGTGGCGAGACTTCCCTCCGACTCGAAGACGAGCAGGTCGCCTTCGATCCTGGCGATTCGACCCTCGAACTCGGGGGTCCCAAACCCCCCGGGGGTGGCGCGCAAACCCATCCGATCGACTTGCTTGTAACGGGCCGGCGCCAGGGCGAAGTAAGCCAGCTGGTGAAGCTGGTCTCGGGTCTCTACCAGTCCGGAGGGAAGAGGGTCGATGCTCAACTCTCCAATTGGCCCACAACCGGCTTCCGCCAGAACACCGCCAGTTGGAGACAGCCGGCTACCAGGCCTACCCCGACGATCGCTGCCCCGACCCAGCCATCGAGGTCGTCTGCGATCCCAATCACCGAGTCGAGCGAGATGGGGCCTGGGCCCAGGATGGCAATCACCAATGAGACCACGGCCACGGTTGCCACATACTCGTAGCCCTCATCGGGTCGATGGAAGTTGAAGAAGCCAACGGGTCGATGAATCGCCCAGAAGGCAACGAGCATGGTCGCCGCCAGCCCGGCCGCGGCGAGCGAGGTCAACAAGCCCGAGATCATGCCGAGCCCGAGCAGGATCTCGCTGGCCGCCGAGATCTTGGCGTTGAGAGAAGGTGAGCGGAAACCCTTCTTGGCGAGCCAATTCGAAGTCCCCTCGAGATTCCTGCCGTGGTTGATGCCGTGGGCCAGGATCACGATCCCGGCCCAGACCCGGAGGATCGTCAGTGCAAAGTCGATATCGCTCATGTCAGAACCATAGGTTGTGGTCGCCGATTGTTACGGTTCGGCTGATCTGATGGTGGAGAAATCTCGATGAGAAGCTGGGCGGAGGGGGCACTGGCGATCGCGGTCACCCTGGTCCTGGGCGCTGGTCTCTGGTTGTTCACAGGTGAGCCCGTAGGAGAAGAACCCACCGACACGACCACCCCCGTCGTTGTCGACATCGAAGCCGCAGCGCGGGGTCAGGTCCTGGCCTCCGAAACCGGTTGCCTGGCCTGTCACACCATCGACGGGGCTTCAGGCGTCGGTCCCACCTGGAAGGGCGTGGCCGGGGCCACCCGACCCCTGGTGTCGGGCGAGCAGGTTGTTGCCGACAACGCCTATCTGTTCAATTCCATCGTCGACCCGCCTTCTCAGGTGGTCAGCGGTTACGAGCCGGTGATGCCGACCACCTACTCCGACCAGCTGACCGAGCAGGAAATCAACGACCTGGTGGAGTACATCAAGTCTCTGTCCTAGGGCGGGTCGACCGCGGAATATGACAGTACCCGACTCAGGTTGTACACTTCACAGACACTCAAACCTTAGTCGGAGGCTCTAACCGAAATGGCACGTGCAGTAGGCATCGACCTCGGCACCACGAACAGCGTCGTCGCGGTGCTCGAAGGTGGCGATCCCACCATCATCCCCAACGCCGAAGGGGGCCGGACCACCCCGTCTGTGGTTTCCTTCAAGGACGGTGAGGTACTGGTTGGCGAAGTGGCGAAGCGTCAGGCGATCACCAACCCGGACCAGACCGTCAGGTCGGTCAAACGGCACATGGGCACCGACTGGTCGATCGACATCGACGACAAGAAGCTGACCGCCCAGGAGATCTCGGCCCGCATCCTGATGAAGCTGAAGCGGGATGCCGAGTCGTATCTCGGCGACAAGGTTGCCGACGCGGTGATCACAGTCCCCGCTTACTTCAATGACGCCCAGCGTCAGGCCACCAAGGAAGCCGGCCAGATCGCCGGGCTCAATGTGCTGCGGATCATCAACGAGCCCACGGCTGCCTCCCTGGCCTATGGCCTCGACAAGGACACCGACCACACCATCCTCGTCTTCGACCTGGGCGGCGGCACTTTCGACGTGTCCGTCCTCGAGATCGGCGATGGGGTATTCGAGGTCAAGGCAACCTCCGGTGACACTCATCTCGGCGGTGACGACTGGGACCAGAAGGTCATCGATTGGCTGGTCGAGGGTTTCAAGAACGACCACGGCGTCGACCTGGGCAAGGATCGAATGGCCCTGCAACGTCTCAAGGAAGCTGCCGAAAAGGCCAAGATCGAGCTGTCGACCGTCGTGGAGACCGAGGTCAACCTGCCCTTCATCACCGCCACCTCGGAAGGGCCCCTGCATCTCCAGCGCAAGTTGGCCCGATCGGAGTTCCAGAAGCTCACCGAGGAGTTGTTGGAGCGGACCAAGCGCCCGTTCAAGCAAGCGATCAAGGATTCAGGGATCCCTGTGGGAGACATCGACCACATCGTGCTCGTCGGCGGGTCGACCCGGATGCCCGCCGTCCAGGAGGTGGTCAAGAGCCTTACCGGCAAGGACCCGCATCGCGGAGTCAATCCCGACGAGGTGGTCGCCGCAGGTGCCGCCATCCAAGCCGGGGTTCTCAAGGGCGATGTGAAGGACATCCTCCTCCTCGACGTCACTCCGCTGACCCTCGGAATCGAGACCAAAGGAGGCGTGATGACCCGGATGATCGAGCGCAACACGACCATCCCCACCAAGCGGTCTGAGATCTTCACCACGGCCGAGAACAACCAGCCGGAGGTCGAGATCCATGTCCTCCAGGGTGAGCGCGCCATGGCGAACGACAACAAGAGCCTGGGCAAGTTCCGGCTCACCGGCATCCCCCCGGCCCCAATGGGCATTCCCCAGATCGAAGTCGCCTTCGATATCGATGCCAATGGGATCGTCAACGTCAACGCCAAGGACCTTGCCACCGCCAAGGAGCAGAAGATGACCATCACCGGCGGCACGGCCCTGGCCCGGGACGACATCGACCGGATGGTCAAAGACGCCGAAGCCTATGCCGAGGAAGACGCCAAGCGACGCGAGGCGGTGGAGACCCGCAACCAAGCCGACCAGCTGGTACACCAGACGGCGAAGCTGGTTGAGGAGCACGGCGAGAACATGACCGACGACGAACGGTCGGGAATCGACGCCGCCCTCTCCGCACTGAAGCTGGCCATGGAGAACGAAGCTGCCGAGACCTCCGAGATCCGATCCAGGATGGACGAGCTGATCCAGGCCAGCCAGGCCATGGCCACCAGGCTCTATCAGCAGGCAGCGCAACAGGAGCAAGCGGCCGGTGAAGTCCCCGGCGCTGAGGATGAAGATGTTGTCGAGGCTGAGATCGTCGATGACGATGAGTGATCCCAAGCCGGAGATAGTCGCCGCCCGGGGCTCGACAGACGCCGCCGCCCTCGGCATCGACCTCCCCGAGGACAGGGACCAGGCCATCGCGGTTCTTCTCGCACATCTCGAAGAGTCCCGTGACGAGGCAACGTCGTACCTGGATGACCTGAAGCGGGTGGCAGCCGACTTCGACAACTATCGCAAACGAACCACCCGTGAGCAGGCGACGGTGATGGATCGGGCGGCCGAGCGGGTGGTGCGCGAGTTGATGCCGGTCCTCGACTCCTTCGATGCCGCCCTCAACACCGAAGCGTCCACCGATGCAGAGCGGCAGCTTCTCTCCGGGATGATCAACACCCGGGAGCAGTTGCTCAAGGCCCTGGAAGAGGAAGGCCTCGAGGTGGTCCCATCGATCGGCGAGCCCTTCGACCCCGAGATCCACGAGCCGGTCGGCGCTCCGGCCGGCGCCACCGAACTCGTGGTCGCGCAGGAATTGCGTCGTGGGTACCGGCTCAAGGGACGGGTCCTCCGGCCCGCCATGGTGATGCTGGAAGCAAGCGAGTGAATCGCGATTGGGTGGAAAAGGATTTCTATCAAACTCTGGGTGTCAGCCCGGAGGCGACCGCCGACGAGGTCAAGAAGGCGTATCGCAAGCTGGCGCAGACCCATCACCCCGATGCCAACCCCGGCGACGGGGCGGCCGAGGACAAGTTCAAAGAGATTTCTGAGGCGTACGCCACCCTCTCCAACGTCGAACAACGCAAGGAATACGACCAGGTGCGGCGGCTGGTGGCTTCGGGCGGATACTCCGGATTTGGCCCTGATTCCGGCGGATTCCGGGGCCAGCAGATGCGGGTCGAGGACCTCTCTGATCTCCTCGGAGGCTTAGGCGGTCTCGGCGACCTGTTCAACTTCGGCTCGGGCTCGAGAGGCGGCCCGACCCGAGGAGCCGACGTCCAGGCCGATCTGAGCATCAGCTTCGAGGACACCGTCGCCGGGGCGACCACCACGGTCAAGGTAAAAGGCGCCGCCCCCTGTTCACGCTGCGGTGGCTCGGGTGCCGAGCCCGGAACCCAGGTCATCACCTGCCCCACCTGTGCCGGCCGGGGGGTAGTCGCCCAGAATCAGGGCTTCTTCTCCTTCTCACAGCCCTGTCCCCAATGCCGGGGGTCCGGGCGAATCATCGAGACGCCATGCACGGTCTGTCGTGGGTCGGGAACCGAGACCAGGACCCGGGAGGTGAAGGTACGGGTCCCGGCCGGAGTCCAGGACGGCAACACTCTGCGACTCCGAGGGAAAGGCGCGCCCGGCCGCAACGGCGGGCCCTCTGGAGACCTGCTGGTTCGGGTCAGGGCCGCGCCAAGCCGCACCTTTGGGCGCAGGGGCAACGACCTGACCCTGGTGGTTCCCATCACCTACACGGAGGCGGTGCTCGGCACCAAACTCGAAGTCCCGACATTGAACGGCGTGGTCAAGCTCAAGGTCCCCGCGGGAACCCCATCGGGAAAGACCTTCCGGGTGAGAGCAAAAGGTGTGGTCCCCGAGCGGGGCAGGACCGGTGACCTGTTGGTGACCATCCAGGTCGCGGTGCCCACCAAAGTGGGCAAGGAAGAGAAGCAACTCATCGAGGATCTTGCCCGATATGAAACTGACGACCTGCGCTCCCATCTGAGATGATGGTGAGCAGATGAACGAATCGACCAGGGCAGTGTTTGTCATCTCGGTGGCCGCCGAGCTCGCCGGGATGCACCCCCAGACCCTCCGCATCTACGAGCGCAAGGGCCTGATCGACCCCTTCCGGACGCCGGGTGGCACCCGTCGCTACTCGCGGGAGGACATCGAGCGCCTCCAGCTCATCCAGGAGCTGACCAGTCAGGGTCTCAACCTCGAGGGGGTGCGCCGGGTTCTCGCTCTCCAAGAGGAGAATCGCGTTCTGAAGAGGAAGGTCGACCGGCTCCGGGACAAGCTGGACGACCTGGAGGACGAGATGGAGCAGCGACTCGAAGAGGTTCGGCGCTCCAACCGCCACGAGCTCGTGTTGCGCAGCCAGGTTCGCCAACTCTTCGGCGAAGAGCGCTGATCGCCGATGGCAGACTCCTACCACGGCCCGGTAAGGGTGCTCGGAGGTGACGGGATTATGCTCACCACCGGAATGGCCAACCTCGAAACCGATCCCGAGATGGGCTCGTGGCGCGGCGTTCTCGAGACCTTGTCTGGGACCGGCGTCGCAGGCAAGGCGCTGGTGGTCGAACTGGAGATCCCCGGCGGTTCCAAGGGACGGGCCCAGCTGACACCGCTCGGAGACAACGGGGACCGCGCCTCATCGGCGTTGGTCGGTCTCGGCGCCCAGCCGTTCTGACGTCGTCGTCGTTACCGTCCCCTGATGGGTGCCGCCGCAGACTGTGAGTCGATCGGCGTTGGGCTCCTGCGACAGCCGGTCAACTCGCTAACCACTCTCGCGTTTGTCGTCGCAGGAATCGTGGTGATGACGCGCCGACGGGAGCGGCGCTGGGTGGGTATCGCACTGATCGCCACCGGGATCGGGTCCTTTCTCTTCCACGGGCCGATGCCGACGGGAGGTGAATGGGCTCACGATCTCACCCTGGCGTGGCTGTTGTTGGTGGTCGCGGCCGACGGGACACGATGGGAAAGGTGGTCCCGGATCCCCTCACTCGTCGCTCTCGGCCTCCTGTTCGCCCTCGTTCCTGGCGTAGCCGACCCGGTGGCGTTGGCTCTGGCGGTTCTTGCCGTAGGCTCGGTCCTGAGAGCTGATCGATCCTCCGCTACCTGGGCGGCTGTCGCGCTGCTCATCGCAGGGGCAATTTTCGGTCGGCTGGGCGCCACCACCTGGCCTTTCTGTGACCCCGACTCGATGCTGCAACTGCATGGCCTGTGGCACCTGGCCGCGGCGACAGCGGTGACCATCTGGGCCATATCGACTCCGCCTCTCAGCCGATGATGAGCTCGCCGTCCTCGACCGTGACCTTTGCGGTGTCACCTTCGCTGAACTCACCGGAAAGCAGCCGTAATGCCAGCGGATCGGCGAGCTCGCGTTGGATTGTCCGCTTGAGGGGCCGGGCCCCGTAGACCGGGTCGAATCCCCTCTCGGCGAGCAGGTCCATTGCCTCGCCGGAGACCACGAGCTCGATTCTCCGCTCCGAGAGTCTTTGGTGGAGCGACTCCAGTTGGATCTCGACGATGCGGCGCAGGTTTTCGCGGGTGAGCCGGTCGAACACGATCATCTCATCGATGCGGTTGAGGAACTCCGGCCGGAACTGGGCCCGCACCGCTGACATCACTCTCTCCTGGATCACCTCGGGGGACACCTCTGACTGGATGTTCTCCGAGCCGAGGTTGGAAGTCATGATCAGGACCACATTGGAGAAGTCCACGGTTCGCCCATGTCCGTCCGTAAGCCGACCATCGTCGAGAAGTTGCAGGAGGATGTTGAATACATCGGGATGTGCCTTCTCCACCTCGTCAAGCAGCAGCACCGAGTAGGGTCGGCGGCGCACTGCCTCCGTGAGCTGGCCACCCTCCTCATAGCCCACGTAACCAGGGGGAGCCCCGATGAGACGGCTCACCGAGAACTTCTCCATGTACTCCGACATGTCGATGCGGACCATCGCCCTTTCGTCGTCGAAGAGGAAGTCGGCAAGCGCCCGGGCCAGTTCGGTCTTGCCGACCCCAGTTGGCCCGAGGAACAGGAAGGAGCCGGAAGGGCGGTTCGGATCGGAGAGGCCGGCCCGACTCCTGCGGACCGAGTTGGCCACCGCGGTGACGGCGTGATCCTGGCCGACAACCCTCCGATGCAGCTCCTCCTCGAGCCTGATCAGCTTCTGGGTCTCACCCTCCATCAGCTTCGAAACCGGGATCCCGGTCCAGCGGGCCACTACCTCGGCCACATCCTGCTCGGTCACCTCCTCCGAGAGCATCCTCCCCTGCTCGTGGAGACGCCCCAATTCGGCCTCCCTTTCCTCAAGCTGCGACTGAAGCGTGCCCAGGGTTCCGTAGCGAAGCTCGGCCGCTCTGGCCAGGTCACCCTCCCGCTCCGCCCTCTCGGCCGCGGCCCGGGCCTCCTCGATCTCCTCCTTGACGGACTGGATGGTGGTGATGACCTCTTTTTCCAGGTTCCAGCGCCCGGTCAGGGCGTCAATTTCCTCGGTCAGGTCGGCGATCTCCTGTTCGACGTCTTCGAATCGCTCCGCAGAGAGACGATCGCTCTCTTTCTTGAGGGCCTCCCGTTCGATTTCGAGCTGGATCCGGCGACGGGTCAACTCGTCTATCTCCTCGGGCATCGAGTCGATCTCGATGCGAAGCCGGCTGGCAGCCTCGTCCATGAGGTCGATGGATTTGTCAGGCAGGAAGCGGGCCGGGATGTAGCGATCGGAGAGAACCGCCGCCGCCACCAGGGCGGAGTCGGTGATCCTTACCCCGTGATGGACTTCGTATCGCTCCTTGAGCCCTCTGAGGATCCCGATGGTCTCCTCCACCGAGGGGGGCTCAACCATCACCGGCTGGAATCTGCGCTCCAGGGCGGCATCCTTCTCGATGTGCTTGCGGTACTCGTCGAGTGTGGTGGCACCGATGAGGCGAAGCTCTCCTCGAGCCAGCATCGGCTTCAGCATGTTGGAGGCATCCATGGCCCCCTCGGCCGCCCCGGCGCCCACCAGGGTGTGGAGCTCGTCCAAGAACGTGATGATCCCGCCCTCGGCGGCCTTGATCTCCTGAAGCACTGCCTTGAGCCGCTCTTCGAACTCGCCTCGGTACTTGGCCCCAGCCACCATCGAGCTCAGGTCGAGGGAGATGATTCGCTTGGTCTTGAGCCCCTCGGGGACGTCACCGTCGGCCACCCGGCGCGCCAAACCTTCGACGATGGCAGTCTTGCCCACCCCGGGCTCTCCGATCAGGACCGGGTTGTTCTTGGTCCGACGGGACAAGACCTGAATAACTCTCCGGATCTCGTCATCCCTTCCGATCACCGGGTCGAGACCACCCTTGCGAGCGTCGGCGGTGAGATCGCGCCCGTATTGCTCGAGGGCGTTGAAGGTCGATTCGGGATCGTCGCTGGTGACCCGCTGGTTTCCCCTCAATGTCTGCAACGCCTCGAGGATGGCGGTCGAATCGAGACCGGCTTCACGCAAGGCCTCGCCGGTGGGCGTGGTGTCCTCGGACAGCGCAAGCAGCAAATGCTCGACCGACAGGTAGTCGTCTCGAAGGCTCGAGCGATGACGGTCGGCATTGGCCAGCACCAGGTTGAGATCGGGGGAGGCACCGGTCTCGATGTCCCCGAACACCCTTGGCTCGCGGTCCAGAATCTCCTCGATCGCCCGACGTAGCTCCAGTGGTCGGAGCCCAAGACGGTCGAGGACGGGATAGACGATGCCTTCTGCCTGTCCGAGGAGGGCCAGGGTGAGATGCGCCGGCTGAACCGAGCCGTGGTTGTGGTCCCTGGCGATCTGGGTTGCGGAGAGGATGGCCTCCCGGCTTCGGGCGGTGAGCTTCTCGGGATTCATCCTGTCGACTCGCTGTAGACGGTGGATGATACGGTGGCCACACAAGGAGGTAGCGACGTGGACAACGATGTATGGCGTTGGTTATGGACGATCTTCGCCGTGGTAATGGGGATCGGCGAGATCTTCACTGCCGGGTTCTTCCTGCTCCCCTTTGCCATCGGCGCTGGTGTGGCGGCCATCCTGGCCTGGGCAGACGCTCCCATTCTGGCGCAGTGGCTGGTCTTCTTCGGTGTCTCCTTCGTCTCGTTCGCCTACCTGCGACGTCTCATAGCCCGTCAGGATGAAGGGGAACAGCCCAGGATCGGGGCCAACCGCTGGGTAGGTCTCGAGGGGATCGTGCTGGAGGCCATCGATCCCCATACCGGGGCGGGAATGGTCAGAGTCGCCACCGAGGAATGGCGGGCAACCGCGAGCCAGCCGATCGCCACGGACACCCGCATCGTCGTCCGCGAGGTGCGGGGCGCCCGGTTCGTGGTCGAGCCGGAAGAACAGTCATGAGTTTCGAGGAATAGGAAAGGAACGGATATGCAACCAGTGTTAATCCTGTTCGCCGTCATGGCGCTGGTGTTGATCGTCATCGCAGCAGCCGGCTTCAGGGTGGTCAGACCGTACGAGAAGGGGCTGATCGAGTTCCTGGGGAGGTACCAGCGGACGGTCGATTCCGGCCTGCGCTGGGTGCTCCCTTTTGTCAAGCGACTCACCAAGGTGGACATGCGCGAACGCGTGATCGACGTGCCCCCCCAGGAGGTGATCACCAAGGACAATGTCGTGGTCACGGTCGATGCAGTCATCTATTACGAGGCGACCGACCCGGTGAAGCTCGAGTACAACGTGGGCAACTTCATGCTGGCGGTGACCAAGCTGGCGCAAACCAATCTGAGAAACGTGGTCGGTGACCTCGATCTCGACTCCGCCCTCACCTCCCGCGAGGTGATCAACGCCAAGCTGCGCCAGATTCTCGACGACGCCACCGACAAATGGGGGGTGCGTGTGGTTCGCGTCGAGATACAGCGCATCGAACCGCCAACCGACGTCACCGACGCAATGCACCGTCAGATGAAGGCAGAACGCGACCGCCGTGCCGCGGTCACCGAAGCCGAGGGGCTGAAGCGGGCCGCGATCCTCAACGCAGAAGGTCACAAGGAGAGCCAGGTGCTTGAGGCGGACGGCCAGGCCGAGGCGATCAGGCGGGTCGCCGACGCCGAGAAGTACCAGAAGCTCACCGTTGCCGAAGGCGAAGGCCAGGCGATCGAACGGGTCTACGCCGCCATCCATAACGGAAATCCGACCCCCGACCTGATCGCCATTCGATATCTGGAGACACTGCAGCGAGTGGCCGACGGCCGAGCGACCAAGATCTTCCTACCCCTCGACACCAGCGGGGTCCTGGGCAGCGTGGCCGCTATTGGGGAGATGTTCAAAGAGACATCAAGCGAAGCTTGATGTCGTTGTCCGTAATCCGTTATCCGTGATGCGTTTCTGACGGTGAACGGAAGACGGAGAACGGATCACAGGGTTGCCAAGGAACGCCCAAGAGCGTTTCCGATCGCGGAGACCGTGTTCATCGTCTCGCCGAACCCTTCGAGTGTCAGACTCTGGGGGCCGTCGCTGAGGGCCTCCTCCGGTCGGTCGTGGACCTCGATGATTAACCCGTCGGCGCCGGCGGCCACTCCGGCCGCGGCGAGGCTCGGCACCAGGGAACGGCGGCCTGCCGCATGACTGGGGTCGATGATCACCGGGAGATGGGTCCGCTCCTTGAGAACAGGCACCGCACTGATGTCGAGGATTCCCCTGGTTGCCGTATCGAAGGAGCGGATCCCCCGCTCGCACAGGATCACCCTTGGATTCCCTGATCCGACGATGTACTCCGCCGCCAGCAGCAACTCTTCGATGGTCGACATCAACCCCCTCTTCAGGAGCACCGGCTTGGGTTGTTCGCCGACCGCCGACAGGAGCCGGAAGTTCTGCATGTTGCGACTACCGACCTGGAGCATGTCGACATATCGGTTCAGGAGAGGCACATCCTCGGGAGCGACGCATTCCGACACCACCCCCAGCCCGGTCGCCTCACGGGCCGCCGCCAGCAGCTGGAGGCCCTCCTCCCCCATGCCCTGAAAGCTATAGGGAGACGTCCGCGGCTTGAAGGCGCCTCCCCGGAGCAGGACCGCGCCGTGGTGGGCCACCCCGGCCGCGATCCGGTCGATCTGCCCTTCCGACTCCACAGAGCAGGGGCCGGCGATGATCACGACCTCGGGCCCGCCAACCACCACATCCTTGACCCGGACCATGGTCGGCGCGTTCCGCGCCTCCCGGGCCACGAACGGGTACAGGGGCGCCTCGATGCTCACCGAGGCCACCCCGACCAATGCGCCGATCGATTCGGCCATTCCCGGCTCGTAATCACCGATCACGCTGACGACGGTCGTCGACCCGGCCTCACCGACATGAACCCTCAACCCGTAGCCCTCGATGAAGCGGAGGATCGCCGCTTTCTGGGCGAGGGTGCAATCCTCGGTGAGGGTGGCGATCATGGCCGCAGACCCTCCAGGAACCTGGCCGGATCGTCGCCCCTGCCCAGTACCTCGACCAGGGCGCTCCCAACTATGACGCCGTCACAGTGCGGCACCAGGGACCGGACCTGATCGGCGCTCCTCACCCCGAATCCGGCCAGAACCGGAGCCAGCGAAAAGCTCCGTACCCGGTCGAGATAGCCGGCCACTTCCGGGCCGACTGCCGCAGAGCCACCGGTGGTTCCGGTCATGGTCACCGCGTAGGTGAACCCTTGGGAGGCGGCGCCGAGACGCCGCAACCGATCGTCATCCGTGACCGGGGTGACCAATTGCACCAATCCGATGCCGGAATGCCCGGCCGCATCCTCGAGCTCCGCGGCCTCTTCCAGAGGGAGGTCGGGCACCACCAGCGCGGCGACACCGACGCCCTGCAGGCGGGGAAGGAGACTTGGGTATCCGTAGGCCATGAGCGGATTCAAGTAGCTCATGACGATCAGAGGGACTGGCAGGGAGGGCAGCGCCTCCAGGGTCGTGATCACGGAGTCGAGGGTCGCTCCCCCCTCCAGCGCCACCCGGCTCGATTCCTGAATCGTTGCGCCGTCGGCCATCGGATCGCTGAATGGGATGCCGATCTCCACCGCTTCCGAGACCGCCGCAACTTCGACCAACGCCTCGGCAAAACCACTCAGCGTCGGAAATCCCGCAGTCAAATAGGGGACGATCGCCGGATCGTCGCCACGGAGCCGTTGCTCGAGCAGGCTCGCTTGGGTGAGCGTGGTCATCGATTCAGCCCTCGCAAGATGTCGATGTCCTTGTCCCCCCGGCCCGACAGCCCGACCAGGACCACAGCGCCCGGGCTCGTCGACAGCCATCTGCGAACCGCGGCAAGAGCATGACTCGATTCCAACGCGGGGAGGATTCCCTCGAGTCGGCCCAGCTCATCGAGGGCCAACAATGCCTCGTCGTCGGAAGCCTCTACATAGAGGGCACGCCCGGTTTCGGCCAGCCAGGCATGCTCGGGGCCGACGCCCGGGTAGTCGAGACCGGCGGAAATGGAGTGGGTTTCTTGAATCTGACCATCGCCGTCCTGGAGTATGAAAGAGAAGCTGCCGTGGAGGACACCGGGGCTTCCCCGACCGATGGTGGCCGCGTTTTGGCCCAGACCGGGCCCGCGACCTCCAGCTTCGACGCCGATCAGTTGCACCGGGCCCTCGAGGAAGGAGTGAAAGAGGCCAATTGCGTTGGATCCGCCACCTACGCAAGCGAAGGCGGCATCAGGAAGCCGACCAACCCTGTCCAACATCTGTTGTCGCGCCTCGCGGCCGATGACCGACTGCAGCTCTCGAACCAGCCAGGGATAGGGATGGGGCCCAACCACCGAGCCGAGTAGGTAATAGGTGTTGGTCGGATCAGTGACCCAGTCCCGAAGCGCTTCGTTGATGGCTGCCCGCAGGGTGGCGTCGCCGGAGACGACCGGAGCAACTTTGGCGCCGAGCAACCTCATCCGCTCTACGTTCGGAGCCTGGCGCTCGATGTCCACCGTCCCCATGTAGACGGTGCAGTCCAGCCCGAGACGGGCGCAGGCGGCGGCGGTGGCTACACCGTGTTGACCGGCTCCGGTCTCGGCGATCACCCGGCTCGCGCCCATCTCCCTCGCCAGCAGGGCCTGTCCGATTGCGTTGTTGATCTTGTGGGCCCCGGTGTGAGCCAGATCCTCCCGCTTCAGCCAGATCTCTCCTCCCCAGGCCGCACCGAGCCGGCTTGCCGCGGTCAGAGCCGTGGGCCGGCCCACCCAAGTCGCCAGTTCCCCCTGGTATCTGTCGAGGAAGCCAGGGTCGGTGAGGAGCCTGGTCGCGGCCTCTTCCAATCTGGTCAAGGCGGGCACCAGGATCTCTGGAACGTACCTGCCACCGAACCTGCCGAATCGGCCCATTTCGCTCAAAGTCTTGCTCCCCTCAGCTCGGCCGATCGTGCGGCCTCCACGAACGCCCTCATCAGGCCAGGGTCCTTCTCCCCAGGCCGCGCCTCGATCCCGGAGCTCACGTCGACACCATGGGGATGGATCAGCGAGATTGCCTCGCCCACATTCCCAGGATTGAGGCCTCCGGCCACTATGACCCGGTCCCGTTCCGCGAGGGCGGCGATACGGCCCCAGTCGGATTTCCTGCCCGTTCCGCCCTTGGCGGCGGTGTCGACCAGGACCATCCCCCTCTCTGTGCCTCTCAGTGCCATGGTCACCGCCTCCTCCAGACCATCGCCGTTGACCACCACAGGGAGGAGGGTGTCGGCTGGGAGGCCCGACCCCCTTCGATATTCCACCTGCAACAGGTCAGGCGCAACCTCAGCGAGAGCCCGTTCGATCAGATCCGGAGCAGGGTTGTTGAGCACTGCGACCCCGAGCACCGACGCCGGGAGCATGCGGTTCAGCCGGGCTGCATAGGAAAGAGGTATTTGACGCGAGGACGGGGTGAGCACGAACCCGACCGCACTGGCGCCGACCTCGATGGCCGTTTCCACGTCGGCAGGAGTCCTGAGGCCACAGAGTTTGACGAAGAGGCTCAAGAGACCACCTGCACCGTCTCCCGCCCCGCGGCGACCATGGCCGCCACCAACCCGGCGGGATCGTTCGATCTCATCAATGCCGAGCCGACCAGGGCGCCGCGGTAACCGAGACCGGCCACTCTGCGAACGTCGGTGGGGCCGAGCAACCCGCTTTCCGCCACCGAGGGCATGGCAGTGGGTAGACCGCCGGCGAGCTCGGCGTGCATCCCCGCCTCGATGCGCAACGTGTCCAGGTCGCGGCCATTGACGCCGACCACCATCCCGCCCCGTCCCTCCACGGCGGCAGTGATCCGGTTGAGATCAGATGTGCCGAAAGCCTCGAGCAGGGCGAACATGCCGGTCCGCTCGACCGCGTTGAGCATCATCGAGAGCGCTTCGTTGGAAAGGATCCGGGCGATGATCAACACTCCGTCGGCGCCGGCGGCTCTCGCCTCGAACACCTGATAGGGATCCACCAGAAAGTCTTTTCGCAGCACGGGGACCCGGGCTCCGGCGACCACCGCCTCCAACAACTCGAGAGAGCCGCCAAAGGCCTCCGGTTCGGTGAGAACCGACAGCATCGCGGCCCCGCCATCCTGGTAGGCGGCCGCACGTTCCAAGAGGTCGGTGTTGGCGAGCTCGCCTTCCGCCGGTGATCGGGGCTTGATCTCGGCGATCAGGTCGAAGACGGCCCCGAAGGCCCCCAGATCGTGAGGCGAGGGCATGGCGCGCGCCTTCTCGATGACCTTCTTCAGAGGACGCCCGGCAAGAGCCACGCCAACACGGGCCCGGGAGGATTGCTCCATGGATTGGAGGAACCTGCTCACGTCTTCTCCTTTGCACCGAATTCCCGCAGGCCGTCAAGCAGCGCCAGGGCCCGCCCGTCATCGAGGGCCGCCTCCGCCATCCGGGCCGCCGCCGCCGGGTCGGAGGCCCGCCCGGTGACCTCCAGGGCCAAGGCGGCTCCGAGGATGATCGAGTCGCGATGGGGCCCGGTCTCGCCCTCGAAGACCGCGGCCAGCCGATCGGCGTTGTGAGCCGGATCCCCGCCTGCCAGCGAGGCCGGGTCGCAGCGGGGCATTCCAAGGTCAGAAGGGTCGCGACTCGACCGGACGACCGAGCCGGGATGCACGTCGTAGAGGAGGAACTCCCCGATCGGGGACGGCTCATCCCAACCTGCTGCTCCGTGGAGCACGAAAGCACGGTCGATCTCGAGTCCGGAGAGGGCACCGGCCATCAGTTCGGCGGCCCGGGTGTCGAAGGCTCCCACCACGAGATGACGGGGACCGGCAGGATTGGTCAGCGGCCCCAGCATGTTGAAGACGGTACGAACCCCGAGTGCCTTTCGGATCGGGCCGACAATCGCCATTGCCGGGTGGTAGTGGGGAGCAAAGAGATAGGTGAATCCGAGAGCCTCGAAGCACCTCCTGGCCTGATCGGCTTCGAGAGGGATGGGAAGACCGATCGTCTCGAGGATGTCGGCACTGCCGGATTGGCTGGTCATGGACCTGTTCCCGTGTTTGACGACGGGGGCTCCGGCCGCCGCGGTGAGGAGAGCGGCCCCGGTGGAGAGGTTGAGCGACCCGGAGCGGTCGCCTCCGGTCCCGACCACGTCCACCGCTTCGGAGGCGTCGATGCCGGGATCGCTGGAAAGCCGTCGCATCGCCGACGCAAAGCCACGGACCTCGTCTGGTGTCTCCCCCTTCGCCCGCAGCGCGATCAGAAGGGCGCCCGCCATCGCCGGTTCGACATCACCACCGGTGAGGGTCATGAGCAACTCGTCGGCGGCCGACGGCGAAAGGTCAAGGCCGGCCAGCAGATCGTCGAGCATCTGTCTCATGCCACTTTCCCGGTGAGGTCGAGGAAGTTGCGGAGCAACAGGTCCCCGTGTGGGGTGAGCACGCTTTCGGGGTGGAACTGAACACCTTCCACCGGATACTCACGATGACGGACTCCCATGATCACCCCGTCCGAGGTGAAGGAGGTCACCACCAATTCCTTCGGAAGGTCCTGCTCCTGCACCGCAAGTGAGTGATAGCGACCGGCCTCGAAGGGATTGGGGAGACCGGCGTAGATCGTTGCCGAGTCGTGATAGACGGGAGAGGCCTTGCCGTGACGAAGCTCCTCGGCGCGTTCCACCCTTCCCCCGAGCGCCGCAGCCAGGGCCTGATGCCCCAGACAAACCCCAAGGATCGGGACCTCGGACAGCAGCCCGGCGATGACGTTCATCGATTCCCCGGCCGACTCGGGCCCACCCGGCCCTGGTGAAATCACCAGATGCGTGGGCTCCAGCTCGCGAGCGCTCTCGACGTCGATGTCGTCGTTGGTGCGAACGATCACTTCTGCACCCAGGATGCGGAGTGCCTGCACCACGTTGTAGGTGAAGGAGTCGTAGTTGTCGATGAGCAAGACCCGGCTCATAACCCATCCGCCGCACTCTCGAGGGCGCCGCGCATGGCGCCGCTCTTGGAGAGGACCTCTTCCCACTCCGTGGCGGGGACGCTGTCGGCAACGATCCCGGCTCCCGCCTGATAGGAGAAGGAGCCCTCGGACATGACGAGGGTCCTGATGGCGATGGCCTGATCCATGCTCCCGCCATGACCGAAATAACCCACGGTCCCGGCATAGATGCCCCGGGGCACGGGCTCCAGTTCCTGGAGGAGCTCGAGTGCCCGCACCTTGGGGGCCCCGACCACGGTCCCGGCGGGGAAGGCCGCGGCGAACAGGTCGAAGGCGTCGGTGGCAGGCTCGAGGATCCCGGTGACCCCGCTCACCAGATGCATGACGTGGCTATACCGCTCGATCGCCCGGTAGGGATCGACACGGATGGTGCCCGGCACCGCCACCCGCCCCAGGTCGTTCCGGGCCAGATCTACGAGCATGACATGCTCGGCCGCCTCCTTGGCATCGTCCAACAACTCGCCTTCCGCCCGCCGGTCCCGTTCCTCGTCGTTGTACCGGGGACGGGTCCCGGCAATGGGCCGCAACTCGGCGGCCGCCCCCCGGAGGCGAACCAGGGCCTCCGGTGAGGATCCGATGACCCGGGTCTCTCCCAGCTCGCAGAAATACATATATGGCGATGGGTTGAGCAGCCGGAGGCCCCGGTAGACATCAAATGGGTCGAGATCGGTCTGGCCCGTGAAACAGACCGATACCACCAATTGATAGACGTCACCGGCCGCGATGTGCTCGCGCGCCTCCTCAACGGCGCCCAGATAGTCGGCCTTCTGCATCGAGGGCAACGGCTCGCTGAACGACCCGCCCTCGTGCCTGACACCGGGCACCCCCCCGGCGAGCAGAGAGACCACCTCCGCCCGAAGGGCGAGGCGATCGGTCTCCGAACCGTCGTGAAGCAAGGCTGCTCGTCGGCTCAGATGGTCGAACACGATCACGCTAGGGGGCCCGTAAAGGAGGATCTCAGGGGTTGGCGATGGAGGGGGGATGGTGCCGGCCAGACGATGGGCGACGTCGAAGCTCACCGCGCCGACCAAACCGCCTGCGAAGGGGATCGACCCAGAGAGGGGCCCGGGGTTGGGAGCCGCGGCGAGGGCCTTGCGCAACCCGTCCATGAGGCCGGTCACTGTCCCATCGGTCTCGATGCGGGCCTCACCGACATCCACGGCGTGACCGTCACTGCGGACCTCGAGCCCTTCACCAAACCCGATGAAGGAATAACGGCCGATTCGATCGCCGTGCTCGACACTCTCCAAGAGGAAGCGAGGACGAAGTGGGCCCAGCTTCAAGTACACCGAAGTCGGGGTGTCCAGGTCTGCTGGGATGTCGAAGGGATGATTCAACGGGGCTCCTCTCACCGGTCAGGAAGACGAGCTCCTACAAAGAGAACCCACCTTCCAGGGCCGGAGGTGGGTCTTGGGTGTCAGAAATCCTGGGGATTATCCGACCGAAGCCACCTCCGGCACGGGCCAACGCCACCACCAGGTGGTCGAGGTCGGCGAGGTGATCGATCGGGCCATGTCGGGCGGAACGCTACGCCCCGGCCCACGCGTCGTCAAGAAGAGTTGCTATCCCGCGATCCGATTCATCGCTTCGAGCATGGCTTCGACATCGGAAGGGGCAACCGGGGGATAGAAGACCATGGTGTACTCATCGCAGCGTTCGCCTGGTTCCTCGTACCAACCCGCCACCCAAGTCCCGTCCGGATGCGGGCCAACCACACCTCGGGTGCCGTCGACGGTTATCTCACCCTTCTCGGCCGGCCACTCGACGTTGGGAAGTGTGCCCCGGATCAGGGCGATGGCGAGCGTCCCGTCGCTGCGACCATAGAAGGTGGTCTGGGTCCCACCCTCCGAGGTCCACACATCCATCTCGATCGTGTCTGGGTCGAGGGTGGCGGTGCCGACCCCCGCAGGGATAAAGGACAACTCATAGGGAGCCGCCGGGCACTCGATCGGTGGCTCGGTGGTGGTCGTCTCCAGGATCGTGGAGGTTGGGGAAGCAGTCGTCGTCGTGTCACCTGCGGTGCCCGAAGCGCAGGCGGCCACCAGGATCAGCGAGGCCAAGAACAGCCGTTTCATCGAGGAGCGATGATATGAGTCGACGGACCGCTATCCAGGGAGCAGGCTGAGGATCAACCCAGCGCCCGGAGATACCCGTCCCGCGAGCCGATGTAGATGACTCCGTCCCAGACGGCAGCCGTCGACTCGAGGCAAGTTTCGCCGAGATCGACCGACCAGGCCCTGACCGGGGACCGCGGATCCTCCAGCGAGTAGCCGCGGACGTCACCCATGCAGGTCGCGGTCACCAGCATCCCGTCGACGATGGCCGGGGAGGACCAGGTATGCCAGCCGACCTCATCGGACCAGAGGATCTCACCATTCGCGGCGTCGACTGCAATCAACTTTCCCTGATGAGTGTTGTCGTAAACGACACCCTGATAGACCGCCGGCGTGCTCCAGGTTCCCGATTGCTCGCTGCCGGCCGTGAGATCGATGCCCCACACCCGGGGGTCACCGTCGGTGTAGGGATCCAGCTTGAGCAGTTGGCCCACCTCCCGGCTCCGGTCGATGTTGGCCTGAGTCCGGTAACCGGGCCCGACCTGGTTCGGTTTCAGGTTCACCGCTGCGTAGAGCATCCCCTCGGCATCGACCACCAGCGAGGCGTCGATGTCGCCTCCCGCCCAGTAGTCGAAGACGATCGGCGCCTCACCCTCCCGCACCCGGCTCACGTCGAGACCGACGATCCTCCCCGCCGAGTTGGCGAAGTAGACACGCTGCTCGTAGAGAACCGGTGAGTTCTCGATCGAGACATTGCCCCCGGCGGTGGCAATGAGCTCATCGGTATATCCAGGCATCTCTAACAGGATCTGGGGGTCGACGGTCACCTTGCCGTTGTCGGCGTAGCCACGGTTCAACTCCACCGCGAAGAACCAACTGTTTTCGCCACCGACATACAGGATGTCGTCAACGACGGCACCGTTGGAATCCCAGTCATCATTCCAGGTTCCGGCGACGTCGAAGGCGTCCATGGACCAAAGCTCAACGGGCTCGTCGCCGTCGAGACCGAGGATCCGGTACTTGTTGTCACGAGAGCCGAAGTAGAGAAGGGGAAACCCGTCCGGATCGACCGTCACCGACCCCTTGATCAAGTCCCCGGTCTGAAACTCGGGTCTCAGATCCTCTCCGGTCCCGGCATCGACGAAATGAACCGCCGAGTCGTAGGCGCCGAAAATGAGCTCGGTGACCCCGTCGGGTCGCTCCCAAACTGCCGGCTGACCGGTCCACCCCATACCGCACCATTGAGTGGTCTCACCGAGGTTGGTCGACGTGCTGCACATGGCGGTGTCGGGATAGCTCCAGAGGACCGAAGGTTGATCACTCACCGCCCCGGTGCCGTAGTAGCTGCGGGTCGGATTGCCCCGGAACATGGTCAACCCGATCGTGGTCCCCCAGGGTTGGCCAACGGTGAAGCCGGGGACGGTGTCGGCGGGGCGCTCGCCTGGGGGTTGGGTGCCAGTCGGGGTGGTCGTCGTTGTTTCCCCGGGCGTGGTCGAGCCGGAGTCGACCGCCGAACCGGTCGTGGTGGCGCCAGCCTCCGGGATCGTGGTGTCTCCAGGAGTCGAGGGAGCTTCGTCGCGGGTCACCAGGAAGATCCCGAGGCCGAGGACCAGACCGGTGACCAGGACGATCAGGACCTGCCCGAAACGCTGGTTCATGCCCGTCGATCTCTCATGAGGGAGGCGCACAGCCCGGTTCCCCGGTCAATACCGGATGCCCGGAGCTTTCGATCATGGCCGGGATGAGACATCCCTCGATTCTCCCATCGGGGGCAACAACCGCGCGGGCAACCGCGGTGGTCGAGCCGGCAATTGAGAAATGTGGCCATACGAAGTTCCCCAGGGACCAGAAGACCGGGCGGCCGTCGATGACTTCGAGCGGCTGCAGCCGATGCGGGTGATGCCCGAAGATGATATCGGCTCCCGCCTCGATCATCGCTTCGGCCCGCTCGACGTCCTCGGGTCGGGGGGCGGTGTCGAGCTCGACACCCCAGTGGATCGCCACGACGACCAGGTCGGCTTGAGCAGCCGCGGCTTGGACTGCGGCCACCAACGATGAGATGTCGTCACCGTCCCTGATGCCGGCCAGGTCGTCAGTGGCGAACCACGATGCATCGCCGACCACGCCTCCGAAGCCGATCACCGCCACTTTCCATCCCCCCATCTCGAAAAGCGCCGGCGCACCGGCCTCGGCGGCGTTGGCTCCAGCCCCAACCGGGAAGGCTCCTGCAGCAGTCACGTTGCCCCTGCCCTCGACCAGAGCCTCCTTCCCGTAGTCGCCGGAGTGGTTGTTGCCCAGGTTCACGACCTCGATCCCGTTGGCCGCCAGCGAGGCAAGGGATTCGGGCGGGCAACGGAACACGAAATCCTTGTCGAGCGGGCTCCCCGAGGCCGAAGGAGCACATTCCAGATTGATCACGGTCAGGTCGTCCTCCACAAAGAGACCATCGAGGCCGGACCAGGCGTGATCCCAGCCCTCGACGGCCAAGGCCGGGATGTAGCCCGGGTCCAGATTGACGTCTCCCGTGCCCTGGATGACCAGCCAACCCTTCTCCGGGAGCGTGGAGGTGGTCGTGGTCGACGAGCTGGTGGTTGTGGACGACCCCGGGGTGCTGGTGACAGTCGCGGTGTTCGAGCCCAGGACCAGGGCGACAGTGCTCGAGGTGGTCCCGGCCTCGGAGCCGATCAGCCTCCAAATGGTGAAGACCGCGGCAGCGGCAGCCATCCCAGCAAGGACAAACACGAGAAGGCGAAATGTTCGGGACACCAGAGGCGAAGGCTAAAACCCTCCACCCGTTTATACGTTCAACGCTTTGCCAGCAACGCCAGAACCCGGCTGACCACACCCGGGGCGTCCATACCGACCGCTTCGTGGAGGTCGGAGGGCGAGCCGAAGGGGAGGAATTGGTCGGGAACCCCGACACAGGTGAACTCCTTGGTCAACCCGGCGGACGAGAAGGCCTCCATCACTGCGGCACCGAATCCACCGGCGATGACATTGTCCTCCAGGGTGACCACGTGCGTCACCGGGCTGGCCCATTCCAGGATGCGGGGATCGAGGGGCTTCACCCAGCGGGCATTGACCACGCCAATGGAAACCCCCTTCTCGGCGAGGTCGAGAGCCGCCTTTTCGGCGACCTCGACCATCCGGCCAACCGCCACCAGCAGGACGTCGGAGCCGATGCTGAGGAGCTGGGCTTCCCCAATCGGGATCGGCGCCACCGGGATGGCGGGGACCGATACCGCCGCACCTTTCGGGTAGCGGATGGCGATCGGGCCGTCGTGATCCACCGCCGTCTCGATCATGGCGCAGAGCTCGGTGGCATCGGCGGGTGCCCCCACCACCATGTTGGGGATCATCCGCAAATAGGAGAGATCAAAGACACCGTGGTGGGAAGGGCCATCGGGGCCGGTGATCCCCGCCCGGTCGAGGAGGAAGACCACGGGCAGGTCGTGGAGGGCGACGTCGGCCACGATCTGGTCGAATCCACGTTGGAGAAAAGCCGAATAGACAGCAACCACCGGCTTCTTGCCGGCCATCGCCATCCCCGCGGCCAAGGTGACTGCGTGTTGCTCGGCGATGGCGGTGTCGTAGACGCGGTCGGGGAAGCGTTGTGACATCTGCATCAGCCCGGCGGTGCTGACCATCGCCGCCGAGATCCCCACCATGTCGGGCCGGCGCGCCGCGGCCTCGGCAATCGCCTGGCCCGCCACATCGGTGAGCTTGAGCTCGGTCTTCAACGCCTTCCCGGTCGCCACGTCGAAGCTGCCGACACCGTGCAGCTTCTCCAATTCGTCCTCGATCGCCGGCTTATACCCGCTGCCCTTCTCGGTGACGACATGAACCACCACCGGACGGTCGTAGGTCTTGGCGATAGTGAGGGTCTCCTCCAGGAGCGCAAGGTCATGGCCGTCGATGCGCCCCGTGTACTTGAGGTCCAGGGCGTCAAAGACGGTCGACGGCTCGAGTATCTGCTTCACCGCGTCCTTGAGACGCCCCGCCAACTCGTCGGCCGTCTCGCCCACCAGAGGAATGCCACGGAGCATCCGGCCCAAAACGCGCTTGGTCCGCTCGTACCGGGGATCGAAGCGGTAGTGCGCCAGGTTGGCCAAAGCGGCAATCCCGCCCACAGTCGGGGCGTAGGAACGGCCGTTGTCGTTGAGCACGATGATGAGACGCGGCGGTCTCGCCACCGCGATGTGGTTCAGCGCCTCATAGGCCATGCCCCCGGTCATGGCCCCGTCCCCGGCCACGGCCACGGTGTAGCCCGGAAAGCCGGAGAGGGCATGGCCCAGGGCGTAGGAGAGTGAAGTGGAGGCGTGGCTGTTCTCCACGAAGTCGTGTGGGGACTCGGCACGGCTCGGGTAGCCGGACAGGCCACCGGTGTGACGCAGCTGGTCGAAATCCGCCCTCCTCCCGGTGACCAGCTTGTGCACATACGCCTGGTGCCCCACGTCCCAGATGATTCGATCGTTCGGGGAATCGAAGACCCGATGAAGGGCAAGTGTGAGCTCGACGACACCGAGATTCGGAGAGAGATGTCCTCCGTGGATGGACACCTTGTCGATGATGAAAGCGCGGATCTCTTCGATCAGCGTCTGAAGTTCATCCGCGCTCAACCCACGGAGGTCGGCCGGGCTCGCGATGGTTTCGAGTATGGACATGGGGGATCAGGCGAAAGCCGCGATCAGGCTAGCTAGTGCCCAGCGATGTCCCCATCGAGAACCGGGAGCCGAACGGTGAACACCGAGCCCCTCCCCAGTTCGCTCTCCACTTCCACGCTGCCGCGGTGACTCTCCACCACGTGTTTCACGATCGCCAGACCGAGACCGGTGCCACCAGTTGACCGGGAACGTGCGGTGTCCACGCGGTAGAACCGCTCGAACACCCGTCCCAGGTCCCTGGTCGAAATCCCGTCTCCGGTGTCCGAGATCCTGAGGACGGCCTCTCCGCCCACGGTCTCGAGAACCGCGCCGACCGATCCCCCGGCGCCGGTGTAGCGGATCGCGTTGTCCAGGAGGTTGCGAACGGCGATGGCAACGTCGCGCCGACTACCGGCGATCTGGGTTGGCGTCAGCTCCATCGAGAGCTCGATCCCTTCCTCCTCGGCCACCGGCCGGAAACGCTCCAACTCCTCGCGGACCAGGAGGTCGAGGCTGAGCGGGTCGAGTTCGGGCTGGTCGCGCTCGAGTCGGGAGAGATCGAGAAGATCCCCCATCAGCCGATCGAGTTGTCTCGCCGATCGCTCGATCTGTTGGGCGAAGGCCAGAGATGAGTCATCGTGACGAGCCACGGCGATCTGGAGGGCCTCGGACGAGGCGATGATCGCCGAAACCGGGGTCTTCAACTCGTGAGCCGCGTTGGCCACGAAGTCCCGCCGGATCGATGCCACCCGATCGAGGTCGGTGACATCGACCACGACCAACAGGATCCGGTTGTCGTCCGAGAACGGGGTGGCAACCCCACGCAACCGGCGAATGGGCTTGCCGTGCTCGGTCACACGCTCCACCGTCTGACGCCCTTCCCGGCACTCGCGCACCGCATTCTGGAAGGGAAACGGCGCTAGACCGGAGAGAGTGTCCGGGACGGCGCCGAGCATCTCCGAGGCCGAGGGGTTGGCATATATCACTTCGTCTGCCTCGGAGAAGAGAACGGCTCCCTGAGGCAAGGCCCCCAGCACCATCTCCAGCGTCTCGGTGGCCCGCTCGGCTTGGAGCACCCGGCCCCGCTGTCCTTCATTCAGATTCGTGATCGCCAGCCCCAGCTCATCCAGTTCGCGAATCTGTGAGCGAGGCACTTCTTGGCCTTCACCTTCCACGATGGCGAGGGTCTCGTTGGTGAGCTCGGCGACCGGCGCCGCCATTCTCCGGGCCAGGAGCGCAATCACGGCCAATCCCACCATTCCCCCCAAGATCGATGTCAACAGGATCGAATTGCGCTGATCGGCAGAGAACGCGGCCGATTGCAGGATGAACCAAGTGAGGATCCCGACCAGAACCACATATGCCAGGCCGAAGTAGACGAAGAGGCGCGTCGCCAGTGAGGTCCGCCCCGGCTCGCTGCGGCTACTCATCCACGAATTTGTAGCCGAGCCCGCGCACCGTCATTATGTGAACCGGTCCCGACGGATCAGGCTCCAACTTCTGACGCAAACGTTTGATGTGCACATCGAGGGTCTTGGTGTCCCCGAAGTAGGACGGGCCCCACACCTCGTCGATCAGGGTATGGCGGGTGACGAGCCGATTCTTGCGGCGCATAAGCGATTCCAGCAGCTCGAACTCCTTGGGTCGCAAGTCCACCGGCTCACCGTTCAAGCGTGCCTGGTGGGCGTCGATGTCGAGCGCGATCGCTCCTCCCCGGAGCACTTCGTTCGACTCGGAAAGCACCCCGCTCTTCGCCGCCCGACGCAGGTGAGCCCTCACCCTCGCGATCAGCTCACGCATCGAGAAGGGCTTCGTCATGTAGTCATCCGCCCCGAGTTCCAGACCGGCGACCTTGTCAGCCTCTGCGTCTTTGGCGGTCAGCATGATGATCGGGACGTCGGACGACGAGCGGATCTGGCGGCAGACGTCGAGCCCCGACATCCCGGGAAGCATCAAGTCGAGAAGAACCAGGTCGGGTTGGTTGACCCGGGCCGACTCGAGCCCGCTGACTCCGGATTCGGCGACAAGGACATCGAAACCCTCGGTGTTCAGGGCGTATCGGACCGATTCTGCGAGACCCGGCTCGTCTTCTACGACAAGTATCCGATGTGGCCTTCGGTCAGATGGGACTGTCATCGGCTGATCGGTTGAGACCTGGCTTGATGAACTCGGTCCGCGCACCGGTGATCAGATAAGCCGTCTGCTCTGCGAAGTCGACGGCCTGGTCACCGATCCGCTCCAGGGCCCGGGCCACCATGAGGATCTTGCTCGCCCACTCCAGCATCTGAGGGTTGCTGCCGACGGCGACGATCTCTTTGTACATGTTGGCGTTGAGACGGTCCACCGGTGAATCCATGTCCGGCAACAGCCTCGCCTCTTCGAGGTCGTGTCGGACATATGCCTCGGAAGCCGTGCGAATCATCGGTCGCACCAAATCACCCATCTCACGGATCTGTTCCACCATCCGCTCCACCCTGGGCAGCCCCTCGTTGAGCCTGGTGACCTTTGCGATGTTGACGCACTGGTCGCCCATGCGCTCGAAGGTCTGGTTCAGCTGGAGCAGGACCGTCATCTTGCGCAGGTCGGAGCCAAGCGGCTGGAACCGGGCCATGAGCTTGGTCCAGTGGCCGTGGACGTCGAGGTGGATGCGATCTATGTCGTCATCGAGCTTGATGACCTGCGCGGCGAGGGCGACATCGCCGATGCAGACGGCTTCAACCGCCATCTCCACCATTTGCTCGGCGCGGTCGACCATGCTGAGCACGTCGTGCTCCAGCGATTCCAGTTCCTGATGAAAATGGAGATTGGTGTCTGTGACGTCGGTCACCCGAATCGTCCCGTTATGTAGTCCTCGGTCAGTTTCTGGCCCGGAGAGGTGAAGATCTCGTCCGTCTGGCTGTACTCCACAAGGTACCCCGTTCGCTGTCCCTGTTCGTCGACCCTCACCGAGAAGAAGGCGGTTTGGTCCGAAATCCGGGCGGCCTGCTGCATGTTGTGGGTGACGATGACGATCGTGTAATCCTTCTTCAGCTCCAACATCAGCTCCTCGATCTTGAGAGTGGCGATGGGGTCCAATGACGAGCAGGGCTCATCCATCAGAACCACATCGGGGCTGGTGGCTATCGCACGGGCGATACACAAACGCTGCTGCTGACCACCGGACAGCGCCATCCCCGACTCTTTGAGCTTGTCCTTCACCTCATCCCATAGGGCTGCCTTGGTCAGGGTCTCCTCCACCAAGTCGTCGTAATTGCCCTTCCAGCCGGCGATCTTGGGGCCGTAGACGATGTTCTCGTAGATGCTCTTGGGGAAAGGGTTTGGCTTCTGGAAGACCATCCCGATACGTCGTCTCACCTCGACCGGATCGACCCTCTCGCCATACAGATCCACCCCGTGGTACTCCACCTTGCCCTCGACCCGAGCGGTCTCGATCAGGTCGTTCATACGGTTGAAACAGCGCAACACGGTCGACTTGCCGCATCCGGAGGGCCCAATGAGAGCGGTTATCTGATTCTGGCGGATGTCCATGTCGACATCTTTCACGGCCCGGAAAGTGCCGTAATAGACGGTCAGCTTCCCGACATCGAAGATCAGCGGCTGATCCGCTCGGGGTACGGTCTCAGCCGCCTTCGCCACTCTGATCGCTTCCTCGGCGAGAGCGGTTTCCGTAGCTGATTCGAGGCTGGTGGTGTCGATGTCGGTGGTCAAGCCATCGCCTTGCTCGTGATTCATCGGTATCTCCGCTCGAAGCGGTCCCTGGCAAGGACGGCCGCCGCATTCACTGTCAGCAGCATCACCAATAAGACGACGATGGCGGCCGCGGTCAAAGAGACGAACCCGGCCTGTGGCTGTCGAGCGAAGTTGTAAATGATGATCGGCAACGCGGTATAGGGCTGGTTGGACACCAGATCCACAAACGAGGCATCGTTGGCGACACTGAAGTAGAGCGAAAGCTGGGCACCGGCCAGCAGCAGGGCGGCCGACTCTCCGAAAGCGCGGGCAATGGTCAATACCGACCCGGTGAGGATGGCGGGAAAGGCCACCGGGAGGATATGGTGCCGGATCGTCTCCCATCGCGTGGCCCCGACCGCCAGAGATGCATCTCTCAGCCCTCGAGGAACCGCCCGCAATGCCTCTGCTGTGGTGATGATCATGATGGGGAGCACCAGCACGGCCAGGGTCAGCCCGCCAGCGATCACGTTCCGACCACCTATGCCTCCCTCGGCGCCGAATACGCCCCCCATGAAGATCTCGACGAAGAGGAAAAGACCGAGTATTCCATAGACGATCGAGGGCACCCCGGCCAGGTTGCGAATGTTGGCCCCGATGAACCTGGTCACGCGATTGTCCGAGGCGTATTCCTCCAAATACACAGCCGCCGCCACGCCCAACGGGAAAGCAACCACGATCACGAAACCGATGAGGGCCAACGACCCCATGATTCCCTGCCAGATCCCTGCTTCCTCGGCCGAGGGTGACAAGGAGTCAGTGACAAACGAAAGCCCTCTGGACTGAAACACCGGCATCGCAGCAGCGATGGTGTCCGCAAGAAGGGTGATGAGGATGACCACCGAGGAAAGCAGCGTGAACAGCAGCGTGAAGGCCACCAATGTGTCGACTGGGCTGAGGCGACGCCCCTCGATCGACTGACGGACGAGCTCGGTGGCTGACAAAGCCTCCGCGTGGGCACTCATATCAGTACCTCTGCCTGTAACGACGCACCAATCGCTCGCTCATGACGTTCAGCCCGAGAGTCAGGGCGAACAACACGAGCCCGACGAAGAACAACGATTGGAAGGCGGAGACGTCGCCGGCCACCTGGTCGGAGCCCACTGCCAGGTTGGCCATGGCACCGGTCATGGTCAGTCCCCCCTCGATCGGGTTGAGGTTGAGGATCCCGTTGAGACCGGCGGCCAGGGCGACCACCATCGTTTCCCCAACCGCACGCGAGATACCGAGGATCATTGCGGCGATGATCCCCGAGATGGCAGCCGGAAACACGACCCGGAGCGCGGTGTGCCATCGCTTGGCACCCAGGCCGTAGGAGGCCTCCCGTAACGACAGCGGCACCGCCCGCATCGCGTCCTCCGCAACAGAGGCCACCAGGGGAACGGTCAAGATCCCGACCGCGATCCCAGCCGAGAGGAGATTGGCGCTTTGGGCACCGGGAAACAACCCGCGAACGATGTTGGGGCTTATGAATTGGAGAGCGAAGAATCCGAGCACCACTGACGGGATACCGGCCAGGATCTCCAGGGTCGGCTTCAACACCCGACGCACACCGGAACGGGCGTACTCGGAGAGGTAAACCGCGGATCCGAGTCCGAAGGGGACCGCCACCAGCATGGCGATACCGGTGATTATCAGAGAATGGACCAGGAGCGCAGGCAACTGGAACCGCCCCCGACGTGGGAACCAGCCATCGGCCCACAACTGGTTCAATTCGATCGATGACACAAAGCTCGATGCCTTACCCACGAGGGCAAGAACGATCGCGAGCGAGATGAGGATCGAGAATGTGGCGGCCGCGAAAAAGACCGCCTTCACCAGGCGCTCACGTCGGCGGCGACGGATATCGCCGCTCAGGTCGATGATCGTGCCCCCCGGTGTCTTGGCGATGACCATAGATGCTCAGTAGAGGATACATCCGAGGGGCGGGGCGGTTGCCCGGCCCCTCGGATCTCGACGCATCAACCCGCTGCGCCTTCCCAGGCGGCCCGGGTGGCCGCGACGTCATCCGCGGGCAATTGAACGAATCCGGCGTCGGAAACCCACGCCAGACCTTCCTCCGACAGGTAGTAGTCGACGAATGCGGCCAGTTCGGGGCGGCTGGCCAGGTCGTTGGTCTTCACGTAGATGAACAACGGCCGCGACAGTGGGTACTCGAAACCGGCGATGGTCTCTGGCGTCGGTGCAACGCAACCCGACTCACCGCTGTCGATCTCGATCGCCTTGAGCACATCCTGGTTCTCCTCGAAGAAGGCGAACCCGACCCATCCCAGCGAGGTGGGGTTCTCGCTAATGCCCTGGACGATCACGTTGTCGTTCTGCGAGGCGTTGTAGTCGGCACGGGTGAAAGCGTTGTCCTCGCCCAACCGCTCCTCGGAGAGTTTGGTGATCACGAGCTCGACAAAGGTGTCGTAGGTGCCGGATTCCTCACCAGGAGCGGTGATCACCAACGGCTCGTCGGGATAGGGGGCATGGGGAGCGCCCAACTCGGCGGCCAGGTCGTTGGCGTCCGACCAACTGGCAAAGCCCTCCGACTCCGGCCCCAACAAGGCGTACAGATCGGTGAAAGCCAGACAGCTAACAGACTCGTTGGCCGGGTTGGTCATCACCGTTAACCCGTCCGTGGCGATGTGGAGCTCGACATACTCGACCCCGGCCGCTTCGCAGGCTGCAGCTTCCTCGTCCTTGATCGGGCGGGAAGCGTCGGAGATATCAGTCTCTCCGTTACAGAACCTGGCGAAACCATCGCCGGTTCCTGGGCCCTCGACAGAGGTGGCCACACCAGGGTTCGCTTCGTCGAACGCCTTTCCAACCCGAGCCGTGATCGGCTCGACCGTCGAGGATCCCGATACCACGATGCTGCCGGAAGCATTGCCATTGGCGCCATCAGCGTTGGTCGTGGATGCCTCACCCCCTCCATCGCCACAGGCGGCGAGGACCAGGGCGAGGACCGCTACCAGACCGGCCAGTCTCTTGATTCGGACGTTCATCCCTTTGTCACTCCTTTTCGGAACCGGTTCACTGCCGGTGAAGCTAAGAACACCGCTTTACCGACGGCCCAAGGCGGCGTGAACGGGAGATGAACGTTTAGGGCACCCCCGGCTACCCGCAATGCGCATTACCCAATACGTATTGCATGAAACGGCGGCGAAGCCGCCTACAGATGCGCCGAGGCTCGGACCCGCGCCAGATCCTGAAGGACCATATGGGCGTCGACTCCCGATTCGACAGGGACCCGGGCCCATGTCCCGTCCGGGGAGAGCTTCCAAGCCAGCTGGTCGTCCGCCATGAGCACGTCGATGACCTCGTCGATCCGGAACTGGAGGTCCGGGTCTGTGATCGGAGCCAGGGCTTCGACCCGCCGATCGAGATTCCGTGGCATCAGGTCGGCCGAGCCTATGTAGTAGTGCCGGGTCCGGCCCCGCGCCCCGAACCGATAGACCCTGGAGTGCTCCAGGTAGCGGCCAACAATCGAGCGCACCGTGATGTTCTCCGACAATCCTGGGACGCCGGGTCGGAGACAAGAGATGCCCCGAATGATGAGGTCGATGCGGGTGCCGGCTTGGGAGGCCTCATACAACGACTCGATGATTCGGGCGTCGACCAGGGAGTTCATCTTCATCGTGATATGCCCGTCGGGGCGCCCCGCCTCGTCATCTATGAGCTCGGTTATCCGATTCCTGATCCCGTTGGGCGACACCGCGAGCTTGCGGTAGCTGGTCTGGCGTGAGTAGCCGGTCAGATAGTTGAAGATATCCGAGAGATCCGAGCCGAGGTCGGGGTCGGCGGTGAGTAGGGCGACATCCTCATAGCTTCGGGCCGTCTTCTCGTTGTAGTTGCCGGTCCCGATATGGGCGTAACGGGCGACTCCTTCACCCTCCCGCCTCACCACCAGGGTCAACTTGGTATGGGTCTTGAGACCGACCACGCCGTACATCACGTGTACCCCGGCATCCTCCAGTCTCTGAGCCCATTCGATGTTGCGCTCCTCGTCGAAACGGGCCTTGAGCTCAACGAGGGCCACCACCTGTTTGCCTGACTCCGCCGCCTTTATCAGCGAGCCCATTATCGGGCTGCTGCTCGAGGTCCGGTAGAGGGTCATCTTGATCGCCAGTACCCGAGGGTCGCGAGCCGCCCGATCGATGAATGCCTCGACGGTGGGCGTGAACGAGTCGTACGGATGATGAGCGATCAGATCGCCCTGTCGGATGACCTCGAAGATGTCGACTGAGTCGCCGGCCGGAGCAGCGAGACGCGAAGGGGTAACCCCGGGAAATGTCTCGAACTTCAAGTCGGGCCGGTCGAGGTCGTACAGGCCAAAGAGCCCGGAGAGATCCAGCGGACCCTCAACCTGGTAAACGTCGTCCTCGCTAGCCCCCATCTCACGCATCAGAAGATCGAGGACCTCGCCCGGCATGTCCGGGTGGGTCTCCAAGCGCACCACCCGCCCGAAGCGCCTTTGGGTGAGCTCGGACTCGATCGCCATCAGGAGGTCGCCTCCCTCGTCTTCCTCGATGTCGATGTCGGCGTTTCGGGTCACCCTGAACACGTGGTGGCCCAATACCTCCATTCCCGGGAACAAGGCTCCTAGATGGACCGCGATCACCTGCTCGAGTGGGACGAAACGCTCTCCGTCAGGCAGAACCACAAACCGGGGCAGGATTGGTGGGACCTTGACCCGAGCGAACCTGGCGAGGCCGGTATCCGGGTTCCGCACGAACACCGCCATGTTGAGGGAGAGGTTGGAGATATACGGGAATGGGTGGGACGGGTCGACCGCCAGAGGTGTCACTACGGGGAACACGAGTTCCCGGAACTGATCATCGAGGAACGCCCGATCGTCATCATCGAGGGTCGGATAGTCGCTGAAAACGATGCCTTCGCTGCCCAATGCAGGAGCCAGCTCCGAGAGAAACTCCTTGGAGATCGCCTCGTATTGGACGTCGACCACGTTCCTGATGGCGGCGAGTTGCTGGCTCGGAGTCATCCCATCGGGCGGGGTGGCACCGACACCATGAGCCACCTGCTCCTTGAGACCGGCCACCCGCACCTGGAAGAACTCGTCGAGGTTGCCTGACCAGATGGCGAGGAACTTGGCGCGTTCGAGGAGCGGGAAGTCTTGTCGTTGCGAGAGGGCCAGAACCCGTCGACTGAACTCGAGCCAGGAGAGCTCTCGATTCAAGAAATGATCGGGGTCGAAATGTTCCACTTCGCTGGTACTGAATACCACGGCATGTCACCGATCGGTCAACTTCGACCTGTCCCCAGGCCGCCAAGTAAGAAGAGACGCATATGCATCGTGACCGATTCGATGCGATCCTCGGGATTTGCCGCAGAGAGCACGGTGCGGGCTGCCGACATGATCGAGTCCTGAATCAGTCTTCCGGCGAGGTCAGGGGGCATCGATCGAAAGTCACCCGAGGCCACCCCGGCGTGATAGAGCCCGACCATTGCTTCTGCCAATGTTGCATGGGTGGCACGGATTCGGACCTCCGCTTCGGGCCCCATTCGGCCCACCTCACGGTGCAGGATCACCCCCAACACCGGGTCACTGATCACAAATTCGACTGTTTTGGATGCCAGGTCGGCGAGGCGACCAGCGGCGCTCCCGGTCTGAGGCACGGCGCCGAGGAGGTCGTCGACCACACCCGGCAGCTCTTCCTCGACGAGAGTGGCGATGAGATCGTCTCGATCAGTGAAGTAGTCATAGAGGGTGGTGCGCCCGACACCCGCGGCGAGGGCGATCTCACCCAACGGGAGGTCGGCAGTGCCGGCCTCTTGGATCAGGGCCTTGGCCGCGTCGAGCAGTGCGCTCCTGGTGAGCGCCTTGTGCTCGTCTATGGAGGCGGCCCGAATTCGCGGCATCGAAGGTTGAAAGGCTATCCCGACTTGGTGGCAACGGCTACCAGTCTTGCCGTTGTTCCGTAGACCAGATGGCGTAGATTCGCCAGGACAGGAGGAGCCTATGCCCAACGAGCAGGGATCAGAGAGCGCCGCAGCCGGCACCGAGGCTGTCCGGGTCCAGACCCGAGCCCATCCCTGGAGCGGGCTCTTTCTAGGAATCCTGCTCGGCCTTTCGATCGCGGTGATCCTCCAGCAGGCAGGAATGTGGCCGATCGACCGATTGCTCGCGTTCGGTCTCGCCGGCCTCTTCGGCCTCATCGGCACTCTCGTCACCAGTTGGGGAAGGGAGCGGGTTTCGGCGTTCTCCATGATCGCGCCGCTTGTCATCTCGGGGGGGATGATCGCCTGGGGAGCAACGGGTCTCACCCAGCTCAACGAAGCAGGTGAGCTCAACGGAGGATGCACCGTCGAAGCGGCGTCGGACGTGGACACCACGATCGTGACCGACACCACCCGACAGGACCCCTTCGAGGTGGACCCCGAAGGTGGTCTCTCCTGGCTCGCCACCTCGCCTGGCCCGATCATGGATCACACCTGGGAGATCTGGGTCGACGTCGGCGGGTTTGCGGTTGTCGTGGCAGAAGGTGGCGACCCGAACAGCGCCGGCAGCATGGAAAACCACGGCGACGTACCCGACGTCTCGGTGTATGTCGAGGACGTCACCGAAGTCTCGGGCCAGCAGATTCGTGGCGTGTTCGAGGTGGGAGGGGATATCGAGGGCGATGGAGGCGCATGCGACGGCTTTGCGTTCGTTCGTCTGACCGCGGCTCCCTTCGGGACTCTGGCGTCACAAATTGCGGGCGTGCTCGCCTTGATCGCGTTGATCTCTTTGGCAACCATCGCCATGAGACGGACCCGGATGGCCGACGTCGTCGCCGAGGACGCGGCGGCTGCGCCTGTCGAGACTCCACAGAGCGAGCCAATCGACGATGGGGCCGTGACGGACGCGGTCCAGCCCGAGTCTGAGCCCGCAGCCGGCGAAGGCCCTGCCGGGGCAGCAAGGCCCGAGGACGACGACTCGACCGAGGAGCGCGGCTTTCCCCCGACAACCTGAGTCACCGTCCTGAAATGCGCGATTCCCTACCCCGTCATGGCCGCTCATAATGTGGGGGTGACAGACGGGAAGATCAGATGAACAAACAAGCCGAGTACGTGCTTCGCACTGTTGAGGAACGCCGGATCCGATTTGTCAGGCTTTGGTTCACCGACGTCCAGGGGTTCCTGAAGTCGGTTTCGATCGGCCCCACCGAGCTGGAGGTCGCATTCGAGGAGGGGATGACCTTCGACGGCTCCGCCATCGACGGCTATGCCCGCATCCAGGAAGCCGACATGCTGGCCAAGCCGGACCCTTCGACCTTTCAGGTGCTCCCCTGGCGGAACGAGGAGCAGGTGGCCCGGATGTTCTGCGACATCTACACCCCGGACGGCGAGCCGTTCTCCGGGGACCCACGGATCGTCCTCAAGAGGAATCTGGAACGGGCTTCGGAGATGGGATACATCTTCTATGCCGCCCCGGAATTGGAGTTCTTCTATTTCAAGGACTCGGGCCCCGTCCCCGAGGTCCTCGACCGTGGTGGCTATTTCGACCTGACACCGCTCGATGTCGCCCAGGAATACCGGCGGAACACCATCAACGCTCTGGAGCACATGGGGATCCCGATCGAGCACTCCCATCACGAAGTGGCGCCCAGCCAGCACGAGATCATCGTGCGTTACACCGATGCCCTGACCATGGCCGACAACATCATGACCTCCCGGCTCACGGTCAAGGAGGTGGCGCTGCAACACGGGATCTACGCGACCTTCATGCCCAAACCTCTCGAGGACTACGACGGTTCGGGGATGCATCTCCATCTGTCGCTGTTCGAGGGCGACGTCAACGCATTCCACGAGTCGGGGACGCCGGGCGGTATGTCCAAAGTGGGCCAGGCCTTCATCGCGGGCCTGCTCCGGCACGCCGCCGAGCTCACTGCGGTCACCAACCAATGGGTCAACTCCTACAAACGGCTGGTAGCCGGGTTCGACGCACCCATCTATATCTCCTGGGCGCGTAACAACCAGTCGGCGCTGGTGCGGGTCCCTTCGGTGAAGAAGGGCAAACCGTCGAGTGTCCGGGTGGAGTACCGGGCAGCCGATGCGGCATGCAACCCATATCTGGCGCTCTCGGTGATCCTCGCCGCCGGTCTCGCCGGGATCCGCGAAGGCTACGAGTTGCCACCGGAGGTGGCTGCCGACATCCACCGGCTGACCCCGGCCGAAAGGGCGGCCGCGGGTGTCAAACGGCTCCCGGAGACCCTCTCCGAGGCGCTCGACACCCTGGAACGATCGGAGTTGATGGCCGAGGCCCTCGGTGAGCACGTCTTCGACTGGTTTCTCCGCAACAAGCGGCGCGAATGGGACCGGTTCCAGCATCACGTATCCCAGTTCGAGCTCGAGACCTACCTCCCCGTTCTGTGATCGTCGCCGTCCACCCCGCCGAAAGCTCAGAGGGTGTGGCCGACGGCCTGGCCTTGGGCGGCGCAACGGTGACTGCAGCACCGGATTTGGTGCCCGAGGATCGCCGAATCAACGATTCCGACCTGCTTCTGGTAGAGCTCGGCGATCAGCCGATGAGGAGGCTCCGTGAGCTGTCGCGCATCGTCGAATCCATCGGACTCCCGGTGATCGTGGTCGCCTCCGTCGAGCACCTGCTATTGATGGAGGGCGTGGCAGGGATCTCAGACTTCCTGATGACACCGGTTGACCCCCTTGAGCTGCGTCTTCGTCTCCAGAGGCTCACGATCACCGAACCCGTCGACCACCTGGTGGAATTCAAGGATCTCGAGTTGAACCCGCTGAACTATCAGGCCAGCCTCGCCGGAGATCCTTTGGACCTGACATTCATGGAGTACGAGTTGCTCCGCTTCATGGTGGACAATCCCGTCCGGGTCTGGTCACGAGAGCAGCTCCTGTCCAAGGTCTGGGGTTACGAGTACTACGGCGGGGCGCGCACGGTCGACGTCCACATCCGCCGACTCCGGGCGAAGTTGGGCGAGGAAAGATCGTCGTGGATCACCACCGTCCGTTCGGTCGGATATCGGTTCGGTTGAGGTTCACGTGTGCAGCCCCCCACCGCGAGGGTGGGTGGTCGCACACAAGGTGACTCGGGGCCATCTTGTGTGCGGGCACCCCCGGTCACGGTGGGTCACTGCACACGACACGGAAGCCTTGTATCGAAAGCCCACACCCGGCACGGTGGCCACATGGGGCCTGACCGCCGTCTCGACGAATTCGCCGCCCGCCA
>Ga0209751_10000553_pt1 | contig 39991 bp, 38 predicted proteins | sample RifCSP13_1_FD_184019 | JGI IMG/M metagenome (GOLD analysis project Ga0209751, IMG submission 184019) | Soil microbial communities from Rifle, Colorado - Rifle CSP2_sed 13_1 (SPAdes) (version 2) | ecosystem: Environmental > Terrestrial > Deep subsurface > Rock core/Sediment | place: Rifle...
CGCCAAATTGCGGATATTCTCTTTCAAGTGTATGCATGCAATGGGGACAGGTGGTCAAGATGTGCTTGGCTGCAACTGCATTCAGCATTTCCACGTTAGCAGTGGCTAATTCATTGAAGAGGAATTCATTCCCTGCGCGGCGCGCCGAATCGCCGGTGCATTGTTCGCGCTGACCCAACACGGCAAAGTTTACGCCCGCAGCCTGCAAGATCTGCACCAGGGCGCGGGCCGTCTTCTGGGCACGCGCATCCGTAGCGGGAGCGCAGCCGACCCACCAAAGAATTTCCGGTTCCGGATTCTGCTCAATAGTCGGCACATTCAAACCCTCTGTCCACTTCAAGCGCTCGGCGGGCGGCACGTTCCACGGGTTCACGCTGCGTTCCATGCCCCGGAATGCGACCTGCCATTGATCGGGCGCCTTGTTCTCCATCAGCACCATTGAGCGGCGAATATCCATGATGTCGCGCATCGGGTCGTTACCGACAGGGCAAATATCGGTGCAAGCTCCGCAGGCTGTACAGGCCAGCACGGCTTCTTCGGTAATGGCGAATTCCAGCAGAGGTTTGGTGCTGGCTTCGCCCCTTGCCAGTCGCGCGCCTTCTTCATTAATGAAATAGCGTTTGTTGATCTCCAGCGCCGCAGGGGAGAGCACTTTGCCGGTTGCGTAAGCCGGGCAGGCATCCTGGCAGCGATTGCACATAATGCAGGCATAGGCATCCAGGATCTGGTGCCAGGCGAAATCCTCGATGCGCGTGGCGCCAAACTGTTCGACGCTTGTGTCGTCGAAATTGAGTTTGTCCAGCTGCCCCGGCGAAGGTCGCTGCGGCCGCAAAAGGAAATTCAGCGGCGTCATGAAGATGTGAATGTGCTTTGAATAAAGGAAATAAGGAAAGAAGGCCATGATCAGGCCGATGGCCAGCCAGAAACCCGCATGTTCACCCAAAACCAAAACGGAATTGGACAATCCTGATAAGAAACCCGAAGCAGCGTTAGCAAAGGGCTGCCAGGCATCAGGGCCGTTCAGCGCTAACTTGAAGGCCTGGCCAGCAAACCTGCCGCCAACGTGGAACAAAATAAACAAGCCAACGATCAGGGAGTCGCGGCGCATACCGGCGCGCGCTTTAGGATGAACGAGCGTAGATTCGCGAATACGCAACTCGGGATCACGCACCACGAAGCGGCGCGCCAGCAAAGCGGTCATGCCGACAAGCGCAGAAACGCTGAGCAAGTCTGCCATCAGGCGGTAGCCATTACCGAGGAGGCCTGTGCCGAGAAAAACAAAATCAGGCAGCAGTCCTTCCAGCGAATCACCAATATTGACGAAGAGGTAAAACATGAAAGCCCAGACCACCATGGCGTGAAGGACGCTGGTGATCAACCGTCTTCGCCAAGTAGGCGTAAGAGCAACAGTTTTGATAACAGTATCGATCAGGCGGCGAGGAATCAATTTCCAGTCGGGCTTGCCGTGGCCGCGGCCGATGATGCGCACAATGTGAATTGCAGCGCGCAAGACCAAACCTCCAGTGATTAGGGCGGCAAGGACGAAAATAATCTTTTCCGGAAGAGTCAGCATAGTAAATAAGGAGGGCAAAAGCAGTTTACCATAAGCAAAGTGACGGCCTATTGGCCGTCACTTGAAGTAGATAATGTATGGTTATTTGTTACTGATTATTGGTTATTCGATCAAGACAGCTTGCTACGCCCCGCCGGCGCCGTACAACGAAGGATCTTCCGGTGTGCGGCCGGACGGGTCGTGCACCCAGACCCAGTCGCCGTCGGTCGCCCAGTTGAAGAGCCAATGCGAATCGGCGACGGTTAGGTTCACACAGCCGTGGGATTGCTCGAAGCCTAAGCGCGCTCGCCAATAAGCGCCATGCAAAGCGCGGGCCTCGTCGAAATACATGGTCCAGGGAACGTCTTCGAGGTAATAGAAATCCGAGCGATCGGCTTCAAAGGCGCCCTTCATCAGTGTTGATTCAAGTCTTTCATAGATCTGAAAGAGACCGGGGCGGGTCCATACGCCGTCGACGCCGGTAGCGATCAGTGTGGCATACACTAGTTGCCCGTCTTGATAAACGGAAAGGGTCTGTTGTTCGAGGTTAACTTCAATCCAGCGGCCGTTGGTGACGCCTTCGGGTTGGGTAGTGTTGGGGACAACCAGGTGCAACTGGCGGGCCTCCAGCCAGAGGTCGGGGCCGATCTTGTACCAGGTCTCTCCATCGATGACGCGCGTTTCATAAACTTGAACGACGCTATCTTGGTTGTAATAGCGGTCGCCCAATGCGGCGGAATGGCTTGGGGCTTTGCGCGGCTGCACTTGACCGCTCACCTGCAGGTCCACCAGCCAACCAAACTGTCTGGCGGGAGTGGCAGTAAATTGCACGCCCATGAATTGCGAGTAGAGCTGGTTGGGACTGATATCGCCGCGGCGCATCCACTGTCCGTAGGCGATCATGTAATAGTTTTTTCCGTTTATTTCGCGCACATCTGTATAGGTTACGTAACCTAGCCCGCCGTCAACAATACTGATCGTGCTGGCCACCGGCTTTCCGGCGGCGGCATCCTCAGGTGAGGCAAATACAGGAGCGTTGGCCGTGTTTACTCTGGCGTAGTAGAAAGGCAATTGAGTGAGCGCGGGATCCGGGCTGGCGGTGGGCAGGGGCTCTTCAAAGAAGAACTTGCCGCTCTCCAACATGCGGTGCAAAACGTAACTGGATTCAAAAGGATTGCAGTTCTCCGCTGTGGAGATAGGTCCGGCGGTGGAGCAAGGATTGGCTTCTTGCTGCCCGCCGGCAGCAAGAGCCGGCGCGGGGAGGTGTGCAGCGAGCAAGGACAAGGCCAGTGAGGCGAAAAGGAGTTTGTTCATGGCGGGATAGTTGACAGGTATTGCTCCTTCTAGAATGAGGTTGCTTCGTCGGCCTTCCCTCGGCGCAGCACAGCTGCTTCTCGGGACAGGCACTCGCAACTGCGCAAAGCAAGCTTTGCTTGATTATATCGGGCGATGTTGGGAGTGGAAATAAGCATTCTTGCTGGGCATCAAATGAAAACACGGGGACACGGAAGCACGGAGAAAATCCCATGTGGTTAGCGATCACTGGAATTCCTCGATACGCGCTCACCGTCTATTTAGGCTTTAAAATGCAATTCTGAATGTTGAATTATGAATGCTGAATAAGGAATGCGCTGCCGGCAATGACGATAGCGCGCGCTTAGGCATTTACTTGTAGACACTCCATATCTGTAAATCTTACGCCACCTGGGGGGACGGAAGAGGGTCCCATGTTTGTCATTTTCGACGAGCACCAAAGGTGCGAGGAGAAGTGACAGGAGGGACTCGATGCGCCTCTCTTGTCAGTGCCCCTCTCGGAAAACGCAGTGTATAAAAAAAATAAGTAGTTGAAGAAAGAATTAGCCGCGCAGCACATCCTCGGCGGGGATGCGCAGGCCGCGGATACTGAGAATGGCTAGAAGGTTGAAGGCGACGGTAGCGGCAACCGTTGCCGGAAACCCCAGCGCATAGATGTCCAGCGCGATCCAGCCGGTGAAGGCGCGACCAACGGACGCGGCGGTGAAAAAGCCCGCCATCATAGTGGCGCGGGCGTTTGGCAGCACTTCGGTCATGAGGGGGATCGAGGACACTATAAGAAATTCAAAGCTGATGTAGAACATGAATAACCCGAAAACTGCGCCCACCAGGGAAGTACCCAAGACCGGAAGGCTAACAACAGCCAGGCAATTGACCACCAGGCCAATAAAAATCGCGCGGCGCTTGCCGAGGCGGTCGGTGATGAAAGCGACCAGGCCTTCACCGCTCAGTTCGGCGGCGCCTAGAACGGCGGCTGTTCCCCCAAGGGCGACCAACTGTAAACCAAAGCTGTCTTCCATCCAGACACCAAAAGTAAGATTTATGAATTCATTGGCGATGCAGGAAAAGACAGTTAGTCCCATGGCGGCCAGCGCGGGACGTGAGCGCAAGATTATGCCGAAGTTGGACCAAAGGCTTGGCGCTTGGGATGTGCGCGGCAAATCCCGCGGCAATTCGAAAGCAAGCAACAACGCAGCCAGCAGAATCAGGATCCCCAACAGCGGGAAGGGAGCTAACCAATCAAGGCTGGCAATCACCCAACCCACCAGCGGAATGCCGATGATGAAAGCCCCCGACCAACTCAGCTCGGTGATGGTAATGGCAAAGGATCGCCGTTCATAGGGAACGCGGTCGGCAAGGTAAGCTTGCATGGTGGGATCGAAGGTCACTTTGCCAACCAGAGTGAACATCAAAGCCAGCATGAAACCGTAAAAAGTAGGCCAAAAAACAACAATGGCCGTCCCTAACACGAAAATAATCATCCCCAGCAGCATGCCGAATTTGCGACCGCGGGTCTCAGCGAAGGATGAAAGTAGAGGGGCGAAAAATGCGGCGACCAGCGAGCGAGAGCCGATGGCGCGGGCCAGGGTTTCCAGCGGCACACCGAGGCCATCGCGGAACGCGGGCAGGAAAGGATAGACCATGCGATAGGCCGTGCTGGAGACCATTCGAATGAAGGTGAACAGAATGATCTGCACCGTCAGCGACTTTTTCAGGGATGGGGGCTTCAACTTCTGATCACTTTGGGGAAAAGCCTTTGTAAACTTTCCAGTCTTTGTCAACTTGAATGGAAAGCTGTAATTCATGCGAACTAATCGAGTTCCTCAGCTCCATAAAACGTGCTTCTACCAATTTGGGATCGCCGGCATACAAAGAAAATTCCCTCACGCCAGGAAATGTCAGTATATTTGCAAGTAGCAGCTCGTTATCGCCGGCTAATTCGTCAAATATCTTGTTTTCAATATCATTGAATAGCTTTTGTTCGAGTCGCGTAGGCATACCGTGTTCGTTCATATCTTCCAGCGGAATCGCAATTCCAACTTGGAATGGATAATCCGGGTGTCCGGCGATTTCTCTCAGGCCCTGGTTAAATCTTATGAACATCAGAGAGTTATTCATGCGACCTGTAGCGATTGCCCACTTTTCCACAATCTTCATCTCATTTTTGGGAGGATATTTCTTCGCAAAAAGTTTCATTTTCATCTCCGTCCCCAACTACAACTTGAGCATAGGAATCTTGATTCCGTGTTTCTTGGCTGCGGCGATGGCCTCTTCGTAGCCGGCGTCGGCGTGGCGCACAATGCCCATGCCGGGATCGGTGGTGAGCACGCGCTGGATGCGGACGGCGGCTTCGGGGGTGCCATCGGCCACGATGACCTGACCGGCGTGCTGGCTAAAACCGATGCCCACACCACCGCCATGATGGAAGGAAACCCAGGTGGCGCCGCCCACGGCATTGATCAGTGCGTTGAGGATAGGCCAATCGCTCACCGCATCGGTTCCATCCTTCATCCCCTCTGTTTCACGATTGGGTGAAGCCACCGAACCCGAGTCGAGATGATCGCGGCCGATAACGATGGGCGCACTCAGTTCGCCGCTGGCGACCATTTCGTTGAAACGCAGGCCGGCCTGCGCTCGCTCGCCGTAGCCCAGCCAGCAGATGCGTGCAGGTAGACCCTGAAAAGGGATCCGCTCACGGGCAATCTTCAGCCAGCGTTGGAGGTGTTCATCATGGGGAAATAGTTCTGCGATGGCAGCATCGGTCTTATAAATATCTTCTGGATCGCCGGAGAGCGCCACCCAGCGAAAAGGACCTTTGCCTTCGCAGAACAGCGGGCGTATATAGGCAGGCACAAAGCCGGGAAAATCGAAAGCGTTCTTGACCCCAAAATCGAAGGCGCGTTGGCGCAGATTATTGCCGTAATCGAAGACCTCGCTGCCCTTTTTCTGGAAGCCGAGCATGGCTTCCACATGGCGCGCCATGGATTCTTGCGAACGGCGCTCGTATTCTCGCGGGTCCTCAAGCTTGAGCGCCTCGGCTTCCCGCAGCGTCATTTTCGCCGGGATGTAAGCAAGCAAATCGTGCGCAGGGGTCTGGTCCGTGACTGCGTCGGGCACCACGCCGCGAATCAGCAATTCGGGGAAGATTTCCGCGGCGTTGCCGATCAAGCCGATTGACCTCGGCTCCTGCTTATCGATCTGTTCTCCGACCATGGTCATGGCTTCTTCGAGCGTATCCACCACGGCGTCGACATAACCGATCTCCAGGCGGCGTTTGGCGCGTGCGGGATCCACTTCCACGATCAAGCCTACGCCCTCGTTCATGGTGATGGCCAGCGGTTGGGCACCACCCATGCCGCCAAGACCCGCTGTGAGCACAAATTTGCCTTTGAGCGAAGACCAGCCGCGCTGTCTGGCCAATGAACCGAGGGTTTCGTATGTACCTTGCAAGATTCCCTGGGTTCCGATGTAAATCCAGGAACCCGCGGTCATCTGACCGTACATCATTAGACCCTTGGCAGCCAGGTCGTCGAAATGAGTTTGAGTTGCCCAATGAGGCACCAGGTTTGAATTCGCGATCAGCACGCGAGGAGCGTCTGTGTGGGTGCGGAAAACGGCCACCGGTTTACCTGATTGCACCAACAGCGTCTCATCCGGCTCGAGTTGGCGCAATGAATCCAGAATGGCATCGAGGGCTTCCCAGGAACGGGCCGCCTGGCCGCGGCCGCCATAGACCACCAGGTCTTCTGGGCGCTCGGCGACCTCGGGGTCCAGGTTGTTTTGGATCATGCGGTAAGGGGCTTCGATGAGCCAATTCTTGCAGGTGAGCTTGGCGCCGCGCGGCGCGCGGACCACGCGTGAGTTAGCCATTGCCATCCTCGTGTTCGACTCCATAATCCAGCAGCAGCATTGGATCCACAAGACGGAAGGTTTCACTGTTACGCCAGCGCCGATACTCAGCCTTCCCCTCTTCCGTCGCCTGCGTATCGTAATAGTTCATTTCCAATAAGCGAATGCCGGAAGCACCGATGCGTGTTTCAAAGTGTAGATGAGGTTCAACGATAAAATACTCGTCGCCAGTGTTTCCTACCCGACCAATCTCCTGACCGCAATCTATCGGCTCGGATAGAACAAAAGGAGCGAATTCCTGCATATGGGCATAAAGGAGATATATCGATTCGCCTTCCCCCACGTTGAATAGTCCAGCAATATCAACGGGCAACTGAGACGATGGAGTTTCGATGATCAAATAGTTGCCATAGGTTTCTGCGAAGCCCATGGCGGCTACATATCCATCGAACACGGATTGGATAGGTGTGCCATTGATGTGACCACCAACACCACCTTCGTCGTTGCGCTGGTAATAGGCGATGTCGAGCCCATGGTGGCCACCGTCCCAGTCGGTGGTACCTTGCGGTGGGGTGAAACCCTGGCTGATATAACCTTTCAAAGCCCGAAAGGAGTGATCTGCTAGAGGCGAGCAAAGCGAGGAGACTGGAATCTGAGTTTCAGTAGGTGACGGGGTTGCCGCAAAGGTAGCCGAAGGCTGCTGGCTCGGGGTGATGGACGGCAGGTCCGTCGGGGTTGGTGTTGGGGCGGCTTGCGCGGTGCACGCCACGAGTAAACTTGCCGCTAGACAAGTAACAAAAACGTGCTTCACGCGGCAATTCTAACGCTGAACAGCCACCTGATGCCGGTGATATCATTAGCGGCAATATCCAGATCGTCACTGCGATTAAAATTAGGGCAGGTCCCAACCGGTGTTGGGGATTGCTTCGGGCGCTACGCGCCCTCGCAAAGACGCAATTAGACGGAGCTTAGATGAGGAAAATCAGTGTAATCGGCGTCGGTTACGTGGGCCTGGTGACTGCAGCCTGTTTCAGCGACCTGGGCAATACGGTCATTGCCCTGGATGTCGACGAAAAGCGTATCGCCGGTCTCAAGCGCGGCGAGATGCCCATTTACGAACCGGGCCTAAAGGAATTAGTGCAGCGCAATGTGAACGCCGGCCGCCTGGTTTTCACCACATCCTACCAAGATGCGCTGAAAGACTCTGAGTTCGTGTTCATTTGCGTCGGCACACCTTCGGCAGTGGATGGGGACGCCGATCTGAAATACGTGGAAGCTGCCGCCAAGTCCATCGCCGAGAACATGCAGGCGCCGTTGATCGTGATCAACAAGTCTACGGTGCCCGTGGGCACCGGCGACTGGGTGGCCGAGATCATCACTGAGGCGCAGTCCAAGCCCATCGACTTTTGGGTCGTTTCCTGCCCTGAATTCCTGCGTGAAGGCTCGGCGATCGCCGATTTCATGAGCCCACATCGGACCGTGCTGGGTTCGTTGCATCGTGAGGCTGCAGACAAGGTGGCCCAACTCCACTTACCATTGCGAGCCCCGATCGTGATCACCGACCTGCGCACAGCCGAGATGATCAAATACGCGTCCAATGCCTTCCTGGCAACCAAAATCTCATTCATCAATGAAATTGCAGACATCTGCGAATCCTTGGGCGCCGACGTAAAGGAGGTTGCGGCCGGAATGGGCTTCGACCCCCGCATTGGCAAGCATTTCCTTGAAGCGGGTCTAGGTTATGGAGGCTCCTGCTTTCCAAAGGATGTGAAGGCGTTGGCCTTCATGGCTGAGGAGATGGGGCACGAACCGCGCGTCCTCAATTCCGTGATGACCGTAAACAGCTTGCGCCGCGGCATGATGGTCAACCGGTTGAAGAACATGGCCGGCGACCTGAATGGCAAGACTATCGGGCTGCTTGGCCTGGCCTTCAAATGGAACACCGACGATATGCGCGATGCGCCATCCGTGGATATCGCCGAAGCCCTGTCGAAGGAAGGCGCCAGAGTGCGCGCCTTCGATCCTGTCGCCATGGACGCCGCCAAAGAAATTCTGCCGAAAGTTGAAATGGCCAAAGATGCCTATGAACTGGCTGAGGGCGCTGACGCCCTGATCGTAGTCACCGAATGGAATGAGTTCAAGAATCTCGATTTAGAGCGCCTGCGCGACAGCATGCGCCAGCCCCTGATCCTGGATGGCCGCAACATCTACCTGCCGGAACAGATGCGAAGACTTGGATTTACTTATCAAGGCATCGGCCGCGGATACAACGGCATCAAAACGGAAATCGAAGTTCGGCCCAATGCCGCCTGAAATCAAAACCGAAAAACCGCCGATCTGCGATTACGAAGGATCGGATTACCAACAACGCTTTTGGGAAGGGGGTAACCGGCAGTACGAAGATCAAGTAGAAGCCATCGCCATCAAGCGTTTGCTGCCAAAGAGCGGCGAGCTACTGTTGGAGATCGGCGCGGGGGCCGGGCGCAACACACCACGCTATGCGGGATTCGAGCGTGTCGTCTTGCTGGATTACTCGATGACGCAATTGGAGCAAGCCCGGCAACGATTAGGGGCCAGTGACCGCTATGTCTACGTGGCCGCAGATGTATACAAAATGCCGTTCGTGGATGGCTTGTTCGATGCGACTACTATGATCCGCGTCATCCACCATATGGCGGACGCGCCCAAAGCGCTTCAGCAAATCCGCCAGGTGATGCAGCCGGATGGCCATTTCATCTTAGAGTACGCCAACAAGCGAAACCTCAAAGCGATCTTCCGTTATTGGTTCCGAAAACAAAAGTGGAGCCCTTTTGCTGAGACGCCTGTGGAGTTCGTTCCACTCAATTTCGATTTTCACCCGAAAGCGATGAGCGGCTGGCTTCGAGATGCCGGCTTTGCCATCGAACGTCAGCTTACGGTATCCCATTTCCGCATGGATTGGGCCAAGCGGCGGCTTCCGCTGAAGTTGTTGGTAGGCATGGATGCATTGCTGCAACCCACAGGTGCGCTTTGGCAATACACGCCCAGTGTGTTCTTACGCACACGGGCGACAGGAGCCACGCGGCGGGCGACCAATGGGGCTTTCTTTAAATGCCCGGAATGTGGGACCAATTTGCCAAAAGAAGAACGAAATCAAATCGTCTGCCCAGTCTGTAGGCGTCACTGGGGGATAATGAACGGAATTTACAACTTCAAAGAAGAGCTAAAGAACTAGTTAGTCTGGTTTTCAAGCTCATATTCGATGAGATTTGCAAATACAGAATAGGGTTGGGCGCCCACCACACGAATGCCGTTCACAAAGAAGGTGGGCGTGGCATTTACCCCCAACTGAACGGCTAGATCATAGTCGGCCTGAACCAAGTCGGTATAGCGACCTTCTTCATAACAGGCGCTAAATGTCGCGGCATCCATACCTAATTCGTCGGCGTAAGCCAGGTAGGCCTCATCGCCTAGCTCCATGCGGCCACTAAACAACAGATCGTGGTATTCCCAGAACATGCCCTGCTCCTGGGCGCATTGCGCTGCCAGGGCTGCCGGAAGAGCCTGCGCGTGGATCCGAGTCAAGGGAAAGTCCTTATACACATAGCGGATTTGGTCCCCAAAGTCTTCAAGCAACAAGGGGTACGTCTCCAGGACATGCCTTTGACAATAGGGGCATTGAAAGTCCGCAAACTCGATAATGGTGATGGGCGCGTCCTCGGTACCCAGGACGGGATCATTGCGGTCAATGGGGATGTCGACTCGCTGGGTTCCATTATCCTCGGCTTCTACGGCAGGAGCGGAGGTCGGCTGGCTGCTAATGGCGGCAACAGGAATACTGGTTGGCGCAACCTCACCCAGGCCAAGAAGATAGGCTGCGCGGCCGTAAACAAAATAACCAATCGCCAAGCCCAGAATGAAAGCAACAGGAATAAACGCGGCATAAATGTGATGGCGTTTTACCTGAAAGTTCACCACCTCATCACTTGGTTTGGTTCTTTTATTGCTGCGAGTCGAGCGCTTAATTGTCTTTTTGGTTGCGGGCATGGCCGGCATTATATCCGACCGTGCAACTTATAATGCCGGGATGAATTACGATGAATTGCCAGGCGTGAAACTGGAGTTCGCCGTTCCTGTGATGAACGCGGCGGGAAGTCTGGGCTTTGCCCCGGATCCGCGTAGTGAGCTTTCATTAGCCAATTTCGGCGCGTTCGTGACCAACCCCATCAGTGCGCGCGCTCGGCGGGTAGCAAGCCCGCCCAGGTTGCTTTCCTTTCCAGGTGGGGTGCTGTTCCATACCGGCCATCCGAATCCAGGGGTTAGCGGCGCGGTCAAGCAGTATGCCGCTGCCTGGGCGCGGGCGACGGTGCCTGTGATCGTGCATCTGTTGCCCGGGAAACCGGAGGAGTTGCGAAAGGCAGTTTTAAGATACGAGGAACTGGAAAATGTGATGGCGATCGAGCTGGGCATTGGAGCAGATAGTTCGACGAATTTGGTGATGGATCTCTTTCAAGCAGCCATGGGCGAAAGGCCGCTGATCGCCCAACTTCCTCTACCGCGGGCACTGGACTTGGCCGAATCTGCAATAGAGGCGGGCGCGTCAGCCATCAGCCTGGGACCGCCGCGGGGCGCGCTGGCTGATCCCGACGGAAAGATGGTGAGCGGGCGACTTTTTGGACCTGCAATCTTCCCTCAAGCGCTGGAGGTCGTGCGCCACTGTTCGGGCGCGGGATATGCAGTAATCGGTGCAGGCGGAGTCGAGCGTGAGTTTCAAATTGAAGCCATGCTTGCAGCCGGGGCCCTTGCCGTGCAGATGGATATAGCGTTATGGAAAGGAAATAGCAGCAACTTGTAACTGGTGATTGTTATTGGTTAGTGGTTTTTTTCCAGCCAAATCGTAACAGGTCCATCGTTGTTGATCTCCACCAGCATGTGAGCGCCAAAGCGGCCGGTCTGCGTTGATATGCCCCGCACGGCCAACAATTCGGCAAATTTCAGCACCATGGGTTCGGCGACCTCCGCAGCCGCGGCCCCCACGAAGGAGGGGCGCCGGCCTTTTGCCGTGTCGGCGAACAGAGTGAACTGCGAGACAACTAAAGCCGCGCCGCCCACATCCAGCAATGAAAGATTCATCTTTCCTTGCGCATCTTCAAAGATGCGCAGGTTGGCGACTTTCTCAACCAGAGTTTGGACTTGGGATTCCTCATCGCCTTGCCCAACGCCAAGCAGCACAACCACCCCGCGATCAATGGCAGCAACTTCTTTGCCATCGACCTTTACCGCCGCAGAACTGACTCGTTGAACCAGGGCGCGCATAGACGATAGCGCGCAGTATATCATCGCGACGCATCCGGTCATCCAGCCGTATAATGCCCCCGTGTCACCTCCCTTTTTATCCATAATTATTCCTGCATACAACGAAGAAGGCCGGCTGCCATCCACCTTGCAGCAAATTGAAGACTATTTAAAATCCCAGGATTTTTCCAGCGAAGTGCTGGTCATAGAAAATGGCAGCCAGGACAAGACCTTCGATGTGGCGCAGGATTTTGCAAAAAATCATAAGGATTTCAGCGTTCAGCGCACCGCAGATCGCGGCAAAGGGTTAGCAGTGCGCAAGGGGATGATGGCTGCGAAGGGCGAATATCGCATGATGCTGGATGCAGACCTCTCGATGCCAGTGGGCCAAATCAGCCGCTTTTTACCTCCGGCGCAGCCAGAGGCAGACATTGTGATTGCCTCACGTGAGGCGCCAGGCGCAGTACGCTACAACGAGCCAGGCTACCGGCATATCGGCGGTCGCGTGATCAACACCATGATCCGGGTGATGGCGCTGCCGGGTTTGCAGGACACGCAGTGCGGCTTTAAGTGTTTTCGCGCTAAGGCGGCGGAAGATTTATTCTCAATTCAAACTATTATGGGGTGGGCCTTCGATGTGGAGATCCTGTACATTGCCCGGTTGCGCGGATATTCTATTGTGGAACTCCCCATTCCCTGGTATTTCCACGAACAAAGCCGCCTGCGACCCGTGTATGACGCGCTCCATATTTTCTTCGACCTCCTCCGAATTCGAATCAATGCCCGCCGGGGGCTCTATGGCCGAGCGTCTTGATCCGATCTGGCCGACGCTGGAATTCGAGATCGAACTGTGGGGCCAAGGCGTGTTGAGGTTGGCCGGAATCGACGAAGTTGGCCGCGGCGCCCTGGCCGGGCCGGTTTACGCGGCGGCGGTCATCCTCCCAGCACGGGAATCAATCCGTGAGGAACTGGCCGGTGTGCGCGATTCCAAGCAGATGACGCCCGAGGAAAGGGAGGAGTGGGCGCCGTTGATCAGGCAGAAGGCGGTTTCGTGCAGCGTGGGTTGGGCAAGCTGCAAGGAGATCGATCGCTGGGGCATTCTCCCGTGCACTTTACTGGCGGCACGCCGGGCACTCCAGTCTCTGCCCTGGCTACCTGAGCATTTACTGCTTGATTACATCAAGCTCGAAAAAGTGGATCTGCCACAAACGGCCATGACCGGCGGTGATGCGCGCTGCCTGAGTATTGCCGCGGCATCCGTCATTGCCAAGGTGGCGCGGGATGCTCAGCTTCGCAAGCTGGACATCCGATTTCCAGACTATGGCTTCGCCTCGCATAAGGGGTACGCCACCGAGGAACACATCCAGGCGATCAGCAAGTATGGGCCCTGCCCGCAGCACCGCCTGAGCTTTGCCCCAATGCGTCCGCAATGAAACTGCGGGCCGCAATGAAACTGCGGGCCGCAATGAGAGACGGGCGGCGATGAGGCGGATGGCAATCCCTTTCGCACTTGCGATTGTTGCCAGCTCGTGCGTTCAACCGCAGGTGGCCACATCCGCCATAGATCCCCCGCCCGCGACTATCCAGGTAACGCGGTCAGCCTCGCCACAAATACCTTTAGCGGAAACCTCAGATCCGAATGAACAAAATATTCAGCGAACGCCGCCGCAATACGATCTAGCGGTTCTCTTCGATTACTCAGAACACAGTCTGCAAGTACACGAACGAGTTACCTTCTGGAACGACAGTAGCGATTCCATCGCCGAACTGCAGTTGGTTGTTGAAGCCCACCGCTCGGGCGCAGGTTTTTTCCTCACTGACCTGCGGGTCAACGAAGAAACGCAAACTGGCGAATACGAATTGTCCGATGGGATACTTCATATTCCCGTGCTCGATCCGCTCGCCCCGGGCGAGACGGTGCGACTTGAAATTGAATATGAGCTTGTCTTGCCAGCGGGCGCGGGTACCTTGACCTGGACGGATAGGCAGGTGAACTTCATCGACTGGTATCCCTATTTTCCGCCATATCTCAATGGTCAAGGCTGGCTCGTGCACCAACCTGCTGCAGTTGGCGAACACTCGGTTTTCGAGAGCGCAAATTTCAGGGTGAACATCGAGGTGTTCAACGCGCCGGCCAGCTTGCAGATTGCGGCCCCCGCACCCAGAGAAGGCAGCGGCGCGACATTCGATTACGAATTGCGAAATGCGCGGCGGTTCGCCTGGTCTGCCAGCGGCCAATATGAGGTGCTGGAAACTGAGTTCGAAGAGGTGCCTGTTTCCATCTATTACTTCAGCGAACATCGCGATGCAGCGAAAGCCTCACTGGCAACGGCAAAACAAGCCCTAGAGACCTATTCGGCGCTGTTCGGCGCATACCCGTACGAAAGCCTGGCCATTGTGGACGCTCAGTTCTTCGATGGGATGGAATCGGATGCGATCTTTTTCCTAGATCGGAGTTATTTTCTTGAATACAATTACAGCCCGCGCAACTATCTCACCGCGCTTACCGCGCACGAAGTAGCGCACAATTGGTGGTTCGGGCAGGTGGGCAATGACCAGGCTTTGGAGCCCTGGCTGGATGAGGCGTTGTGTATCTATTCCGAGTCGCTTTACTACGAAAACACCTATCCGGAGATGACGGACTGGTGGTGGGAATTCAGGATAGACCGCTTTCGCCCAACAGGATCTGTCAACAGCACGATCTTTGACCATGCGAGCTTCGACCCTTACGTGCAGGCAGTTTATATGCGCGGGGCGCAATTCATCCAGAGGCTGCGCAACGCGATGGGCGACGCGGCGTTTTTCGAATTTCTACGAGCTTATGCTTCAGCAGGTTCGGGAAAAATCGTTTCTGCACATGATTTATTCCGCTTGATGAAATACTACGGTTCAACAAATCTTGAACCGATCATTACCGAATTCTTCGGCGCGCAGTAACGCCTGTCATTTATACAATCCCTGCTCTCGAATAAACTCGAATACTGCGCCGGGCAGATAGAAACGGTAATGCCCGCCATTGCGCACGCGCTCGCGGATTTCACTGGATGAAATCTCCAAAAGCGGAGCGTCTACAAATTCCAGTTTGGCGGTAAGGCCTGGCAGCGAGCGCTCCAGATCATCAAGGTCGATACGCGTGCGCGGGCGGCGCATGACACCGATCCCTGAGCAGGCCGTGATGAACTCTTGCGGGCGGTTCCAATTGGGCAAATCACGAAGTGAATCGCCTCCAATCAGATAGACCAGCCCTTTGCCTCCATGTTCCTTGGCCAGTAGCTTCATCGTGTCTGCTGCATAGTGCGGACCAGGACGGTCGATTTCCACACGCGACAACTCAAAGATGTCCTGGCTTTTGATAGCAGCTGCGACCATAGCCAGGCGATCCGCAACAGGAGTGAGCTGGCGACCGCGCTTGTGCGGAGGATCTGCCGTGAGTACAAAGAGCACCCTCTCCAACTCCAGTTGCGATTGAGCTTCAGCTGCCAAAATAAGATGACCAAGGTGCAGCGGATCGAAAGTGCCGCCGAACACCCCGAACCGTGCAGCTTCGCTCATTCCTGCCACTCCAATTCGTACTCGCCGATCTTGACCGTGTCGCCAGCCTTTACACCCGCCTCGCGTAAAGCCACGTCCACGCCGAGATGCTGAAGCATGCGCTGGAAACGGCGCACAGATTGATCGTGCTCCCAGTAGGTCATGGCAGCGGCGCGCTCCAAGCTGGCGCCGCGCAAACGCCAGTCGGCTCCATCGCGCTCCACGTGAAACTCGCGCGGGTCAGCCTCCGGTCGATACACTGGCAGCTCTTCCACCTTTGTCTGTTCGGGCAACGCGGCCAGTTCGCGGGCCGCGCTGGCCAGTAAGGCGCGCACATCTTTGCCGGTGGCAGCGGAAATCGCCATAGCCGAGTAACCTTCTTTCTTCAGCGCTTTCTCGATTTGCGGCCAGCGCTCCTGGACATCAGGCAGATCCATTTTGTTCAAGGCCACGATCTGCGGCTTGGCCGCAAGATGGGGGTCGAACAGGGCAAGTTCGCTGTTTATTTGCGCAAAATCCGCCAGGGGGTCTTCTGAGAGACCGTCCAGGAGATGGATGAGCACACGAGTGCGTTGGATGTGGCGAAGGAAATCGTGGCCCAGGCCTTTGCCCGCATGAGCGCCTTCGATCAGGCCAGGTATGTCTGCCAGAACCAGGCTGGTTTCACCGTCCAGCGCCGCAACGCCGAGATTGGGTTGCAGGGTCGTGAAGGGGTAGTTGGCAATCTTAGGCATGGCCCTGGTGAGCGCGGCCAATAAGGTGGATTTCCCTGCATTAGGCACGCCAACGATGGCGACATCCGCGATCAACTTTAGTTCCAGGCGAAGGACATTTTCCTCACTCGGCTCGCCCTTCTCAGCGATACGCGGCGCCTGGTTGCGCGAGTTAGCGAAATGCTGGTTGCCGCGGCCTCCCCGACCGCCTTTGGCAACTTGCAAGATCTGGCCTGCCTCGGTCAAATCTCCGATGATTTCGGAAGTGTCGGCGTTATAGATCAAGGTCCCGGGGGGCACCTTCAAAATAAGGTCCTCTGCGCCTTTTCCACTGCGTTGGCTTGGACCGCCGGGTTTGCCGTCGGCGGCAAGGAATTTCTTTTTGAATCGAAAGGTGTGCAGCGTGCGCATCGATGGATCCACCTTAAGGATCACGGAGCCGCCGCGGCCGCCGTCGCCGCCATCCGGCCCGCCGCGCGGTACGTAAAGTTCGCGACGAAAATGGACCATTCCATTGCCACCCTTGCCGGAACGAACGGTGATCACTACTTCATCGAGAAATTGGGATTCGGGCATAAGACATCTGAAACCGATTATAGAGGATATGTTTTGCGAGCTTGGAGATTGCTTCGACTCGCAAACACGGCCGCTCGCAATCCAGGGGTTCATCGTAGATGAACCCCTAGTTTGCACCTCACTTGTGAAACCATTGTACGCGTTTGCACAAACAAGAGACTAGTGATACATTAAAGCCGTATCGCCTCGACCCTCAGGAGAGAAGGAAGATGGCAAAACAAATCCCCGATATCGTCATCGGTCGGTTACCTGTTTACCTGCGCGCCCTGCTCCAGATGAGCCAGGAAGGCCGCCAGGTGACCAGCTCGCAGGAACTCGGTGAGCGCCTGGGTATTTCCGCCGCCCAGATCCGCAAAGACCTGTCGCAGTTCGGCGAGTTCGGCAAGCAGGGGACAGGCTACAACATCGAATTCCTGGCAAACCAGGTCAAAGAAATCCTGAACGTCAATCGCGTGTGGGACATCGCCATTGTGGGCGCCGGCGACATCGGACGCGCCCTGGCAGGCTACAACGGGTTCAGCGAGCGCGGCTTTCGCATCCAGATGATCTTCGACAACAAACCGGAATTGATAGGCACGCAGTCCGGGCCGTTTACCATCAAAGATTCCCGCACAATGAAAGAGGAGATCCAGGCCGCAGGGATCAAAATGGCGATGATCGCCGTGCCGGCGACCCAGGCCCAAGCGGTAACGGATCAGTTAGTGGAAGCAGGAGTCAAGGCGATTTTGAGTTACGCGCCGGTGAATCTAAATGTGCCGCCTGGCGTGCATGTACAGAATATCGACCCGTCTATCCATTTGCAGAGGATGACATATTATTTGGAGTGAAGCCGGGGAGTAGAGATTGGCGATTAGAGATTAAACAATTCGTTAAGTTAGTGGTTACTGGTATTGGTAATTCGTAATTGATAAGTTGGAAGAGTATCCTGATTTATTATCTTTTAATCCGCTGCAAAGCGGGGGCGATGTTTAGCGCTTGACTTGCCCCCAGGGCAACACAGTTCATAGGGTCGTCAACCAGGTAAGTGGGCACGCCCAGCTTTTGAGTCATCAAGCGGTCCATGCCGCGCAGCAACGCGCCGCCGCCGCAGAGGGCGACGCCGCGATCGATGATGTCGGAGGCGAGCTCGGGCGGCGTTTTTTCAAGCACGCGGCGGATCATTTCGAAAACTTCGTCAAGGGTCGGCTGAACCGCCTCAACGACTTCGGAAGTGGTCAGCATCAACGGCCGCGGCAGGCCGCTGACCTGATCTTGCCCCTGAAGTTCGACGCTTTGCTCTTCATCCTGCGGAACGGCGGCGCCGACGCGCAGCTTGACCATCTCGGCGGTGCGCTGGCCAATGTGCAATCCATATTTACGGCGAACATAACCGGCAATGGCTTCGTCCTGATCCAGGCCGCCGACGCGCAGCGTTTCACCCGATACAACATCGTTCATGGCGATCACAGCTGCCTGAGTGCAGCCACCGCCCATGATCACCACCATATTGCCCGTGGGTGTGCCAACAGGAAGGTCAACACCGATGGCAGCAGCCACCGGCTGCGTCACCAGGTTGGCATCGCCGACTTGCAGCGCGGCTTCGTGCACCGCGCGGCGTTCCACACTGGTGATGCCGTGCGGATGGGTGATCATGATGCGCGGCTTAAAGATACGCACCGAGCCGCCGATCTTGCGCACCAGATGATCGAGTAAAAGTTCAGTCAGTTCATAGTAAGCCACGACGCCCTTCTGCAAGGGGCGGATGACTTCGATGGATTCTTCGAGGACGCGGCCAACCATGCCGAGGGCTTCTTCGCCCACCGCTACGATCTTCTGCTCTTCGATGTCGACGGCTACGATGGTGGGCTCTTGCAGCACGACCTGTCCGCCTTCAACGATGCGGATGAACATGGTGCCCAGGTCGATGCCCAATTCACGCGATAAGACGGCCATAGGGGAAGGATTTTATCCTAGATAGTCTGATAGTCGCATAGTCTTGTAGTCGAAAGCCTGAAAAGCAAATCGATCTGTTTGCTGAAAAAAGTCAAAATCAAACCACCCGTTCGCTCCGCTCATGGCAGGCTCCGACACGGAAGTACGAAGTTTTTTACCTTAGGAATTCCCCGTGTTTCCGTGTCTCCGTGGTTAATCTTTTGCCTTTTCAGAGAGCCTAGATATTTCGGTTTAGCTCACTTGCAACGTGTTCAACTTATTCGCTGGAGCCTTGAGGTGGGAGCTTGCCCTGGCGAGGGGACCGGCGAAGGCGCTGGGCCATTTCCAAACGCAAGGTTGATCGATGCAGGGCGGCCTCTGCGGCCAGATAAGCATCGGTGCCCGCCGGCAGGCCTTCTGCCAGACGCTGTTCGGCGCGGCGCTTGGCCTCCTCAGCGCGGGCGATATCGATCTCTTCCACGTTCTCGGCTGCGTCAGCCAGAATGGTAACTATCGTGGGCTGCACCTCGACCAGGCCGCCCGTGATGGTGAAGTCTTGTTCTTCACCACCCTGACGGACTTTCACAATTCCTATACGGATCGTGGAGAGCAGCGGCGCGTGGTTGGGAAGGATGCCCATCTCGCCGTCCGTGCCGGGGATGACAACGATGTCAACATCACCTTCAAACACGGTACGGTCTTGGGAGACTATCTCGCAACGAATGGGCATGATAACACTCCAATCTCCAATCTACAGTCTCAAAAGACTTGAGACCAGAGACGGGAGATTTCTATCCTTCCGCCAGCCTCTTTGCCTTTTCGACCGCTTCATCGATCCCGCCGACCATCATGAAAGCTTGCTCCGGCAGGTCGTCGTGCTTGCCATCGAGAATTTCGCGGAAACCGCGCACGGTTTCAGCCAGCGTCACGTAGCGGCCGGGGATGCCGGTGAACTGTTCGGCGACGAAGAAAGGCTGAGAGAAGAAGCGTTCCACCTTGCGCGCCCGAGCCACGATCAGTTTGTCATCTTCGCTCAATTCGTCGATACCCAGAATAGCGATGATGTCCTGAAGGTCTTTGTAGCGCTGCAACACACGCTGGATTTCGCGAGCCGTGCGGTAATGATCTTCCCCCACCACATTGGGGTCGAGAATACGCGAGGTGGAAGCCAACGGATCGACTGCGGGGTAGATGCCCTTGTCGGCAATGGAACGCTCAAGAGCAATGGTCGCATCCAGGTGGGTAAAAGTAGCCACAGGGGCCGGGTCCGAGTAGTCGTCAGCCGGAACATAGACAGCCTGCATCGAGGTAATGGAACCGGAGCGGGTGGAAGTGATTCGTTCCTGAAGCTGGCCCATCTCAGTGGCCAGAGTGGGCTGGTAGCCTACAGCGGACGGCATACGGCCAAGGAGGGCGGAAACTTCGGAGCCGGACATGCTGAAGCGGAAGATGTTGTCGATGAATAAAAGAACATCGCGGCCCTGATCGCGGAAGTATTCGGCCATGGTGAGAGCGGTGAGGGCAACGCGCAGGCGGCTGCCTGCGGGCTCGTTCATTTGGCCGTAAACCAGCACAGTGTCCTTAAGCACGCCGGATTCCACCATTTCGCGGTAGAGCTGAGTGCCCTCGCGAGTGCGCTCGCCGACGCCGGCGAAAACGGAATTGCCCTCGTGTTCCTTGGCAATGGAACGAATCAGCTCCATGATGATGACGGTTTTACCCACCCCCACGCCGCCGAAGATGCCGGTCTTGCCACCCTTGGTAAAGGGGGCGATCAGGTCAATGACTTTGACACCAGTCTCGAACACCTCCACGCTGGTCGCCTGATCTTCGAAAGTAGGGGCAGGCCGATGGATGGGGTAGTAAGTGTCACTCTTCACTTCGCCGAGTCCGTCAATGGGATTGCCGAGCACATCGAACATGCGTCCCAGAGTGCTTGGCCCGACGGGAACGGTGATAGGTGCCCGCGTATTGACAATTTCCATGCCGCGGCGCAAACCTTCGGTGGCATCCAGCGCCACACCCCGCACCCGACCTTTGCCGAGGTGATTTTGGACTTCGAGCACCACAGGGTTCTGCCCGGGGCGCTGGATCTGCACAGCATCGTAAATCTCAGGCATATCGGTGGCGGGGAATTCGGCGTCCACGACGCCACCCAAAATCTGCACCACTTTTCCGTTAGCTTCAGCCATCATTCCTCCACGGACTAGCTGGCCTGCGCCAGGGCTTCGGCGCCACCGGCGATATCCAGCATTTCGTTGGTAATTCCTTGCTGGCGAACTTTGTTGTATTCCAGGGTCAGGGCGCCTGCCAGATCGCTGGCGTTGTCGGTGGCGTTCTTCATCGCCATCATGCGGGCGGCGTGCTCGCTGGCAATCGATTCGAGCAAAGCCTGGTAGGCCTGAAGCGCGGTAAAACGTGGCACAATCTGGTCGAGAATTTCATCCTGGCCAGGTTCATAAATATAAGCCGCCGAGGGTCCTTTGGTTCCCGCGCCAAATTCAGCTTGCACCAGCCCTTCTGGTGTCTCGAATTCCAAAGGTAAAAGCTTCTTCATCGTCGGGACCTGCCGGATCATGTTTACAAAATCGGTGTAGACCAGGTAAATCTCATCGGCACGACCCGCCAGGAATTCTTCGACGAGGATACGCCCGATGGGAGAGGCATCCGTAAATTGCGGCTCCGCGGGAAGATCGGTAAATTGAGCCATGACATTCAAGCCGCGGCGGTGAAGCAATTCGGACCCTTTCCGGCCGATGGGGATAAAGCGTACCGGAACCTGATAATTGCGAAAATGGCCCAGCGTGAAACGAAGGATATTCGTATTGTAGGGGCCGGCAAGGCCTCGGTCGCCGCTCACCATCACTACGATGACAGACTTGATTTCTTCACGTACAGAGAGCAGCGGATGCAAGGTGCCCCGTCCCGGTTGCCCGGCGATGTGCGTGAGCACCTGCCAGGCTTTCGTGGCGTAAGGGCGCGTGCGCTGCACGGCTTCCATGGCTTTCCGCACCCGGCTGGCGCTCACCGCTTGCAGGGCGCGAGTCACCTGGGCGATGTTCTTGACGCTGCGGATGCGGAGACGAATTTCGCGAGTATTAGCCATTTTATTAGTTGACAGTGAATAGTAGACAGTTGACAGATACTAGAAACATCATTTGCTTCTTTTAGCTTACCTGACTCTTTTTTTCATTTTTCACTGTCTACTGTTTTCTATCTTCTGTCTACTGTCATCTGTCTACTGTCGTCTATTTACGACCAGGTGCTGTTGAAATCTTCGATCGCGTTGCGGAGGTTTGCCTTCAACTCGTCGCTCAACGTTTTCTTTGTGCGAATTTCCTTGAGCAGATCGGCGTGTGAGGTGTCCATGTAGCGTAGTAGTGCGCCTTCCCATTCGGTCATGCGCTCGATTTCGATCTTATCGGCGAGGCCGCTGGTGCCCGCAAAAATGGCAACCACTTCGTGTTCAAGGGATACAGGCTTATATTGCGGCTGCTTGAGAATTTCCTGGAGCCGCTGGCCACGGTTGAGCTGCGCCTGCGTGGCCTTATCAAGACTGGAACCGAATTGCGCAAAGGCAGCCAGCTCGCGGAAGGAAGCCATGTCGAGACGCAGACCGCCGGCCACCTGCTTCATCGCCTTGGTCTGTGCATCGCCGCCGACTCGGGAAACTGAGAGACCGGCATTGATGGCGGGGCGGATGCCCGCATAGAACAGGTTGGCCTCCAAATAAATCTGACCGTCCGTGATCGAGATCACATTCGTGGGAACGTAAGCAGATACGTCGCCGAGCAGCGTTTCGATAATGGGTAATGCAGTCAGCGAACCACCGGAACCTGCGAGCTTAACCGCCTTGCCATCTTTCGCGGCGTGCTCGGCATCATGCTTCGCAAGCGGGCCGCCGTACACCTTCTTGTCGAGCGAGTCTTTCTCTGTAGCTGCGTCGCCTTTGAAATCTTTGGAAACGACCACGTATTTTGTGGCGAGGCGCGAGGCGCGCTCGAGCAGACGAGAGTGCAAATAGAATAGATCGCCCGGGTAAGCTTCGCGGCCCGGCGGGCGGCGCAGCAGCAAGGAAACCTGGCGATAAGCCCAAGCATGCTTGGAGAGATCGTCATACACGATCAGCGCATCGCGACCGGTTTCCATAAACTCTTCGCCGATGGCGCAGCCCGCGTAGGGGGCGATGTATTGCAGCGCGGCCGGTTCTTCGGCGGAGGCAATCACGACCACGGTGTGATCCATGGCGCCGTGTTCTTCCAGGATGGCGACGGTGCGGGCGATGCCGGCTTTCTTCTGGCCGATGGCCACATAAATACAGGTCAGGTCCTGGCCCTTTTGGTTGATGATCGTGTCGATGGCCAGAGCTGTTTTCCCTGTTTGGCGGTCACCAATAATCAGCTCGCGCTGGCCGCGGCCAACCGGGGTCAGGGCATCAATGGCTTTGATGCCGGTTTGCACCGGCGTGTCTACGTCTTTACGCTGTACGACGCCGGGGGCAATGCGCTCGATGGGGCGGTATCGATCGAAAGAGATAGGGCCTTTGCCATCCACCGGCTCGCCGAGGGCATTGACCACACGCCCGATCATGCCGTCGCCTACGGGCACTGAGGCGATGCGACCCGTGGAACGCACCATCATGCCTTCTTCTATGCCGGAGAACTCGCCCATGATAATGATGCCCACGCTGTCCTGTTCCAGGTTGAAGGCAATACCCATCACACCATTATCGAACTGGACCAGTTCCTGAGCCTGCACCTGGGCCAATCCAGATGCGCGGGCAATGCCATCCCCAGCTTCGGTAACGGTACCGACGTCGCGGACCTCGAATTCAGGCTTAAAACCCTCGATCTGCTTTTGGAGGCTGGAGGATATGTCTTTAATTAGGTCAGACATGAAGCGGGCTCCGTGGAAGAATTATTGGGGCGAAGCGATGAAGGCATGATAACTGAAAGCCCCTACATTGTCCAGTAATTCACAAACTATCTGAGAAAAACCGGGTTTCAGATTGCTTCGTCGGGCTTGGAGCGCAAGCCACTCCTCGCATCTGCGGAAGGAAAACCCTCCTTGATTTACAAAGCCCCCGGTGAAATCACAGAATCCCTGCCTTTTTTGCCTTCAGATGTCCGGGTAGGTATAATTGCCCTCTTGGGCACAGAAAGATGGGAAAGACGAAGAAAACCTCTTCGGCAATAAAGAAAAAGAAGAACCTCTCGTTGCAAGTCGATGCAGAAATCGAGGCGGTACGCGAACGGGTTTTTCGACGACGCGAATATCTGGATTTGCTCGAGACCGAGTTGACCAACACCCGCACCATCGTTCAGGAATTTACCCATCTTTATAACCAGCGCATCGGCCCCTTGGAAAAAGAACAAAGGCGCCTAAGCCGGCTTCTGGAGCAATGGTCGTTTGACTTAGCGCCACCAGCCAGTGGTTGGCAGGGTCGGGGAAAGCGGACTCAGCCGAAGCCAGGTCCCAACGGGCAACAGCACCAGCAAGAGCCTATGGAACAAAAGAAACGCTCACGGCCGGTCGATCCGGATTACGAGCGTAAGGTGCGTGATCTGTTCCGGCGTTTGGCCAAGAGATACCACCCGGATCTGACACAAGAAGGTGAAGACAAAAAGCAATTCGAAAAGATCATGGCGGAGATCAACCAGGCCTACATGGCTAAGGACTTAGAAACCTTGGAAGCACTTGCCCAAACTCATGGCTCCAGTCTAAACAGCGGTTCCAAGCTTCCGACAGCGGAATTGGCCCGGCTAAAGCTGGAGCTACGCCAACTGGACGCGATGATCTTCGAGATCGAGCAGACCATTCGCGAGCTGGATCTGTCGCCGGCCATGCAGATGCGCGGCGACGCCAATGACGGTCGACCACATCGGCGCGATATTTTGCGCGAAATGGAAGCGGATTATCTGGCGAAAATCGCTGACTTGCGAGAACAATTATTAGCGCTGGGGTTAGAAATCGAAGAAATGCACAAGCAAAACAAGTAGACAAGTAGACAAGAAAACTCAATGTGGCCAATGTCCTTGTTTATTTATTTACTTAAAGTAGCGTAAAGCCATTTTCAGCCGTTCTTCCAATTCTGCCGGAGCATCCCTGGGGATCGATTGGAGCGCGGCTTGAGATTCCACTACGGTGTAGCCAAGTCCGGTAAGCGCTTCCAGCAATTCGCTGTCACTGGTCTGCATTTGCATTGCCGACTCATCGCCTTCCATGAGGGGAATGCGATCGGCCAGATGCAACACGATTTTCTGCGCTGTCTTGGAGCCAACACCCGGAACTCTGCCGAGCACGGAACTCTGGCCGCCGAGCACCGCGGCGCGCAAGGCCGCCGGCGTCAAATTGGAAAGCAACGCCAGGGCGAGCCGCGGTCCGACACGATCGACGCCAAGCAAATTAACAAACAAATTGCGCGCTTCCATCGAGGAAAAACCATAAAGACTCAGCTCATTTTCGCGCACGACCAAATACGTATGCAGCGAAAGAACCTGGCTCACGTGAGCTTCCAACAACAGCGTTTTGGGTACAGAAACCTTGAAACCGACGCCCGAGATCTCCAGCGTCAGACTAGATTCATCGATGTAGGAGACACGGCCGGTAAGACTGGAAATCATGAAGCGCTCGCGATGGCTTGCTGGGTGCGGTGCGTATTCAAGTGGCAGATTGCGATGGCCAGCGCGTCGGCAGCGTCGTCCGGTTTCGGCAAATCGGGGAGGCGCAATAAAGTCTGCACCATAGATTGCATCTGGCGTTTGTCGGCCGCGCCGTAACCGCTCACCGCTTGCTTCACTTGGTTGGGATTGTAATCATAGCTGGGGATGCCGGCCTGCTGCAAGGCCAGCAACACCACGCCGCGCGCTTGGCCCACGCTCATCGCGGTGCGGACATTGCGCTGGAAGAAAAGCGATTCAACTGCCGCGCATTCCGGATTGTGTTTCTTCAAAAGTTTTTCGAGTTCTTTGTGGATCCTGGCCAAACGCTCACTGGCATTTTCGACGGGAGCCGTAAGAATAACGCCCCAATCAACAGCAGTCAGATTCCCGGCTTCATCACGGCGCACCAAGCCGTAGCCGGTCGTAGCGGTGCCGGGATCAATACCTATGGCTAGCATTTTAGCCACGCCAGCATAAGAATTAAGCCGCAGCGATCTTTTCTAAGGCAGCGTCGCTGATCTTAAGGTTGTAGGAGACATTCTGAACGTCATCGAGTTCTTCGAGACCTTCGATAACATTCATTACCTGGACGGATTCCTCAGGGCTGAGTTCGATTTCCTGATTGGCTTGCATGCGCAACCCGGCATCATCCATGGTAATCCCGGCATTCTTGAGCGCATCGCCGATACGCTTGTAAGCTTCCACCGGAGCGGTGATCTCCGCCTGACCGTTCTCGTACCAGACATCGTCGGCCCCGGCATTCGCTGCGATCTCAAAGATCTCGTCTTCGCTGCGGCTGCCTGCCTTGAAGGCAAAGAAGGCCACGCGTGTGAACTGCCAGGCCACCGAGCCACTTTCTCCCAGACCGCCGCCGTGGCGAGTGAGCAGGTGGCGGATATCGGAAACCGTGCGATTGCGGTTATCAGTCACGCAGTCGATGATCACGGCAACACCGTGAGGAGCAAAGCCTTCATAGGTGATCTGCTCCAAAGCGGCGCCCTCTTTGTCTTCTCCGGTGCCGCGCTTGATGGCCCGTTCGATATTGGCGGCAGGCATGCTCTCCGCTCTGGCTTTTTCGATGGCCAATCGCAGCGAAAAGTTCGTGTCGGGGTTGCCGCCGCCTTCCCGTGCGGCGATAGAGATCTCGCGCACCAGACGCGTAAATGCCTGGCCCTTCTTCGCATCGGTTGCCGCTTTCTTTCGTTTAATCGTAGACCACTTGCTATGACCGGACATGCATTCACCTGTATTGCAGGTAAAAATTATATCATCGCGAGATGTTCCTAGAACGCGTGCGACGCATCGGAAGTGTAGCAGTGAGTAGTGAATAGTAATCAGGAAACTCAATCACTGTTCACTATTCACTACTCACTCAGGAGCCGTTATAATCGTCTTCCACGTCATCGGGGCGTGGCGCAGCCCGGTTAGCGCGCACCGTTCGGGACGGTGAGGTCGAAGGTTCAAATCCTTTCGCCCCGACTGATACCGCTTGTGAGTGTCCTATTCTCAGGCGTAAGAAGCCTGAAAACAATAACTGCAACCGCGCCTGTTCGTTCATAATCCATAGCCGTTATTGAGCACGAGAGGTGTCGAATGAAAAAGTCTTTTGTTCCAATCCTGATAAGCCTGTTGGCTGCTTCAGCTGCCTGCACTATCAATTTCAATTTCGCAACCCCGACAGGAGCACCCACCGTCACTGCTTCAGGTTTCCCGTGGCCCAACGAGCCAGGTACCTGCACACTTACAACCACGGGCTCGGTAACTCTCTATAATCGTCCCAGCACCGAATCGCAGATCTTTAGCGAAGTAGGGTCTGGCTTTAGCGCGGAGGTTGATGGACGCACCGTCGATGGCTGGGTGGGTTTTGATCCGGCCATTGCCCAGGCCGCTAACATCGGCGTCTTCCGCTTGCGCTGGGCGTTCTTCGATGACGTTTCACTTAGCGGCAACTGTATAGCCGTGCCCGAACTAGCCTGGGTACCGGAACCTGACCTCTGTTACACAATGCCAATGAGCAGTGTGAATGTCTACTCAAGCCCTGATACCTCTTCGTCAGTGCTGGCGACGTTGGAGGTCGAGGATTTTGCTGCGGTCACTGGTTACGCAAGTGATGGCTGGGCACAGGTAGATCTCGGTGCAGGCAATACTGGCCTGAGCGGGACAGGGTGGATGGAGCAGTCCGATCTGAACCTCAACGGCGACACTTGCGACGAATTGCCTACGGTAAGTCCATAACCTGCTAAATACCAGAAAAGCCCCATTGCAATTTAGTTGTTGCAATGGGGCTTTTCTATGTACAATGCACCTGCTGAGCATACCTGATCAGCCACTTTGTACCGTCTTCGCACTCTTCTTTTAGGATCACCCCTTCCCACGGCTGGCCTCAGCCACGAGAAAATCGGCAAATTTAAAGCCCTGGCTGCCTTCTCGCCGGATGCGCTTTCTTCCATTGCCTACGCCAACCAGGAAATCTTCCTGGGATTAGCCGTGGCCGGCAGTGCCGGGCTGGGTTTTACATTTTCCTTGGGGATTATCATCACCGCAATTTTGGCTATCGTTGCCCTCTCATATCTCCAAACGATCCATGAATACCCCAGCGGTGCAGGGTCCTACATTGTAGCTAAGGAAAATCTCGGGGAGTTCGCCGGGCTGCTCGCAGCCGCTGCACTGATGCTTGATTATCTGCTGGTGGGTGCGGTCAGCCTCACCGCAGGCGTGGAGGCGCTGGCTTCCGCGTTTCCTGCCCTTTTCCCATATCGCGTGGTTATGTCGCTGGGCATTTTGTTATTCATCACCATTCTTAATATGCGTGGTCTTCAAGAAACAGGCACGGTCATGTCCATTCCGGTCTATTTCTTCATAGGTTCATTCTTCTTGATGATTATAGTCGGGTTAGTCAGAATGGCAACGACCCCTAGCATCCCATTTAGCCCAAACCTACCAGCCGCGCAGCCACTAAGTATTCTGATTTTGTTGCGCGCTTTCGCCTCCGGCAGCACCGCTCTCACCGGCGTGGAAGCGATCAGCAATGGCGTGCCAGTTTTCAAGAAGCCAGAGTCGATCAATGCCGGTATCACATTGATCGTCATGTCTGTCCTGATGGGCTTTTTGTTTCTCGGAACGTTGGGCTTGACTCAGTATTTTGGGATTGTCTCTCAGGGGGAAGAAACTATCCTTTCTGCCTTATCTCGCCATCTCTTCGACAATGCATTTTGGTACTACCTGATTCAGATCAGCACCTTAGCCATGCTGTCCGTGGCCGCAAATACCGCCTTTGCGGGGTTTCCGCGCATTGCGGCTATCTTGGCGGAGCACCGCTATCTACCCAGCCAACTGAAGGCGCTGGGCGACCGACTAGTGTTCGCCAACGGCAACCTTCTATTAGCAGCCGCTACCGCTTTTCTTATCATTCTGTTCCGCGGCGACAGCCATTCATTAATTCCGCTTTTTGCCGTTGGCGCGTTCACGGCATTTACGCTTTCACAGGCCGGCATGGTTCGCCATTGGATCCGAAAGAAAACAGGGGGTTGGCGAACCAAAGCGTTCATTAACGGGTTAGGGGCATTGACAACCGGCGCCGTAGTTATCATCGTCGGCGTTGGTAAATTTATCCAGGGTGCGTGGATTACGCTGATCATAATCCCTTTGATCATTTACTTCTTTCTACGTGTCCATCATCACTACGACAAAATCGGTGAACAGCTTTCGCTCAAGGGACTGCCGCCCGAGCTTAAGCCTTACCCCAAGCTGCGCTTCGTGATGCCCATTTCTGGCGTACATCGAGGTATTTTCCAAGCAGTGGATTTCGCCCGCTCGATCTCGAAAAATCTGATCGCCGTATATGTAGAAGTCGAGCCAGGAGCTGGAGATCGGGTTAGAAAAAAGTGGGAGGAATGGTTCCCGGATCTAACCCTCAAGATCATTCCTTCACCGTATCGCTCAATCATTGAACCGTTCATCGATTTCCTCGATCGCTACGATGAAGAAGTGAATGATGGCCAACTCGCCGCCGTCATTCTTCCGGAATTTGTAACGGAAGGCTTCTGGGGGAATATCCTGCACAACCAGATGGCCTGGTTGATGAAGTTCGCACTTCTTTACCGCCGACGCAAAAAGGGGTATCAGCAGGTCATTGTGGATGTGCCTTTTCATGTGCGCGAAGAATAGAAATCGCGGCGCCGCGCCAAAAATCTGATAATCAAACCAAAATTTAAGGTTGGCGTAGTTAAATTGGAACCCAAATCCACACTGATTCACATTCTGCAGGTTCGTTGTATGTTGGCGCGCTGACCTCCCGTCTTAAAGGTTTTTAAGATCGGCCAGTCTGGTCTTCCAGACAGGCGTTCAATATGCATCCATGCACCATCTGTGGTTAGCGGGGTTTACCTACCCCCATCTATGGTGAGCTATTCAGCCTACGCCAACGACGATCAATCTCGAAGTTTTATAAGCTGAATCTTTAAGAGATCACCACCTTAAAGAATGTTGTTTTTTTAGACGTGCGTAGGGCTGCGCAATTGATAATTACGTGCATCCCGCTTAGAATCCACAACCTTAGCGCAGGTGTGCGCAGTTCGACGCCATAGGAAGAGGTTTCGCTCAGGACCTCGGCTAAAAGGCGTCAGTTCTCGTCTAAATGACAATTAAATAGAGCGGGCCAGCAATCGTCAAGAACTGGGTGACGGTTTGCCCTATCTATCTGCATTTTGAATGACGAGGTCTGCCACCCTCGCGGGAGAGGAAGATCGATGAACGCGAGCCAGGCATGGCAGGCAGCACTAGGCCAATTACAAGTCGAAATGCCAAGAGGCACCTACGATACCTGGGTGCGCGATGCGGAAATGGTGGCATACGAAGATGGTTCATTTGTTATCGGCGTTAACAATGCCTACGCCCGCGATTGGCTGGATAGCCGTCTTAAGAGCACTGCGACCCGACTGCTGACCGGTATGATGAACCGCACGATTGAGGTGCGATTCGTGGTCTGGCAGCCAACGGCTCCAACAGAAACGCTGACCGAAATCCCGGATCTTCCGGCGGAACCCGAACTCATACCGTCAAATCAACCGGGGAATTTCACCCTTAATCCACGCTACACATTCGATACCTTTGTGGTGGGCGCCAGCAACCGCCTGGCGCACGCGGCCTCTTTGGCAGTGGCTGAAAATCCGGCCAAGGCTTATAACCCATTGTTTCTTTATGGCCGGGTTGGCCTGGGCAAAACACACCTTTTGCGCGCTATTGGCAATGCGGCCAGCCAACTCGGGTTGGCTGTTCTATATGTTTCTTCGGAAGAGTTCACCAACGATCTAATACATGCCATTCGCACTCATACCACGCAGGCGTTCCGCGAGAAATATCGCCGTACAGACGTTTTATTGATCGACGATATTCAATTCATCGCCGGCAAAGAATCCACCCAGGAAGAGTTCTTCCATACGTTCAACACTCTGCACGGACAAAATAAGCAAATTGTTATCACCTCAGACCGCTCGCCAAAAGGTTTGATGACTCTGGAGGAGCGTCTTCGCTCGCGTTTCGAATGGGGGTTGATTGCCGATATTCAATCGCCTGACTATGAGACACGCCTGGCGATATTGCGCAGCAACGCCGAACGGATCGGGCGGGCGGTAGACGACGACGTATTAGGAACCATCGCCCAGCGCATGCAATCCAACATCCGTGAACTCGAGGGCGCACTGAACCGCATCCTTGCCTACGCTTACCTGCGGGGGATCCCGCTCACCGCAGACGTGGTTGACAACGCGTTAGCGGATCTAGTTCCCGAACCCCAGCCCCTGGAACCCATCCAACTGGTGGACGCGGTAGGGCAGGCCTTCGGTGTTTCGCAAGAAAGACTTCTCTCCCGCGACCGTTCTGCCGAAGTTGCCCTGCCTCGCCAGATAGCCATGTACCTTCTACGCGAGGAGGCTCGGCTATCGCTGCCCCAGATCGGGGAGACTCTGGGGGGCCGCGATCACACAACGGTGATGTACGGCTGCCAGAAGATCGGCGAATTGCTCGAGCATGATGAGCGATTGCGCCGACAGGTGGCCGGTTTGCGTGAACAGCTCTATGGAGAACGTGTAAGAGTTTAAGGGTTAAAGTCACGCAAGCGGCGCTGCGAGAAAGGAACCAGCATTTCCTCAGGAGTAAGACCGCCATGCCTGCCAATAAGTGGGTTTTCCTTTGCTCCCCACCACAGATAAGCTGAACCCCGCGCCACTAAAATCAAATCACCGAGGCGCTCGGAAAGTCGTGGCGAAACCGAGCCAGAGCCGAACAACCCAACCTCCTGAGCATAAGCTGATTCGAGGAGCGCGAACTGATTAGGCCAGGTACGCTCGACATATTCGCGAACCGCTTCGATTTGTCCCGGCTTGATGTAAAGATAAATAAGCCGGTTCTCTCCGGTTGGCTGCATATGCAAGCGGCGTGTCAAATTGGGGTGATTGCGCAGGTCGTAACGAGGATCTTTCTCTGTACGAACCTGCCCGTGGTCAGCCGCCAGCAAAACCAAGGTGCCCTGCTTCAGATGAGCAGGTAGTTTTGCAATAAGCAGCTTCTCAAAAGCACGGCTGAGATCTGCGAACTCGTAGCGCACGCGTTCGTCTTCAGGCCCATATTTATGCGAGAGCGTGTCCACCTGAGACCAGTACGCATACACAAACATCCTTTGCCTGGACTGGACTTCAATTAATTGGCGTAGACTTATACAGAGATCGCTAGTGGAGTGATACCCGATGCGGGTGACGTTGGGTAAAAACATATCCGAGAGTCCGGAGCCCAAAACGGAAGAAGGCTGCAGTCCATAGCTGCCAACACCAGCCGTTGCCAAGTGGCTTCCAAGCGTGGCCGAACTCAGGAACCCGGTGGGTACAAACCCCGCATAGCGCAAAGACCCCGCCTGCCCTTCGAAGCTGAACGGCGCATGGGTGATCATATTCGCCACCATGCCATATTCCTTCAGCCACAATTCATAGCCAACTATGCCGTGCTCTGCCGGGGATTTCCCGGTCCAGATGCTGGTGAGGGCGGCGCACGTTGTGCTCGGCACCACCGAGGTCATGGGCGCCAACAAGCCCGAACCCATCAATTCGTTCCAAATAGCAAAATCAGGTTCCTGCAACCAATTTTGAAAACGGTGTAAAGATAGTGCATCCACCAACAACAAGATAATTCTCTGATAACGTCCGCCAAGCTGCGAGGTAATTTCTGAACGCAAGGTGTGTTTGCCAAACGGCGGCACGCCGAGTAAATCAGTAATAGTGCTCGGCAAATTAAGAATCGACTGGCCTGAATAATCAGGATAAGAAAACCCAGGGCCTAAATCCAAGCCTGGGAGCCGATTGTTCTGGATCAGGGGCAAAAGTTCTGGGCTTAGGTTCGACATTCAAGTTCTCAAGGATTCGGCAGGTAATCTGCTGGTCGGTAACCGTTTGCCTCGAGCACGGCGGCAATTTCCTGCAACCTGGGCATGTTGTGACCAGTGCCTAACTTCATCACTTTGGCGGCCCCGGTGGCATTCGCCAATACGGCTAACGATTCAAGGGGCAATTCGTTCATCACACCATAAATGATTGCGCCGGCGACGCTGTCGCCCGCGCCGGTGGCGTCACGAACTTCCACTGCGAGCCCTTGTGCTTTGGCGACCTCAGAGTCGCGCGCCAGCAGTAACCCTTCGGCGCCGCGTTTGAGCAACACCCAGCTAGGACCGAGGTCCTGCAGGGCGCGGATGAGATTAAGGTCATCCCGGTCCCCAACAATGGTACGCGCTTCCGATCGGTTCAGCATTACCACGTCGCTCAAACCGATCGCATCCTTCATCCAAGTATTGCCAACATCAGGGTTACCGGGTCCAGGATCGAAGAATACGCTTACCCCGGCCTGGCGGGCGATTTCGAATCCACGCAAAACCAGATCGGGAGTTTCTATATACTCAGCCCACCCATCGGCAAATAAAGCCTGCGCTTTTTGCACCACAGCAGACCATTCTTCTGGCCAGGTGCGGAGTTGCAAACTGCCGGCATAACCGAGATAAGCAGGTTCGCCGGCCCGATCCACCACCACACCTGCGACCGGCGTTCTGGCACCAGCAGTTACTTGGAGATTGGTCACATCAACTTTTTCGCGCTTGAGCCCTTCGCGCACCAGCAACCCAAAGCCGTCATCGCCAACTTCGCCCACGGCGCTTACTTGCAAGCCAAAACGCGCCGCCATGATAGCGATGTTACAGGCGCCGCCGGGCCCGACTTCCATGTAGGACAAACGATGAATGTCCCTGGCCTGCACCGGGAACTTGGGCAGGCGCATATTGATGTCGGCGATCAGGTCGCCGAGAATAAGAATAGTCACGTTTTCTTCTTTCGTTTGCGCCATTTTGAATACTGTGCAACAAACTGTTTTACACTAAGCGGATTGGCCGGCATATTTAGCGCTTGCGCCAGGCGGACAAGTTGAGGGGGCAACAAAGCTGCCTTCCCAAGAATTTCTGTTTGCCCGAATACTTTACTTGCCGGGCCATCGGCCAAGATTTTTCCATTGGCCATAACGATCACGCGATGAGCGTTTTCGGCGCAGAAATCCAAGTCGTGGCTGATCAATAATAGGGTTCGGCCCATTTTATGCAAGTCTTGCAAGATGCGTCCGATACGCTTCCGCCCGGCCGCGTCCTGGCCAATGCTGGGCTCGTCCAGTACGAGAACGGGTGTATTCATGGCGAGGGCTGCCGCCAATGCCAACAACTTGCGTTCGAAGGGTTCGAGGTCATAGGGATTCTGATCGGCTTTCTCCTTTAGGCCAACCGTGCTTAACGCAGCCTTTGCGCGTGAAAGGATTTTCGTTTTGGAGAAACTAAGATTGCGAGGACCAAATTCCACCTCGCGCAGCACGTTTTGCTCGAAAAGCTGTTCGTCGGGATTCTGGAAAAGGAAACCTACCCGGCCAGCCAACCGGGCTGTGCTGTAATCGGCAGCGTCCCAATTCCCAACAGTCACTTTGCCTTCTTGTGGGCGCAGCAGACCGTTAAACATTTTGACCAGCGTGGTTTTTCCAGCGCCGTTCTCGCCGACGATGGCCACAAACTCTCCGCTTTCAATTGAGAGGTTTATGCCATCCAGCGCGCGCACGCCGGTTGGATACATAAAGGAAACATTTCTGACACTTAGTTTCATTTAAAAAATTTTTGAGCTTGCTTGAGTGTGACAGGCATTGGGCGCGACCGAGGGACTAGTCTTTTCGCCTGCGCCGCCGCAGCAGCCTGTCTGTATTGTGAGTGCCCCACCCCGAGGTTTTGCAGTTTTTCGTTCACCAGGATTTTTTCAGGCTTCCCATCCAAAACCACGCGTCCATCGGAAAGGACAAGCACGCGATCCACGAATGTGGCCAGCCATTCCAATTTATGCTCCACCAAAACGACCGTGGTGCTGCCGCGTCGAGACAACTTATCTAGGATCCTGAACACATCCTGGGTGCTTTGCGGATCCAATTGCGCTGTCGGCTCATCTAATACCAATACCCTGGGCCGCATAGCGAGAATGGACGCAATAGCCACTCGCTGCTGTTGCCCGCCGGAAAGAGCAAAAGGCGAGCGTTCTGCCAATTCCTCCAAGCCAATCAAGTCCAAGGCTTCATCCACGCGCCGCTCGATCTCTTTGCGTGCCAACCCCAAGTTTTCGAGACCGAAGGCGATCTCTTCACGTACGGTAAACCGCGTCCCGCTGAGTTGGTTGAAAGGGTTTTGAAATACCAGTCCAACCCTGCCTGCTATGTTCCCCAAAGCGGAATGCACGATATTCAGGTTATCAACATGTACCTCCCCTTCCCAGGTGCCCCTAAAGAAGTGGGGAGCAAATCCCGCCAGGGCATAGCAAAATGTTGATTTGCCTGCGCCGTTGGGACCCACCACGCCCACAAATTGGCCGTCTGGGATCTTAAGGTCAATGCCCTCCAGGGCAGGTTGTTCCTGAGCTGGATAACGATAGGTGAATGCATTGAACCGGATCACGAGGTGAAGGCCCACCAAACCCGAAAACTGATTAGCATCAGCATCACTATCAGGAAAACCCAGCGAGCCACACGCTGCCAGCCGCTGTCCCTCAATACAAGCAAGCTTGTTTTCCGCCCCGGACGGCTAAAAGCGCGTGCCTCCAGCGCCATGGCGCGTTCTTCAGTTTCCACGATGCTGCTGAGCACCAGCGGGCCCACCAAGGGAACCAGTAAGCGCAGGCGCCGGAAAATATTCACGCGGATCTCCAACCCTCGCGCCTGCTGGGCATCCAGAATCACCTCTGCTCGCTCCTGGAAGCGCGGAAATATCTGTATAGATGTCAACACCACGTAAGCCAGACTGCCCGGCAGGCCGCTTTGGGTCAGGGCCAGCATGAGCATATCGGGCCGAGTGCTGAGCATAAGCAGCAGCGCGCCACCGATTGCCAGCAAAAGTCGCGATGCCACAGTAAGACCGGTTAGCCAACCTTCCAGGGTGAAAACGAAGACGGAGAATCGAAACAGCGGCGTTTCGCCAGGTGTGAAGAAACCCTGGATTATGGAAAGCGAAATGACAAATGGGGTTATGACCGCCAGGCAACGTCGCAAAAAAGGTGACAAAACACCGCCCCAAGCCGATAAGGGAATAAGCAGGAAGAGAAATGCGCCCAAAAGCCAGAGCAAGCTAGGTAAAGTGGCTGCCAAAATGATAAAAAGCAAACTGAGCTCTAATTTTGTGAGAGGATTAAGACGATGGAGGCCGCTGTCTCCAGGAACGAACAGGGTTCTACCGCGCATTCTCGCTGATTAAACCACTGTTCAAAACACAAAGGCCCGCAAAAGCGGGCCTTGACAACCTGTTGATGCGATTAGGTTAGCGCCTTTTGCGAGCGGGCGCTTTCTTCGCGGGGGCACCTTCCCCGCTAAAGCGGGCCTGGAATCGAGCCGGCAGCGCCTGCAGGACTGCCCAAACGACCAGGAAGCTAATCATTTTGTCGATCGGGTCAGAAGTAATGCCCTGCGCTATATTGGCGCCCAATGCATCGAGTCCAGCGGCACGGAACATGGCCACAATCGCATCAGTTCCGGCTCCCAAGGTGCCCCCAAATACATAGGCAGCGATCGGTGCGGAGATAAATGCGGCGACCAGTCCTGTGACCAAACCAGCCACTGCTGCCTTCCACCATTCCTTAACCCAGCCAGCTCGAGCAAAGGCGGCTGCCAACGCGCCGATGATAGCTGCAACGCCGGCAAAGGGCGCATAGGCGGGATTACCCAGGAATGCCCAAATGATGTTGGCCAGGAAGCCGGTGGCGGCTCCGGCCCAGGGTCCCACCAGGACACCAACCAACACCGTACCGATGGAATCTAAATACAGGGGTACCTTCAGGCCAAGTACCAAGGTGCCAACCGCGATGTTGATGGCAATGGCAACCGCCATGAGGGCAATGTTGAAGGTTGAAAACTCCTTACGAAGATCGTTCATGAGTGCTCCTCCTCAAATACCGGGTGGATATTTTTCATTATATGCGAAATATGTCCAGAGCAATCAGCTACAATCCCCTCAATGGCACACCTAACAATTTATTCCGACGGATCCTGCCTGGGGAACCCCGGCCGCGGCGGCTGGGCAGCACTGATCCGTGAGGGTTCGAGCGAACAGGTGCTCACCGGCAGCGAGGCACAAAGCACGAATAACCGCATGGAATTAACTGCCGCGCTGCGAGCCCTGGAAGCACTAAGCGGCCGAAGCCAGGTGGATTTCTATACTGACTCTGAATACTTGCGGCGCGGAATCACCGAATGGCTTCCGGGCTGGCGGGCCAGAGGCTGGAAACGCAAGGGCGGCAGGCTGGCAAACGTGGAATTGTGGCAGGCCCTGGACCGGGCCATCGAGCGCCACCAGATTCATTGGCACTGGGTAAAAGGGCATTCGACAAACAAGGACAATCAAAGGGTAGACAAACTGGCCAGAGAAGCAATGCTGGGCAGGTAAATTAAAGTGGAAGAGGCCTATCTTTCGATTGGCCTCTTCTGTTTTCAAGAACGAAATTTGCCAAAATCCGTTATGTGAGGCGACGACGGGATTCGAACCCGTGGTGAGGGTTTTGCAGACCCTTGCCTTACCACTTGGCCACGTCGCCTAGCGAAAGGGGTTAATACCAGCCTTACTTCAGAGTTGATACCCCTTTTCGCTATGAGAGGGGATTATACCGGTCATCCTTCGGTGAAGATTTACCCCTCTCAATTTAAGAAAAATGGGTTCAAAAACCCATTTTTCCGATCAGAGCGGGCGACGGGATTTGAACCCGTGGCCTTCTCCTTGGCAAGGAGACGCTCTACCGCTGAGCCACGCCCGCTAACAGAAATAATTATAACCGCTTGTGTCTGTGCCGAGGGCCAGAATTGAACTGGCGACACCGCGATTTTCAGTCGCGTGCTCTACCAACTGAGCTACCTCGGCATAAGGGGGGACATTGTACAAGCGCGCACAAGGCCTGTCAAGAAACGGCGGGCCAACCGTCGCGCATTCCGACTTTTTTGGCAGGCAATCCAGCCCACACTTCTCCATCACCGGTGGATTCCAGCAGCACCGCGTTGGCGCCCAATACGGTGCCACGACCCACTCGCAGCACTCCTTCTTTGCAGAGCACCTTGGATCCTGGCGACAGGATGACTTCATCACCAATCTCGACGGATATAAATTTCGATTGATCGATCGGCAAATGAATATCGGCGCGGCCAAGGGTGACGCCGGGATAGATTTTCACATTTTTACCGATCTTGGTCTGCGGGTGAATGACCACACCAAAACCGCCATGCACCAATGTGAATCCTTCGCCGACCTCAACGGAACGGGGAACCTCGGCACCGAGTGCCTTTAGCAAAAGGTAAGTGAAGCGGCCCATTAGACCGCGGCGGGCATAGACGAGACGTGAGTAAAAGTCAGTGGTCATCTAAGAAATAGTAGGGGATTGCCGCGCTTGCGGAGTTTACACTGAGCGAAGCGAACTTGCTCATTCGAGACGGGTAGTTATTCCAGGTTCCTCACCATGTATGTGTCCCCCAGTTGATAGCCCCGGCCTGCGTAGTAACCGCGCGTGCCCACCGCGGCGATCACAGCCAACCTGCGGAAGCCTTTGGTGCGCGCAATTTCCTCAGCGCGAGCCAGCAGGCGCGTGCCCAAGCCGATATGTTGGGCGGCGCCGACCTGCTCTTCGCCAACCTCCAATGACTGCCCATAAACATGCACTTCACGAACCAAGGCGGCTTCAGCTAGATCGCGCAAGCCGGTGTCTGGAGACTTTGCGCCGGGCAAGGATAAACGCAGAAACCCCGCCACTCTGTCTTCAGGTGTGACGAAGGATAAGAAATGTTCTTCGGCGCGGCTGGTCGCATAGGTGGCATCACGAAGTTCGAGAGCATCCGGGTTGACGCCGCGACCTTTGACCTCTCGACATCTGATGCACCGACATTTTTGCCCTCTTGACTTCATGACCTCATGCACGTCCATGCGCAAGCTGGTGCGCTTATTGCCTTCGACCACATTCGTTGACGGGATATCGCGGATGACGCGGTTCACGCGGCAGTATTCGGGGATAGTAGCTTTGAGATCAGCCAGCAGTTCTACCAATTCTTCGGTCGAGTACGGATGATATTCGCCGCGCTGCCAATGCAGATAAAGTTCGGCGTTCTCAAGCAGTTGCGTGGGATAGATCTTGAGTTCATCCGGGCAATAGCCAGCCCACAATTTGGCGAAATCGGCGCGGTCGCTTTCCGGCGTGGCGCCTAGCAGGTTTGGCATCCAGTGCAGGACGATCTTGAAGCCAGCCGCACGCAGCAGGTCCGTGGCGCGCTTTGTTTCTTCGGCAGAGTGGCCGCGTTTGTTAAGCTCCAGGATTCTGTTGTCGAAACTCTGCGCACCTAACTGCACCTTGGTCACGCCCAGGTAACGCAGCCAGGTAATCTCCTCCAGATTGATATGATCGGGACGCGTTTCAATCGCCAGACCTACCGAGCGATGCGCGGACGTTTCGTTGTAGTGCTGCGCTTCCGGCAAGGTTGGCGCTTCGACTTCGTTGACCGCATCGAACATACGCTTGATGAATTCTTCCTGATAATCGCGCTTGTAGGAAGACCAGGTCCCACCGAGGACGAGCATTTCGATCTTGTCCGTGGGGTGGCCGAGAAGGTCGAGCGTTTCCATCCGGCTGTGCACCTGATCGTAGGGGTCGAATTCGTGCTGTAGGGCGCGCATGGCGCCGGGCTCGTCTGGCAGGTAGCTCTTGGGCATGCGCACATCGGTAGGGCAGAAGACGCATTTGCCGGGGCAGGGGTAGGGCTTGGTAAGCACCGTGACAACGCTGACGCCGGAGAGTGTGCGCATGGGCTTGAGGCGGATGCGCGCCAATAGGCCCGGGTCCTCTACCCAGGCGCCGCTACCCACCAGTTCGCGGTAAGCCGCAACCAGCATCTGCTTGCCAACAAAGCCGCCGTTCTCCAATGGATGGTGGCTGATAGCTTCAAGCACCGGAGCGCCGACACGGATCTCTTCCAACGCGGCGCGGGCGCGCAACATCCGCTCGGGTGTGGATTTTTTGGCGGCTTCCCAAGCCTGGATG
>Ga0209751_10000554_pt1 | contig 39982 bp, 36 predicted proteins | sample RifCSP13_1_FD_184019 | JGI IMG/M metagenome (GOLD analysis project Ga0209751, IMG submission 184019) | Soil microbial communities from Rifle, Colorado - Rifle CSP2_sed 13_1 (SPAdes) (version 2) | ecosystem: Environmental > Terrestrial > Deep subsurface > Rock core/Sediment | place: Rifle...
GCAGAGAGCCCGCCTCTTCCCGACTCCCACTCGATGGCCACGCCGGCGGGCCGCTCGTGACGATAGAGTTCTCGCGCGGGCCGACCGCCGGTCTCGATGTGGACGGCATACGTTCCGTCATCGAGGGAGAGGCCCACGGCCGTGACTTCTCCGACCGCGTCCATCCCCATGTTCCAGGCGTCGGGGACGCCGGCGACGAACGGTGCCGGCTCGCCGCCCTCGAACGGCGCCGCCACCCACCGACCGTGCTCGTTGCCGGTCGCATCCTGCCACCAGGCGACCCGGGAGCCGTCGGGCGTGACGAGGGCTTCCTCGACGCCGACGTGCTCGTCGGATAGCCGCCGGCGCTCGCCGGTGTCGAGGTCGTGCGACCAGGCCTGCAGCGACCCGTGCTCGTTCGACACGTACGCGAGCCGTTCGGGCGCCCCCGAGGCCCAATGCGGGAACCTGATCGTGGGCGCCGTGAATCGGCGCTTCCAGGCAGGGGCCTCGCTCACGGCCGCAAGTCTAGTGGAGCGCTACCGCACCGTGATCGTCGCCGTGTAGACGTCGAACTTGAACAGCGTGCCATCGGGGTTGTCGCCGGTGCTGTTGGAGTTGTCCGCCCACGCCGGGTGGATCTTGCCGTCGTGGAAGGCCATGCCGAGGTAGTCGCCGTACTGAACCCCGTTCAGGGATACCTGGGCGTTCGATGTGCCTTCACTTACGCGGACATTGGCCACGAAGCTCGCTCCGCCGTCACGGGAAACGGTGGCCCAGTACTGCGCGTCGTCGTTCGGAAGGCCGTTCGTGTCTCCCTCGCCGCCCGTGCCGAGGTCGTTGCGGGCGTCGTAGAACGACACGGCGACGTAGCCGGTCGTCTGATCGAGCGAGATGTGCGGGTTGAACTGCGAGTTCGTGCCCTCGTCGTCGTTCACTCGCACGGGCCCGCTCCACGTCGTGCCCTCGTCGTCGGAGTACCGCACGAGGATGTTGGTGTCGTTGCTCTCGTCGGGCTTCTCGCCCGTGTAGACCATGTAGACACGGCCGTGGTGAGCTCCGCCGGTCCGATCCCACGCCAGACCGGTCTCGGCGTCGACCGAGCGCGTCGCCTGCGGAGGGATGTAGTCGAACCCGCCGACGTTCGTCTTGGTCGCCTTGAGCGCGTCGCCGAACCCCTCGGGCCCGAGGCCGTCGGGGTCGAGGTTCAGCCAGATGTTCGAAGGACCCTCGGAGACGATGTTGTCCTGGTAGGTCACCATCACCTGACCGGTGGGACCGACGACGATGTCTCCGAAGCTCGCGTATCCGGGACGCGACCCCGGTGCGCCCTGGGGCTTGGAGAACTTGCCGATGTCGCCAAGGCCGAACACCGCCGCGCCGGTCGCGCGGATCAGCTGGTTGTGCGCGAAGTCCTTGTACGTCACCCACACGCTGCCGAGGCCCGTCGTGACGGTGGGCTGGTCGACCGGCCAACCACCCTTGTGGGGGAGCTTATGGCCCTTGCCGCTATCCGTGCGCTCGACCGGACCGATGTACTCGAAGTTCTTTCCCCCGTCGGTCGAGAGAGTCAGAACCACGTCGTTCGCGTTCCGGTTCAGGAAGACGAAGAACAGGTTGCCGTAAGAGTCGAACGCGAGGCTCGGGTCGCAGCAGGCCAGGCCCAGGTTGTCGCCGTTGGCGACCGCCTGTGTCTTCCAGTGCGCGCCCCCGTCGAACGAGTAGGCCTCGAACAGCTGCCCGCCGAACTGGATGTTCGAGGCGACCACGATGTTGTCGGGGTTAGTGGGATTGATCGCGATGCTGGTCTCGGCCTGGTTGCCGAGCACCCGGCTAACGTTGACGTTCGGGCTAACGGAGACGCCGGGTCCGGCCGAAGCGGCGAGCGGCGGCGCGGCCAGCGATGCGGCGACGACGGCCGCAAGGAAGACTCGTGTGAGCGAAGTCCGCATGGTCGTTCCCCTCTCTCCCAGGTAGGCCAGTCCTATCCGGACCTCGCGCGAACGTCAATCGGCCGTTCGGCGCGTCCGGCCTGGCGGAAAAGGGGGCTGCCGTGACGACCGGCCCGCTGGGGACCGAGCACGATCCCAGCCAGCCCCTTGCCACTCGGCGCGGAACCTCTCTACAATCTGTTAGCACTCGGAGAGGGAGAGTGCTAGCAATCACCCGGTCAGGCTGAGAGAAGCCAAAGGAGGAAGGGATGGGAGCCAAGCTCATCACCTTCGAGGAGACGGCCCGTCGGGGCCTCGAGCGCGGCATGGACCAGCTGGCCGATGCCGTCAAGATCACGCTCGGGCCCAAGGGGCGGAACGTCGTCCTCGAGAAGAAGTGGGGAGCCCCCACGATCACGAACGACGGCGTGTCGATCGCGAAGGAGATCGAGCTCGAAGACCCGCTCGAGAAGATCGGGGCCGAGCTCGTGAAGGAGGTCGCGAAGAAGACCGACGACGTGGCGGGCGACGGCACGACGACCGCGACCGTCCTCGCGCAGTCGATGGTGAAGGAGGGTCTGCGCAACGTCGCCGCCGGCGCGAACCCGATGGCGCTGAAGCGGGGGATCGAGCGCGCGACCGAGGTGGTCGTCGAGGCGATCAAGAACCAGTCCAAGGAGGTGGAGACCAAGGACGAGATCGCCCACGTGGGTGCTATCTCCGCGGCCGACCCCGAGATCGGTGAGGAGATCGCCGAGGCCGTCGACAAGGTTGGCAAGGACGGCGTGATCACGGTCGAGGAGTCGAACACGTTCGGCATGGAGCTTGACCTCGTCGAGGGCATGCGCTTCGACAAGGGCTACATCTCGCCCTACTTCATCACCGACCCGGAGCGGATGGAGGCCGTCCTGGAGGAGCCCTACGTGTTGCTCGCCAATCTGAAGGTCTCCTCGGTGAAGGACCTCCTGCCGGTTCTCGAGAAGGTCATGCAGACCGGCAAGCCGGTCGTGGTTCTCGCGGAGGACGTCGAGGGCGAGGCGCTCGCTACTCTCGTCGTTAACAAGATCCGCGGCACGTTCAAGTCGGCGGCCGTGAAGGCGCCCGGCTTCGGCGACCGCCGCAAGGCGATGCTCCAAGACATCGCGATACTCACCGGTGGCCAGGTCATCAGCGAGGAGGTCGGTCTCAAGCTCGAGAACGCGACCCTCGACCTGCTCGGCAAGGCCCGCAAGGTCGTCGTGACAAAGGACGACACGACGATCGTCGAGGGTGAGGGCAAGGACGAGGACATCAAGGGCCGGATCAACCAGATCAAGGCCGAGATCGAAAAGACCGACTCAGACTACGACCGCGAGAAGCTGCAGGAGCGTCTCGCGAAGCTCTCCGGCGGCGTCGCAGTTATCAAGGTCGGCGCGGCGACCGAGGTGGAGCTGAAGGAGAAGAAGCACCGCATCGAGGACGCCGTGCAGTCGACGAAGGCGGCGGTCGAGGAGGGCATCGTTCCAGGCGGCGGCGTAGCCTTGCTGAACGCGCAGGCGGCCCTCGACAAGGCAGACCTGGAGGGCGACGAGGCCACAGGAGCGCTGATCGTCCGGCGCTCCCTGGAGGAGCCGCTGAAGCAGATCGCTGCGAACGCCGGCCTAGAGGGCGGCGTGGTGGTCGAGAAGGTGAGATCCCTCGACCCCGGCTGGGGCCTGGACGCGGCCAGCGGCGACTACAGCGACATGGTGAAGGCCGGGATCATCGACCCGACGAAGGTCACGCGCTCGGCGCTTCAGAACGCGGCCTCGATCGCGGCGCTGTTCCTGACGACCGAGGCGGTCGTGGCCGAGAAGCCCGAGAAGGAGAAGGCGCCCGCGATGCCGGGCGGGGGGGACATGGACTTCTAGTCCCTGAACCCCGGTAGACGCCGCGGCGGATCACACGAGGAGGGCTACCCCCCTCTTTCGTCCGGCGGCCACCCGGCCCGCCCGCCGTGGGCCCTCCGCCCGCAGTTGCCGAGCGGCTCCTATGGGACCGTCTAGGTGCAGCCTCCCGGGAGGTGACGCTATGGACGTCTCTCTAGCCGAACCAAGACTCTTCGACGCCCTCCGCTCAGGGCGGACCGCGGAGATCCCGTTCCGCGGGGCCGAGTTGCTCGAGCACCCGCTCCTCAACAAGGACGCCGCGTTCTCCGAGGAGGAGCGGGATCTCTTCGGACTGCGCGGACTCGTTCCCCCGCACGTGGTTCCTATCGAGGAGCAGGTCCAGCTGGAGCTCGAACACGTCCGCCGTAAGGAGGACGACCTCGAGAAGTTCATCGGCCTGGCGGCGCTCCAGGATCGGAACGAGTCCCTCTTCTACCGCGTGCTGGTCGAGAACATCGAGGAGCTCATGCCGATCGTCTACACGCCGGTAGTCGGCCGCGCGTGTCAGACCTTCAGCCACATCCTCCGACGTCCGCGCGGGCTGTGGATCACGCCCGACGACACGGGTCGGATACGGGAGCTCCTCCGGAACGCCAGGCACACCGACGTCCGGCTGATCGTCGCGACCGACAACGAGCGGATCCTGGGGCTCGGCGACCAGGGAGCCGGAGGCATGGGCATCCCGGTCGGCAAGCTCTCGCTCTACACGGCGGGCGCCGGCATCTACCCGGCGCTGACGCTTCCGATCTCGCTCGACGTCGGCACCGACAACGAGGAGCTGTTGAACGACCCGCTCTACGTGGGTTACCGGCACCCGCGTCTCCGCGGAGAGGCCTACGACGCGTTCATCGAGGACTTCGTCGAGGCCGTCGGCGACGTCTTCCCGCACGTGTTGCTGCAATGGGAGGACTTCAAGCAGCACAACGCGATCCGGATCCTCGATCGGTACCGCCACCGGATCACGAGCTTCAACGACGACATCCAGGGAACAGCGGGAGTCGTTATGGGCGGGATCCTGGCGGCGCTCCGGCTGCTCTCGGAGCCGTTGTCTGCCCAGCGTCTCGTGTTCCTCGGGGCGGGCGCAGCCGGCATCGGTATCGCCCGGCTCGTGCGCTCGGCGCTGGAGCGCGAAGGCGCCTCGCGGGCGACGATCCGCGGGGCGATAGTGATGCTCGACTCCAAGGGCCTCTGCTTCCTCGACCGAGACCAGCTCGACGACGACAAGCTCGAGTTCGCCCTCTCGGCCGAGGAGATGGCCTCATTCGGCTTCGAGCCGGAGCAGCGCTACGACCTCGAGACGGTGATACGGCACGTCAAGCCGACGATGCTGGTCGGAACGAGCGGGACGCCGGGGAGCTTCACGGAGCCGGCGATCCGCGAGATGGCGATCCACGCACGCCGGCCGATCGTGATGCCGCTGTCGAACCCGACGTCGAAGACCGAGGCCGCGCCGACCGATATCCTGGATTGGAGCGGGGGACGGGCCGTCATCGCGACCGGCAGCCCGTTCGACCCGGTGGAGCGGGGAGCGCACACGCACGTGATCGGTCAGGCGAACAACGCGTTCGTGTTTCCGGGTGTCGGACTCGGGGTCATCGTCGCGGAGGCGCGGGAGGTGACCGACGAGATGTTCCTCGCGGCCGCCGACGCCCTCGCCGAGCGGGTCGGGGACGACCGTCTCGCCGTCGACGCGCTGTACCCCCCGCAGTCGGAGCTGCGGAGCGTGTCGCGGCACATCGCGGCGGCCGTCGTGCGGACGGCGCGGGACCAGGACATCGGGCGAGTCATCCCCGAAGACCAGGTCGAGGCCGCCGTCGACGCGATGATGTGGTGGCCCGACTACGTGCCGTACCGCCCCGCCTGAGTCCCGCTCGTGGCACAATCGCCGGGATGGTCGCCATCGCGATCTCGGTGAAGCTCGATGAGTTGCAGCGCACGCTCGGTGAGCTGGGGGGCGCGGTCGTGGCGTTCTCCGGTGGCGTGGACTCGTCCGTCGTAACAGCCGCGGCCGCTCGCGCGCTCGGCGATCGCGCGCTCGCCGTGACGGCCGTGTCGCCCTCGCTTCCCCCCGGGGAGCTCGACGGAGCCCGGCGTCTGGCCGCCCGGATCGGCGTCCGGCACCTCGTCGTCGCGACGCGTGAGGCCGAGCGGGAGGGCTACCTAGCGAACGGCGACGACCGCTGTTACCACTGCAAGGACGAGCTCTACACCGTGCTTTCGGGGATAGCCGCCCAGGGTGGTTACGCGTGGGTCGCTTCGGGAACCAACGTGGACGACCTGGGCGACCACCGGCCGGGTCTCGTGGCCGCCCGAGAGCACTCCGTCCGCCATCCGCTTGTCGAGGCGGAGATGACGAAGCGGGATGTGCGGGTTGTGGCGCGCGAGCTCGGGCTCCCCGTCTGGGACAAGCCGGCCTCGGCGTGTCTATCCTCGCGGATCGCGTTCGGACGGAGGATCACGGTGGGCGAGCTGACGAGGGTGGGCCGCGCGGAGCGGCTGCTCAAGGACCTGGGCTTCCGACAGGTCCGCGTGCGCGTTCACGGAGACCTCGCGCGCGTCGAGGTCGAGCTGCCCGACCTGCCTCGCCTCGCCGAGCACGGCGTCCGCGACCGCGTCGTGGACGGTCTGAAGGACTTGGGCTATCGCTACGTCACGGTCGACCTCGAGGGCTTCCGGTCAGGCTCGATGAATCCGGAGAGCTGAGATGGCGAAGGCGCGCTTCCATCTGACCTTCCCCGAGCACCTCATCCGCGAGCCGATGGTCTACCGGATCGGCAGGGACTTCGACCTCGTGCCGAACATTCGGCGCGCGAACATCGAGGAGACCTCGGCCTGGATGATCATGGACCTGGAGGGTGCGGAGGCCGACATATCTCGCGCGATCGCCTGGCTCGAGGAGGGCGGGGTGAAGGTCGACCGGATCGAGCACGCCGGCTGATGCACGAGCGGCGCATCGAGATCCGTTGGAGCGACATGGACGCTTACGGGCACGTGAACAACGCCGTGTACCTCCATTACCTGGAGGAGGTGCGCGACGAATGGTTCCACCGGGTGCTCGGAGGCCTCGCCGACACGAACCACTTCGTGCTCGCCCGCGTGGCGATCGACTTCCGTAGCGAGCTCAAGCAGGAAGACGGCGCAGTCCTCGTCCGCTGCCGCCTCGCGCGGGTGGGTGGCTCGAGCGTCGCGACCCGGGAGGAGATCTTGAAACTCGACGGCACGCTGTCGGCGGAAGCCGAGTCGGTCACCGTGGCCCGCGACCCCGACAAGCTGTCCTCGAGGCCGCTCACCGACGCCGAGCGCGCTGCCCTGGGAGCCGAGTTGAGAGGCGACCAGTCTCGTCAAGCGGTCAACCGATGATCCGGCGGGCGTGGTGGAAGTGGTCGCGGTACCAGCCCTGGGCCACGTTCACGATCGTGACGCCTCCCACACCGCTGGAGGAGTCGAGCGCCCAGCCGTTGCCGATGTAGACGTCCACGTGGTCGACCTTGCCGTCGCCGCTGCCGTCGTAGAACAGGAGGTCGCCCGGTTTGATCCCCTTCCAGCCGATCCGATCCCCGGTCCTGGACATGTCGAGCGACGAGCGCTCCGCGAGCGTCCAGCCTCGGTAGTCGCGCGGCGGGGTGTTGTCCCAGCTCCCGGCCGCTTTCTTCACGATCCACCACGTCCAGCCCGAGCAGTCGAACCCGCCTACGGGCTGGGCGCCGCAGCAGTACCCGTCCGGCGTGCGGTCCTCCCATTCGCCGCCCCAGACGTACGGGTAGCCGACGTACCGGACGCCGAACTTCACGATCCGGCGCTTCGCGTCCGAGAGGCGCGGCAGCTCGATGTCCTCGTAGAGCGCGGTCGCCGATGTCGCGTAGTCGGGGTCGATCGTCGCGGCGCGGTAGAGCGACCAGGCCACCTCGGCTCGCGGGAGCGGGGTGGTGGGACCCACGTCGAGGGCCTCGTCGGAGTGGTTGTACCTGAGCCCCAGCCGCATCCCGAGCAGCGTCGTCCCGAAGTCACGCGGCGTGTCGAAGCGCTTCCCGTCGGTCGTCTGCAGTCGGTCGAGGTCGGCCGCGATCCCGCGGAACTCCAGGGCGAGGACGAGGGCGCGGTGTACGGTCCTGGTCGTGACGTCGCCGTCGGGGAGGAACTTGCCGGCGCTTCGCGTCATCCAGCCGAGCTTCACCGCCACGTTGGCGTACGGCCAGAAGCGATCGGACTTCGGCAGGTCGTCGAAGCGGAGGTCGGGATCGGTCGGCTCGTCGGGTGCGAGCGCCCTAACGACGGCGCGCGCGAAGAGCCTCCGCGGCTCCACCTTGTGGGGTTTGAAGGGGTACGTTCCGTCCTTGTTCTCGGGGAAGTCGCGCATCCAGTTGTTGGCGCCTGCCACGTGATCGACGGCGGCTCTCGCCCAGTGGTTCCGGCCCACGTCGGACCACTTCACGCCGGACTCCGCCGCGAGGACGCGGGCCGCTCCCGCGGACGGCCGCCACGTGCCCGGTCCCGAGCCGGCCTCCCCGGAGGCGCCGGTTCTCGCGGAGGCGCCGGGCGCGAGGCCTACGGCGACGGAGAGGGCGATCAGGGCGGCGAGGCGCCCCGGGGGCCGCGAGGGTCGCATACCTCCGGTCTCGGCCGGGGCGCCTCTGACCTTTAGCCGAGGCGCATCTCACCTGGTCTCACTTCAGGTCGGGTCGAGATACGACGAAGGATGGATGGAAGGGGCTAGTCTCGCTGTTAGTTTCGTGCCCGGGAGGCTGCGTGTTCGACTGGACGTATCTCGATGACGACGGGAACGAGCTGGGCCGATCGCAGCGGTTCTCCGACGTCGACTCGGCCGAGGACTGGATCGGGTCCTCGTGGAAGGACCTCGCCGACACGGGCGTGGAGGAGGTCGTTCTCTACGACCGGCAGCGGGACCGGAAGATCTACCGGATGGGTCTTCGGGCCGAGTAGTTACCGCAGGTGGGCGTCCGGGTCCTCCTTGAAGTCCTCCAGGCATCCCTGCGAGCAGAAGTAGTACGTGACGCCGCTGTGCTCCCATGAGGCCGCCGCCGACTGGGGGTCGACCTCCATACCGCAGACCGGATCGATCTCCATGCTTCCTCCTTGGCCGGGCGACCGAAGGATACGCTTGGAGCGGAGGAGGTGGGATGCAAGAGCGATCGGCGGGTCCTTCGGCGGCTGCGGTGCTGGCCGTGGCCGGAGGCCTGATGATCGTGCTCGGGTCGCTTTCCGCGTGGGCGGACGCGTCGGTGCCGGGCTTCACGCCGGTTCCGTGGAAGGGCAGCCAGTCCGTAGCCGGCAAGCTCGTCCTGCTGGCCGGAGTGGTCGTGGCCGGGGTCGGCGTGGCCTCGCTCTCGCGGCTGCCCGTCGGGAGGCCTCTCGCGGCCGTCGCGCTTGCCGGAGGGATGGCGGCCGGCGTGCTCGCCATCTTGGTCGCGCTCACGCTCGACGGTCGGGTGGCGGACGACGTCGTCGCTTTCTACATGCGCCAGCTCGCTATGCCTGGCGCGGCGGCTCAGTCGCTCGTCGACGGCGCGATCGGCACCGGACAGTTCAGGGTCACGCCGGCGGTCGGGCTCCTCGCTGCGATCGCTGGATCGTTCATCGCGATCGTGGCCGGCATGCTCGCGAGGATGTGGGCCGTGCGCGCGGCCGCGCTCGGATGGTCAAGATCGCCGGACGAACCGCGGGCCGAGGGCTGAGCGATGCGCTCGAGCGAGTTCGAGATCGACACCAAGGGCCGGCTCGTGAGCGACGTGAGCCAGCGTGTCGCGGCCTTCGCCGCGGAGGCCGGCGAGAGCGGGCTCCTCCACGTCTTCCTCCCCCACGCGACGGCCGGCGTCGCGCTCATGGAGACCGGTTCGGGCTCGGAGGAGGATCTGGAGGAGGTCGTCGCGCGGCTGTTGCCGCGCGACGATCGCTACGGACACCGGCACGGTTCGCTCGGCCACGGCGGCGACCACCTTCTGCCGGTCTTCGTGTCGCCTTCTCTCACGATCCCGGTGGAGGACGGCCGGCTCGTGCTGGGGACCTGGCAGAGCGTCGTTGTGATCGACCCGAACCGCGAGAACAACCGCCGCCGAGTGCGTGTCACGCTGGTCGAAGGATAACGGTGGCGACTGTGGCGTGGGGATCGAAAACCCGGATGCTCGAGTTGACCAGGGCGTCCTCTACGATGCAGCGATGCTCCCTCTCGCCTGTGGGAGTCGAAAACAGAATTCGCGTCTCGACCTGCCGTTCCGTAGCATGCGCACGTGCTGTCCTCACTCCTTTACTTGGTCCTGCGCGGGGTGCTTCGACTTGCTCCGAGCGGCGATGATCCTGGCCGCGAGGTAGAGATCCTCGTCCTTCGCCACCAAGTAAGGGTGCTCCGCCGCAAGGTCGGCCCGCCGAAGCTGCGCCGCATCGACAAGATCCTGCTGGCCGCCGCAGCAAGAGCGCTCCCGCGGGATGGCTACTGCGTGAACCTCGCACGCATCGAACAGAACGTCGAGGTACAGGACGGGTGAGGGGCACCAAAACGGCATTCCATCATGCAGTCACCGCGTGGTACTCGTGGATCAGCCCGCCTAGGATGTCATGTCGCTCGATCTGGGGGACTTCATCCACCGGAGCGACCGGGTAGCTCTCCGGCACCCTAAGATCGAGTCCTCGGTGGGGCCTCTGGGAGTTGTAGTGGCGCTCGTAGGCGGCAAGGAGCTGGTCGAGATGTCTCCGGCCGAGCACGAGGGTCAGGTCGAGTACCTCGTGGCGCACGGTCCTCACGGAACGCTCAGCAAAGCTGTTGGCTTTCGGTGATCGGATCGGCGTGAGGATCACCTCTGCGCCCTCGGAGCGGAACACCTCGTCGAAGGAGCCGGGATACTTGGAGTCGCGGTCGCGGATCAGGAAACGCAATGGGCGATCACGGTCCTGAAGCTCGAACGAGAGGTTGCGGGCGTGCTGGGTGACGAATGCCGTGTGGGGGTTGCGGGTGGAAGTAAGGAAGCGGAGCTTCCTTGAGCCGATCTCGATGAAGAAGAGCACGTAGAGCGTCCGAAGGAACACCGTCTCCACGGTGAAAAAGTCGGTGGCCAGGATCCCCTCTGCCTGAGCTCTCAGGAACTCGGACCAGGAAGGGCCGTCCCTTCGGGGCGCGGGACCGAGGCCTTCTCTACCCAGGATCCTCTTCACTGTGGTGGCGCCCACCCGGATCCCCAGCTTTCGGCATTCCCCCTGGATCCTCATGTAGCCCCACCGGGGGTTCTCCCTCGCCACGCGGCAGACGAGCGCGTAGATCTCGGGGTCAATCGGTGGACGGCCGCATAGCTTCCGCCTGTGGGTCCATTTCCGACGGGCCAGTTCTCGGTGCCAGCGAAGGAGCGTTGCCGGGGTGACGATGAAGGATGCCCATCGATCCCTCGGCAGGATGCGCGACGCTGCGGCGAGGAGGAGCTTGTCGATCCGGCGAAGCTTCGGGCGGCCGTCCTTGCGGCGAAGGACCCTGACCTGGTGACGAAGGACCATGATCTCGACCTCTCGCTCGAACTCATCGCCGGGTGGAGCCAGACGGAAGATGGCACGGACCAGGAGATACAGGAGCGAGAACAGCATCCGCGCATCCTAGGTAACCGCCGGTCAGGAGGCGAATCGGGGTTTAGGTACCCCTCACCATCGCTCGGCGAAGGCGTTCGCCTTCGGTGCGCGGATCGGGGTGAGGATCACCCGGGCATCCTCGGTCCGAAACACCTGGTCGAAGGACCCCGAGTACTTCGAGTCCCGATCCCGCACGAGGAAGCGCACGTGTATGTCGCGCTCTTCGAGATCGAAGGCAAGGTTTCGCGCCTGCTGGGTGACGAAGCTCGCGTCGGGGTTGGTGGTGGCGCCGGTGACGTGAACCCTCCGGGTCGAGAGCTCGATGAAGAACAGCACGTAGAGCGTCTTGAGGAAGACGGTCTCCACGGTGAAGAAGTCGCAGGCGAGGATGCCATGGGCCTGAGCCCGAAGGAACTCAGACCAGCTCGGGCCGCTCCTCCTCGGTGCGGGCCCGAGGCCTTCGCGGCGCAGGAGCGTGCGGACGGTCGTTGCGCCGATCCAGATGCCGAGCCCGCGAAGCTCACCCTGGATCCTCACGCACCCCCAGCGGGGGTTCTTCAGTGCCATGCGGCAGATGAGCTCGCGGATCTCGGGATCGATCGGAGGGCGCCCCGTGCGCCGAGCACGGTGGGTCCACTTCCGTCTCACAAGCTCGCGGTGCCAGCGCAGCAGGGTGTGGGGCGTGACCATAAAGGATGCACACCGCGCCCTCGGAAGCGCCCTTGCCACGGAGGCCAGCAGCGTTCGGTCCGTGGCACGAAGCTTGGGGCGGCCGACCCGCCGGCGAAGCACCTTGAGCTGGTGCCGAAGCACCAGAATCTCGATGTCCTTGGACCCGTCATCCCCGGAACGTGCGAGAAGGCGCGCCAGCGCGTGGGCGATCAGGGAGAGGACGAACAGCATCCGCGCATGCTATGAAATGGATGACCGGAAGGCGAATCGACTTCTCGACCCCCACAGGGGCCGTGCCGGCGTATATCTCCGCGCCGAGCTGCTGCATCAGCCCCAGGTCGTCGCAATGGTTCCAGAGTTCCACGACCTTGCCGTCGCGGATCCGGAAGATGTTTACGCGCGAGAACGTGGCGCGCGGACCCGCAAGAAGCACTACCAGTTAGTCGGACCTGTTCAGCAGCCGCGACGCTCGACCGAATCCCTGCTATCGCCGTGGTCGGCCTCGAACCGATCCTGCCCCGCGCCGCCGACTACTTCGTCGTTCCCGTCGACGTGGTCCCTTACGTTTAGGCAAGTATCGGCTCCGCGGTCGCCATCCACAAGGTCGAAGCCCTCCCCGCCGCGCGCGAAGTCGGCACCCCCGCCAGCGTGGAGCCGATCTTTGCCCGCGTTGCCCGCGAGCCCGTCAGAGCCCGGGCCCGCCCAGCCGAAGTCGGGACCCGGCCCGGCACGGACCACATCATCGCCTCGGTTCCCGAAGATCGTATCCTGCCCGGCTCCCCCGAGGATTGTGTCATCGCCGCTGCCTCCCAGGAGTCGGTCGTCGCCGCCCTTGCCGAAGATCAGGTCATCTCCGCCACGGCCACAGATCACGTCGGGGCCCGGGCCGCCCCTCAGCGTCTCGCCGTCCGGGGTTCCCTGGAGCGAGCAGCCGGCAGGGGCGCCAATCGCACCCGACGCCGATACCACCATAGACACCAGCAGCCCCAACGTCGCAACGACACCGCCAACACGGGCTCTCACGCTCAGACGAGTCACCTGCTCGCGTAGGATCCGACCCAAGTCCCGGTCTCAGCATCGATAAGCACATGCCATTCGGAGTCCAGGCAATTCGAGCCTCCATTGCCCTGGGGTCCTAGATTAGGCACACATGCACCCTCGTAGGTGACCACCCACACAGGCATTGCCTTGTGCTCGCCAAAGTACTGATCGCTGAGAAGCGCGAACACGATGGACGACGAGGTAGGCCTTCCTGACACCCCCCCATTCGCCCAAGCGATTCCAAGAGCTTTCTCCGCAGAAATCGTCGGGGTCAGGTCATCTCCGGGAGGTTCATAGGTGATACCTACATCAGCCTCAGTCACAGTCTCCGTCAGAACAGACGGCTTGCTCGAGGGAGGCGGATTGCTCTCCGACGTGTCTTCCTGAGCTCCCAGCACTGGGCCAAACGACAGGAGAAGAGCCGCAAACCCGCCAATCAGGACTCCCGTCTGAATAATGCTCTTCCATCTCATCCCTGATCCGCCCTAACAATCGTGATCAAGTGGCTGGGTCCAAATCCTGAAATGCTGGTCTTGCGTGACGACTGCTTGCTTGTAGAAACACTTGTCCGAGCCCTGGGCCGTCCAGTTGGAGAAGTCCCAGTCGTTGCCAGGAAACTTCACCCGGACCGACTCGAAGTCGGTCCTATCGTTCGTCGTGCCCGGAACGTCGCTCCCTCCCCACGATGTCTCGCCGTACCATTCGGCTGCCGTCCCATCCCACACGTTCAGTGGGTCGAACGGCGTGACGGCACAATCCCCCTGAGAGTTGCACGGCGCCTCGTCCCCTCCGAGGTACATGTGCAGTTTGCCATCGCTGCCAAGCCGCTCGACGCGGAAGACACGCTGTGCATCAACCTGGGGATTACCGAACAGCCCGGTGGCGGTCTTGACCTCCTGCCCCGGGGGCGGGTTAGTGTCCTTCATCCACTGCCAGAAGTAGACGAGCGTCGGAGACGCACTTCTGTTCAGATAGCCGATCTGGGCCCAGCCTTGGAGACCCGAGTCATTGACCATCGACCAAGTTGCAGATTCAGTCGTGCCCTCACTGCTGCACAGGTCCCCGGTCTTGATTTCGATGTCCGCCTTAGCACCCCGAACGGAGTAGTCCCCGTTTCCAGGGAAGTACTGAACGCCATCGAACCACGGACCCTTCTGAGCGCAGTGGCTTTGCGCGCCGTGCGCCTCAGCCGGGATCACCAAGATCCTGAGGAGCAGCAGCGCCCAGAAGACTCGCCATGCGCGGCTCCTGGACACCTCCGCCACCTCGATCACCACTTCTAGCGCCTCTACTCGTAGCACAGGCAACATCCGTGGGCAAATCGAGCAAACTGGCAGACCATCGGGTGGAGCGACCCACCAGCCAGCATCACCGCGAACACAACACCTGGAGTCGCGGTCGTGGATCAGGAACCTGGGCATGGCGGTTCCCTCCTCCCTCGAGCCGGCGAGGTTCCTCGCCTGCTGGGTCACCCAGGCCGAGTCGGGATGGGCGCTCACCCCGGCTACGCGGATCCCGTTGGGTAAAGAAAGTCGATCCGGTCACTGACCAGCGGAGTTGGTAGGGCGGGGCTGGCCGGGCTCACACTGCGACGATGCTCGCGTCCATCCTGTACCGGCTCTTGTGTCGGGTGATTCGCCTGCTCGCCCGCGTTGGCGGCGCCGATCAACGGGACCTCGAGGTCGCCGTCCTGCGCCACCAGCTCAAGATTCTTGCCCGTCGAGGCTGCACGCGACCGCGCTACACCGACGCCGACCGTGCGTTTCTGGCGGCGGCGAGCCGTCTCCTCCCACGTGAGCGATGGTCCTGCTTCGTCGTGGGTCCCGACACGCTCGCCCGGTGGCACCGGGCTCTCCTGCGAGGTAGGCGCCGGGGGCGTAGCCGCAGGCCCGGTCGTCCTCTCATCGAGGCCTGGATCCGCGAGCTGATCCTGCGGATGGCGAGGGAGAACCCTAGGTGGGGCTATATGCGGATCCGGGGCGAGCTGCTGAAGCTCGGGATCGGCGTCTCTGCCACCACCATCGCCACCGTGCTCCGCCGGAGCGGCCTCGGTCCGGCGCCTCGACGGGTCGGACCGACTTGGACGCAGTTCCTGAGGCTCCAGGCGTTCGCCATCCTCTCGGGCGACCCTCGCACCGATGAGGACGACCGGTTCGAGGATCTGGCGCGCGATCCGATGGGGTCGGCTCGCGATGGGAAGACCCAGCGTCCCGGTGATGACGACGGTCCGGTCCAACGTGATGACGAGGCAGCTGGCGGGGCTCCTCGCCTGGTTCGGGAAGAGGAGCCGGCACTCAACGTTGAGATAGCCCGATCGCACGAGGCCGTGGCCGCGAGCCGACCACCAACGCTCGGAGCGCGACCCCGTGACGGACCAACGACGACCGCTCGATCTCGTTCCTCAGACCGGGGCCGCGCGCGAACTGGTGGGCCTCCCTTTAGCGCACGCAGCGCGCCCGCCCACTCGCCGCGTGGATCGGATAGGAGACTCGTGGCAACGGTTGGCGGCGCGCGCTAGGAAGCGACGACCAACCCGATGTCGCTGCCTGATCGAGTTTTTTCACCCCACAGGGGATCGGTGCGGCGATCGGCACGACAGGGGAACCGAACGTGCTGCTCTCCATCGCAGCAACCGCGATCGTCGCACTCGCGTTCCAGCCCTTGCGCGAGCGCGCCCGGCGTCTGGCCGACCGCGTCGTCTACGGGAAGCGAGCGACGCCGTACGAGGTCCTCTCCGAGTTCTCCGAGCGGATGGCCGGCTCGTATTCGACCGAGGACGTTCTGCCCCGGATGGCCCGGATCCTCGGAGAGGGAACGGGAGCAACGCGCACCGAAGTATGGTTGCGGGTCGGCAGCGAGCTTCAACTCGCCGCCTCCTGGCCCGAGGGGGCAGAGTCCGAGAAGGCTCCGCTTCCCGTCCCAGAAGATGAGCTCCCCGAGTTCCCCGATTCCGATCGAGCGTTCCCCGTGCGCCACCAGGCCGACCTGCTGGGTGCGCTCACCTTGACCAAGCCGCCGAACGAGCCGGTCACACCGGCGGAGGAGAAGCTCCTCTCGGACCTGGCCTCTCAGGCCGGTCTGATGCTTCGAAACGTCCGGCTCACCGCCGAGCTCCAGGCCCGGCTCGTGGACCTCCGAGCCTCCCGCCAGCGGCTCGTCGCCGCCCAGGACGAGCAAGCGAAGCAGCTCGAGCGCAACATCCACGACGGCGCTCAGCAGCAGCTCGTGGCGCTCACGGTGAAGCTCCGCCTGGCGGAGGGGCTCGCCGAGCGCGAACCAGCGAAGACCAGGGCGATGCTCAGCGAGCTGCAGGCCGAGGCGACGTCAGCTCTCGAGGACCTCCGCAACCTGGCCCGGGGGATCTACCCGCCGCTCCTCGCGGACAAGGGCTTGCCCGCCGCGCTCGAGGCACAGGCCCGCAAGGCCGCGGTCCAAGTGAGTGTCGAGACCGACTGCGTCGGACGCTACCCGCCGGACGTGGAGTCGGCCCTCTACTTCTGCTGCCTCGAGGCGCTGCAGAACGTGGCGAAGTACGCGCATGCCACCCACGCCGAGGTGCGGTTATCGGCGAGCGGCGATGAGCTCGCGTTCGAGGTCGTCGATGACGGGGAGGGGTTCGACCCAGGCTCCACGCGACGGGGGAGCGGCCTGCTAGGCATGGCCGACCGGCTCGATGCGATCGGCGGAACGCTGGCGATCCGGTCGCAGCCGGGACGCGGCACGACGGTAACCGGTCGAGTCTCGGTGGGAGCGACCGAACAGGCCTGACTCTTTTGGGCAACGTGTCATCGCTGTGACGGGGGGCGGTTGACCTTGCGCCGACACGGCCGGTCCGTGGTGAAGGCCGCCAGCACCGTGCGCTCCAGGCCGGCGCGGTGCCCCTCGAGCCTGGCCAGGGCTCCGGAGCCAACAGGACGGCGCCGGTGCGAGGCGATCACCTCTTCCTTGGTCGAGCGGATCTCCAAGGTCGGCTCCCCGAGGCGATGCGAGACGATCACGGTGGTGTTCACGAACGCCGGCGGCACCGAGTACCGGTTCCCCTCGAAGGACACCAGTGCACCCCAGCTCACCTTCCGGGGCACCTGCACCACGGCCGTGTACGGCTGGCGCGGCACCGGGCGCAGTCGCTCGGCCTCGGCGAGCGCCGCGACGCTCGCGTGGCCTCGGGGACGATGGTCGGCGATCCGCTCGCAGAACCGATCCAGGCTCACCTGCGCCTGCTCGGGGGTGGCGACGTCGGCCGTGCGCCACCAGGCCTGGGCCAGGTAGTCGTTGGCCTTCTCCACCACGCCCTTGCGGTTGCCGCGCCGCGGCGGGCAAAGGTCGACCCCCACCCCGTAGTGGCGGCAGGCGTCGGCGAAGGCGGGGACGAGCCGGCGGGTCCCCGGGAGCACCCCTCCTTCGATGGCGTCGATGCGCACGCGCTTCGTCAGCCCGCCCAGGCGACGGAGAACCCCGTCCATCGCGGCGACGACGTGCGCGGTGTCCTTGGCCTCGGAGAACGACCCCCGGAACTTCGCGGAGTGCGCGAGCGCCCCGACCAGCAGGGTGGCCGTTCCTCCCCACGGCGCCTCGGGGAGCTCGAGCCAGTCCAACTGGGTCTCCGCACCGGGGTCGTGGGTGATCTCGGTCGTGGCCCGTCCCTTCGCCGCCGAGCAGGCCTCGCAGTGCGGGCGCAGCGAGCGCGCTCGCACCTGCCGGGTGAAGGTCTGGTAGCTCCCCGAGAAGCCCAGGGTCTTGAGCTCGCGCAGCAGCGTCGAGGCCTGCAGGTGCGGGTCGTCCGCCAGGCGCTGACGCGCGTAGGGCTCGAAGCGATCGAACGGATCCTCGCCGGTCCTGCGGCGAACGCCCGGCGTCCGCTCGCCGCTGAGGTAGGACCGGACGGTTCCACGGTCGCGGCCGAGATGCCGGGCGATCGCCGAGATCGACCACCCCTGAGCTCGAAGTGCTCCTGCTTCCACGTCTTCCTCCCGTGCCAACATCCCTGGGGGCTCCTTTCGATCTGACGACCTGGTCGTCGTCAGCATCGAGGGAGCCCCTCCGCCGTCTGGGAACTCGGGCTCGGGAGGTGGTGGATTTCAGTGAGCGGATCTGGAGAGCTTCAGATGAGCGCGGTCAGTGCGCCGCTGCTCGGGCGAGCTCTCGCTCGGTCATTGGTCCTCACCTCGGTCCGGAGGCCCGATGTGTACACGATGTCCGTCAGTTCCAGATCGGTGCCCCCGGCAGGAATCGAACCTGCGACACACGGTTTAGGAAACCGCTGCTCTCGCCCCTCAAAGGGAGCCCGGAGCCCAGAGCCCATCCGTCCAGGCGGATAGCACGAAGAACCTCATAGGTACTGCCCCGGTTGCCTGTCCTTGCCGTCCTCGGTCTTCGTGGCTACGGCCTGGACGTCGCGCTCGCGGAGAAGCAGGTACTCGGCGCCGTCGAGCTCGACCTCGAGGCCGGCCTGCGGGAGGAACAGGACCCGGTCTCCGGTCTTGACCCCGCGGACGTCGGGGCCAACGAGCGACACGTCGGCCCACATCAGCCGCTTGGGCGCCGGCACCGCGGTCGCCGGGATCAGCAGCCCGCCGCGCGTTTTGCGCTCCCCGTCTTCCGGGAGCGCGACGACTATCCGGTCGCCGGTCAGCCGGATCTCGGTGGGGGAGGGCTTGCGCTTGCGGCGCGAGGCGGGTGCTCCGGCGCTCGGCGTTCGAGGCATACCCCGATTCTACCGGCGGCCCTTCGGTCCCCAGCACGGCGAGTAGGATGGCCAGCCCATGGAAGCTTCCACCTTGCTGGAGCGCGCGGTCCGCGCGATGAAGGGGTCGCCGTCGCTCGACCACTGGCAGCGAGACCGCGAGCAGATCGAGGCCGAGGAGTTCCTGTTCCATGCCCTCGGAGGCCGCGACCCCAAGTCCCGCGAGGACGTGCCGGCCTCCGCCCGCCGCCGGTTCGAGCGGTGGGTGGCTCGTCGCGTCACCGGCGAGCCGGTTCCCTACATCCTCGGGTTCGCCGAGTTCCGGGGGCTGTGCTTGATCGCGAAACCCGGCGTGTTCGTGCCTCGCTACTCCACGGAGTTCCTCGCCGAGCAGGCGGTACGCCGTCTGCGGGCCCGGTGGCGACCCGTCGCGGTGGACCTCGCGACCGGCGGGGGCACCGTGGCGCTCTCGATCGCGAACGAGGTGCGCAAGGCCCGCGTCTTCGGGACTGATGTGTCGGCGTCGGCGGTTTCTCTAGCCCGCCGGAATGCGACGCGGCTCGGGCTGCGGGCGACTTTCGTCCGAGGTGATCTGTTCGGCGGGCTGCCCGAGCACGTGGCCGGGAAGGTCGACGTGGTGACCCTTCACCCACCGTACGTCGCCCGGGGCGAGCTCCGCGACCTGCCGGACGAGATCCGCCGGTTCGAGCCGGTCCAGACGCTCTCCGACCGCAGCGTCGACGGGCTCGGCCTCGTCGGGCGCACGATAGCCGAGTCGCCTGAGTGGCTGCGGTCCGGCGGCTGGCTCTGCATCGAGATCGCGCCGGACAGGGCGCGGTCGGTGGTAACCGCGCTGCGGAGGGCCGGATTCCGGGAGGCCCGAAGCACGAAGGGCAGGATCGGGGTTACTCGCGTCGTTGTGGGAAGGGTCCCGTGAGAACGGCGCCCTACGGCTCCTGGGACTCGCCGATAACGGCGGCCATGGTCGCGGAGTCCGGCTCCTTCCCCCTCTCGGAGCCGCATCTCGCCGGCGGCACGGCCTTGTGGCTCGAGGAGCGCCCCACCGAGAGCGGTCGCGGCGTCGTCGCGCGCGCGCGACCGTCCGCCGATCCCGAGGACGTCACCCAGGTGGGGTTCAACGTGCGCACGAAGGTCCACGAGTACGGCGGCGGAGCCTTCGCCGTGCACGGCGATCGCGTCTTCTTCTCGAACTTCGCCGACCAGCGCGTGTACCGGCAGGACGGCCCGGGCGACGAACCGCGCCCCATCACCCCTGAGAGCGGCGGGAGGATACGTTTCGCCGACGGCGTGGTGACGCCCGACGGTTCGCTTCTCATCTGCGTGCGCGAGCGGCACGAGGACGGAGATGTCGTGAACGAGCTCGCCGCCGTGCCAACTGGCGGCTCGCGAGAGCCGTGGACGATCGCTGGAGGGCACGACTTCTTCGGCGCTCCTCGGCTGTCGCCCGACGGCCTTCGGCTGGCGTGGATCTCGTGGGACCACCCGCGGATGCCGTGGGACGGTACGGAGCTCTGGGTCGCCGAACTCAGGGACGGCGCGCTCGGGGAGGCGCGTCGCGTCGCCGGCGGTCCGGAGGAGTCCGTGGTCGAGCCGGCCTGGAGCCCCGACGGCGCGCTGCACTTCGTCTCCGACCGGACCGGCTGGTGGAACCTGTATCGCGAACGCGACGGCGCGGTGGAGGCCCTCGCGCCGATGGACGCCGAGTTCTCTCGTCCGATGTGGGTGTTCGGCGAGTCGAGCTACGCGTTCCTTGGCGACGGGCGGATCGCGTGCACGTACGGGCGTGACTCGACCCGGCGCCTCGCACTCCTCGACCCCGGCGCGGGGGAGCTGCTCGAGCTGGATCTACTGTTCACGGTCTGCGACTACGTCTGCGCCGAGGGCGACCGGCTGCTCTTCGTGGCCGGGTCGGCGTCCACGCCCATGTCGGTCGTTTCCCTCGACTTCACGACCCGGGAGGTCGAGGTCTTGCGCGAGAGCGCGCGTGTGGAGTTCGACGCCGGCTACATCTCGGAGCCCCGATCGATCGAATTCCCGACCGAGGGCGGGCTCACGGCACACGCGCTCCATTACCCGCCCCGGAACCCCGACTTCGTCGCGCCGGAGGGCTTGCTCCCGCCGCTCATCGTGATGAGCCACGGGGGCCCGACCGGAGAGGCGTCCCCGCGCTTCGACCTCCGCAAGCAGTTCTGGACGACCCGGGGCTTCGCGGTCGTGGACGTCAACTACGGTGGCAGCACGGGGCACGGGCGCGGGTATCGCGAACGCCTGAAGGGCTCGTGGGGGATCGTCGACGTCGCCGACTGCATCAACGCGGCGCTGCACCTCGCCGATGCCGGCGAGGCCGACCCCAAGCGTCTCGCGATCCGCGGCGGTAGCGCCGGGGGCTACACCACCCTGTGCGCCCTCACGTTCCACGATCTGTTCGCCGCGGGAACGAGCTACTTCGGCGTAGCCGACGCCGCCGCGCTCGCGCGCGACACGCACAAGTTCGAGTCGCGCTATCTCGACGGCCTTATCGGCCCGTATCCGGAAGCCGCCGAGGTCTACCGCGAGCGCTCGCCCATCCACTTCGCGGACAAGCTCTCGTGCCCGGTCCTGATCCTCCAGGGGTTGGAGGATGAGGTCGTGCCGGCCTCGCAGGCGGAGAAGATGGTTGGCGCACTGAAGGAGAAGGGCCTGCCCTACGCCTACCTGGCGTTCGAGGGCGAGCAGCACGGGTTCCGAATGGCCGAGAACATCCGACGCTGCTACGAGGCCGAGCTCTCCTTCTACGCTCAGGTGTTCGGCTTCGAGCTGGCCGGTGACGTGCCGTGGCTCGAGGTCGCGAACCTCCCCGCCTGAGGTCCCTGCGCCGGCGGGCCGAACGACCCCGCCCCGCAGCCGTCCCCGGTTGGGACGATGAGGGGCGATGGAACGGTCGGCGCGGCTCGTCGGCGCGGTCCACGTGGCCTGCCGCGTGGCGCTCGTCGTCGTGCTGCTCTGGTCGGGGATCGCTAAGGCGTCCGACCGGCAGACGGCGATCCTCTCGGTGAGCGCCTACGACCTGCTGCCGAACTCGCTGGCCGAGCCGGTGGGGACCATCCTGCCGTGGCTCGAGATCGGGCTGGGGGTGCTGCTCCTCGCCGGGCTCTTCCTGCGGCCGGCGGCGGTCCTGGCCGCGGGCCTCATGGTCGCCTTCCTCGTCGCGATGGGTCAGGCGAAGGCGCGCGGGCTGGAGATCGACTGCGGGTGCTTCGGCGAAGGCGGGCCGGGGGAAGGCGTCACGTGGCTCGACCTCGGGCGCGACGGGGCTCTGCTCGCGGCTGCCGCATTCCTCGCGTGGAGGCCCTCGGGGCCGTTCCAGCTCGATCGATACCTGCTCAGGGAGGACGACGATGACGCGCGGGACGAAGGGCAAGCAGCGGCCGTCGAAGGCTGAGCGGCGCCGGATCGAACGCCGGCGAGCGGTTCGGCGGCGGCTCGGGTTCGGGATCGTGGGTGCCGCGGGCGTCGCGGTCCTTCTCGTGTTCGCGCTGACGTCGGAGGACGTTGGCGGCAAGGGACCGTCCGGCGCCGGCGAGGTCAGCGTGTCCGGGGATCCGCGGGCACAGCTCCTCGCCGCCGGCGAGGACGCCCCGGAGTTCTCGGCCCCCGGGCTGGACGGCGGGACCGTCTCATGGCGGCCCGGCGCCCCCACCGTTCTCTCCGTGTGGGCCTCGTGGTGCCCCCACTGCCAGGTCGAGATGCCCGTGCTCGATCGAGTCTCCGCCGACTACCCGGCCGTCGAGTTTGTCTCCGTGGTGACCGCGATAGACGCGCAGCCGGGGCCTAGCCCTGAGGAGTACATGGCCGACAACGGCCTCGACTTCCCGGTGGCGGTCGACGACGCGGATCGGACGCTCTACCGTGCCTTCGGGATCCAGGGGTTCCCGACCACCTTCTTCATCGCGCCCGACGGGACCGTGATGCGTGCGAGCGAGGGCGAGACGGACGAGTCCACGCTCCGGGAGCTCTTCGCGGAGGTTCAAGCCACAGGCGCCTAGGCCTATCCGCCGATCATCGACATGCTGCGCTCGGGCTGGACGAAGTCCGGATGGTTGATCCGGTGCCCGGACCACTTGCGCCACACGGTTTCCCGGATCAGAGCCTCTAGCTCGTCGTCCTCGGCGCCCGAGCGGATCGGTCTCCGGAGGTCGGTCTCCTCGAGCGAGAACAGGCACGCGCGGAGCTGGCCTTCGGCCGTCAGCCTCAGCCGGTTGCAGGATTCGCAGAACGGCTCCGTTACGCTCGAGATCACGCCGATCGCGCCGGGAGCGCCGTCGGAGAAGCGGAAAGTCGTCGCGGGCTCGGCGTCGTCACCGCCGGGGAGCAGCGGGAAGACCCGGTCGATCGCCTCGACGACCGTCGCGCCTGGGACCACCTTGGCTCTCTCCCAGGCCCGCTCGGCGTCCAGCGGCATGTACTCGATGAACCGGACCTCGTATCCGGTCTCGCGGGCCCAGCGCGCGAAGTCGACTACCTCCCCCTCGTTCTGCCCGCCGATAACGACGCAGTTGATCTTGATCGGGGTGAGCCCCGCGGCCTCGGCACTGCGGATCCCCGCGAGCACCCGGTCCAGCGCGTCGCGTCGGGTCATCTCCTCGAAGCGGTGGCGCATGAGGGAGTCGACCGAGACCGTCACGCGGTCCAGACCCGCGTCGGCGAGCTGTGGCGCCAGCCGGTCGAGGAGCACCCCGTTCGTCGTCATCGAGATGTCTAGGTCGGGCCCGGTCTCGCGGAACATGCGGACGAGCGTCGGCAGGTCGGTCCGGACGGTCGGCTCGCCGCCCGTCACCTTGATAGAGGCCACGCCGAGCCCGACGAACACACGGAGGACGCGCGCCTGCTCCTCGAAGGTCAAGAGCTCGTCCTTGGGGAGCCACTTCAGGCCTTCCGCCGGCATGCAGTAGGTGCACCGGAAGTTGCATCGGTCGGTGACGGATACGCGGAGGTCGTCGGCGATCCGCCCGAACGTATCGATGAGCGGACCGTCAGTCGATGTCGGTGCCTGCTGTTCCGTCACGTTGTCTCCAGGGTACCGGCTCGGGCAGGACAGGGCGGAACCGGGGTCAGGGATCTTCGGACGCGGGGGGAAGGAGCCCCTCGAAGGTTGCCAGCGCGCTCACGAGTGCCTCGGCTCGCGCGGCGCCGCTCTCGGTGGCGCGGCCGACCGCCGCGCCCAGCAGGAACGTCGACAGCGGTGTGATCTTCCGCTCCACGCGGTGGGCCACGTCTCGAGAGACGGCCAGGAGGCGCGAGACCTCGTCCTCGCTCAGGGGGTCGTCGCCCAGCTCCGCGGCCAGTCGGTCGATCCAGCCTTCCATCGGTCCTCCTCACGTTTGGTGGGGTCCACACGGTACCCGGGCGGGTGGGTCGATGCACGACCGGGCGCTTCTTCGTTCAGCGAGTGAATGAACGTTCAGCGGTATCATGAGCGATGTGTCCACGGCGGTTCGCGCCGAAGCCGGGCCGAAGGTCCCATCCGCGAGGGGGCGAAGGTCCCGTCCTGACGCCGCGGACACGGGGCATGATTCGCAGCAAGCTAAACGTATAGTGATACAGTCTTGAAACGAAACCGGGGCTCGTACCCGGGGAGGAGTTCGATGGGGCGGATCTCACGGCGTGACTTCCTGAAGGCGGCAGGCGGCACAGCGGCTGGGGTTCTCGTCGTGGGACGGAGCGGCCTCGCGCTCCGGCAGCTGGCCCCGGTCGTGATCTCCAACCCCCTGGAGCACTACCCGAGCCGCGACTGGGAGAAGGTCTACCGCGACCAGTACCACTACGACGAGTCGTTCACATACGTCTGCTCGCCGAACGATACCCACGCCTGCCGCTTCCGCGCGTTCGTCCGCAACGGCGTGGTGATGAGGACCGAGGCGAACTACGACGTCGGACGCTACGGCGACCTGCTCGGCAACCGGTCCACAGAGCACTGGCACCCGCGCGGATGCGCCAAGGGTCACACGCTCCACCGTCGCGTGTACGGTCCCTACCGCCTCCGGTACCCGATGGTCCGCAAGACCTGGAAGGAATGGGCGGACGACGGGTTCCCGTATCTCACCCCGGAGCTGCGTGACCGGTACAAGTTCACCTCGCGCGGGAGCGACACCTTTGTGAGGATCTCTTGGGACGAGATATCGCGCTACATGGCCGGGGCGTTCGTCGCGACCGCCGAGACCTACAGCGGTGAGGTGGGCGCGCGGCGTCTCGCGGACGAGGGCTACGAGCCCGAGATGATCGAGGCGATGGGCGGGGCAGGCACGCGGACGATGAAGTTCCGCGGCGGCATGGGGCTCCTCGGGGTCCTCGGGAAGTACGGCATCTACAGGTTCGCGAACCTGATGGCGCTCCTCGACGCGCGGGTGCGAGGGGTCGCGCCCGAGGAGTCGCTCGGCGGGCGCAACTGGTCGAACTACACATGGCACGGGGACCAAGCGCCCGGCTTCCCGTTCGTCCATGGCCTGCAATCCGCCGACGTTGACTTCAACGACCTCCGCAACTCGATGCTCCACATACAAGTGGGGAAGAACCTGGTCGAGAACAAGATGCCGGAGTCCCACTGGTTCCACGAGGTCATGGAGCGCGGCGGGAAGATCGTGACGATCGCTCCGGAATACAACCCGCCGGCCACGAAGTCCGACTACTGGATCCCCGTGCGGCCCCAGACCGACGCCGCCCTCTTCCTCGGGGTCACGAAGCTCCTCATCGACGAGAGACGATACGACGAGGACTTCGTGAAACGTTTCACCGATTTCCCGATCCTCGTTCGCACCGACACACTGCAGCGCCTGGATCCGAAGGACGTGCTCGTAGGCTACGAGCCGGGGCTGAAGGCGGATGGCGACAGCTTCGCGCACCAGGGCCTGACCGAAGAGGACTACGCGAGGCTCCACGATTTCGTCGTGATGGACTCGCGGACCGGTAAGCCCGCGGCCCTCACTCGTGATGCCGTCGGCGAGCTCATGCGGGTCGACCCCGAGCTCGAGGGGCGCTTCGAGCTGCACCTCCTGGACGGGAGCGAGGTCGCGGTCGCCCCACTGTTCGAGCTCTACAGAGACCATCTGCGCGACTACGACCTCGAGACCGTGGCCGACATCACGCGGGCGCCGAAGGACCTGATCCGTCGCCTCGCCGACGATATCGCGACGATCAAGCCGGCTGCGATACACGTCGGCGAGGGGATCAACCACTGGTTCCACGCCACCGAGGCCAACCGCGCCATGTACCTGCCGCTCATGCTGACGGGCAACATCGGCAGGCCCGGCGCCGGTTGCTACACGTGGGCCGGGAACTACAAGTCGGCTCTGTTCCAGGAGACCCACTGGAGCGGCCCCGGGTTCAACGGTTGGATCTACGAGGACCCGTTCGGCCAGAACCTGGACCCCGAGGCCTCAGGCAAAGACGTCGTCTACGTCAAGCACGCGAAGGGTGAGGAGCCGGCCTACTGGAACCACGGGGAGCGACCGCTCCTCGTCGAGACCCCGAAGTTCGGACGCAAGGTCTTCACGGGGCTCACGCACATGCCCACGCCGACCAAGACCCTCTGGTTCATCAACGTGAACCTGATCAACAACGCCAAACACGCGTACGACATGGTGAAGAACGTCGATCCGATGATCGACATGATCGTGTCGCAGGACATAGAGATGACCGCCTCCTGCGAGTACGCCGACGTGATCCTCCCCGCGAACTCGTGGCTCGAGTTCGAGGGCGTCGAGGTGACGGCGTCGTGCTCGAACCCGTTCCTGCAGATCTGGAAGGGAGGCATCAACCCGGTCGGCGACACCAAGGACGACCTCATGATCATGGCCGGTGTCGCGGAGGCGCTGGCCGACGAGACCGGCGACGAGCGGTTCAGGGACCATTGGAGGTTCGCGCTCGAGGGCAGGCGCGAGATCTACCTGGACCGGTTGCTCGAGACGTCGGCTACCACCTCGGGGTACACGACCAGGGACGTGATGGCGGGCAAGTACGGCGAGCCCGGCGTCGCCCTCATGATGTTCCGCACGTATCCGCGGATCCCGTTCTACGAGCAGGTCCACGAGAGCCAGCCGTTCTTCACCGACACGGGTCGCCTGAACGCGTACTGCGACATCCCCGAGGCGATCGAGTACGGAGAGAACTTCGTTGTGCATCGCGAGGGGCCCGAGGCGACGCCGTACCTGCCGAACGTCATCGTGTCGACGAACCCGCTCGTCCGCCCGGAGGACTACGGGATCCCGTTCGATGCGCTCGGGTGGGACGAGCGGACCGTGCGCAACGTGAAGATGTCCTGGGAGGAGGTCAAGGGGACGGCGAACCCGCTGTGGGAGCAGGGCCTCCGATTCTACTGTGTCACCCCGAAAAGCCGGCACAGCGTGCACTCGTCGTGGAGCGTCACGGACTGGCACTTCATCTGGGCCAACAACTTCGGCGACCCGTACCGACAGGACAAACGGGCGCCGGGCGTCGGCGAGCATCAGATGCACATCAACCCCGAGGCCGCGAAGGACCTGGGGATCGCCGACGGCGACTACGTCTACGTGGACGCCAACCCGGCCGACCGGCCCTACCGCGGCTGGAAGCCGGAGGACCCCTTCTACAAGGTGGCCCGGCTGAAGCTCCGCGCGAAGTACAACCCGGCCTACCCCTACGACGTCATCATGATCAAACACGCGCCGTTCATGGCGACGGAGAAGACGGTGAAGGCGCACGAGACGCGCGCGGACGGCAGGGCCATCTCCGCCGACACGGGGTACCAGTCGAACCTTCGGTACGGCTCGCAACAGTCGCTCACGCGCGACTGGTCGATGCCGATGCACCAGACCGACAACCTGTTCCACAAGTCCAAGGACAGCGCTCACTTCGTGTTCGGGTACGAGGCCGACAACCACGCGGTTAACACCGTGCCGAAGGAGACACTGGTCAAGGTGACGTTCGCCGAGGCCGGAGGCATGGGCGGGGTCGGAGTGTGGAAGCCGGCCGAATCGGGACGGAATCCCTCGGACGAGGACGAGACGATGCTCAGGTACCTCGCCGGCGGCTTCGTGAGGAAGGCGTGACGATGAAGGAAGCGGCGGCCGAGGACCCGATGGAGATCGTGGGCGTGGTGCTCGACCGGCCGATCGACCATGCGGGGCTCGACGCCATGGCCCGCACCTTCGTCGAGGAGTACACGCTGATGGGGTGGCCCCCCAAGCGGATCCTGCAGATGTTCCGCCTCCCGTTCTACGGCGGCGCCCACGACACATACGAGGCGCTCGGCGAGGAGCGGATCGTCGAGCTCATACGGGAGACGGCCGGGGGAGAGTGGCCCGATGCCTGAGGTCTTTAACTGGCAGCTCGGCCGGCCCATGGAGTACCGGTTCGACGAGGCGCACCCGGAGTGGCAGTTCGCGTTCGTCTTCAACATCAACCGGTGCCTCGCTTGTCAGACATGCACGATGGCCTGCAAGTCGACCTGGACCTTCTCCGAGGGCCAGGAGTACATGTGGTGGAACAACGTCGAGACCAAGCCCTACGGCGGCTACCCGCAGGGCTGGGACGTGAAGCTCCTCTCGCTCCTCGACCAGGCGAACCCCGGCAAGCAGGTATGGAACACCGAGGCCGACGGCAGTCCCTACGGCAGGTTCGAGGGAAAGACGGTCTTCGAGGCGGCCAAGGACCAGGGCGGGCAGCAGGTGGCGCTCGGCTACCTGCCCACCGACGAGGAATGGCAGGCGCCGAACATCCACGAGGACACGGCGGCCGGGCCGAAGGGCCAGCAGGGCGCCTACGGCCCGGGCACGAAGCTGCCGCAGCACACACCGTGGTTCTTCTACCTCCAGCGCCTATGCAACCACTGCACTTACCCGGCGTGCCTGTCCGCCTGCCCGAGGAACGCGATCTACAAGCGGCCGGAGGACGGCATCGTGCTGATCGATCAGGCCCGCTGTCGCGGGTACCGCAAGTGCGTCGAGCAGTGCCCGTACAAGAAACCGATGTACCGGGCGACGACGCGGGTGTCGGAGAAGTGCGTCGCGTGTTACCCGCGCGTCGAGGGCAACGACCCGCTGACCGAGGGGCTGCCCATGGAGACGCGGTGCATGTCGGTCTGCCCGGGGAAGATCCGGATGCAAAGCCTCGTCGAGATCGACCCGAAGACGGGCGAGTGGAGTAAGGACCCGACGAACCCGATCTACTACCTCGTCCGCGAGCTGGAGGTTGCCCTACCCCTGTACCCGCAGTTCGGAACGGAGCCGAACGGCTACTACATCCCGCCGCGCTGGGTCCCCCGCGAGCACTTGGAGCAGATGTTCGGGCCGGGCGTCCAGCACGCGATAGACCTCTACACTGCGCCCCCTCGCGAGCTCCTCGCCGTGCTCCAGCTATTCCGAGCGACCCAGCGGATCATCTTCCACTTCGAGATCGAGAAAGGGCCGAAGGTGCGCGACGCAGTGATCGGCGGCAAGAAGTGGTCGATGTACGACGACACGGTGATCGGCTACGACCGCGAGGGCAACGAGCTGGTTCGGCTGTCGGTGAACGAGCCGTTCTACGTGCGACCGGAGAAGTATCCGAACTCGATCTGAGATGAGGGACGTGGAGACCACCGGAACGCTCGTCGGATCCGCCGAGGCTCTGGCGCGGAGCGCCGTCTACCGGCTGCTCTCCCGCGGCTTCACCTACCCGACGGTCGAAGGTGTGGCGGAGCTCTGCGACGAGGATCTGCCGCTCGCGGTGGCCGTCGCCGATCCGCTTCCGGAGGAGGTGCGTCTTGCGCTCTCTGCAGTCGGTGAGGAGCTCGACGGGGCCGAGGCGTCGAAGCTGGAGGAGGCCTACCGAGAGGTCTTCTCGCACGTGCACTCGGCAGACTGCCCCGTCTACGAGACCGACTACACGGCTCGCGACGTGTGGCGCCAGACGCGCGAGCTCGCCGATATCGCCGGATTCTACCGGGCGTTCGGGATGGACCCCCGTGCGGAGCGCCCGGACCATGTGGCCGTCGAGCTCGAGTTCCTGCATCTCGTCTCCTACAAGGTAGCCTGGGCGGCCGCGAACGATGACGAGGAGCACGCCAGCATCTGCGCCGACGCCGAGCAGAGGTTCGCGGCCGATCACACTTCGAATTGGATCCCCGGGTTCGCAGCGCGCGTGACGGCGATATCGCCCCGCGGGTTCTACCGGCGCCTGGGGGAGCTCGCTCTCGCGCTCATGCGGGCGGAGGCCTCGCGGCTCGGCATCGCGATCAACGAGACCGCTGCCCCGGTGCCGCCCCGCTCCGAGGAGGAGCTGGCCGCCGAGGACATCGCGCTCTGCGAGGAGGGGCCGTGAGCAGGAGGGCCGCCGCCGTCCTGTCGCTCGCCGCCTTGCTCGCCGCGGCGCTTACGGTTTCCGGTGCGCGGATCGCGGCTTCTCAAGGAACCACGATCACGGCGATGCGCACGTCGGAATCGGTTCCGCTCCGCGAGCCCTGGGACGGCTTCTGGGACCGCTTGCCGATGATCGACATCCCCCTGTCGGCTCAGCAGGTGACGCCTCCGATGGGCGGGCGGCGCTGGACGCTCACGGCGGGCGCGGTTCAGGACTCCAACCGGATCTACGTCGTGACCGAGTGGGCCGACGCGTCGCCGGACCGGTCGGTGGGCTCGTCGCAGGACTTCACCGACGCGGTGGCCGTGCAGTTCCCGGCGATAGCCGCGAGCACGGTGCCGGCACTCTGTATGGGTGATCCCACGGCCTCGGTGAACATGTGGCAGTGGCGAGCTGCCTGGCAGGCAGACGTCCATCGCGGGTTCCAGGGAGGCGTGAAGAGCCGGTACCCAAACACGGCGGTCGATATGTACCCGTCCCACGATGAAGAGGTCTTCTACCCGGGCCGCTTCGCCGGGAACCCATTCTCGGAGGTCCACCGGGCGTCGGCCGTCGACAATCTTGTCGCCGGCGGCTTCGGGTCGCTGACGGCGGATCCGTCCTCCTCCGTGCAGGGCTGGGGAGCCTGGCGCGACGGGACCTGGCGCGTAGTCTTCGCCAGGCCGCTGTCGGTCGGGCGGGAGGGCAACGTGGAGCTGCATACCCCCGACATCACCGACGTGGCCTTCGCCGTGTGGGACGGCGCCGCGGAGGAGCGAAACGGCATGAAGTCGGTCGCCAACTTCGTGAAGCTGAACCTGGTTACCAGCGAGCTGGAGGAGAAGGCCGGTTGGCCCTTCTGGCCGGCGCCGTACTTCGCGTTCATCGCGGTCTGGGTCGGGCTCGTCTGGATGCTCGCCGGGCGGGAGGCGCGGAGGGCGGAGAGATGATCGTCGAGGAGCGCGCCAGGGCGGTCCCGGCAGTGGCTCCCGAGCGGCGGTCGGGGGCGCGTGCGGCGGGCGACTCTCTGGGTGCCGTGCTCTCGGCGCTCCCCGTGGTCGCGGTCGTCGAGCTCCTCCTGATGCGGACGTTCTACCGCGTGGGGATCTTCGTCCCTAAGGACGGCGCCTTCCGAACCGTCTACTCGGTGCTCACCGTCATCGGGTCGTTCGCGTTCAACCTGGCGTCGGTGCTCGTGTTCGTCGCGCTGGGGTTCCTCGTCGTCCGCGCGATGCGCCGGGGACATCGGGCCGTCGGCGTCGTTCTCCTCGCGTTCTGGGGCGGCGCCATGCTTGCCGCTCTCCCCGGCGCGGAGGGGACCGGGCCCGCGGTCCGCGTCGCGTTCGCCACCGGGTCGGTGCTCCTCGCGTGGCCGTTCGTCCGTCGCGAGGGGCCGATCTGGGAACGCTTGGCGGTGGCCGCCTCGACTGCCGCCGTGCTGGCGTCCTCGTACGCCGGAGCCGCCGGAGACGCGAGGCGTCTGGCGGCGACATCCACAGGTGCGCCGGGAACCGTTGGGGCGCAACTCCTCGGAGAGGCGGTCCTGGTCGTTGCGGCGTTCCTCTTCTTCGCGGCGTGGGTGCGCGACCGGGGGATCGGCCCGAGGGCGCTCGCTCTCGGCGCCTTCCCCGCGGCGGTCCTCCTCGTGGCGTGGTGGGCCAACGGTGCCATCACCGGGATCCTCGTGCTCTGGACGGCGGGGCTCCGGCTGTACCTGCCGGTGTGGCTGTACGCGCTGGCGCTGTGGGCGTTCGTCGCCGCGGCCGTCGGACGGCTGGGCGACGGATCACGTCGCGCCGGCGGCATGGCGCTGCTCCTCGTCGCCGGCTTCCTGCTGGAGTCGACCTACGTGCAGACGCTGACCCTGGTCGCGCTGGCGCTGCTGACGAACGGCCTCGCCCTCGGCGGCGTTCGCGCCGATGAGCCGGCCGGCTAGTCGCGCGGGCGCACCTTACCCCCAGTGAAGGGCCGACCCGGGCGAGCGCGGCTTCGGGATGTACGGTTCGGGTAGCGCGGTGGCGCGGTGGGATCTCGGGAGCGTTGATGAGGCCGCGTGAGACGACGCACCTGTACCAGACGGCCGCTCGCGGCTGGCTGACCGCGGCCGGGGCGGCGCTGCTGCTGCCCGAAGACGTCCGTGTTGGGATCTGGCTACCGCTCCACCTGGCTATGGCCGGTGCCGTGTCCATCGCGATCGGCGGGGCGATGCAGAACTTCGCCGCCACGCTGACGGCAACTCCCCAGCCGAGGGCCGTGGTGGTCTGGACACAGTTCGGGCTGGCGAACGCTGGAGCGCTGCTCGTCGCCGTCGGCCGAAGCGCCGGCCCCCCTTGGGTGGTGGCCGTCGGCGGCCTGGCCTTCGTCGGGGCCATCGGCGTGCTCGCCTGGATCGTAGGAACCGCCTGGCGGCGCTCGCTCCAGCGACGCCACCTCGTGCCGCTCGCGATGTACGGCTTCGCGATAGCCTGCGCCCTCATCGGAGCGACCTTCGGGTGGCTGCTCGGGAGCGGGCTCGTGAGCGGCGAAGCCTACCCCGGGCTCCGGCGGGCGCACGCGGTTCTGAACGTGCTGGGTTGGGCGTCTTCGACGATAGTGGGAACCCTCGTGACGCTCCTTCCGACCGTGCTCCGGGTTCGGATGCCGGCCTGGCACGCGGGGCCGACGGTGGCGTTGTTCGGCGCCGGCGTGGCGCTTCTTGCGACCGGCCTTTCGGTTGGCCTCGGCCTTGTCGCGTCGCTTGGGGCGGTCTCGCTCGCTGCGTCGGCCGCCGGCCTTCTTTACATGGCCGGCCGCGTTCTGGGTACGCCGCGTCGCTGGCCGGTGCCGGTCGCAGCGTGTCACCTCGTCGCTGCGCTCGCCTGGTTCGTCTTCGGCGTCGGTGCGCTGACCACTACCGTGACGCGCGGCGAGTTCGACCGCTTCCGCGAGCCTTTCCTGGTCGTGTTCGTCGGAGGGTGGGTGTTGCAGACGCTCCTCGGTGCGTGGTCGTACCTGCTGCCGATGGCGCGACCCGCGCACCCCGACGTCCGCCGTCGCTTCCTCGCTGCGACCGAGCTCGGCGGGCGGCTGCAGGTGCTCCTCCTAAACGCCGGTCTCGTGCTGGTCGCAGCGCGCGCCGCAGGTTGGATCGGCGACGGGGGGGCCACCGTGGGGACCGGCCTCGCGGTCGGCTCGGCCGCGGTGGCGCTCGCGAAGGCCTGGGCGTTCCCGCTCCTCGCCCGTCGGACGGCGTTCGAAAGTCGTCCCGGCCGGGTGTGGGGCGGCTGACGTGGCAGGATAGGTCCATGGCGAACGCACGTGCTGCACATCGTGCCACTGTCGTAACCGTTTCCGACGGCGTGACGCAGGGGACACGCCGGGACGAGTCCGGCGATGTCGCGGAGGGGATCCTCCGCGAGGCGGGCTTCGACGTCTCGGGTCGCCTGGTCGTGCCCGACGCGCGCCCCGCGATCGAGAGAAGGCTCCGCGCTCTGGTCGAGGAGGGCGTCGCGCTCGTCGTGACGACCGGGGGGACCGGGTTCGGGCCGCGGGATGTTACGCCCGAGGCGACGCGCGCGGTCATCGATCGCGAGGCGCCGGGTCTCGCCGAGCTGATGCGCCGGGCAGGCCTGGAGAAGACCCCGATGGCGGCTCTGTCGCGGGCGGTCGCCGGGAGCCGCAGGGGAACGCTCGTGCTCAACCTCCCGGGGAGCCCTAGGGGCGTCAGGGAGAGCCTCGAGGCGGTGCTACCCGTGGTCGACCACGCGCTCGAGCTGCTCGCCGGCCAGACCGGGGCGCACCCGACCGGTCACGTCGAGCGAACGGCGGCCGAGGGCGATGGGTCTCCGTTCGCGCCGTGGGTCGGCGCCACCGCCGTGAGGGTCCACGGGTCGCCGCCCTGCAGCGTCGGGAGCTCGATGGTGATCGTGCCCGGCGGGGAGGTGCGGGGAACCCTCGGCTGCGCGGAGTTCGATGCCGCGGCTGTGGAGGCCGCTGCGGAGGTCTACGCGGCCGGTGAACCGGGGACGCGGAGGTTCGCCCACGAGCTCGGCGAAGTGGAGGTCTACCTGGAGCCCCACCTGCCGCCTCCGCGCCTCATCGTCGTATCGGCGACCGACGTCGCCCGGGAGCTTCGTATCTTGATGGAGCGGCTCGGCTCCCGGACCATCATGCTCGAGCCTCGTGAGGAGCGGCTCGCCGAGGAGGACGGGCGAACACGTGGCGGTGTCGTTGCCTCCCTCGAGGGCCTCGGGCTCTCCGCCGACGACGAGGTCGTCTTCACGGACCACGACGCGCCGAACGTGACAGAGACGCTCGCGGGGGTGCTTAGGTCGCCGGCGCGGTTCGTCGGAGTGATGGGGAGCCGCCGGCACGTCGGGCACTATCTGGAGGAGCTCCGCGCGATGGGGTTTACGGACGAGGACGTCGCGAGGATCCGGACGCCGGTCGGCCTCGAGCTGGGAGGGCGAAGGCCGGAGGAGATAGCGCTCTCGATCGTCGCGGGGATCGTGGCCGCTCGCCACGGCCGCGAGGGGGGCTTCCTGGACCGGCTCGGGTGATGACGCGCCGCGCCGCCGCCGTTCTCGCGGCGCTCGTCACGGCCGGAGCGGCCGGCCTGCTGGCCGACGACTGGCGGCCCGTTAGGGACGATCCCCGTCCCAACGTCGTGATCGTTCTCACCGACGACCAGACGGCGGACTCGCTCGAGGCGATGCCGTATCTCAGCTCGCGGAGGGAAGACTCGGCCGACCACTGGGTGGATCTCCGAAACGCGATCGTGTCGACGCCTATGTGCTGCCCGTCCCGCGCGAGCCTGCTGACGGGCCGCTACGCGCACAACACGGGCGTCGTTACGAACCTCGACGGCGGGCTCCTCGACGAGGCCTCGACGCTCGCGGTCTGGCTCGACGACGCCGGCTACGAGACGGCGCTGGTCGGCAAGTACCTAAACGGCTATCCGTTCGGACGCGGCCCCTACGTGCCGCCGGGATGGGACCGGTGGGTCGCCAAGATGCAAGGCGGCCCGGACAGCGTCTACTACCGCTACACGCTCGCCGAGCAGGACCTTCCGGTCGCGCACGGATCCGCGCCAGGGGACTACCTGACCGACGTGCTGGCCGACCGCGCGGCTACCTTTGTGCAGGAGGCTCTGCCGGACAGGCCCTTCTTCCTGTTGTTCGCGCCGACCGCACCTCACTACCCGTGGACCCCGGCTCCCCGGCACCTGGAGGCGGTGCAGTCGTTCTCGGCGAAGGCGCCGGGGAGCTTGAACGAGGCCGACGTCTCCGACAAGCCGGAGTGGGTCCGCTCCCTGCCCCCGCTCTCGGACCCCCAGCTCAGGAGGTTGGAGCGTCAGCGGGGACGCGAGCGGGCCGCGCTCCTTGCGGTCGACGAGTCGATCCGGCGGATCGTGGACGCACTGCGAGAGCGGGGGGAGCTGGATGAGACCGTCATCTTCTTCCTCACCGACAACGGCGTCGCCTTCGGCGAGCACCGATGGATCCTCAAGGCCTGCCCGTACGCGGCGTGCACGCAGACGCCGTTCTTGGTGCGTCTCCCGGGCGTCGCCTCGCGCGAGGAGCTCGCCGTCGTGTCGCTCGTGGACGTCGCGCCGACGATCGCGGACCTCGCCGGCGTGGTCCCGTCTCCCCCCGCAGACGGCGATAGCCTGTTGGCGCTCCTCGAGGACTCCGACGAGCGATCGCGTGACGCCGCCTTCATGGAATGGGTCGGAGGCAACGGCGTCCCGCAGTGGCGCGCGGTTCGCACGACCGGCTTCCTCTACGTCGAATACGGGACCGGAGAGCGCGAGCTATACGACCTGTCCGCCGATCCCTTCGAGCTCGAGAACCGCGCCGGCGATCCGGCGTTCGCGCACGTAGCTCGGCGCCTTTCCCTGCTCTTGGGGCACCTGGGCGACCGGTAGACTCTGCGCGAAGTGCAGCGCCGAGCCCGACCCCCGTCGCGCCGCCGGGTCTACACCCGGCAGGAGGTAGCGCGCCGACGCGGGTTCGCCGGCTTTGCCCTCGTGATGCTCCTGGTCATCACCTGGCAGGTGTTCGCCCAGGGCGGCGACGGACCCGAGCGCGCGCACGGCGTGCCCGACGGCGAGGAGCAACCGACCGGGCAGCCAACCGGAACCGGCAACCCATCGCCGGGATCACCGTCGCCTGCCCTGCTTCCCGAGGAGATCCCGATCGAGCACGTGGTCTTCGTCGTGAAGGAGAACCGGACCTTCGATCACTACTTCGGCAAGTACCCCGGCGCGGAGGGGACGACCGAGGGCGGGACGCTCACTTGCACGGGTCAGGGCTGCAAGGACGGGGCTGTCATTCCCCTCGAGCCCGCTCCCGACCGCCAGCCTCACGACATCACGCACGGATACGTGTCCGGTCTGTACTCGATCAACGGCGGCAAGATGAACGGGTTCAACGTGATCGGGGCGGGCCAGGACCTCTCCGGCTACGTCCAGCACGACCGTGACTCGATCCCGAACTACTGGGCCTACGCGGATCGCTTCGTCCTGGCCGACAACTTCTTCACCTCGATGTACGGGCCGACTTTCCCCGAGCACCTGTACACGGTCGCCGCGCAGTCGAACGGGGTCGTCGACAACAAGACGAACGCCGACACGCAGGGGAACTACTGCGACGACCCGTACGAGTACACCGAGCGCTTCCCGTTCGAGGACATGAACAAGAAGGACATCGCGAAGGTGATGCGCTACGAGGAGAACATCACCGACGACTGGCCGAACATGATCTACAGGATCACTCCCTACTGGGAGCGCATCCGGACGTGCTTCGACATCCCGGTCCTTCCCGACCAGCTCGAGGAGAACGGGATCAGCTGGAAGTACTACGCGAACGCCGACGTCTGGATGAACGGGCTCCAGGCCGTGAAGCACGTTCGCTTCGGGCCGATGTGGCAGAAGGTCGTACCGCCGGAGCGCTTCCTGAAGGATCTCAGGCGGGGTGAGCTCCCGCAGGTCTCCTGGCTGGTTCCGCCCGAGGGGATCAACGAGCATCCGGGTAACAAGACGAGCGTCTGCGCGGGCGAGAACTGGACGGTCCAGCAGCTGAACGGCGTGATGAAGAGCGAGCACTGGCCGACGATCGCCGTCGTCGTCATCTGGGACGATTTCGGCGGCTTCTACGACCACGTTCCTCCGCCCCACTACGACGTCATGGGACTCGGTCCTCGAACGCCGGCGCTGATCATCTCGCCGTACGCGAGGCAGGGCGGCAACCGCGAGGGCGGCTACATCGATTCGACCCTATACGAGTTCTCTTCGGTCCTTCGGTTCATCGAGCAGCTGCACGGCCTCGAGCCGATGACCGAGCGCGACGCGCAGGCCGACCCGCTCACAGGTGCGTTCGATTTCACGCAGCCGCCGCGGCTGGACAAGCTCATCCTCGACTACCGCAACTGTCCCTACTACAACCCCGGCTAGGCCCCTACTACAACCCCGGCTAGGCGACCGCCCCCGCCTGGTGGATGATGGAGCCCATGCCGGCGAGCACGACGACGACGACCCGGGCGGTCAAGGCCGCCGAGACGAGGCTCCGAATCCTCGATTCCGCTCGCCGCGTACTGGCCGCGGAGGGCGTGGAGCGCTTCACCACCCGGCGGGTTGCCGAGCTGGCAAGGGTGTCCCACGGGATGGTGCACTACCACTTCAAGGACAAGCGAGACCTCATGCTCGCTCTCGTCGTCCACGCCCGGCGCGACTGGGTCGAGCCGCTGGAGGAGCTGGTCGACGGTCCGGGCACCGCGGAGGAACGGATGCGCGAGGTGATCGCCTGGATGGCACGACCGGCGACGACCGAGGTGATGCGCGTGCACTTCGCGCTCTACCAGTCCGGGATGCGGGACGAGGTGGTCCGCAAACGTGTGGCGGCCGAGTACGCGCGGTGGCGGGATCCATTCGTCACGCTCTTCCGCGAGCTGGCGGACGAGCTCGGGATCGCCGGCCTAGATGCCCGAAGCCTCGGGGAGGCATTCGCAACCGCGGCCGACGGCCTCGTCCAGCAGCAGTCGTTCGACCCGTCGCTCGCGACGGACCGGATCCTCACTCAGCTCTTCGAACGCCTGGTCCGGCCCGACGGGCTGGCCCAGCCGAGGAAGCGCCGGCAGGGCTCGAAGACGCCGCGCGGGCGACGCTGTTGCGCTACTTGACCAAGCGCTTGGTTAGGGACTAGAAGTACCCAGATCGGCGCCGGGGAGCGGGACCCCCCCGGGGGTGAGCGCGTGGGAACGGAACCCGCAACCCGCGACCCCTGCCGCTCGCGTAGCAAGGAGAGGAAGCCGGCGCTCGCGCCGGTCCGAGAGGGAGGTACTTCGATGCGCAGATGGATCAGGCTCGGAGCGGTGGCCGTCTCGGTGGCCCTTGTCGCGGCCGCGTGCACGAAGGAGACCGACGGGACCAACGGGACCGAGGGAGGAATGGTCGAGGGCGGGATCTACCGCCTCGGCTCTCCGTCCACCATCGACTCGCTGAACCCGTTCGTGGCGTTCGAGCAGGACGCCTACAACATGTTCATGCAGATCTACCCCTTCCTCGTCTACTACGACGAGAACCTGGAGTTCACAGGCGACTTCGCCGACGGCTGGGAGCTGGCCCCCGACAACACGTCGATCACCTTCGCTACCCGGTCGGGCGGCGCATGGTCCGACGGCGATCCTCTGACGGCCGATGACGTCGCCTATACGCTCAACCTGATCGTGCGTTTCCCAGGGCCGACCGGGCTCATGGCCGGGTACGCGAAGCACATCACCGGCGCCGAGGCGACCGACGAGAACACCGTCGTCGTCTCCTACGAGCAGCCCATCAACGAGGGTTGGGCTCTGTCGCAGCTTCTGCAGATCCCGATCCTTCCGGAGCACGTGTGGTCCCAGCACGAGGGCGACGACGGCAAGGACCTGAAGCGCTTCACGAACGCCGATCCGACCGTCTCCGGCGGAGCGTTCGTGCTCGACAACTACGAGAAGCGGGACATCGCTCAGTTCAGCGCGAACCCGGGTTTCTACGGCCCGGAGCCGCACATCGACGGCTACGGTCTCAAGTTCTACACGAACACCGACGCGATGATCTCGGCACTGCAGAACGGCGAGATCGACGCGGTGGAGACGCTGCCGGCCACCGCCTACGACGCGGTGAAGGCCAACCCCGACTTGGTCGTGCTGGAGGGCGAGGGCCTGAACGAGGACGACTTCATCATCAACTCGAACAAGCCGCTCCACGAGGAGCTCCTGGACCCGGCGGTGCGAGACGCGTTCGCGCACGCGATCAACTACCAGGAGATGGTGGACACCGTGCTCGACGGGCACGGGAGCCCGGCGACGACCTTCGTGCCACCGGGGTCGGGCGAGTGGCACAACGCGAACCTGGAGCCGATCGCCTACGACATCGACGAGGCCAACCGGATCCTGGACGATGCCGGGTACGAGATGGGCCCGGACGGGGTGCGGATAGCTAACGGCCACCCGATGGAGTACGAGGTCCTCACTCCCAACGACGTCGTCGGCGCCGACCGGGAGTTCCAGATCATCCAGGGCGGCTTCGAGCAGATCGGGGTGAAGCTGTCCCAGAAGTCGCTCGACCCAGATGCTCTGTTCGTGGCGATCGCGGGCCCAACCTGGGTGGACTACGACGGCTTCGACCTCGCGATCTGGGACTGGTACATGTTGCAGGACCCCGACTTCGCCCTCTCCGTGCTCACCTGCGAGCAGTTCGGGTTCTGGAACGACACCGGCTACTGCAACGAGGAGTACGACGCGCTCTACGAGGAGCAGGGCGTGACGGTCGACCAGGCGGCGCGGCAGGAGATCGTCTACCGGATGCAGGAGATCGTCTACGAGGACAAGCCGTA
>Ga0209751_10000556_pt1 | contig 39923 bp, 39 predicted proteins | sample RifCSP13_1_FD_184019 | JGI IMG/M metagenome (GOLD analysis project Ga0209751, IMG submission 184019) | Soil microbial communities from Rifle, Colorado - Rifle CSP2_sed 13_1 (SPAdes) (version 2) | ecosystem: Environmental > Terrestrial > Deep subsurface > Rock core/Sediment | place: Rifle...
AAAACGTTGTTGAAAAGATGCCTGACAGCCTCAATATCCACGATGCTTTGATAGTCGGGACAGGTCTTGTTTACAAGAATATCTTGAGAGAGGAAGTAGGCATCCTTACAGAAGACGAAGAAATAGCAACATCTGGAATCCTTCCTGTCATTTGAAAGCAGTGGCATAGGATGGGCTGTGCCTACCGAATAAGAAAGATAGAAGGGCTGGTTGAGATTACGAGGGTGAGGGGGGATTTTATAATTTCTTACATGGACAAACGAGATAATGGATACGGCTGGAAGCATGGGATACCTTGCTTATTCAGCAGGAGTATGTATTGAACATAAATTTGTAATATATGGAATAGAGGATAATGGTAGCTGTCCCTATTTTCCCCAGAAGGGATAATCAGGGAAGGGTAAATGGTAAATAAATCAGTCCACATTATTTCCGTTTGGGTATTTGTCTTAGTGTTAGAGGAGGTTTAAATAATGGCGAAGCGTAAAACGATATCAAAGACCGTCAAATCTCAAAAGGAAGCCAAATCCTACCGCCACACTGAAGCTGATTCTCCCTTGCGTCCGGATGTTGGGACGCAGGCGCAGTTTAAAAAGAAAAAGCCTCCTGTAACTTATCGTTATGATTCCTCACTTGCTCCATCTCTTGATTGGGACGGGAAGAATTCGGTTCGTGATTTTGGCGAATGGTTGATCGCGATGATTGAGAAGGCCTCTGCGCTTCCGTCACCGCATTCCTTTGACAAGCCGCAGGAGTTTAAGAATTCCAGCGGACAGGCTGTGGCTACTGTCAGTGGACTTCACGATGCAGTGGAGCAGTTGAAGCGGCTTGGTAAACCGTTTCTTAACTGGACTGGAAAGGCAGAGCGGCTTTCGTTTGATGTGCCGACGCTGCCGCTGTTTGTGCATGACCGTCTTTCGACAAAGGCGATCATTGAGACGCTGAAGGGCCACAGGAAGAAAGAGGAACAGACGAATATGTTTGAACTGTTTGGCGATCCGCAGAGGCCTGTTACAGATCAGGTTTTGAAAGCCTATGAATACCGCGACAAATGGGTCAATCGTATGGTGCTTGGTGATTCGCTTGTGGTGATGAGTTCGCTTCTTCATTATGAAGGTCTTGGCGGACAGGTGCAGATGATATACTTTGACCCGCCTTATGGCATCAAATTCGGCAGCAACTTCCAACCGTTCATTCGCAAGCGAGATGTGTCTCATAATGATGATGAGGACATGACCCGTGAGCCTGAGATGGTGAAGGCTTACCGCGATACATGGGAACTTGGTCTGCACTCTTATCTCACATACATGCGCGACCGCCTGCACATTGCACGTGAACTGCTCTCACCGTCAGGCAGTATTTTTGTGCAGATAAGTGATGAGAACCTGCATCATGTAAGAGAGATAATGGGTGAGGTGTTCGGGGTGGAGAATTTTCAATCACAAATTTCATTCCAGAAATCAGGCGGTTCAACTGACAAAAGAATTGAACAAACAGTTGACTATATTCTTTGGTATTCAAAGGATTTTGAAAGACTAAAATTTAAAAAACTAATTTCCCCTAAACGTGATAAAAAAAATTTCGACAGAGATTATTGCTATGTTGAAGCCCCGAGCGGAAAAGAATTTCGCAAACTCACTCAAGAGGAAATAGCAGATCCAACAAAATTTCCTGATGGTTGGAAACGTTTTAGACTATCTCCCTGCAACTCACAGCATTATAGTGCAACTCGTTCATTGCCATATGTTTTTAATGGAACAACAGTATTGCCTGGCAAGGATAGGCAATGGAGCGTTTCTTATGAAGGGCTTGATAGGGCAGCACAATTAAATAGACTTGTCATTGTTGGTAGTAGTTTGATGTATAAATTATTTGTTGATGAAGCTCCTGGTGACCCGATAGATGCGCTTTGGACAGATACAGCTATGGCTGGGCTTTCTGGTGAAAAGTTTTATGTTGTACAAACAAATACGAAAGTTATTGAACGCTGCCTCCTCATGACCACTGACCCCGGCGATCTCGTTCTTGATCCCACTTGCGGCAGCGGCACAACTGCTTATGTTGGAGAGCAATGGGGAAGGCGGTGGATTACGATTGACACGAGCCGGGTGCCGCTTGCGCTTGCTCGGCAGAGATTGCTGACAGCGACATTCCCTTATTACCAATTAAAGGATGAAGGCAGAGGGCCTGCGGGCGGGTTTAATTATTTTCGCAAGCAAAATAACAAAGGCGAGGAAGTCGGCGGTATTGTGCCGCATGTGACATTGAAATCCATTGCCAATAATGAGCCTCCGGCTGAAGAAGTGCTTGTTGACCGTCCTGAAGTTGACAACAAGATTACCCGTGTTACTGGTCCCTTCTGTGTTGAAGCAACGATTCCAACACCTGTTGACTGGGAAGGCGATGGTGTTGAAGATTCAGGCACTGGTATGGCAGAAGAGCATGGTTCTTTTGTTGACCGTATGCTTGAGGTACTTCGCAAATCGCCAGTGCTTCACATTAGAGGCGGCAAGAGCGTTAGTCTTAAGAATATCCGTCTACCGGCAAAGACACTTTCTTTGTCTGCAGAAGCAGTAGTTAGCGCTACAGCGCCGGGACAGAAACCGACATTGATGGATGCAGTTGAAGAAGCTGACGAAAAGAATCTTAACAAGTTAGCCTTGTCACAAAAACCTGTTGCGCTGTTGTTCGGCCCCGAAAATGGAGCGGTAAGCGAAAAGCTGGTACATGAGGCGCTGAAAGAAGCAAACCTGAAAGGGTATACACATCTTTATGTCATCGGGTTTGCTATTCAGGCTAATGCAAGAACCCTGATTGAGAGCTCTGCAAACATGGGCATGATTCCTTCAACATACGTTCAGGCAACGCCTGATCTGATGATGGGAGATTTATTAAAGAATATGCGCTCAAGCCAGATATTCAGCGTTTGTGGTCTTCCAGAAGTCAATCTCAATAAAGTAAAACCAGAGCAAAAGTATCAGGTTGAACTATTAGGAATTGATATTTTTGATCCGGTGACTATGGAGACTGAACATCGCTCTGGAGATGATGTGCCTGCATGGTTTTTGGATACGGATTACAACGGCCTTAGCTTTCATGTCTGTCAGGCCTTTTTCCCGCGCACAAGCGCATGGGACAATCTCAAGCGCGCTTTAAAATCTACCTATGAAGAAAGTGTATGGGATCACCTTGCAGGAACAAAAAGCGTTTTATTTGAGGCTGGAGCACATGGACAGATTGCAGTAAAAGTTATTGATGATAGAGGCAACGAATTGATGGTTGTGAAGAGTTTGCAAGAGGCAAAGAAATGAACAGCTATGAAGTTGAAGAACCTATTTTAAACTCGCCATATGAAGAGCCTGCAGAACACTGGCATATTGAAGAAGGTAAAATGCCAACGATAAAAGCAGGTCGCCGTGAGGCAGGTTATTTTTACAGGGATCCAAATACCACATTAACATTAGGAGAGCACGAAGCAAGGGGCAGATGGGAACCTCTTACCCTGGTGAACTTGATCAGGGAGAGAATAAAAGAATGGCGGACGCAGGATTATTCCGGTGTTACAAGAACAACGCTTGAGCTTTTAAAATATTGGCAGCGTGATGGTAGGCAGCACAGACTTTTCTTTGCACAGATAGAAGCTGTTGAGACGATAATATTTCTGAAAGAAGCCCGTGCTGACTTCTTGCAAGGAATTGATATTCCGCTTGATGAAATGAGTGATGAACGGAAGGCTGACGGATATAATGTATTTAATCGCTATGCTTGCAAAATGGCTACAGGTTCAGGGAAAACAACGGTGATGGGAATGCTCGCAGCGTGGAGTATTCTTAATAAGGTGAATAACCGGAACGATGGAAGATTTTCGGACGTTATACTTGTAGTCTGCCCTAACGTAACTATCCGCGAAAGGCTGCAAGAGATTAATCCTGAAAGAGGGGAGGCGAGCCTCTACCGTACGCGCGATCTTGTTCCCCAACATCTTATGTCTGATCTGATAAAAGGCAAAGTGATTGTGACCAATTGGCATGTATTTGAGCCGCAGGGAGTACAGGTTGGGGGTGTGAGCGCCAAAGTTAGTAAAGCAGGCGTGCCTGTGCGAATCAGAGAGAGTATAACCATAGGAGCAAAGACAACAACTGCGCGTGGCAAACGTTATCTCACAACTGATGAACTGGATAGGCAGGTTGCTGCTGGTCTGATTTCGATTCTAAGTGAAGATCGCGACAAACAAGGTAATCTGAAGAAGGTTTCTGTAGAGTCGGTCAAATATGTAGAGAGCGATACGGCGATGGTAAACCGCGTTATTGGGAAGGAGATTGGCGGAAAACAGAATATACTTGTGTTCAATGACGAGGCGCATCATGCCTATCGCATTCGCAAACCTGAACCTGATGAAACTGAAGAAGATCTCTTCGGAGAAGAAGAGGAGAGTGAAGAATTTTTCAAGGAAGCTACAGTGTGGATTGACGGTCTGGACAGGATACATAAACAGCGCAGTATTAATTTCTGTGTTGATTTTTCAGCAACTCCATATTATTTAGGCCGTGTTGGTCAGGATACGAACCGCACATTTCCGTGGGTTGTAAGCGATTTTGGACTTACAGATGCAATAGAATCGGGATTAGTAAAAATCCCGCAATTGGCAGTGCGCGACACTACAGGCGCAGAGATTCCCGGATTTTTTAATATCTGGCGCTGGATACTGCCGAAACTTACGCCTGCTGAAAGGGGTGGAAAGAAAGGAAGCCCCAAGCCTGAGGCTATACTTAAATATTCGCATACTCCGATTGCAATGCTTGCAGGGCTCTGGGAGCAATTGAGACAGGAGTGGGCAGAGCACAATCAGGACACTCGTCCGCCAGTTTTTATTCTTGTCTGCAAAAATACAAAAATCGCTAAGACTGTATATGAATGGCTTGCAGAAGATAAACCGCCAATTGGCATACCTTCAGCAGGCATTGAGGGTTTCATAAACCGTGACGGAAATACACGCACAATTAGAGTAGATTCAAAGGTAGTCCACGAGACTGACACAGAAGGCGCTAAGAGCGATGAATCACGCTGGATGAGATTTACGCTCGATACAGTCGGCAAGAATGATTGGCCAAGAGACAGTCAGGGAAGATCAATTTATCCGGAGGGGTTTGAAGAATTGGCAAAGAAACTTGGGCGTCCGCTTCATCCACCCGGCAGAGACATGCGCTGTATTGTAAGTGTTGGGATGCTTACAGAAGGTTGGGACTGCAATACTGTTACGCATATTGTAGGGCTGCGGCCATTTATGTCTCAGCTTCTGTGCGAACAAGTAGTGGGAAGGGGGCTGAGACGGTCAAATTATGAAGTTGGTGAGAATGGAAAGCTCTCTGAGGAAGTTGCAAAAGTATTTGGGGTACCGTTTGAGGTAATTCCTTTCAAACAGAATAGGGTCGGGCCTAATCCACCACCAGTAAAAAGGCATCATATAACAGCAGTTCCGGGAAAAGCTCAATATGAGATAAAATTTCCGCGTGTTGAAGGTTATCAACAAGCAATACGCAATCGCATTACTGTTGACTGGAATGCTGTTGCACAACTGCGTCTTGACCCTATGAACATTCCGCCTGAAGTGGAGATGAAGGCAGGGCTTCCCAATAATCATGGGCGTTACTCTCTCTCAGGGCCGGGTAAAATAGAGACTGTTGATTTAAACCCGTATCGCTCAGGGCGGCGTTTCCAAGAGTTAGTTTTTGAACTTGCCCGCGATCTGACCAGAGATTATACATCACAGCCGGGATGCACTGTACCAGCACATGTTCTTTTCCCTCAGATAGCTAAAATTGCAGAGCAATATCTTAAGAAAAAAGTTCAGCCTATAAAACCTGCGGAAATACTCGATGTATTCTTATCTCCTTATTATGGATGGGTCATTGAGAGATTGGTTGAAGCAATCCAACCAGATATATCTATGGGAGAGACGCCAGAGATACCTAAATACGAAACAAGTCGAGGGCCCGGCTCTACGTCAGAAGTAGATTTTTGGACAAACCGGGAGGTACGTGAGATTATTCACAGCCATTTAAATTATGTGGTTGCAGATACTAAGAAGTGGGAGCAGGCTGCTGCTTATGTTATTGACAAGCATGAAAAGGTTGATGCCTTTGTAAAAAATGCCGGGCTCGGCTTTGCCATTCCCTATCTGCACAACGGTCAGCCTCATGACTATATGCCGGATTTTATCATCCGTCTAAAAGGTGAACCATCTATCAATCTTATTCTTGAAACAAAAGGTTTTGATGAACTTACAGAAATAAAGGCACAGGCAGCGAAAAGATGGGTTGACGCGGTGAATGCCGATGGAAGCTATGGAATATGGAAATATGCTTTAGCTCGAAAGCCTGAAGAAGTGGGGAAGAGGATAGAGGAGGCGGATTGAGAAAAATATAGGGATGCTGAGCCTGTCTAAAAACTACTGTTTTTTGGGTTTGTGGCCTCATAAGTGGTTGATTTTATTGAAGCCCATTTTTAGAAAAATGAGTTTTTAGACAAGCTCTGCTTCCCGCATTTCCAAAGTCTGCAAATACAAAAAACAAATTGACCAGATGGTTTATAAACTCTACAACCTCACGCCGGGGGGAAATAAAGGAACGCTTCCCGCATGGTTTAATGGGACGGTTCTAATTATTTGAGAATGGCTGATATTCGTTGTTTACATTGGCATTTGCTTTTAATGAGAACAGGCATTTTCCTTCTGTCTTGCAAAAGAGAAACGCCGCAGGCGCATTATCTTTACAGGACAGAAGGCAGAGATTGCAATTGTGGAGGGGAAGGGGTAACGAAAATAGAGGGACGCTTCCCGTATTTCCAAAGTCTGCGAATACAAAAAACAAATTGACCAGCTTGTTTATAAACTTTATAATCTCACACCAGAAGAGATTGCGATTGTGGAGGGGCTTGAGAAATCAAGGAGAGGATAAGGTGTGCAATACTGTAAGAACTGTGTTATTATTGTGACATTTTAAAAGTGAGGAGGTGCAAAATGCCTAAAATTGTAGCCCGAATTCCAGAAGACATTTACAAAAATATTAACGAAGAAATAAAACTTGGCGTGTTTTCTAATGAAACAGAAGCTGTTGTTTCAGCACTCAAAAAGGCTTATGCCCAAAAGAGCAGAACATTTCTAAGATGGCTTATGAAAAAAGAAAATATAACAGAAGCCGAGATGCTGGAAGAACTTAAGAAGATACGAAGATGAGATTCAAAGTTTTTGTAGATACAAACATCCTGCTATCAGGGATATTTTTTGAAGGAAACGAATCCATGATTTTAGATTTGGTCGAATTAGACCTTGTAACAAGCGAGGATGTCATTGATGAGCTAAAAAAAGTGGTAAGGAAGAAACTCAAGTATCTGAAAGAAAGAACTTTTGAAATTGCTCTTGCTGAGACAGAGAAAGCACTTAGCGACATTGTAATAATCCCACGGACAAAATACAATCATAAGCTGAAAGATGCAGAGATTCTAATAAAACATAAGAAAGATATTCCAATCCTTGCAGCCGTGCTTTATTCCAAACCCGATTATTTTTTAACCGGAGATTCTCATTTCTTTATTGAAGAAATTAAAAGCATAGTAAATGTAATGACCGCAAGGGATTTTCTTGAAAGAATTAAATAACCAAATCCTCGCCGCCCAAAATCCCCCTCAATCCCCCTTTACAAAGGGGGAAAATCTGACAACTTTAAGAGGACAAATAGTACAACGCTTCCCATATTTCCAAAGTCTGCAAATACAAAAAACAAATTGACCAGATGGTTTATGAACTTTATAATCTCACACCAGAGGAGATTGCGATTGTGGAGGGGATAGGGTAACTATGCAAATTAAATATTCAAGGCACATTGAGACAAGAATTGCTATGAGAAAAATTGAATACAGTCTGCCTCAGAGAATTTACGAAAATGCAAAGGAACAATTCGTGGATACTGAAACAGGGCATACAATTGCAGTTATGAAATCAGTATTATATGGAAAAGAAAGAGATATAATGGTAGCATACAGGCATGAGGATGCAGATGTTAAACTTTTGACCATACATCCTTTGAAGGAAGGACAAAAAGAAAACCGAATTCAATCAGGAAGATGGAGGAAAATATAATGGACGATTTTAAAGTATTTTACGATGAAGAAGAGGACATCCTTTATCTTGCAAAAGAGGGCGAAGAGGCTGAAGTTGTAGAAATATCTCCCGGTGTGAATATGGAACTTGACAGCAATGGCAACCTTATCGGTGTTGAACTGTTCAAAGCCTCTCGCATGTTTAAGAATGTTCTTAAATCAATGGAGAAAAAACTTCAGGTTGCATAACTAGCCCTTCATCACCCTCGTTGCCCAAATCCTCGCCGCAAAGCAAAAAGATCCCAATGCCGATACCTCTGCCCTTGAACGCCAGATTAATAAAATGGTATAGGGTTTAAAGGGTTTAATGGGACGGTTCTAATTATTTGAGAATGGCTTATATTCGTTGTTTACATATAGGGACGCTTCCCGCATTTCCAAAGTCCGCGAATACGAAAAACAAATTGACGAAATGGTTTGCACAGACAAAGATCCCCCAAATTCCTTGACCACTAACTTCCCTTCGGTTGAGCGGTGATGGGGGGTTGTGGATGTGTTTTAAAACTTGTAAATCTTTACTGTCGGTATCTGTTCAAAGTGTTTATCAAAGGTGAAGATTTGGAGATTGTGTTCAATGGCTAATGCTGCTATGAATATGTCGGATAAGGGTAAATTCAAGCCTTTTTTCTTGACGGATGCAGAGAGTTCTCCTGCCTTCTGCCAGAGGTCTTTTGTCATCTCTGCATAGGATAGGTTAGATAAGGCATCCAATACCTTGGCTTTTTCATCTTCTGTTCTAACCCCTTGCACGAGTTCAAAAAGCACTACTCCGCATACCCATACCGAATTCTTCATGATGAGGGTTTCAAGTTTTTTGCCAACTGCGGATTGCGGCTTGAAAACTCTATCCAGATGCTTGTATCTGCAAGTATGCCGCTATCTCTTTCGCTCAAGAAGTTTTTCCCTCTCTTTCTGAGCCTTTATCTCAAGTTCTTCTTCTTTTTTCCAATCATAGTCTATCTGCACCTTGCCCCTAAGGGCAATAAGCTGCTTTATCTTTTTCTGTCTGACAAACTCCTTCATGGCAGTGGTAATGGCCTTTGTCTTGGATTTTTGGCCAGTGGCCTTCTGAACCTCTGAAACGAGGTCATCGGGTATGTTTAATATTGCACACATACACATCACCTCCTTTGTATGTATTATGCTGAATAGATATGCTTGTCAAGAAGTAATAAAGGATAGTGAATTATCCGCCAGTAAGCTGGCGGGTAATTCACCCATTGAGGAGATAAGAGCCTAAAACTCCCTCATCCTCTCCACCATCTTTACCATCCCAAAGGTATCAAGCTTACAATACTCAAGGAGCGCCTTTCGGATTTTTTCTATCTCCAATGGGTCTTGGGATTTACTCATGGTAAAATATGCATTCATTGCCATTTCACCATTTTTAATCTCTAAATTTTCATAGCTCAGTTCAGGCACAAGCAGAGGAAGCGCAGCCTTTATTGAGTATGAGCCTCTCATCTGATAGAAATAAATATCCTTTCTCTGAAAAGGGGACATCAGGTCTATTATGTTATTTATGATATTGTCTATCTTTTCTTTGTACTCAGGGAACCAGCCTCCGAGGCTTTTCAATACACCTATTTCAAAAGACTTATTATAAACTACTACGCATGCATTCTCCTGAATCTCTTTAAGGAGTTTTTCAATGAGTTCTTTCCTCGGATCAATCCCTGTTTCGGCAAGATATTCGTAGTGTCTTAATTCGGAATTTTCATTATCCTTGCAATACAGCGAATATTGATAAGGTATCTGCTGATAAGGCCTTGTGCCATCAAACGGAGGTATGGGGATGTAAAAGGTCTCAAAATCGAGAAAGCATAATGGATACCAGAGGGAATCAAGAAATTCTTTTACTGCTTTATGGTTAATAAAATCTTTCTTTTCGAGTGCCCCTTCTACCTGGATTGTTTGTTTATCAGATAAAAGTTCTGAAGGCACATCCTTTAGATGTATGATGCCTTGTTTATAGAGTTCATATCCATTGGCGCCTCTGCCTTTCAGTTCAAATACAGAGTCCTCATGTATGTGCTGCCAGCAAAAGCCTATAAAATCGCAATCATAGGGGTCATGGCAGTGCCTTCCAATATCAATGTCAGGTATATTATCCTCTTTCAAAACCTCTCTCATACTCTTTATCTCTTCTTCAATAAAGCCCTGCCTTTCTTCTATCGCCTCTGTGATGTTTTCAATGATAAAGAGCTTATCCACTTCCATTTCACCATCTCTCACATATTGGTTATTTATGTAAACAAGATTTGCATTTGAAACGGGAAGACCTGTGCCTTTTAAAACATAGTATTGAACTGCCACATCATCTATATAGATATCCTTTATTTCAGTTGCGCTTTTTACCTCATAGATTCCAAATCCTTTTTTACCCTTATTGAGAATATCGACCTTAACAAATACATTATTGTAACTGAATGCAGGTTGGTAAAGGGTTGGAGTCCTTTTTTTGATTTCACCAATGGTCTGGGTAATCTGTTCTGAAAGAGATATTTCTTCAAAAGGGATGAAGACACCATTAGGAAAGAGCCTCTGCGCATAGGCCTCTACTTCCTTGCCTCTCTCGAAAAGCTCTTCACGGGCGTAGAGACTCTCATCTCTTAACTCTGGACGGCGTCTGTCCAGACAAAGGGACTTGTAGCACTGAAGCCCTCTCAGAAAAAGGGATTTGCTGACATAGGCGTTTTGTAATTTATCGCTTGGAGTCATTGCAGATGTTTTCTATTTTAGCAGTAATAAGAAGTTGATGCGAGCAATTACCACTTGCGGGTTCGGATTTTAACTGCTATTCTTGTTTTAAATAATGCAACCGAAAAGGGAGTAATCTAATGTCAGCAATAGACCCGATATGCGGCATGACTGTTGATGAATCAAAGACTGCTGCAACTTATAATTATAAGGGCAAGACCTATTATTTCTGCAACATACGGTGTAAGGAGAAGTTTGAGAAAGAGCCGGAAGCAGCTTTAAAGAAAGAGTCAGAGAGTCAGAGAGTCAAAGAGTCAGTGGAGGGTATGGCAAAAGACCCCATCTGCGGAATGGTGGTTGAAAAGGGACATTCATTAAAGACAGAGATGGGAGGGAGAACATATTATTTTTGCAGCGATGGTTGTTTGCATACCTTTGTATCGCCTGAACAGGAGTTAAAGAATCTAAAGCGCAGGGTAAGCGTTGCCATCACAGGTGTTGTGCTTCTTGCAATACTTCGGGCAGGCATTTATATAGGCCTTGCAGCAGGCGCTGTGACAGTTACATGGGTTCCAATACCTGCGTTGCCATTTTTTACATGGGGTGTCTGGCTTTTTATCCTTGTTACGCCCATTCAGTTCATAGGCGGATGGACATTCTATGTCGGCGCATATCGTGCAATAAAAACCAGAATGATAAATATGGATTTTCTGATTGCAATGGGGACACTGGTTGCATATTTCTACTCAACCATTGTCACCTTTGCGCCCGACATCCTGCCTGTACCTGTGCATGAGAGGGATGTGTATTTTGAGGTATCTGCTGTGATTATTGCATTTGTGCTTCTCGGCAAATACATGGAAGAGATAATCAAAAAGAGAAGCTCTGCTGCAGTGAGAAAACTCCTTGATTTGAAGCCGCAAACAGCAATGGTTATAAGAAACGGCCAAGAGATGGAGATTCCTGCTGAATCTGTCATGGTGAATGAGATTGTGATTGTAAGACCGGGTGAAAAGATTCCCACAGACGGCGTGATTGTTGAAGGCCAGTCTTCTGTGGATGAAAAGATGATAACAGGCGAGTCCATGCCTGTTGAGAAAAAGGCTGGAGATAAGGTTATTGGCGCAACAATAAATAAGACAGGGAGTTTTAAATTTAAGGCGACTATGGTCGGCGCTGATACAACGTTAAGTCAAATTATCAAGATGGTTGAGGAGGCGCAGGCATCAACTGCGCCAATCCAGAGGATTGCTGACAAGGCATCGGGCTACTTTGCTTATGGAGTCATCTCTGTTGCTATTCTTTCATTTGTAGGCTGGGCATCGGCCGGGAATATTCCTACTGCAATACTGGCAACAGTGGCAGTACTTATCATAGCCTGCCCTTGCGCCCTCGGCATTGCAACACCAGCAGCGCTCATGGTTGGTGTGGGAAAAGGGGCAGAGGCCGGGATTTTAATCAGGGGAGGGGAGTATCTTGAGAGGGCAGAGAAGCTGACAACTGTTGTGTTTGACAAGACAGGGACTTTGACAAAAGGAGAGCCGGCGGTGACGGATGTAATACCAGTCAGGAGTCATCCGCCTCTGGCGGAAGAAGTCAGGAGTGAAAGCGAAATACTTAGACTCGCTGCCATAGCAGAAAAAGGCTCGGAACATCCGCTTGCAGAGGCTGTTATGAAGATGGTGAAGATGAAGGGTATTGCAATACCTGATGCGGAAAAGTTTGAGGCAATTCCAGGGCATGGGGTAAAGGTTAAATACAGAAGTCAGGAGTCAGAAGTCAGAACTCAGGAGATGGAGATTTTGTTTGGGAATAGGAAGTTGATGAAGGATTTTGGCATGGATATTTCTAATATTGAAGAAAATCTAAAGACACTTGAGGAACAGGGGAAGACTGCGATGATACTTGCTATAAAGAAGTCAGGAGTCAGAAGTCATGGGTCAGAAGTTTCAGTTTACGGTTCACAGTTTACAGTTTACGGAATTATAGCAGTTGCAGACACATTGAAGGAGAACTCAAAAGAGGCGGTTGCAAAACTTAAGAGCGAAGCCGTTGATGTCATAATGCTCACCGGCGATAACGAGAGGACTGCAAATGCCATTGCAAAACAGGTTGGCATAGAAAAGGTTATTGCAAACGTGCTTCCCGGCGAAAAGGCAGGCGTTATAAAAAACCTTCAGGAAGAGGGAAAGGTGGTTGCAATGGTAGGTGACGGCATAAATGATGCGCCGGCGCTCGCACAGGCAGATATCGGCATAGCAATTGGAAGCGGAAGCGATGTTGCAAAAGAGACGGGCGGCATAATCCTCGTTAAGGATGATATACGGGATGTTGTTTCCGGCATAAAACTTTCAAGGGCAACCATGAAAAAGGTAAAACAAAATCTCTTCTGGGCATTCTTTTATAATTCCGTTGCCATACCTATTGCCGCATTTGGTTTGTTGAATCCCATTATTGCGGCTGCGGCAATGGCTTTATCTTCATTGTCAGTTGTGAGTAATTCGGCATTATTGAAGAGGATAAGATTAGAGGTATAAGACTTTAATGAAAAAGAAGCTCATCATTTTTATATCGCTGCTATTTTTTTGTTTCGCATTTGTCCTGCCGGACAATATTTATGCAGGCGCAAATGTTACCGTTTATATCTCCGTTGGAGTCGTTGTTGGCGGGGCCTCTCTCTTTTTCTCATTAGCCTTCAGTGAAAAAGTTTCACAAAATAAAGAAAAGCCATCTGATGGCGAGGAAGTCTATTTTTCTGCTATAGACTCTCTCAAATTTCAAGGATTTCAGAACCGAGATGATGATATCCCCGACCTTGGCAGAGTGAAGCTTCTCTCATGGTGATAAAAAACAGTTTGTTGTTTGAGGCAGCAGGAACAACCAGTCATTCTCTATCCGAATAATGTCATCGCAATATTAAAAATGAAAAGCCAGACAGATAATATTACCAGAACTCCGAATGGCCAGACAAATTTTGGAGATATGGGAGAGTCCGGGAATCTGCTTCCAACCCAGATGGATGCCATGCCTACAAGGCCGATATTGCCGAGTGTGAAATGTATGTGCAAGGTAGCATTGATAAAAAAGTGTGTCAAGCCACTATTGTTCTTCACTATAAAAAGCCACTATAAAAAATCCTTGACAGGTTATTTTTTTTAAGATATAAACTGTAGAAAAATAAACCCAAATCTAAAACCAAAGCCAAAACCAAACATGTAAGCCTGATGTATAGTTTCTGTGTTTGTTAACCTTAAGGAGATACCTATGAAGACATCTCAAATATTGGAACAGATTGGCATTCCGAGGCATAAACTCTACTATCTTGAGCAAAAGGGGTATATCGCCCCAAAACGCATACCTATCGGCGACCTTGAGGCAAGGGAATATAGCGAATTAGATGCGAGAAAAATAGCTCTTATATGGAAGTATTTGAAAAAAGGTTTTAAGCATAAGGCCGCATATCAAAAGGCCATGGAAGACCTTGATGGTAAATCAGTCCAAAAAGGCAGGGCTATATAACTATGTATGAAAAATTTTTCTATTTAAAAGAGAATCCATTCAATATAACCCCTGATCCAAAGTTTTTGTATTTAAGTAAAAAGCATCAGGAGGCGCTTGACCTCCTTTATTTTGGCGTAGCACAGCGGAAAGGGTTTCTTATGTTGTCCGGTGAAGTAGGCACTGGAAAGACAACGCTTTGCAGGGCGCTTTTGGATAAGCTGAACTCAAAGGTGCAAAGCGCTTTTATCATTAACCCGCTTCTGTCCGATGTTGAGCTTATCAAGACAATCAATGAAGACTTTGGGTTAAGGGTGGATGGTTCATCTCTCAAAGAACAGGTGGATGCCTTAAATTCCTTTCTGCTGAAAAGGGCGGAAGAAAATAAAAATGCGGTAGTAATAATTGATGAGGCTCAGAACATGAGTTTAAAGGCCTTAGAGATGGTAAGGCTGTTATCCAATCTTGAAACAGAAAAGATTAAACTCCTCCAGATAATTTTAATAGGCCAGCCGGAATTAAGAGAGAAAATCAAACTCCCTGAACTCCGCCAGTTGAACCAGAGGATTGTGGTGAGATATCACCTTGGCTCTTTAAATTTTGAGGAAACCAAGACATACATATTTAAGCGGCTTACTGTTGCAGGCGGAAAGGGTAATATAAAGTTTACGTCAGCGGCATTAAAATCCATATATGAAGCAAGCTCCGGTATACCGCGGCTTATCAATATTATATGCGACAGGGCATTGACAGCGGCATTTGTAGTTGGAAAAAGAGTAATAGATGAAGAAATAGAAAAGAGGGCAGTAGATGAATTGGATAAGGATGGAACGCTGAGGCAGGATGTTAATATAAAACCCAGAAGAGGCCGGCATAGATACAGGTATCTGCCGTATCTCTCGGCCGCTGCTGTCCCTGTTATTGCAATAGCTGCACTATGGTTTAATGATAAAAAAGCAGCAGTTGTTCCGCCTATTGAAGTTGCGCCGACGATAAAGTCTCTTTCAGAAAATGCCCATCCTTCGTCTTCCATTGCAGCAGACGTTGCTGTCCAATCTTCCTTACCACATGAAGACATGAAGATTCAAAATACTGCTGTTGCGCAGATTGAATCTCATGCGCAAGATCAACCTAAAAGTGAAAAAAATGTTGAGCCCGAAGATAAAAAGGAGGTATCCGCATTATCTGATAAACAAGACAGTGTGCAGGCGTCTAACGGGGTTGTGGTATTTAAAGGGCTGCGTATACTTTTAAATGGCAATGAGTATACTATGAGCGGTAATGAGACAGTAGAGATTGCAAAAGGCGATAAGATTAAGATAATTGATGCAATAATTGATGGCGCATCCAGCAAGGATGTATCGGTGAATTTTTTAGGCTTCATTGGAAATAAATATAGTAATAAAGGTGAGGACAGAGGTTATCTTATAGATACCTCTAAAGACCTTTGGGTTAAATATTCAGTGAAAAAAAAGGGCATAGAATATCCTATAGTGGTTAAATACGGCGATAAGAAAATAGGAGAGGTTTTTATAAAAATCAAGCAATCGGATAATCCCAAAAATAGCGATTGATTTTTAGGAATAATGAAAGAGGATAGATAATATTTTATGAGTTTAATACACGAGGCTCTTAAAAAGGTACAGGCAAGTAAAGAGTTTGACACCGTATCAGCGTATAATGAAAAAATTAACTTAGAGAGACATCATGATAAGCGCCGTGTCGCGAGAGGGAGAACCCTATTAATATTTATCTTTTTTATTGTTGCCGGTATCGCCGGATGGTGGGCTATGAATAGAGGTTGGGTGAATACCCATGTTAAGACGGTCATGAAAATCCTTTCGTATAATATACATGCTGGTATTAGAAAAGATAATAGCATTTCTGCATCAGAGATAGGAGATAAAAATATAAATGCCGGTCAAGGCCATACTCCAACCGCATTTGAGGCTGCAAGGGAGAAGAACTTAAATGGGGTAGAGTTTTACAAACAAGGCAAATTCTCTGCTGCAAAAACTGAGTTTTTATCTTCACTTGAGATAGCCCCGGAATATGCTGAGGCATATAATAACCTGGGATTGACCTACAAACAAATCGGCGAGAGTAAGAACGCTGAGAATAGTTATAAAAAGGCCATTCAATACAAAAATAATTACCCTGAGGCGATGAATAACTACGGCGCTCTTTTGGATAGCATTGGAGATTCTAAGAAGGCAAGAGAATATTTTAATAAGGCTGTTTCAATAACCCCTGATTACCCTGACCCTTATCTCAATATGGCTATTTTATTGGAGAAAAACAAGAGATTTGAAGAGGCGATAATTTATTATGAAAAATTTTTATCCTTAGTAAAGAATGGAGATGAATTACTTATAAAGAATGTGAGAGAAAGGATACTTTATCTCAATGCCGGCAGACTTGCCCCGTTGGAAGGTTCTCGATAAAAGAGCGCAAAATACTTAGTAAGATAGCATAGCAGCATTATTGTTCGCAATGGCCTTCTATACAGAGCGTCATAACTTCGCATACTGGCGTTGCTCCTCACCTTCATCGCGCCTTGTTCTGCTTTGTTCTGACGCTCTATATGCTGTTCTATTTATGTCGCTGTGTATAACAGGGCAAGCTGGGCAAAACAGAGAGGAAATATAGCTGTCTTAAATTTCATAGGATAGGGGGCAGAATTTGTGTTTGTCTTTGATAAGAGCAGCTATGTAGGGATTGATATAGGTTCTTATTCTATAAAGGTAATAAAGGTAAAGGGAGCAGGCCCCAGTCGTTCCCTCGAAGCAGTTGCATACTCAAGGCTTGATCATATAGCGCTCCCTGAAGATAACTCAAAACTAAGCGAGATACTGCGTAACCTTTTCAATGTTCACAGAATAAAATCAAAAAAAATTGCAACAGCAATCTCCGGCGACTTATTGACATTGGTGCATCTTTATCTTCCCCATATGCCTAAAAAAGATATGAAGGAGGCTGTGCGATGGGAGATGCGAAAGCAAATTACATTTTCAGCGGATGAGTTGATTTGTGATTTTGCCGCCATCGGAGAGGTAAAAAGAGGGGATGAGCCGATGGTTTCTCTTATCGCATTTGGCGTCCAGAAGAAGGATGTGAAGAATCTGCTTGGAATATTTGATGATGCACTGCTTGAACCTGAAAGGGTTGATGCCATACCAATGGCCATGCTCGCATCTTTTGATTACAATAATATATGGGAAGACGGTATAAATTATTCTATGTTGGATATTGGCGATTCTAAATCAACACTTACCATATTTAAAGATAAGAAACTTATGTTTGCGAGAGATATACATATCGCAGGCAAGGAATTGACGAATGTTGTTATGAAAGAATTGGCATGTGCCGAAGATGTGGCAGAAACGGAAAAAATAAAGTGCGGAATAGTACGATCAGGCGAAGCGCCTGAGATTGTAAATAGTATGGCAGCCGTTGTAGAGCGGTTGGCTGCCGAGGTGCATAGGTCGTTTGACTATTATCAGGCGCAGTTTCGGGAGGGAGGCATAAGCAAAATGTTCTTATGCGGCGGCACCTCAAAACTTGCAGGCATAGATGATTTCTTTGCAAATATGCTGGGCATACCATGTTTTATAGACGACCCTTTGCGGAATATAAAAGTTGAGCATAAAAAATTTGAATTGGCAAAGATAAAGAGCTTTGCGCCTGATTTGACAATTGCGGTAGGTTTGGCTCTGTAAGCTTGTTGTAATTGTAAAATGCAAGACGCACAATATCGTTTAATTTACAATCTGAAATTTTTTCAAGGAGCAAAGCGACACCAATGATAGAACGGATTAATCTTATTCCCGAAGAGATAAGGAGGCAAAAAAGGGCATTACAAACAAGACCGCTTATTATTGCTATTTTAGTTATTTATGCAATTGGATTAGGGGCAGTGCATCTTTATCAAACAAACGGGGTAAAGAAAAGGCTGGCAAAGGTAGAGCGTTTGAGAATAGAAAGGGATAATATTATAATACAAAATATGCGATATAAAGATGCCATAGAGAAAATAACTCAGGCACAGAAGAGAGAAGAGGATATCAAAAAAAGGCTGGATATAATAAGTTCTCTTCTTGAGGGGAGGGTATATTGGTCTGAATTATTAAAAAATATAACTCACCTTGTGCCTGATGAAGTTTGGCTTACAAGCCTTTCAACCTATGATGCGCCGAGAGGGACAGGTAAAGGCGTTAAATTTAATGGAACGGCTGCATGGAATTCAGGTATAGCGGAATTTGTCTTTGCTTTAGAGAATTCTCGTTTTTTTGGAAACGTGCAGCTGGGTTATTCACAAAAGCGTGAATTGAAAGAAAGAGATATCTACGACTTTGAGATCACAGCAGATTTGAAAGAGATTAACCATCTGGCAAAATCTGAGGCGGTGCGATAAATGGGAGATATGAGAGATATATTATCAAGATTCGAGATTAATAAAATCAATAACTATAGAAGAGAGTTGTTAGGGTTGGCAATTATTATAGCTGCCACTTTCTTATTTTATCAACAGATTTATTCAAAGAATGCTGCAGAGATTAAGAAACTGGATTCTATGGAGAAAGAGATGATAGCAGAGGTGAATAGGGTTTCAGAAGAAGTAAAAGAGAAGCAAAAATCTGCAGAAAGGCTTAAAGATGCGATGGAGAGGCTTGGTGAGTTGGAGAGCAAATTTATGATAACAAAGAGCAGGCTTCCATCTGATAAACAGTTGTCATTCATATTAAAGGATGTCGTTGATGAGGATGCAAAGAAGGATATAAAATTTACAACAGTTAAGCCGTTGCCTATTGAAGATAAAGGTGAATATTTCAGGCTGCCATTTCAGATGGCCATGCAAACCAAGTTTTATTCATTTGGCAAATATCTTGAAAGAATAGAAGAGATGCCCAGGATAATTAATGTGGAAAACTTCAGGATAGATGCAAAAGAGGAAAACCAGCCTCTTCTTTCCATACAACTGTTCATGAGCACCTATGTGCTGGGAGGCAAGTAATGAGGATAGGCAAGTTAGAAGCTTGTGGTGAGCGAAGCGAATCCATCAGGAGTCAGTGGCCTGCCCCCGCAGGCTTTAAGCGGGGGTCAGAAGTCAGAAGGTTTTTATTCTGGATTCTGAATTCTGTATTCTGTATTCTGGCCTCTGCTTCCTTTGCCCAGGATACAATCAAAGAATCTTTATCAGAATTAAACCGTATGCTTCCTGCTAAAAAGAGTGTTATCATGCCGTGGGGAAGAGATCCTTTTATACCCCTTTTAGGAGATAGGTTTGGAACTCCTGCCAATTTGAGGCTTACAGCCATCATATATAATGATAAGAAATCATCTGCCATCATAAATAATAAGATACTTTATGTCGGTGATAGTGTAGAAGGGCAAAAAGTTATTGATATAACAAAACAGTATGTTATACTCCGTGGCATGGGAGGCTCCTATAAACTGGAGATAGACAGCATAATGGGAAGGTCCTATGATTTTAAAAAGCTACACTAACGACGAGACAGAAATGAGAAATCAGGAATTAGAAATTAAGGATAAGGCGCTTTTTTCATTGCTCATTTCTGCTGCATTGCTGTTCTTTTTTGCTTCTGCTTCTATGGCAGACTCATACAACAACATCAAGGCAAGGATTGATGGAGATACCACTACCTTTACCATAGAGGTGAGAGATGCGGAGCTTAAAGATGTGCTGAGGGCCATTGCAAAGCAGAACAATCTGAATATTATTGTAGGAGAGGATGTTACAGGCAAGGCAACTTTTAGTTTTGATAGGATTACCCTAAAGGATGCGCTTGATATTATAACCAAGGCAAATGGGCTTAATTATGTTATTCAGAACAATGTTTTGTGGATTGGCAAGAAAGAGGATATTGCAAAGGCAGGAGAGGACATTGTGCTGGAGATAGTCCAGCTTAATTATGCAAAGGCAGCAGATTTAGCGGTACAGGTTAAGGGGGTTTTAAGTGAGAGAGGGAGCGCAGTAGCTGACAGCAGAAAAAATGCCCTTATATTGAGAGATGCTAAGAAGAATATAGAAGACATAAAACTGCTTATTAAGTCTCTGGATACGAGAACCACTCAAGTTGTTATAGAGGCGAGGATTATAGAGGTCCAGAACAATTTTGCAAGAGACCTTGGTGTGCAGTGGGGCGCAGCATATAATTCGACAGGCAGGGATGCCTTTGCTACTGGATTTGGCAGCACGACAACCACGCCTCCCAATACATTGACTTCAACTGGTTTCATAGGTTCGGGGGGACGTTTCAGTGCGCAGCCCAATTATGCGGTGAATCTCCCTGCCTCTGGAACTGTAGGGCCATTAGGGGCATTGGGTCTTTCTTTTGGGAAGCTGTCAGGCGATCCGTTACTCTTAGATCTCCGCATATCTGCCGGAGAGAAGAATGGCCAGCTCAAGATAGTTTCCCAGCCAAAGGTAACCACCTTGAATAATGTTGCCGCTACTATCCACAGCGGCCTTAATTTTAAGGTAAGGACTACAACAACCACAACCACAACAACGGCAACCACAACATCAGGCACAGGCCTTGAGGAAATAAAGACAGGGATAGATCTGACCGTTACCCCGCAGATATCATCGGATGAATTTATCCTTCTGAATATTGTAGCCAGCAAAAGCGATCCTGATTTTTCAAGAAGCGTAGATGGAATTCCTGGCGTGAGTGAGAAGAAGGCGACAACTTCTGTTCTGGTCAAGGATGGCGAGACTACGGTACTTGGCGGATTATATAAGAGTTCAACATCAGACAGTGATACCGGTATTCCTTTTCTTTCAAAAATTCCGATATTGGGCTGGTTGTTTAAATCCAACAATAAGAGCGATGACAGTGAGGAGTTGTTAATATTTATAACCCCACGGATAGTCAAATACGATAATGGAAACAATCTTATGGAGGTGAAGCCTTGAGTATAAGCGGCGGTTTAGGCAAAAAAGCAATCATATTGATAGTAATCCTTGTAATGATAGGCGGAGGCGCTGCTGCCTATTTTCTTTATTTTAAAGATATAATTGGTGTTCCTCCGCAGGAGACTGAAAAGGTTGTCAAGAGGATGAAGATAGAGATTCCGGCTCCTCCTCCTGTTGAAAAGAAAGAAGCGCCATCGCCTATCAGTGTGCAGCCGCAAGCGCCGCCATCTGCTCCGGCGCAGGTTCCGCCTGCAAAGCAGGAGACAGCGAAGTCTGTGCCGGTTCAGCCGGAAACTGCAAAGAAGGAAGAAGCTAAGCCAATCGTTGAGAAAAAACCTGTAACTCAAGAAGCTGCACCTGAAAAGAAAATAGCGGTTAAGAAAGAGAAACCTAAAACCCCTGCGAAGAAGAATGCAGTATACGCAGAGGTAAAACACAAACCATGGGCTGTGCATATTGCATCGTATACATCAATGGGGGAAGCTCAGACTATTGTCAAAAAATTGAAGCAGGATAATTACAATGCCTATATCACAGAGTTTAATCTGAAGGGGAGGCAATGGTTTAGGGTCAGGATAGGGTTTTACGCATCTGAGAAAGACGCAAAAGAGGCGGGGAGAAAGGTATCAAGCAGCTATAATATAAGCGGCATATGGACAGTGAAGCCTATGAAAAAAGAAATTATGGCCCACCTGAATGGTTGATTGAGAAATTTAGCTTAATCGCAGATATGCTATGTTTTAGTGGGCGGCAAAGTAAATGTAAAGACCGTGCCCTTTCCTAATTCACTTTCTACAAAAATCCTGCCTCCGTGCCTTTCGATAATATGCTTTACCAAAGAAAGACCAAGGCCGGTGCCTTTGGTTGTCTTTGCAACATTGTTGGCCCTGAAAAATTCTTCAAAAATGTGAGGTATGTCTTCGGCTGGTATGCCGATTCCCGTATCTCGCACTTCTATCATCAATACATTGTCGGCTTGAGAGAGTCTTACCCATACCTTCCCTCCGGACTGCGTATATTTAAATGCATTGGCAATAAGATTAAGAAAGACATAGGTTAATAGCTCTTTATCCGCCTCTATATCCGGGAAGCGCTCAGGTATGTCAATATTTAATTGAATCTCCTTCTCTCCAATCTTCGGTAATGCAATCTCGGCTGCCGTATCTATAACCTCCTTTATATTAAATTTCTTTATATTAAGGTTTTTCTCAGCCCTTATTCTGGAGAGATCAAGGAGGTCTTTTGTATAATGATGGAGAAATTCTACCTTTTTCTGAATCCTCTGCAGAATTTCTTTTACCTTTCCATCAATCGGGCCGGCAAATCTGCCGAGTATAACTTCTAAAAGGCTTTGAATAGAGGCGAGGGGGGATTTTAAATCATGGCTGACCATCTTGACATATTCATCCTTTAGCCTGTCTTTTTCCAATAATTTTAAGGCGGCCTCTCTAAGTTTTTCCGAGACTGATACAGTAAAGAAGGTGGCAATAAATATAGTGGATGTGAATACGAAAGATATCGCTGCTACATAGGTGATATTCTTGTAAAGGTCTGTGCCGAGAAACCCTTTTATAGAGTGATGCGGTAAAATACCCATATATTCAAAGATAAAGAGCCATATCGCAAGAATGCAGACAATGCCTGACTGCAGATAGCTTTCCTTTTTTGAAAGGAGCATGCTGGTAAGTATGGTATGGAAGATGAAATAAAATATAAATGGGTTTTCAGAGCCGCCGGTAAAATGGATAATGATAGTCAGGCTTATGATGTCCAACATGCTCTGGGTAATTGCAAACCTTCTTATATTATCAGTGAGCAGGCTTTTAGTTCTTATTTGATTAAGATAAATTTTAAACCCTGCATTATAAATAGCTATGAATAATGCAATCAGATAGATAGGGAGGCCGAGGAGAGCTACTTTAAATATGTGTATGGCTGCAAGGACGGCAGTTATAATAAAAACTACGGCGGCCCATCGTATATATATGAGCCACTCAAGTCTCTGTAAAAGTTCTTCTTTCAGGGGTGTAGTTTGATTCACCTTTGTATGAACGGAATGCTCGCTGCTTTTATCGGCATACTACTTTTTCTTAAGAAATTTTTCAACTTTTAGAAGTAAGTCTTTGGGTTTTATTGGCTTTTCAACAAGTTCTTCAACGGGTAGATAATCTTCATCTGTCTCTTTACTGAATTTAAAACCTGTTTCTCTGCCAACCGAGGTGAGCATGAGAATAGGTATCTTAGAAAGCTCCGGATTGTTCTTTAATTTATAGCTCACCTGAAAACCCTGGTCTTTTGTCTTCATCATTACATCAAGGATTATGAGGTCAGGCCTTTCTGCCTCCGCCTTTTTATAGCCTGCATCGCCTTCATTAGCAGATATGACCTTGTAGCCCTTGCTCTCAAGCACTATCTTGGTTGCCTCTACTATATCTGCATCATCGTCAATGATTAAAATCTTTGCCATAAACTTCCTCACACAAAGCTGACATCCATTATATGCGTAGAACATGAAATACACGGGTCATACGCCCTGACAAGTGTCTCTATATTTTTCACTACCTCATCTTTTGGTTTGCTCAAAATTGTTGGCACGAAACCTCTTAAGTCTTCCTCTATCATTTGCAGGTTCTGGGCTGTCGGGATAATGCAGTTGGCATCTGTAACAATGCCGTCTTTATTGATAGTATATTCGTGGAACAGTATCCCCCTCGGCGCCTCAACAATGCCTATGCCTGTGCCGAATTTCTTTGGCTTTTTTAATTCCTCTTTTTTGATTCCCGCTGACAGCAGTTTATCTATTATTTTGATGGCATCCTCTGTGCAGTGGAATGATTCAACAAGCTGTGCAGCATTGTTCATAAACGGGTTGAAGGATTGAGCAGTCAGGCTGAGTTCCTTTGCTGCCTTTTTTGCCCTATAAGAAAGCTGATTAAAGTTGTTGCATAACCTTGCAAGGGCGCCAACCATGTAAGCGCCTTTCTTGCTTTTTGTATGTTTTGCAGTAGAGTAGGGGGCAATGCTTTCCTTTATGAGTTTTCTGTAATCTTTTGGCTTTGCGCTGTATTTCTGAGTTGATTGTATCTTCCCGCTGTATAAGGCATACTCTCCCTCTTCTTTTAGTGATAGATATTCTCTTTTTTCTGAGTATTCCGGTATTTTAAAGGTTTTGAAAAGTTCGAGAGTAGCTTCTAAATCCTCAAAAGATTCCTCAAGCCTTTTTCTTAATGCCCTTAGCTCACTTTCTTTTGGAGTATAGGCAACACCGCCGGGGAAGAGAGATATGGGATGAATGTGGCGGCCTGCGATAGTATAGCATATCTCATTTGCAAGCTTTTTAAGCCTTAGGCCTCTCTTGACAGCATCAGGATGGCTTGCTGCAAGAGGCACAATGCTTCCAACACGAAAAAAATCTGGCAGCACAAGAAAATAGAGGTGAAGGATGTGGCTTTGCAGCATCTCGCCGTGAAAGGCAAGTTTTCTTAGAAACGTTGCCTGTTTTGAGATGGTTATGCCCATAGCATCCTCAATCGCTTTAAGCGATGCCGATGTATGGCTTACAGCGCATATCCCGCATATCCTTGACATGATATGCTGCGCCTCGTCATATTTCCTGCCCCTGAGCATCGCCTCATAAAAACGCGGGGACTCCACAATCTCAAGCCGGAGGTCTTTTATAACTCCCTTTTTGATGTCAATGACAACATTACCGTGGCCTTCAACCCTGGTGATATGGTGGATGTTTATTTTGATGTCTTTTTTCATTATTCTTTATCCTTGCCGCGAATGCGAATTCTTGATTCTTCTACTATGTCCCCTTTATAATCTCTTTATAACTTTATATGTCTTTATACTTTTTTTCTTGCTAACCTCTGAATAACCGTTATTTATTGTTTAGTCTCGGTATATGCGTTATCGCATACTTTGCCGTTGCCGTCAAAATCCACGACCAGCGCGGCGCTAACGGTTTTTGTGCCGCCATAAGATGAGTATGCATGAACATATGTCCACCGCTCCACACAACCAGCCGGATGTCCTTGTAAAGGAGCTGTTACCTGATAAGGTTCGCCGAACCACTCTCGGATCTGGACTTTAGTGTGAACGCCTTTTTTGATGTCATTCACGTGTGTCCTGTCGAATTGCTTGCCTGCTGAGGCGCAGGCAAATATCACCATGGCTGCTACTGCCAATAAACAGATTCTCACTGCTGTCTTCATCTTAACCTCCTTGGTATAATCCTCACCTAATAATATAGGCAAGGAAGTTTATGGTAGTTCAATAAAGGTCTTTTAAGCAGGAAAGACGGTTTGCTTTCCTCCTTATGGGTCTCTCTTAGAGAGGCACCATTGTTCTATTTTTAGCATGATTATTTCCCCCTTCCTTTGCCTGCAACGGCAGTTAACGGTTGAGTGCTTGAGAAAGGCGAAGCCTATGGGTGTTAACCTCAAGCTTCCTGTTATCTGCTGTTGCAGGCAGGGAATTATAAAAGTTTCTTAAAATCTTCAATATTAAGTCCAGCATCTTTTACAATACCTGCCATTGTAAAGGCATCAACAGGATTTGCTCTCGGGATAGTGATAATCCTTTCGCCGTTTGTCATTGTGATATGTTTACTTTCCCTTGCTATTCTGAAACCTGCTTTTTGAAATGCTTTCACTGCCCGCTGGTGATTTATCCCTGATAATTTAGGCATAGGCTACTTCTACATAACGAGACTCTTTGTCTTTGCTTAGTTCCTCAACAGTCCTTAAATATGACTGTATAGCATCTTTAATGTTTTCCAATGCCTCTTCTTCTGTTTTCCCTTGAGACCAGCAGCCGGGCAAGCCAGGCACCCAAACAGAAAAACCTTCCTCTGTTTTTTTGAGATTTACTTTATATTTCATAAACACCTCCGTATGTTTTCTAAGCCTTTGACCTATTTTACCTCAAAAATACCGATTTTGTTTATCAAAAAAATAATATCAGAAAAAGGTGACAGTTTTATTTTCCTTTCAGCAACCGACACAATTCGACAAAACGAATATTTGCATCGGATGTCCCTCTTAAGATTTTATCTAACAGTTTGTCATCTACGCCCATATAATAACTTTTCGCTACTAAATTGGAGTTTACGGCTATATTTTTTTAACTAATTTTGTGTCTCCCCCATCCACCATACAAATCAAAGCTCCTCAAAACCCCATCCACGGTCAAGCCGTATCTTTTCAATGTATCCTCATGCGCTGCAATATTTGGATCGTCAACAAGTCCCCGGCAGCCCCAGCAGATGCAGCCGTAGGTAACGCAGATGGCAGAGCAGCCTGCGCGTGTGACAGGGCCCACGCATGTCATGCCTTTTTCAAATACACAGACATTGCCTGCCATCTTGCAGTCTACGCACACAGGGTAATTGGGAATCTCCGGTTTTTTACCAAGAAGAAGCGACTTGAGAACATGCAGGAATTCTGACTTTGTTATTGGACATCCGTGGATGTAATAGTCCACAGGAATCACAGCGTCAATCGGCCGTGCAGGTATTGTATCAAAGTGTTTATATTTTTTAGCCTTATCGCCATAAACAACTCTTTGCACTTCTTCCATGGGGAATCTGTTTTTAAGGCAATTGAGCCCGCCTGTTGCAGAGCATGCGCCGAGGGCAACTACAATCTTTGCCTTTTCCCGTATCTTTTTTACCTCTTCTATTTCATGGGTTCTGCTCATGCTTCCTTCTATGAATGCAATATCATAGTCATCTCTTTTTTCATCAATCGCTTCCCGAAAATTCACAATATCAACGAGGCTTAGCATATCAGGCAGTTCATCCTCGCAGGAAAGGACCTGAAGCTGGCACCCTTCACAGCAGGTGAAGGAGAAAAATGCGACCTTTGGTTTATTTCTATTTTTCATTCATACTCCATGGCATGGGGTTCTTCTATGCCGTAGCCCTGAGCATAATCAACCCCTATATTTCGCAATTTGTCAAGTGTGGCGGTGTTTTCAACAGATTCAGCAATGGTCTTGATGCCCATCACATGGCCGATGTTGTTGATAGATTCAACCATAGCATGGTCAATCAAGTCGTGCACCATATTTTTAACAAAGACGCCGTCTATCTTGAGATAGTCAACCGGCAGATTTTTAAGATATGCAAATGACGATACGCCGCTGCCAAAATCATCCAATGAGAACCGGCAGCCTATGGATTTAAGCTCTTTGATGAAATATGATGCCTTGGTCAGATTGGCAATTGCAACCGTTTCAGTGATTTCAAAACAGATTATTTGAGGCGGAATCTCGTGTTCGTGAAGCTGGCTGCGGACAAAATCGAGAAACAAATCGTCATTCAAAGTTGCGCCGGACAGATTGACAGAATAGAGAAGGCCGCTGCCTCCCCCAGGTTCTCTCTGACTGCTGAGCCAGGTTTTTTTATGATGTTTTATAAGGCTGGTAAACAGGGTGCGGATGATCCATCGGTCTATAGTGGGCATAATGCCGTAACGTTCGGCAGCCGGGATAAAAGCGCCGGGCAGCACAATATTTCTATCTTTATCCAGCAACCTGACCAGCACTTCATAATGGACGCTATTGTCCGTATTGGAGAGAGGCACAATTGCCTGTTGAAACAGCTTGAAGTGATTGTCCTCCAAGGCCATGATTATGTGCGATACCCACTGCATTTCGCCGTGCCGCTGCAGGAGCGTGGCATCATTTTCGTTGTATATATGCACCCTGTTGCGCCCGCCGTCTTTTGCAGCATAACATGCCATATCAGCGGCGCTTAATATGGTAGTGATGTGGTTTCTGCCTGCCGTAATGCCTACAAGCCCAATGCTTACGCCGATATCAAAGGTTTTGTCTCCCCATGTAAAACGGAAGTCTCTGATGACCTTGCATAAGTTTTCGGCAATGCGCTGTCCCTGATTAATGGGGCAATATTCCAGCAATATGCCAAACTCGTCGCCGCCCAGTCTGGCGAGTATGTCGCTATCGCGCAAACTCTGATGAAGCAACGTGCTTAACTGTTTAAGAAGCTCGTCTCCTGCCACATGCCCGCAGGTATCGTTAACTATCTTGAACTGGTCTAAATCAAGATAAAGCAATACATGATGATGCCCGTCTTGTTTTGCTGTTTCTATTGCCGTAAACAGGCGGTTTTCAAATTCTCGTCTGTTGATTAGGCCGGTTAACATATCGTGGCTGGCTTGCCACGACAATTCGTGCGCCATTTTGCGCTCTGTGCTGACATCTTTAAAAACTATGATAACGCCTATGCTCTGGCTGTTTCTGTCCAGTATCGGCGCAACAGAATTCTCAATGGTTATTTCTTTGCCGTAACGGTTAATGAGGAGATTATGCTTGGCAAGGCCAACCGCTGTTTTCTCCAGCAGGCATTTTTGCACAGGGTTTTCAACAGGCTCCCGTGTAGTCTCATTGATAATGTTGAATACTTCGGCAAGCGGTTTCCCATGCGCCTCTTTTGAAAACCAACCGGTCAGCTGTTCGGCTATTGGATTAAGATAATTCACTATTCCATTATAATTGGTTGTAATCACGGCATCGCCTATGGAATGCAGCGTCACCTGCGCCTTTTCTTTTTCCCATTCGAGCTGATGTCTGTCCAACCGTATGCGCCATAATAATGGGGATAAGAACGTCCCTAACAGAATTCCATCAAGCAAAAATTTAATAACGTTGTTTGCTGAGGCAGGCATAATAGAATCCAGCAATACCATGATGGCGAATTCGCTGCTAATGACCAATACGAACAGAGCCCAGAATGAGTAAATTGGCATGGATATGATAACAAGCAGGGTGAACATCAAGATTACAAAGGCTCCGCCTGCCAAAGGGCCGGTGAGGTTGTCTCCGCTGATGGCAAATGGGGTTGCCGGACAAATGCTGTTCGGTGCAAAGATAGCGGCTGCCATTGCGGTGTAATGCAGACCGCTGATGGCCGCTCCCATGAGAATTGCGCCTCCTGCCTTTTTCCATGTCATGGAAGCGGGGATGTCTTCCGAACGCACCTTAAAGGCAATCCATAAGGCTGCCAGCGAGGCAACAAATGCTATTAAAAGGGAAACAATGAAGAGAAACGGATTATAACTTATCGGCGGCTGCATGCGGATTGCAAACATGCCGGTGTAGTGCATAGCGGCAATGCCGATTCCCATGACCAGCCCGCTGAACAAAAATTTTCTAAGTGTAATAGAGTGTTGTCTGGCAGTAGTCCATAACGCAAGCCCGGATATGAGGATTGCAAATAACAGTGAGAGTAATGTGAGGGGGAGGTTATAGTAAACGGGTATCGGCAAATGAAATGCCAGCATGCCGATGAAGTGCATGCTCCAAATGCCAATCCCCATGGCAAATGCGCCGCCTACCAGCCAATACTTTGCAGTGCGGTGTTCTGATACGGCCATGTGCTGCGTCAGTGAAAGCGCTGTATAGGAGGCAATGATAGCTACGATGACTGAAACTGTTACAAGCCAAATATTATAAGTGCCGCTCATGTCTTAATTTCCAGTTTTATGTGCATCTTTGACAACAGGCAAATGAGAAGAATGCTGCTTTTGGTTTTTGTCATTAAATTGCTTCTCTTAGATACCGTATATCGCTCAGTCTGAATACAGGCCCTTCCTGACACACATAGATGCTGTTTATCTGGCAGTGGCCGCACTTGCCGAGTCCGCATTTCATCCTTCTCTCCAGCGAGAGGTAAATATCATGGCCTGCGATTCGCTTATCGCCAAGGCTCATGATTACATATTTATACATGACAGGCGGGCCGACCACTATTGCAACAGTCTTTGTTTCATCAATCTTGAGAGTGGGAAGAAGTGTTGTGACAACGCCTGTATTCCCTCTCCATTCAGGGTGAGGTTTGTCAATAGTGATGCTGAGATTCATGTTTCCGGTTTGCTGCCACTCTGACAATTCATCTTTAAAGAGTATCTCGTCAGGGCTTTTTACACCGTAGAGCAGATTGATTTTGCCGTAGGCTGGACGCTCATTAAGAACAGCCTTTATTAAAGACCTCATAGGCACAAGACCTATGCCGCCTGCAATAAAAAGCAGGTCTTTGCCTTTGAGATTTTCAATAGGGAAGGCCTTTCCATAAGGCCCTCTAATCCACAACCTGTCTCCCTTGGTCAGATTATGCAAGGCATTTGTCAGATTCCCAACTGCCCTGACGCATATCTCAAATACGCTCTTTCTATCAGGCGGCGATGATATTGATATAGGTGCCTCGCCGTATCCAGGGATAGAAAGCATAATAAATTGTCCCGGTGAATGACCCAGAGGTTTTCTGTCTTCAACCGCTATTCTAAATAACCTTTCTTTTTCAGTGAGCCTTGAAACCCTGTCTATTCTCGCAAGTCTTGATGTATACGACGAGGAGATATCAGGGTTTACGATTTGACTCTTCAATGAGTTCATTGGTTACCTCAGCAATATTGATATTAACAAGACACGTCCTGATGCATCTGCCGCAGCCAACACAGAACAGTCCGCCAAATTTATCAACCTGATATTGGAATTTCCGATTAAACCTGTGTCTCAGCCTTTCTGCCCTTGTCTTTCTGAAGCTATGACCGCCTGCAACCTTTGCAAAGTCTTCTAAGGTGCAAGCATCCCATACCCTGTATCTTTCACCTTCAGAGAGATTTGCCTTAATTTCATCCCGTACATCAAAACAGTAACAGGTTGGGCAGACATTATTGCATGAGCCGCATCCATAGCAAATCTTGCCTATCTTTTCCCATACAGGGCTATAATATCTGCCTGAATAGATAAGCGGCAGGGTGGATGCATCGGCATTGAGTGTAGTAACAAACATCTCAGCTTTTTTATTTTTAAATTCAACAATCTTTTTTATTTCCTTGTTAGTTGCCTTCTTTGTTTTTGCATGTTTGTAAAGTATATCCTTACCCTTTGCCGTGCCGATTTCTATTACAAAGCCTGAGCCAATATCATGGAGAAAGAGGTCAAAGCCATAGTCAGCAGTCATGGTATTGACGCTTTTGCAAAAGCAGTGCTTATCAGGTATGCAGTCAATGCCTATGATAAAGGTCTTTTCTCTTCTTTTCAGATAATTCACATCCTTGGGGCCATATGCAAAGACCCTGTCCAGAAGCCTTATTGCATGAATATCACATGGATGCACTCCGAAAAGCACCTGGTCATGCGCCTCTACAACAGATTCTATGCCAGGTTTTTCTCCATTTTTAAATTTTAAGAGTGTTTCTTTGGGGGGGAATAAGTATTGTTTTGGCGACAGGTGGGTAGGGGTGTGGAGGAGATTCAAATCTTTTGGCGAATTAATCTCGCCATACATGGGGAAGCCGTCTTTTCCCTTCTTAGTGTCCCCGATAGATGCATTCGAGGGCATGCCTGCAGGGACAAGTTTCACAGGGCCATAGACCTTGAAGTCTTTTAAGAGGCCTGTTACAAAACAGGCAATCTCTTTTTTGGGCAGGAATCTGTATTCCATAATAAAGGCCGTGAGTAGTGACCGTTATACGTGGCCGTATAAAACCAACGTTTGAAATTTTTTCCACGGACATGGGCTACGGTCACGGTAGTTACTCCTCTTCCTGTTTTTTAAAATTGTAAGATACAACCAATCCATCCTTTATCGTGATTTCAAGTGTTACTGTTGTAGTGCGGCTGCCCCTTTCATTTACTATGAATTCTCCCAGATATGTAGGAGTCCTTTTTTCTGTATAAGTGTAAGTCAAGACCTCAGTTCCGTCATCTTTTGATTCCGTTTCTGCGGGGTTTCCAAAAGTCTCAACAATTGCGCTTTTGGTGGTTACTCCTGGTTTGATTTCTTCTGTCTGTTCTTTGGATATCTTATTTCCCTCTGATTGAGTTCTTGTGGATTTAATAGATGCGCAAGCTGTAAGGATGACGAAAATAGAAGCGATTATTATAACCTTTTTCATAGACACCCCTGTAATAATAGTTAGTAATTGATGAACTGTCAACTTCAAGCCATCTCTACGGCGTTTCTTGATCTGTTCTTTACACGATACATGGCCTGGTCAGCCTTTTGAATAAGCTCTTCTGCAGCCTGTGCATCATCCGGTATAGAGGCAACGCCAAAACTGGCTGTCAAATGCAGGTTGAGCGCAGCACTCTGTAAAAAGGTGTGAGCAGCTAAGGATGCGCGTAATTTTTCCGCGGCTTCATATGCATGCTTTTTAGAAGTTTGAGGCATTACGATTATAAACTCATCGCCGCCATATCTGCATGCTATATCGACTTTCCGCAGGTCATCGAAAATCAGCCTTGCTACTTCAGACAAGAGCTTGCTGCCGAGCAGATGCCCATGTGTATCGTTTACTAATTTAAACCTGTCCAGGTCAAGAAAAATCATGGCAACATGGCTTTTATACCGTTTAGCCCTTTCTGCCTCATAGTTAAGGAATTTGTATAGATATCGTGAGTTGTATAATTTAGTTAGGTCGTCTGTTATTGTCAGTTCCTGAATTTTTTGAAAAAATTTCGCATTTTCTATTGAAATGGCCGTATAGTCAGCGAGGGTGGTAAGGAGGAGGAGGTCTTCCTCTTTAAAGTCGCCTTCTTTCGTCATTTTATTGATAAGCTCTATTACGCCCAAGCATCTCCCTTTGCTCTTTAACGGAACGCATATAATTGACTGTGTTGTAAATTTAATGGACTCATCGCCTTTTTTGGAAAACCTTGGGTCTTTGTTGACATCTGGCACAAGAAGAGAAACGCCTTCTTTGGCGACCCAGCCCGCAATCCCTTCTCCAATTGTCAGCCTTAAATCTTTCAATTTCTCTGCGCCTTCGCCTACAACTATTTCAAAATAAAGGTCATTCTTTTCCTCATCTATGAGGAGGAGCGACCAATTCTTCGGTTGCAGCATTTCACTTACTTTTTCCATTACAATATTTAATACTTCTTTTAAATCCAGAGAAGAAGTCAGGGCCTTGCCTAACTCACTAAAGCTGGCCAGTTGCCTGACCCGCTGGTCGTGTTCCGAAACTACGGTAGATTCGCACTCTCGCGTTTTCATGATATCTTTTTCAATATAAGGACTCATTTTGCCTAAACCTTACATTATCTATTGTAAGAAATCAAGGAGCAACCTGTCTCCCAAAAATAGACTTTGATTTTTGGGGCAACTTTGCCAGTTTGTAAAATAGCAAGGTTTAAATCGCTATTTTACCCCGTTAGAGCAGAATGCCTCGCCCTTCAGGGCGGGGCTCTAACGGGGTTTACGGCTGTCTTAGCATCATATATTTATAACTTTGCTGAAGCCTTCTGGTCAATAAACCTATTTTGCCGTTTCCGACTAATTTGTCATCTATTTTTAAAAGCGGAACTATTTCCATTATAGAATTGGTTAGAAAAGCCTCTTTGCAATTCTTTAAATCTTTTTTGCTCAGGGATATCTCTGCCACTTCTATACCTTCTTTTCTTGCCAGCTCAATCAAAAGCCTTCTTGTAATGCCGGGCAGGATGCCGTCTTCAATCGGCGGGGTTTTAATGCTTTTACCGTCAGAAATAAATATATTGGTAATAGCGCCTTCAAGTATTTTATTTCCATCGGTAAAGATACCCTCTTGCGCCTTTCTTTTTTTGGCTTCAATCAATCCCAGGACATTTGATAGAAGATTTATGGACTTGATGTGAGGGAGGCTTCGTTTGTTTGATAAATATACAGCTCTCATGCCGTTGCGCTGATACTGTTGTATCTTGGCATCCAATGGTTTTGCTATAATTGCTATGGTGGATTTTAATGCCTGAGAAGGAATCAGCCTGCCATAATCTACTCCTCGTGTTATTGTTAATCTTATGTATGCGCCTTCATGGTTCAGCTTATTAAGTTTTAATAGCTTCTCAATAGAGTTTTTAAAATATATTCTTTTTGGGTGAAAAGGGATTACTAATCTTCCGGCGCTCTCCGTTAATCGTTCCATGTGCAGGTCTAAGGCAAATACCTTTCCATTATATGAGCGCATTGTTTCAAAAACACCGTCTCCATAGGTAAAGCCTCTGTCAAAGAGGGATACCATTGCCTTGTTTGCCGGCAAAAATTGGCCATTTAAGAAAACGATATTGTTCATAAAGTAGATACAGGTTAAGGTTGAGGATAAGATTGAGTTGATTTTACTTTATTTTCTCAACCTTAACCTCTGGCCGTTTTTTGCCCCTACCCCCATTGCCTTTAAAAATGCGCTTGCCTTGAGCATAGTTTCTTTATACTCTTCCTCAGGATTAGAGTCAGCAACAATGCCTCCTCCCACATGCAGATATATTTTCTTGTCTTTTAAGATTGCGGTCCTTATAGTCATAGACATATCCATATTGCCGGAGAAATCTATATAGCCGATTGTCCCTGTGTATATACCGCGGGGAGTCGGCTCAAGCTCTTCTATTATTTCCATTGCCCTTATCTTAGGTGCGCCAGTTACAGAGCCGCCGGGAAAGCAGGATTTTAGGCAGTCTATAGGGCTGATATTCTCACTTAACTTACCACGGACAGTAGATACCATGTGATGAAGGGTTTCGTATGTGTGTATCTTTTGTAAAGGTTTTACCTTTATTGAACCATATTTGCAAATCTTTCCCAAATCATTCCTTTCCAAATCCACAATCATTATATGCTCCGCAAGTTCCTTATGGCTTGTTTTAAGTTCTTTAATAAATATCTTATCATCTTCAGGGTTTTTGCCCCTCGGCCTTGTGCCTTTTATTGGGCCTGTTTCTGCAACGTCATCAGAAATCTTTAATAACCTTTCCGGGGAATTGGATATAATCTGAAAATCGCCATAATTGAGAAATGCGCCAAATTGAGCGGGGTTTATTCTTCTTAACCTTGAATAGAATGAAAGGGGGTCGCCTTTGAAATCTATCGTAAGCCTTTGAGAAAGATTTGCCTGATAGATATCCCCTGAAGCAATATACCTTTGCACCTGTTTAATTGCATTTATATAATCATCTTTGGTAAAGTTTGATTTTATTTTCCGCATGTCATGAGCAGATGAACAGAAAAGTGGCGATGATAGCGGGGCAGGAGATTTGATACTATCAAGAAATTGATTTATTCTTTTTTTACCCCTTAATCTCTTTTTCTCATTACCTTTCTCAGTAAGGCCTGAGGAAACAACATAGCCTTTATTTGTTTTGTGGTCATATACAAAAATGGTATCATATAAGCCAAAAATACTATCAGGAAGGATTGGCGGAGCCGTCTTTTTTTTTGGAAGCTGCTCAATTTGGTTTTTTAAATCATATCCAAAATAGCCGACTGCGCCGCCTTGAAAGGGAAAACAGGGAGACTCATGGCGGATTGTTTTAAACTTATTAAGCAGCGATGTTAAGATGGAAAAGATATTGCCTGTTACAATTCTATAGTTTGAATCTTGAATAATTTCTACCTTGTTGTTTTGCGCTTTGATTACAACGAATGGGTCGGCGCCTGCAAAGGAATACCTGCTTAGGCCGCAGTTATCCAGCCAGAATGAATAAGGTTGGAAATATAATTTATGAAAGACGTCTTGCGGGCTCAAACAGAACGATTCTATTTGCATAAAGAGAGCTTATAATCTTTTTATGGGTGGGTCAAGGAGGGAATGAAATTGTTTGCTTTTTTCAATAACCTTGGATTAAAAATAAAACTGCTTCTTATGATGTTGGCCCTGTCTATCACATCCATAAGCCTTTTATTTGTTATATACAACGTGGCAGAGAAAAGATTGATTTTAGAAGTAAAGAGATATACGGAAGAGCTTACATCCGCTATTCAGATAAGCGTTGAGCAGCTTACAACAGAGGATAAAGAAGAAAATGAAGATACACTGAAGGAATATGTTGGCCGGCTCAAAAAGAAGGGGATACATGAGATTTCCATTCTTAATAATGAGATGGAAATTATTGCCAGTTCTAATCCCAAAAGGATAGGCAGGGTAGTGGACGCAAAGAGCGGCAAGGTGAAGAATCTTGAAGGTTCGCAAGATTATACAACTCAATTAGAAGGCCAAAGGAATTACAATCTTATGCTTCCGGTAACAGTTGGAGATGAACAGCTGGGTTATATCCATATAGCAATGAAGTTTGATGATTTTGCGGACTTCCTGCGGTCTAATAATTACAAGAGGCTTATAGCTACCAGTATCGTCTTTGCCGTAGGCATTATCTTTGCTATTTTCCTCTCCAATAAATATGTAATGCCGATTAATAAACTTGCGAAGGCTACCCAGCGTATCGCAGCAGGCGACTTGAAGGAGATTGGCGAGGTCAAGGGAAGCGATGAGATAGGAGAGCTGACAAGAAATTTTAATGAGATGGTAAAAGGGTTAAGGGAAAATAGGATGTTGGAAGAAAAACTTAGCAAGACAGAGCATCTTTCTCAAATAGGCCAGCTTGCGTCAGGTATAGCCCACGAGATAAGAAATCCGTTAAACTTTATAAATTTAGGCATAGACCATCTCAAGAGCGAATATGGGTTGGAGGACCGTGAAAAAAGAAAAGAATTTGAAAGTATAATAGTAAGCATAAAGGCCGAGATTCATAGGCTCAATAGCATGATTAATAATTTCTTGGAATATGGCAGGCCCATTACGTTAAAAGTAGAAAAGGTTTTTATAGGAGATATCATTAAAGAGGTTATTAAGCTTGCCGAATATAAGGCGCATGAACAAAAGATAGAGCTGAAAGTGAATCTCGCTGAATATATACCGCCTATGAGCATTGATAAACAGCAGATAAAGGCCTGCCTTATGAATATTATATTAAACGCAATCCAGGCTATGCCTGATGGCGGTGAAATCAGTGTGAATGCGGTGTCGGATAATAGCTCTGTTGTAATAAGAATAGAAGATAATGGAGGCGGGATAGCAAAGGAAGATATGGAAAAGATTTTTGAACCTTATTTTACAACCAAAATAGCCGGCATCGGCTTGGGTCTTGCGATTACGAAAAGGATTATAGAAGAGCATAATGGGATGATTACTATAGAGAGCCGGATTGGGCAGGGCACTGCTGTGGCTATGGAAATCCCAACGGCTCAGGGGGTCTGACAGAATGAAGGGCAGCATTCTTGTAGTTGACGATGAAAAAGGGCAAAGAGACATCTTAAAGACAATTCTTGAGAGAGAAGGTTATGATGTTTCAACAGCTCATAGCGCTGCGGAGGCATTAAGGTTTTTTTGTGAGAATTTGTTTGATGTCGTTTTGACCGATTTAAAGATGCCGGGAATGGACGGAATTGAACTTCTTAAAAAAATTATTCAAGAAAAAAACCCTATAAGCGTTGTGCTCATGACTGCCCACGGCACCATCAGCTCAGCTGTTGATGCAATGAAGTTTGGCGCATTTGATTACCTGACTAAACCCCTTGAAAGGGATGAGCTGTTAGTTGTTGTGAAAAGGGCTGTTGAAAAAGCCAATCTCATTAAGGAAAATACCTTTTTAAAGCAGCAGTTGGAGGATAGATTCAGTATAGAGGGTATAGTTGGCAGCAGCGGAGTTATGCAGGATGTGCTAAAAATCTTAAAAAAGGTCTGCGCAGGCAATTCTACTGTTCTTATATATGGAGAGAGCGGCACAGGAAAGGAACTTATAGCAAGGGCAATTCATTATAACAGTCCGAGAAAGGATAAGCCATTTATGGCTGTGAATTGTGCTGCTATCCCTGAAACCCTTCTGGAGAGTGAGCTCTTTGGTTATGAGAAGGGCGCATTCACAGGTGCGAATGCAAGAAAGGCCGGTCTGTTTGAGGCTGCCCAGGGAGGGACTATTTTCCTGGATGAGGTGGCAGAGCTTCTTTTCAGTTTACAGGCAAAACTTCTCAGGGTAATTCAGGAAAGAGAGGTAAGGAGAATTGGCGGAAAGGATAATATAAAGGTAGATGTAAGGATAATCACAGCTACGAACAAGATATTGGAGGGCGAAATAAAGAAGGGGAAATTCAGAGAAGACCTTTACTACAGACTTAATGTTATAGCCTTTAAACTGCCGCCGCTGAGAGAGAGGTCGGAAGATATTCCTGACCTTGTTGACCATTTCATAAAAAAATATAACAAGGCATTGGATAAGAAGATAACAGGGGTATCAAAAGACGCAATGGTGTCACTTATAAATTATCCCTGGCCTGGAAATGTTCGGCAGTTGGAGTCTGTAATAGAAAGGGCAATACTGTTTTCTGATGATGTTTCAGCTATAGAGGCAGACCTTCTTCCCCTTGAAGTTACTCAAAAGATTTATCCGGCAGGTAAGATAGATTTTGATATTCCAAGAGAAGGCATATCATTTGAAGAATTGGAGATAGATTTAATTGTAAAGGCCATGCAGAAATCAGATTGGGTGATTGCAAAGGCAGCCCAACTCCTTGGCATGAGTTACAGAACCCTTCAGTATAGGCTGAATAAGTTTGGCATCAGAAAGGATTCCGAGGCTATACCAAAAGGTATACCAAATACACCAAATGGATTAGAGAGAAGACGCTTGTGAAAGGTATTCAGTTGATATTGCTGAAAATATTATCTTGGCATGGTTAATGCAATACTTATTATATAAATAAATTACGAAAGGAGGTGTACATGCAATGAAAAGAATCCTAATGCTTTTGTTAGCAGTTGCAGTAACAGTTGCTTTTAGCGGCATGACCTTTGCAGCTGAAGAGGCAAAGAAGGCAGAGCCAGCCAAGGCAGCAGCGCCAGCAGCAAAGACAGTTACAAAGGGGAGCGGCGAGGAACAGGCAGTTGATGCAAATGCCAAGACCATAACTGTCAAGACAAAGAAGGGTGAGGTTGTTATATCCATCACTGAGAATTCCAAGATTACTGTGGGCAAGGAGACCAAAACCCTGGATCAGGTAAAGGCCGGCGATAAGGTAAAGGTAACAGTTGTAAAGCCAGCAAAGAAGTAAAAATTGTATGATTCCTTTATAAAAAGGCATTGCCTTAAAAAGGCAATGCCTTTTTATTTTTTAGATATAGACCCAAAAATAGACTTTGATTTTTGGGGAAACCTGCAAGTTGCCTGCCAGACGAGGCAGCGGACAATTTTTACGACGAGCCGTATATTCACCGATACGGTGAGGAGTAAAAATTGTCCGATAACGAAGTATGGCAGGCAAATCGCAGGTTTGTAAAATAGCGAGGTTTTTAATCGCTATTTTACGGATAGCCTTCCTTGTTGAGTTTTTTCAATATGAATGATAATTTATGTCCATATGAATGAATTTTCCGGATTAGCCAGATTTTTGATAATCTTAGGGCTTTTTATATTAGGTCTTGGTATCTTTTTAAGTCTTGGGGTAAATCTAAAATGGATAGGAAGACTCCCCGGAGATATCTATATCAAAAAAGACAACTTTACATTCTATTTTCCGCTTACCACATCTATCATTATAAGCATTATATTGTCTCTCATATTTTACCTTGTCAGGAAATTATGACTCCTTCCTATCCGCAATTTTCTGATTTGCATATAAACTTACGTCGCGGGCTGCATCCTTTATTTCAAGGCCTTAAAGACGGGATTTCGGAGTTTACCTTTGCCAACATCTACCTTTTTAGAGATACTCACAAATATCAGATATCTCAATTAAAAAGCGGCCTTTTTCTTATTATAGGTCGGGATAATGGCAAATCATTTTTTATGCTTC